>Ga0187781_10000335_pt1 | contig 33473 bp, 27 predicted proteins | sample 0715_SJ02_MP02_2_FD_132447 | JGI IMG/M metagenome (GOLD analysis project Ga0187781, IMG submission 132447) | Tropical peat soil microbial communities from peatlands in Department of Meta, Colombia - 0715_SJ02_MP02_20_MG | ecosystem: Environmental > Terrestrial > Soil > Wetlands > Peat | place... | reverse complement strand
CGCGGCTTCTTGGTGTTGAACCAAAGGTATTCGGTGTGCGATTTCATCGTTGTGCTGCCTCCACAAAGCCTCGCAACTTATCGAGGTTTTTCTTCTTGTCTCTCGGCGCGTGCTCGAATTGCACCGCGCTTACCCTGATGTTCCTCATAGCACTCCCGTGAATGGTAGCGGCGAGTTCACCTCGCCATTCGCGAGTTCACCTCGCCAGTTCCAACATCACCAATGGCGGCGTAAAGCCGCCGCTACTTCAAATCACTACTCCCTCGAGCCGGAACCGCCGTTTTACGGGAATGAAAGGCGGGACGGGCTTAGGCTGAACCAGCGGGACATTATCGCGCCAGAAGTTGCGGAACTCACGTTTTTTCCCCGTGCGGTAGTAATCGAGAAGATAGGCTTCATCACACGCCGCATAGTCTGAGAACCAAGGGTCGATGTCCCGAATGGCGGCCTGGTGAAGCATGTCCAGCGCATAAGCCGCCGCCTCACGTTCGTAGGCGAGGACGGCGGGGATGTCTTTCTCGGCCACGGGCGGCGAATAGCGAGTTCCGAGTTCGAAAGCGCGGGGGTCCAGGTTCCATTGCGCAGTGTGGCCGAAAAGATGAGCGGCGAGGAAAAGCCGCTGCTCGGAGGTACACGCCGGATCGATGTGAATCCCCGCGCCGTCCAAATCACCGATGAGCGGATCTGGAATCTCCGTAATCACCACGCGAATGCCCCAGATGCGTGGCAAGCACTCTTGCACCCGGGCAAAGTATTCTGCAAATGGGATGGACACGCTAATATTCTACCCGGAAAAGAGCGCGAGGCGTGCGCTGGTTTCCTGACCCCCATCTGCCCACCTGCCTGCCGGAGGGGGCAACTTTATGGAGGCTTCACTGCCCCATAACACTTCCGTAACGATGGCATGATTTCCTGAAACTGGGATTTCCCAGACCCATAATTCAAACAGGAGGCACGAATGAACGAAAGTCATTCACGAAGAAGGAACTCGACCGTCGCAGCCGCGGCCGGCGTCTTTCTGCTGGCGTCTGCGGTCGCCTACAACATCTACGCAGGACCACCGGGGCCGGCCAATCAAGATTACGACCCGTATGGCATCCGGCATGTCTTGCTTATCAGCGTTGATGGGATGCACGCCGTGGACTTCATCAATTGCGCCCAGGGCGGGTACTGTCCCTACTTGACGGCTCTCGCCCGTAACGGTGTGAATTACCTCAATACCTCCACGTCGAAACCCTCGGATTCATTCCCGGGGTTGATGGCGCTAGTGACCGGCGGTTCACCGCGCACCGTCGGCGCATTTTACGACGACGCCTACGATCGCTCGCTCGATCCGCCCACGCTCGCCACATGGGACGGTTTAGCCGCGGGCGCCTGCACGCCTGGCGGAACTCCCTCAGGCTCCTCGACGGAGTTTGACGAGGGAATTGACCTCAACGATGCCGTGCTCAACGGCGGCGCGCCCACCGGCGTGGACGGGGGTGTCCACTCCATTGATCCTCGCAGGCTCGACCAGGACCCTGCCCGGGGATGCGCACCTGTGTGGCCGTGGAACTTTGTGCGCACCAACACCATCTTCGGAGTCGCGCACCAGGCCGGCCTTTACACCGCCTGGTCCGATAAGCATCCTTCCTATTCGGCCGTGAACGGCCCCGGCAATGGCACAAACGTGGACGACTACTATTCGCCGGAGATCAATTCCGTTCCGGGGAACCTGAGTGTATCCATTCCCAACGGGCCGAGCTGCACTCCGCTCCCCGATTCCACCGCGACCTCGGCAGCCGATACCTGGACGAGCAGCTTCCAGAATATCCAGTGCTATGACACATTAAAGGTTCAGGCGGTTCTCAACTGGATCAACGGAAAAACTCACAACGGCGCTTCCTCCGCACCTACCCCGGCAATCTTTGGGATGAATTTCCAAGCAGTCAGCGTAGGACAAAAGCTGATTGAAAAGACTCTCACTCCCAAAGTCACCGGCGGCTACCTGGACTCGATAGGAACGCCGACGCCCGCGTTGTTGGGGGAGATTGAATTCGTCGATACGTCGATTGGAGAGATGGTCTCCGCTTTGCAATCTCGCGGACTGCTCAACTCGACGGTGATCATCATTACGGCCAAGCATGGCCAGAGCCCCATCGATTCGGCGCGCTACCTGGGCATCGCGAATTCGTCAGGCGATCCCATTACGACGTCTCCGGAAACGATTCTCGAGGCCGCCGGCTGCATACCCCCTGGGGAATCCAGTGCGCAACTTGGTCCGACCGAGGATGATGTTTCTCTGGTTTGGCTCAACAGCAGTTGCACGACCGCCGACGCGGTGAGTATGCTTCGAACCACCTCGCCCACCACCGGTAACGTTGCGGGCATCGGCGAGATCTTCTCGGGACCAATCCTCACCACGTATTTCAACCCTCCCGGGCTCCCGCCCAGCGGCGACCCGCGTACACCTGACATCCTCACCGTGCCCGATATCGGCGTCACCTACTCCGGTAGCGGGAAAAAGCTTGCCGAGCACGGCGGTTTTTCGCGCGACGACACGAACGTGATCATGCTGGTGTCAAATCCTGCCTTTCGACCCACCACCGTCACCAGTTACGTGGAGACTCTCCAGGTGGCGCCTACGATCCTTCAACTTCTGGGCTTGGATCCCAATAGCCTCCAGGCCGTACAGATGGAACACACGCAGGTGCTTCCGGCTATTCAGTATCCGCAAGCGAGTTTCGGCTTCTAAGTGAACAGGTCGCAGGCTCGGGCAAGACCCCTCACCCTTTCACCCCGCTTCCCTCTTCCCTCTCCCCACGGGAGAGGGAAGAGGGGGAGGGGAATCGGGTGAGGGGCAGCCTCGCCTGAATGGACCTCGCTTCTTGGCAAATCACGCGAAGTTGTGTACGCTCGTCACGATGCAGCGGAGATTCACCATCGGCCTTGTTCAGATGGCGTGTACGCCCGACTCGGAGGAGAATTTGCGGCGGGCGGAGGCGCGGGTTGCGGCGGCGGCGGATGAGGGCGCTCAAGTTATCTGCCTGCCGGAGCTTTTTCGCTCGCAGTATTTCTGCCAGCGCGAAGACCCGGCGCTCTTCGACTTGGCGGAGCCTGTTCCCGGCCCCAGCACGCAAGCGCTGGGAAAGATCGCCAAGCAAAAGCAAGTTGTGGTGATCGCGCCGGTCTTCGAGCGGCGCGCGGCGGGCGTTTATCACAACAGCGCCGCAATTATCGACGCGAATGGGGAAGTGGCCGGCGTCTATCGGAAAATGCATATTCCGGATGACCCGGCCTATTACGAGAAGTTCTACTTCACACCCGGCGACCTGGGGTTCCGCGCCTTCGATACGCGCGCGGGCCGGGTTGCAACCCTGATTTGCTGGGACCAATGGTACCCGGAAGGCGCGCGCCTGGCGGCGCTCGATGGCGCGAGCGTGCTGTTCTATCCCACTGCCATTGGCTGGCATCCGCACGAAAAAGCGCAGCACGGCGAGGCACAACGAGATGCCTGGCGAACCATCCAGCGCGGCCACGCCATTGCCAACGGGGTCTACCTGGCGGCGGTGAACCGCGTGGGCTTCGAGGAGCCAGGCGCGGGGCAGGGAGCGGGACTGGAATTCTGGGGAACCTCATTCGTCGCCGATCCCTTCGGCAAGCTGCTGAAGGAGGCTTCGACGGAACAAGAGGAACTGCTGCTGGCCGAAGTCGACTTGGACCGAATCGAAGAGGTCCGCCGCAATTGGCCCTTCTTCCGCGACCGGCGAATCGATGCCTACTCGGGCATCACTCAACGATTTCTGGATGAGAAAGCGTGGCGCGAAAAGGAGTAAGGAAGATTTCTAAGAGACTTGTGGCGCTCATCTTTGCAACAACCCTGGCGGGCGGCGCCGCGGCGCAATCCGCGTCGACTTCGCCGCTGCCCTCTGACGCCGAGATTCGCAAAATCCTGGTGCAGCGGATCGACGACTATCACCAGGGAGTGGGGATTGTTGTAGGAGTTATCGGGCCGCAGGGCCGCCGGGTTGTGGCGTACGGCAAGCTCAATCAGGGCGATGCGAGGCCGCTCAATGGCGAAACCATCTTCGAGATCGGCTCGGTGACGAAGGTATTCACGTCGCTGGTGTTGGCGGACATGGTCGAGCGCGGCCAGGTGAAGCTCTCCGACCCGGTGGCGGAGTACCTGCCCGCCGACGCGAAAGTGCCGGAGCGCGGGGGGCGCGCCATCATGCTGCTGGATCTGTCGACCCACACGTCCGGCCTGCCGCGGCTGCCCTCGAACCTGTCGTCCCAGGAGTCGGCCAATCCTTATGCAGATTACACGGCAGATAAACTTTACCAATTTCTTTCGACCTATCAACTGACGCGCGATATCGGCTCGGAATTCGAGTATTCCAACCTGGGAGGCGGGCTGCTGGGTTTTGCTTTGGCGCGGCGGGCAGGAATGGATTACGAGGCGGTGGTGCGTTCGCATATCACCGCGCCACTGGGCATGAAGAGCACCGGAATTACGCTCACGCGGGAAATGAAAGCGCGCCTGGCGGTGGGACACAACGCCGACTTGAGAGCCGTGCCGAACTGGGATTTCCAGGTGCTCGCCGGCTGCGGCGCCCTGCGCTCCGACGCGAACGATCTGCTGACCTTTCTGGCGGCCAACCTTGGCTACGTAAAATCGCCGCTGGCCTCGGCGATGGCTGCCATGCGGGCGGTGCGGCGGCCGACCGGCTCGGCGAGGCTGGGCGAGATCGGCCTGGGCTGGTTAATCGTCAAGCCGTCGAGCTACGACGTTGTCTGGCACAACGGCGGAACAGGCGGTTACCGCTCGTTTGTGGGGTTCGTGCCCAGCGCTCGAGTGGGAGTCGTGGTGCTTTCCAACACGTTTACGGCAACCGGCGTGGACGACATTGGAATGCACCTCTTGGATCCGCACGCGCCCTTGATCGCTGCGCCCAAGGAGCGCAAAGAGATTTCGGTGGATCCCAAGCTGTTCGACGGTTACGTGGGTCAATATCAATTGGCGCCGAACTTCATTCTCACGGTGACTCGCGAGGCCGACCACCTTTTCGTTCAAGCCACCGGCCAGCCCAAGTTTCAGATTTATCCCTCCGGCGAACGCCAGTTCTTCCTCAAAGTCGTTGACGCCCAGCTAACTTTCGAAACCGACAGCACCGGCCGCGCCGTCAGCGTGACTCTGCACCAGAACGGCAGGGATGTGCCGGGAAAACGGATTCAATGATCGTCACTTGGGGTTCCAGAAATCGGGCGCCACGGAAGTTACCGCCTCGGGAAGGTTGCTGAGTTCGGGCACGACGCGGTAGAAGAGATATTCTTCGCCCTCCACCACCTCGGCATTCGACTTCTGTAATTTCTGGACGCCCTCATCTCCCAGCATCGCCCGCATGGAAGGCGCGTGATCCAGTTCGTCTAAAGAGGTCAGCAGCCTGGTGATGTGATATGTGAACGGGCTGCCGCCGGCCGTCACCTGCGAGGTCCAGCGCATACCGGCCATGTTGGCCTTCTGGGCAGCAGCGTTGAGCTCCTTCAGTTCCGCTTCGAACTCGGCTTCGTGCCCCGGACGCACATGGACGACGACGGTGCGCAGCCAGCGCGTCTTGCCGAGTATCTGCGCGTAGGCGGCTTGGTCGGCAGGCGGGTTGTAGGAGAGGTCCCAGCGACGCTGGCGAAGTTCGTTTCGAGCACTTTCGAGCGTGCCGTTGAATTCTTGGAATATTGACACCGCCGTAGCCTCGCCGAAGGCTTTGTTCAGCGCGCCGAAAAAAGACGCCAACCCTTTCTCCACGCCGCCGTAGTTCTCCCGGTTGCTGCTGAAAGTCATGGTGTTTTGTTCACCATACTCAACCTCGAGAGCTAGCCAAACATCACCGGCGTTACTTCTATTGGCATCCACTAGCCTCCTGCTGAGGGCGTTGAATTCCGCTCGCTTGTCGGGCTTTATTTTGACAACGGTAACATCCAAAAGCCCCGGCTGTTGGGCGAATCCCGCCGCGGTCGTGAGGGCCAGGAGCAGCAAGGCTAGCCAGACCTTTCGCAACATAGTATCCTCCGTCGAATTAACGTAATCGAATTCCTGAGACTACCCGATGGCCTCAAGCATATCCGCGCAGGGACTTAATGTCAAGGAAGGCCAACCCGGCGCTAGCGGTGCAGTTTGATGTAGCGGCGGCTTTATGCCGCCACGTGGCGAGGTAAACTCGCCACTACAATTTCAATCTGTACCACTGCCGAACCCGGGACTGACTCGCCGTGCCCGCGCGTATCAGCTTGCGCACGCCTGCCCTCCGCAAGTCATGGAAAAGCCTGCCGGGGCCACTGGCCGCCTACGCAGCCGCGGCGAGTAAATTTTTCCTTTCTGATTCGTAATTGCACGCCATTGCCTGTCTTCACTGACATCGCGCTTCGGGGACTATATCACTGAAGAATAATGGAAAACCACCGTCGGTCTCACGTTTGGCAGCCTCTTTGCCAGCGGTGACAATGTGTCCGGACTAGCCGGTTCACAAAGGCCAGCGCCGAACCGCCCACGCCAGAGTCGATTACGCGGATTGCGCTGGCAAAGCGGGCGGAGCGCGCACAGAAAGCGCCCTAAATGGAGGTGAGGGGAGCCCTCATGAAGCTGACCGTCACGTGCTTGGTTTTGTGCTTGGTTTCGTGTTTTCCTGGTTATGGCGCAGGAGGGACGACAGCGCCTCACATCATGGCGCGTCATGGCGTCCAGTATGGACTGGCGAGTTGGTATGGCGGAAAAGAGCAAGGCCGCCCCATGGCGTGCGGAGAACCTTTCAACGAGTACGCTATGGTGGCAGCTCACCGTACTCTGCCGCTGGGGACGACAGTTAAAGTGACCAACCTTCGCAACGGGCGCTCGGTGGTGGTTCGGATCATGGATCGCGGACCTCGCATAGCGGACCGCGCCATCGACCTCTCAAAGGCGGCTGCGGAGCGATTACGATTTATCCACGAAGGTTTGGCTCCGGTTAGAATCAGCGTGCTCAGTCTGCCTGATAAACGCGCAACGGAAGCCGAGGCTACTCGCCAGACCAGGCTCCACCAGTACGATCTTGTCCTTTCGGCAGACGGGAGTTTCCAGCAGGCAGTCTCCAGTTGCTAATTTGCAGCGTTGGCGCCGCTGTGGAAGTACACCTAGGAAATCGAACTAGGTTTAAAGCCGGCGAGTTCCATGCCGCGCCGGGCTTCTGGGTTGTTCATGAAGGTGTCCCAGACGAACCCGGTCCGGAGGTTTTCTGCCATCACCATGGTGATTCCGGTATCGATACCGATCACATCCGCGTCGTACCACTTTTCAAGGGGGTTGAAGGCGTCCACGAAGCCATATTTGCTCCAGGTTTGATCTCCGTAAAGGGCCCGGATGTTCCGGAGGACGCGTATCGCGGGCTGCGGCAAAAACGGTAGAGAACCTCCCGTCGCGCTCGGCACTACTGTCCCATCAATCGGCCCCACAGCGGGAGGGCCTCCCCAGACCACGTAGCCCTTCCGCGAATCCGAAGCGGTGATACCCCACAGGTCTTCACTATAGTCGGGAAACTGCTTCCTCAATTCCAGGCAGAAAAGACGATGGGCCTCTGTAGCCGTAGTGGAATTCTGGAAGTAGTTGGCGTATTTGTCGCGCTTATTCCGAAAATCAAACCAGGCTTGAGAGTACTGGTGCACAAATAGCGGAGCGAATGAGCCTATGTACCGCAGGCCGTCATATTCAAAAGTGATGCGGTGCCAGGCGCTCCAGGTGTCCGCTTTCAAAGGGTAGGTCGAGGAGCCCATTCCAAGCAGATACATCATCATCAGTTCGCTGTAGTCTTGCCAGCGGTAGGGAAGGAAGCCGATCTCAGGCATCCACCCCATAGACAGAAGAGGGGTGTCTTCCGCCAGCCAGCTCCATTCCACGCGGTTAAAGATTTCGAGTGCCAAGCGGCGGATTTCAGTGTTCATGAAATACTGCCGGCAGGTCAGAACACCGCAAAGCAGAATGGCGGTATCGATGGAAGAGACCTCCGAATCCCACAGCCTGGCGCCCGAGTTAACGTCCGCGAAATGGAAGAAGAAGCCACGGTGGTTGGGCAGATTTCGCCAGAGAAAACGCAAGGTCGTAAGTACGCGAGCGCGGGCCTCATGCGGCGAAACCCATCCTCTTTTTTCCCCGATGCAAATTGCCGTAAGGCCAAAGCCGGTAGCGGCTATGCTGGCAACTTGAGTTTTGTCAGACCCCCGGGCGTTGCAGCGGTCTTTCACCAGACCGGTCTCGGGGCTCGCCTGTTCCCAAAAAAAATGGAACGCTGTCGACTCGAGTTCATCCAGAAACAGGTCGTCTTCCGGAGAAAGCGTGGTTTCGCCGTCGAGCCGAACCGGAGCGGAGGGAGCGCCCTGAAACGCGCCGGCGGAAGAAAACGCTCTTGTGCCGCCCATGACGAAAGCTGTGGTCAGGCGGGAAATTTGCTTCAACCACGCTCGCCGTGAAGACCGGCGCTCAGCAGTGCCTTCCCCGATCATCATTCTCTAATTGTACAGCAGAGAAGAAAATTCCGACTGTGCGTCATATTTGCATCCCCGCGCACCGGCCTGCAGCGTTAATTGCCTGATTCCAGGCACTTTCATTCGATGGAAAGAATTGCAATCCAATTGCAGAAGAGTAGTGGGGCTGAACTGAAGGCAGATGGCAGCTCAGGGCCAGTTTGGGCGGTTGATTCGGCTGCCAGGTGTGTCTCCATTTACCATAAGCGGGAAATCAGGCCACTAAATCTATGCGCATGAGCGTCCGTCTTATCGTTTCGCTGATTCTAGGGGTTACCCTACTCTCAGCCGTGTTTGCCGTCTTCCAAGAGAGAGCGGAAAAGCGCGGTCTGCGCAACGATCTTGCGAAGCGGGCTGAGATCCTGGCCGAAAGCCTGGCTGCCAACATTGAACCCCTCCTTGCCCACAGCTCGCACCGAGATTTGCAGAAAATAGTAACCCAGTTCGGGAACCGCGAACGGGTGACGGGGATTGCGGTCTTTGATAAATCGGCCAAGCGTCTGGCCGTAACTCCGGGTCTGGAGAAGTCCATCGATGGAGAACTCGCCACCACGGTCGCAGGGGTGATTGCGCAAGAAGCCGCCTATGGGAACTTCACCACGTTCAATCAAAAGCCCACCTACCTCTATGTCTTGCCCTTTCATGGTGAATCAGGTGTGGCCGGGGCCCTGGCGATCTTTCACGATGCCAGTTTCATCGAAAGACAAACTGCTCAGCTACGGCGGGAAACGTACCTTCGAGTCCTGGCACAGACTTTGTTCATCGTGCTGACCACGCTGCTGATTATTCGGTGGAGCATCCTTCGTCCCATTGCCCGCACGGCGAAATGGGTTCGGGAGCTTCGTCACGGGAAGAACGTGCCGCGCCCCATGCTGGGGGAGGGGGATCTCTTCAAGCCACTGGCGCAAGAGGTGACGCACTTGGCCAAGAGCCTCGAAGCGGCTCGAGCCGCAGCCGAAGAGGAGGCCCGGTTGCGCGAAAGCGCCGAGGCGCTCTGGACGCCGGAGCGCCTTCGCATCCACGTGCGCGCCAAGCTGGGCGACCGGCCTCTCTTCGTCGTCTCCAACCGAGAACCTTACATGCATGTCTATCGGGGCAAGGAAGTGGAAGTTGTGGTCCCCGCCAGCGGTTTAGTTACGGCGCTGGAGCCCATCTTGCGAACTTGCCAGGGGACGTGGTTGGCGCACGGGTCGGGAGATGCCGATCGCAGCGCCGTGGACGAGCGCGATCGCCTGGTCGTTCCACCCGATGAACCGCAATATACGCTGAAGCGGATTTGGCTCTGCAAAGCCGAGGAAGAAGGCTACTACTTCGGTTTCTCCAATGAAGGCCTCTGGCCGCTCTGCCACATCGCCCACACGCGCCCCATCTTTCGCGAGAAAGATTGGGAGTATTACCAGGCCGTGAACCAAAAGTTCGCACAGGCGTTGCTGGAGGAAATGAACGGCGCTGAAGAGCCCTGCGTGCTTCTCCAGGATTACCACTTCGCCCTGCTACCTCGCCTGGTGAAACAGGGGCGCCCGGATGCACGCGTCGCGATCTTCTGGCACATCCCCTGGCCGAACCCGGAAGCGTTCGGCATTTGCCCGTGGCAACGCGAGCTGTTGGACGGGCTGCTGGGGGCCGACTTGGTGGGATTTCACACCCAATCACATTGTAACAACTTCCTGGAAACGGTGGAGCGCGCCCTCGAGTCGCGGGTCAATTGGGAGCAATTCTCGGCAGAACGGGCCAGCCACCTCACGCAAGTGCGCCCTTTTCCTATCAGTGTTGCCGTTCCGGATACGGCGGGGCAAGACGAGCCGACCCGCGGCTCCCTCTACCTGGACCGGGGCGCCTTATTGCGAGAGCACGGGGTGGAAGCAACATTCATGGGCATTGGCGTGGAACGTGTGGATTACACAAAGGGAATCATCGAGCGATTTCGGGGGCTGGAGCGCTTCCTCGAAAAGTATCCGGCCTACTACGGGCACTTCTGCCTGGTGCAGATCGGCGAGCCCAGCCGTACGCACATCAAGCGCTACCACGATCTCCTGGGGGAAGTCGAGGCGGAAGCGGACCGCATCAACTGGCGCTTTCAGACTTCCCATTGGAAGCCGATCGTCTACCTGAATCGGCACCACACGCATCAGGAGATTCAGAGATACTTCAAGGCCGCGGACCTGTGCCTGGTCACTTCCCTCCACGACGGCATGAATCTTGTGGCCAAGGAGTTCATTGCCACGCGTGACGACGACCAGGGGGCTCTGATACTGAGCCAGTTCGCCGGAGCCAGCCACGAATTGCGCGATGCCTTAATCGTCAATCCTTATGATACCGAGCAACTGGCGGATGCCATGCATTTCGCCTTGGTCATGGACCCTTCGGAACGAAGCGCGCGGATGCATCGCTTGCGGCAGGTGGTGAAGGAGTTCAACATCTACCGCTGGGCGGCAGGTTTGATTACCCAGCTTACGGAGATCCGTCTCGAAGCGAATGTGGAGGCTGAGTCGGGTCGGCTCGGGATGCACTCTTCCGCAAGGCCATCCCAAGGGTCGGCCCGCAAAGAGATGGAAATTTTCGCCGGCCGACAAGGAAGTGGTTACTGATACGGCCCGCGGAAGGTAACGTTGGCTGAGGCAATTCCGGATGAGCACATCTCGGAGGCACTGGGAGCGTCGGGGCCGCTTGAGCTGATTGTTTTGGGGTGATGACGATGAGTTACCCCCTCGACCCGGTGCATCGTCTAACCACGCCTTATCACGGCTTGCCGGGCAGAGGCCGTGCTTTCCGCACGCTAAAGAGACCTTGCGTCACATTTAACGGCGATGGAGATTTGGAAGGCACGGTTGTCGCCGCCGGTGCGAACCTGCGGCCCACGGTGGTCCTGAAGAAGCGGGACGACCGTTTTCGGCGTGACGAACCGTGTGAGCGGATTTCGGGGAGAGGGATTCAGCGGGAAAACATGAAGGATCGAGGCCCAATCACGCGAAAATCCCGTGGCACTGGCGTGAGCCACTTGTTTAATGGCTGGCCACGGCTTATTCGTCGAATCAAGTCTACCCCCCACTTGGCCCTGTTTCTGGATTTTGATGGCACCCTGACGCCGCTCCGCCGCAGGCCGGAGGACGTACCCCCGCTCGACCTCCCGACCCGCCGCTTGCTTCGCGGACTGGCGAATCGTCGTGGGCTGGACGTATACGTGATCAGCGGACGCCGCCTTGCCGATCTCAAAGCGCGGGTTCCTGTCCCTGGTGCCGCGCTATTCGGATTGTACGGATGGGAGGGACCCAGCGTCCCTTCCATGCGGAGGGAGCGAGAACTCATTCGGAAGGCTAAAAAGTTTCTTCGATCCCGGCTAGCCGGGCTGAAACAGGTTTGGTTGGAAGACAAGAAGCTGGCGTTGGCCGTCCATTACCGTGGCGCCCCGCTCCCTGAGGTGCGCGCGACGTGCCTGGCTGTCCAAGGAAGTGTGCAGCACTTCCAGCCTCAATTGCGCCTCCTCGACCAGAAGAAAGCTTGGGAATTGCTTCCGTCCTCCGTGGGTGGAAAGAACTCCGCGGTGCTCAGGTTGCTGGCGAAACCCCGCCAGCCGACGCTCGCCATTTACGTTGGCGACGATGCGGCCGACGAATCAGCATTCGCTGCCTTGCCCCATGGAATCACGGTGCGCGTTGGGAACACACCGCGCACCCATGCCCGCTTTTACCTGCGCGGCCCGAGAGAGGTTATTACATTTCTGCAAAGACTGGAGGCCGAACTCGCATGAAAACCGGGTTGAGAATCCCCGACTCGAGGAGGGCGCAGGCGTTGTAAAATGCAATTAGAATGAGCCGGAACTGGAAAGCGGTCATCGTGCTGGTGCTAGTGCTGGGGATGGGAAGCGTCGCCGAGTTGGCCCTGAGCCGTTTTCGCCACGCAGGCCCCATAACCATAAAAGGCGCAGTTCTTGCCTGCAGCGACAGCGTCGATAAACAGGCGCCGATCCCCGGCGTCAGGGTTTCCATCGCAGAGGGCGCGGCGAGGCTGGACACCTGGTCGAGTCCCACAGGCTTTTTCGCGCTCACTTTGGACGATCGATCGGCGCTCAGCCAGCCGGTAACTCTCGAATTTCGCCATGCGCAGTACCTGCCGCTCGACTTCACAACGTTTGAGAGTAACAGGCTCATTGTGGTCCAAATGGTTCCGATTGCGGAATTTAAGGGCGCGAAGGTCAGCTTTCCCCAGACCGCAGTTTCCAATATCAAGATAAGATATACGATCAAAACTACTACCGTGCTCAACGTCGGCAGCACGGCCAAAACCTTCCATGTAGTCAATACCGGTAACGTTCCTTGCCGAGGCCGACACCCTTGCTCGCCGGACGGGAAATGGCAGGCTTCGGTTGGCTCTGCGACCCTTGAGGCACCGAGCGGCGATTTCTTTTCCAATGCCAGAGTTTCCTGTATCGCCGGTCCCTGTCCGTTCACGAAGATTCGCTATGACGGCTTTTCTCGCGGCGGGTCCAGCGTGCGAGTGGAAGTCCTTGACTGGTCGAGCACCACCACCTTCTTGTTCGAAGCGGAACTCTTCCGTTCAATGCTCGGCAACGGCGTGAGGTCATCATACCCCGTCATCTTCGGCCAGGCGCTGCACTTCACTGTTCCCGCCAATGCCGAAGGACTCTGCATCGAGGCAGACATCAACCGTGAACCCGTGGTTTTTCCGCTAGGGCCGGAGCCTCAGCTCAGTTGGGCTTCATGTACGGAAAGCGTGAACCCGGACCACACCGAAGTCTACAATTGTGATCTGAAACCGGGCTATGGTTTCGAATGAAACGCTTACGTCCAGCTTGCGAAAAATTTATCTCAGTGGAAACTGGATAAGGCTGAATTTTCGCTCTCAGAAAGCTCGAGAACAGTGTCGAGATGGAGTTTTTTGAGAGTGCGGACGAGTTTATCCGAAGCGGCAAAGAATTTGATTCGTCCCCCGGCTTGGCGGATCAAGTTGTAGGTGCCCGCGAGCCCGCCGAGAGTGTAACTATCGCTGCTGGGTACATCTGCGAGGTCAACGGCGAAATTCCGGGCGCCTTTGCCGAGCAATTCCCGAATCCTTGAATGAATGAGATGAAAGGTCCGTTCTTGGACGAAAGAGCCTCTCAACTCAATGACCACGACGTCGCCGACCATGTGGAAGGCCACGCCCGCTTCGTGTCCCGGCATTGAGAGAATCCCTTCTTGGTTCGGGTTCCCTTCTACGCGAATCCACATATGCTCTCTCCTCCTTTCCCCGCAAGCGCCACTTGGCGAACGCGGGGCTTCGCTTTCTTTATGGCTGTTTCACTCACGCAAGGGTGTTCTCTTCGCGACCCTAGCAATTCCCGCATGTTGATGCGTGCCCGGAAGAGCTGAGATTTTGAATTCCCGATGGAACAGTTCCGAAGTTGGGCAATCTCGTTATGTCGATAACCTTCCAGATCGTGCAGAACGAGTGCGGCCCGCCTGCCTTCAGGAAGTTGGCCGATGGCCCGGCGGATCAAGATGTGGTCCAGCATCCCGACCAAACCACGATCTTCCGATCCGAACTCGCGGTGAGCAGGGCCTTCCCGAGACTCGTCGGGCAGTTCGAAAGGAACTAAGTGAACGCGTTTCCTGCGAAAATGCATCAGTACAACGTTTATGGCAATGCGATGGAGCCAGGTGGCGAAAGCCGACTCATTGCGGAAGGTCGAGATTCTGCGAAAGAGTTGAAGGAAGGTCTCCTGAGTCAGGTCCTCCGCCTCGCTCGTATCTCGCGTCATACGGGCACAAAGCAAATAGACGCGGCGCTCATAGTTGTGGAAAAGAGCTTCGAAGGCTTGTTCGTCACCGTCTTTCGCCCGAGCGATCAATTGGGTTTCGGCCTTAGCTTGGGTTACGGTATCGGCGCGCATTGAGTGCCTCCCTTTGCTGCCGCCAGCTCGTTCGAGTTTTGGAAAGCCCTTACAGCACACCCTCTCCCGCAACGTTATTGCCAAAAGCTATAAGAGCACTGCTCCCTGAGGCAATTCGCTTTTCCTGAACAACATGCAGGCTCGTTGGGGGTCCGCAAGGTAAATCCGCGATGGTAAAAATTACCGTCCTGGACAACCAAAGTACGCCCCAGGCGGTGAAGCTTATTTTCCATAGGCGGAAAGTCCTGGAGCGTTTGTAACCGTGAAAAATCTACAAGGAGATTCCCTCGGCCAGGAGGATTCGCGCTTGAGAGGTTAAGCGTAAGATCAGACAAGGCCGCTCAAAGTAAAGGAGTTCCGCACCAGTCGGTTCTTTGGCTGAGCGATTGCTTGATTTGACATCAGGGCAGAAGTGGAAGTGCATTTCGCGTTGAAGAAATCAGCGTGCGGGTTGCTGTCTTTGGGTTGATCTTAAAACTAGCCATTGTGGGCTACGACGAGGAGGCAGGAAATGAAAATCGTGCCGAAACTGCTTATGGTGCTTGCGCTGTGCGGATTTGCGGTCTCTCTCAAGGCAGTCGACAACGCCGAGCAGCTCCACAAGGCGACTAACGTTCTTAGCGAAATCATGAGGGCGCCGGATAGGGGCATCCCTCAAGACCTGTTGCGAAAATCGGTGTGTGTCGGCGTGGTTCCGTCCGAGTTGAAGGCGGCTTTCATCTTTGGCGGCACCTACGGCCGAGGCGTGTTGCTCTGCCGAAGCCACGGGGTCGGGGCGTGGGGCGCGCCATCAATGTTTGTTCTGGGTGGCGCCAACTTCGGATTTCAGATTGGTGGCGAGGCCACCGACGTGGTTTTCCTGGTGATGAACCCGGAGGGCGTGAAGAAATTGCTGCAGGACAAGGTCAAGCTGGGAGGCGACGTATCCGCCGCCGCGGGGCCCGTAGGGCGCACGGCGGAAGGGGCCACCGACGCCGAGATGCATGCTGAAATCCTCAGCTACTCCCGCACCCGTGGCTTGTTTGCCGGAGTTTCGCTCGATGGCGCCGTATTGAAACAGGATCACGACGACAACCGGCGGCTTTATGGGCGTAGCGTGAGCCCGAGGGACATCCTCATCAGGGGCACTATGGTATCTCCGCCTGCGGCTCGGCCTCTCGATCGTCTTCTGACCAAGTATGCCCCTCGTGGCGGCGCTCCTTTTCACGAGGGCTAGTTCGCGTGGCGTCGCACACGCGCGCGAGCCTCGTGGTCATCCAAGGATTCTGCTCACTATCTATCAGGTGCTTCTTGCGCTGGCCTCGGTAAACACTGGCACGACGGTTGTCAGAAGTTGCGAAGTTTGATCGAGTCTTCCGTTTCGAAAACTTCCAGGCCTCGGACTTCGGGCGCGCAGAAAGGATGCGCAGGTTGCAAATTTCCCTCTGCATGTACTTTTTTCGCAGTAACCATCCCCTTGAGCATGCGGCGACGGACTCACCGTTTTAAAATCAAGAACATATGGGTAGCCGCAAATGGCAAGCGATATGCAATCAGAGTATGCGTGGGATTGCTCGAAAGTGGTGGGGCGGTACTATGCTTACAACTTGCCAGGCTGATTTCGGATGGCTGTACGTGCGGCGCCAAACGGGGCAAGAATGCGTAACTGACGAGTTCGAGCTGCACGTGAAATCAGGCGCGAAGGCAACCAAAGCGATCTTGGGCCGCTTCCAAAGATTGCAGGGCACACCAAAGAGAACGACAACGAAAGGGGAGCAGCTGAAGTGTTTCCGCGAGCATGCACAACAGAACGGCGAGGCATTCGCGGTGCCAGGTAACTTACTTTCGGGTCGGTCGTACGCAGCGTAGGGAAGAAAAACAGAAAGGCCGCACGTGAGGTGATGGCTCACGTGCGGCTACGCCAAAACGCTCCCATGGGTCGAACGGAGAGAACGAAGTGGCAATGAAAAAGCCTACAATAAACACTCCCCATTTTCAACCACTATTCCTCTCCACTCCCGGAGCGTTGAGTGCGACCCGCACGTGGGACGGCGATGCTGTCCAGTCTTGGGGTCGAATGCGCTATCGTCCCAGGTCGCGGGAACAAATGCGCCCACTCTGCAGCACGAAGTGATCAAACGACTAACCCCAGGTCCTATTCCGAAGAAGAATGAGACGGGCCGGGAGATTCAGTACGGGAGGAGAAGCGAAGTGGTTTCCAAAAAGTCATTAGTACTCTTGGCGGGTATGCTCGTGATGGGCGGAGCATGGGGCTCTGCACGCGGTCAAAGCAACAAAGGCGGCGTACAACAAACCGATCCCGTCCAGCAGGCCCTTGCGCACGGCGTGGACCACGTCGATGCGACGGATGCTGAGCCGGCTCCGACCCTCGACCGTCGCGATTCCCGTTACCAGATCGCCACTCAGGACGTTCTTGATCTCCAGTTCCAAGCGACCCCGGAATTCAACCAAACGGTGACCGTGCAACCCGACGGATATATCACGCTGAGAGAAATCGGCGACGTCCAGGTCCAGGGCGACACGCTGCCCCAGTTGCGACGCACCGTACAATCCGCTTATGAAAAAATACTCTCCAACCCTGTTATCAGTATTGAAATAAAAGATTTCCAACGCCCATATTTCATGGTTCTCGGGCAGGTCGGACGGCCCGGCAAGTACGATCTGCGCGGGGTTACTACGGTTTCCGACGCAGTGGCATTGGCGGGAGGTTTCACCAGTCAGTCGAAGCACTCTCAGGTGTTGCTGTTTCGCCGCGTCAATGACAAATGGACTTCCGTCACCAAGGTTGATCTTAAACACATGCTGAATTCTCGGAATCTTAGCGAAGACTCTTCGCTCCGGCCTGGGGACATGGTCTATGTTCCGCAAAACGCAATATCCAAAGTCAAAGCTTGGGTACCTACTCCCACGGTGGGGACCTACGGACCCCTCCCCTGAGCGGGGAAGCGCGCACCTAACCCAGCCCGAGAGAAGGAGAAACGAGCATGCATGAGCAACGCGGACTACTGCCGGAGGCACAAACAACGGAGATCCGGGCTTATACTCCGACGGCGGCGCCTGTCCATTCCTCGCCCGAGACTTTGCGAGGATTGCTGGGGGCCATGTTCAGGAACGCGCGCGTCCTCAGAGTCACTTTCCTGTTGACGTTTGGGGGAGCGGTCTTGGCCATTCTGATGTTTGGAATCCGATATGAGGCGGACACGCAGATTCTGGTGAAACATCGGCGCGCGGACGAAGTGGTCTCTACCGACGAGAGTTCCCGGGACCAGCAGAGTTCCACTGACGTTCCGACGGAGCGCGAACTCAATACCGAGATTTCGTTGCTGCGGAGCCAGGATCTTCTGCAAGGCGTCGTCCAGGACTTAGGGCTGGACAAAACAGAAATCCATCGTTGGGACTCCCTGCTCTCCTGGCACAATGAGCAATGGAGGCTCGCCCGAGCCACTCGAAATCTGCAGGACGGCCTGAAGATCACAGAAGTTCCGCAGTCGAACTTGATTCACATCGCCTATAGGTCAAGCCGCCCTGAGCTCGCCTCAGCGGTCTTAAGTGATCTGAACAAGCAGTACCTGGCGAAGCATTTGGCGGTTTATCGTCCCGCTGGCGTGTTCGATTTCTTCCACCAACAAACCCAGCACTACCAGCAAGAACTCGAGCAGGCGGAGCAACAGCTTGCCAGCTACGACTTGGCAAAGAACTCCAGCGATCCGGAACTGGAAAAGGAAATTCTGGTGAAGAAAGCGGGCGAGTTCGAGGGCAACTTGCGTGAAACGGAATCGGCGGAAGCGGATACGGCAAAGCGAATCAGGGAGCTTGAAAGCGAGATGAGCCGAACCCCGGCTCAGTTGACCACCCAGGTTGTCTCCGGAGACAACCCGCAACTGTTGGCGAACCTCAAGACGAGCTTGGAGGACTTGGAAACCCGGCGGATCGACTTGCTGACGAAATACCAGCCGACCTACCGCCTGGTGCAGGATGTGGATAAGCAGATCGCGGATCTCAAGTCGGCCATCGCGGCACAGGGTCAGGCTCCCGTGAAAACGGTGAGCAACGCCCAGAATCCCACTTACCTGTTATTGCAGGCCGAACTCGTGAAAGCCAACGCCGACCTGAACGGCTACCAGGCCCGAGCCCGCGCCACTGCTCCCGTGATTACTGCGTACCAGCAGCAAGCGCTCATGATCGATCAGAAGGGAATCCAACGGGCCGACCTGCTGCGCAACATCAAGGACGCGGAGCAAAACTACACGCTTTACGTCCAAAAGCAGGAGCAGGCGCGCATCTCCGATGAACTCGACAAAAGTCGCATCCTCAACGTGGCGGTTGCTGAAGCGCCAGTGGCCCCCTCATTTCCGGTTTACTCGCCGGTGCTGCTGATTCTTGCCGCGACCATCGTGGCGCTGATGCTGAGCATCGCGGCCGCCTTTGTCGCCGACTATTTCGATCCGACCTTCCGTACTCCCGAAGAAGTTATGGGGATCATGAACGTTCCCGTGCTGGCCTGCTTCGCCAAGGCTAACGGCCCTCCGCGCTTCGGACTCGTGGGCGACGGCGGCGCAATCGCCCAGCATGCCTTTCGAGGTATCCAGGACAGCGGCGATTCGCTTTTGGTGTCGGGAGAGCGGGAGTAGGAGCGCTTCCATATGTTTCTTCACTTCTACGGACTGAGCGAGCAACCGTTTGGCGTGACTCCTGACCCCCGTTTTCTTTACTTGGGGCCGGCGCATCAGGAAGCCGTTGACTCGCTCGTCTACGGAATTGAGACCGGTCGTGGATTCATGGCGCTCATTGCTCCTCCAGGCCTTGGCAAAACCACCCTCATCCTCCACCTCATGGAGAAACTGCAGGACTCCGCTCAGACGGCGTTTCTGTTCCAGACACACTCGGATTCCAAGGAGTTTCTCAAGAACCTCATTCTTGATTTGGAGGCCGAGCCCTCAGGACAGGATTTGAGTGACCTGCAAGCACAACTGCGCGACCTGCTGATTCAGGGTTCGAGAACAGGCAAGCGGCTGGTGGTCGTGATAGACGAAGCGCAGAATCTCGACGATTCGGTGCTGGAGATGGTGCGAATGCTTTCCAATTTCGAGACTCCGGAAGCCAAGCTCCTGCAAATCGTCCTGGTGGGACAACCGGCTCTAGCCGATAAACTGGCACGACCGCAAATGGCTCAGCTCCGCCAACGCATATCGATCATTACTCATTTTCCTCTCCTCCGTGGGGATGAGGTCGAAAGGTACATCCAGCACAGGCTTCGCGTCGCGGGGTACAAAGGGCGCCGGTTATTCGCGTCCGGCGCGTTGGCGTTGATCGCCCGATACAGCAAAGGTATTCCAAGGGTAATCAACAATCTCTGTTTCCATGCTTTGTCGATCGGCTACGCGAAGAACCAGAAGAGCATCGACGTTTCCACGTTGCGGGAGGTTATTACGGACCTGAACCTGGAGTCTCTGGGACAGGGTCGTCGGGATGCAGCCGAGCCGGCTCGGCCGGGTGAAGGGGCAGTTGGGACTGCTGTTGGTGCGCGCGAGAGGCCAGCCGTAAAGCTTAAAACTGACGAGTTTGGCGCGAATATTGACGCCTTTCCGCCAACAGGCGGCAGCGACCTTTTAGATCGCGTCGACTTCTCCGACTACGCGCCCGACTGGACGGGGGGAGCCGCCGACAATCCCCGGTATAGGGCGCCGGCCGGAACTAACCGCCGGAAGTCGTCGCATCGCGCCGCAACGGCTCTCGCCACGCTTGCGATTGTAGCTGTCGCGGTCCTCGCTTGGCAGGCTCCCTGGCTGGAAAGGGGTCTGGATTTCATGGAGCAGCAAGCACGGACCTCGACAGGGATCAAAGCGGCGTCGACGGAGCGGCCTGCTGTAACCCCGCCCAGCGGTGGCTCGCTTGCCGGGTCGCCTCAAATTGCCGAATCTCCCCGCGGAAGCACACCTCCGCAGGCCACCGGTACCGACCTTCATGACGGCGCTCAGAAGGCGACCGATACTCCACATGTTGACGCGCCCGGCTCAACCTCCCCGGCCTCTCCGGACGCGCGGCCGGGCAACGCAAACCCTGAGCGCGCACCTGAGGCGCGAGCCCCGACCACCAACACCGCGAATCCTCGAGGCGCAAACGCCAGGTCCGGCGCGCGCAGGCATTCGTTTGGGCGGCGAAAGACCGAGGAGATCGCCTCCGACGGCCAAGCAGGGAACGGGCGAAACAAACTGAGTGCAGGCACGCCCTCTGCAGCGGACGACCTCGGCGTGCAGGGAGAGCCCGGTAAACTCGTCGTGCAATCCAGCGTGCGGGGCGCGCGGATTACGATCAACGGCCGGGATGACCCCGGTTGGGTAACGCCTCACATGTTCTCACTGGCTGCCGGGACCTACATCGTATCGGTTTCAATGCAGGGGTATTCGGGCTGGACCCAACGCGTCCACGTGGACGAGGGACGGGACAAGTGGCTGGTGGCCGAGCTTACCAGTAACGAGACCGGCGTATTCGCGGTGGTGACCGAACCCCCCGGGATGCAAGTGTACATCGACGGACGGTCTTACGGGGTAAGCCGGGTGGAGACGGTGCTGCCGGCGGGGTGGCATACCTGCGAAGTGATACCGCCGGCCGGCATCAAGCCGGTGGTGGGGCGATTCCATCTCGATCCTGGCGAAGCACTGACGAAAAGAATCCGGGTGAAGACATCAAACGCCTCGTCCGTTCCTATAACGCAAGCCCAACGGGCAGGGGCATTGCCGTGAAAAGCACGGGCGCTCGCACAAGGAGACTGCTTTGAGTAGAAACTTCGAATTGCTGCAACGAGCTTCCAGAGAGGATCGGCGGCGACAGGATGCTGTTCCGCAACCGCCTATCAGCCGCACTTATGAAATGCGCCCTGTTCCGGACGCGCACGTGCTGTCGCGGGAGAAACTCATGAAGCTGGTTCAGACAGTCTTCTTCCGGCCTGGTAAGGCAGCGCGCCGCGTGGTCGTCTTTGCGGGTGCAGTCTCCGGAACGGGTTGCTCTTCCATTTGCATGGGGGCCGCCGAAGCTCTGGCAGCGCAGGTGGGAGAACCAGTATGCCTTGTGGATTCGAACTTGCGCCTGCCGTCCTTGCACCTCTGTTTGGGCGCGGAAAACCGCGAGGGATTGAGTGAAGCTTTGGCCAATGACGCACCGATCCGGAAATACCTGCAGAAGCTCTCGACGCCCAATTTGTGGTTTTTACCCAGCGGCCGAAGCTCCTCTCCCACCCTGGGCGTGGTGAATAGCAGCCGCCTGGCGGCTCGTATCCTGGAGCTGCGGCAGGAGTTCCGCTACACACTCATGGATTCTCCGCCCGTCAACGTTTATTCCGACGCGGTGCCCTTGGGGCAAATCTCCGACGGCGTCATCCTGGTCGTGGCTGCGAATTCGACCCGGATCGAGGCAGCCTGCAAGGCCAAAGATTGTTTTGAGAGCGCAGGCGCCAATTTGTTGGGGGTAGTGTTTAATAGCCGAACGTATCCGATTCCCCAGGCCATTTACAACAGGCTTTAGTCTCGGGGAATAGGCAGCGGCTCTTCAGGGCGGCCGCGTACTGACGAAATTCAAAAATGCAGATCCCGCATGGGACTCACAGGGCGGAGCTGTGTTCACAAGGAGCAACGACTATGGAGAGAGCAAGTTTCGGCCATCCGGCAGGTGAGCCTTACAAGATCGCGGTCCTTGGCCTGGGCCACGTGGGCCTTCCTACGGCGGTGGGTTTCAGCGCCTTGGGTTGGGAGGTCATCGGGGCCGACGAAGACGCCGCAAAGGTCGAGTCGATCAAAGCGGGTAAGGTCCCATTTTTCGAACCGGGCCTCGACGCTCTTCTGCATCGAACCCTTGGCAGCGGGAAGTTCCAGGCCACTTCAGACGTGACGAAAGCCATTCGCGCCGCCACAGTGGTGTTCATCTGTGTGGGCACGCCACAACGCGAAGACGGAGCGGCCGACCTGTCGCAAATTGAGGCGATCGCCCGCGCCATTGGCAGAAACCTGAACGGCTACAAACTGGTCGTGGAGAAGAGCACCGTCCCCGCCATCACTGCCTTGTGGATCCAACGAACCATCGAGCGATACTCCGCTCTGAAGGCCGCCGAGACAAACGACAACATGGAGGGCGCGCCGGGAGAACTGGAAAGGCATGAGGCTGACTTCGATGTGGCTTCGAATCCGGAATTCCTGCAAGAAGGCCAGGCGCTCGAGAACTTCTTCCAACCTTGCCGAATTGTAGTCGGCGCGGGTTCGGAGCGGGCGCGCACCATCCTGCGCGAACTCTACCGTGGGGTCCAGTGCCCCATGGTGATTGCTGACGTAACCACCGCCGAACTCATCAAGCACGCCGCTAACGCGTTCCTGTCAACCAAAATCTCGTTTATCAACATGATCGCGGACATCTGCGACGCCGTGGGCGCCGACGTCACTCGCGTGGCGGAGGGCCTGGGCCTGGATCCCCGGATATCGCCGAGTTTTCTTCAAGCAGGAATCGGCTTCGGCGGCTACTGTTTTCCTAAGGACCTCCGGGCTCTCGCTCATTTGGCCGAACAGCAGGGAGCAGATTGTTCTCTCCTCCGAGCCGTGGAACGAATTAACACCCAGCGCGTGGAAGCCTTCCTGGACAAAGTGCGGAGTTCTGTATGGGTGATCTCAGGTAAGACTTTGGCGGTCTTGGGGCTCGCCTTCAAACCCAACACCGATGACATCCGGGAGGCTCCCAGCCTGAGAATCCTCGAGAGCCTGCTAAAAGAAGGCGCCAATTTACGCTTGCACGATCCGTGGGCAATGCCGGCAGCCAAAACCGTCTTTCCCTCCGAGGCCGGCAGGATTACCTACTGCGAATCTCCTTACGAGGCGGCGAGCGGGGCGGAAGCACTGTTGTTGCTGACGGAATGGAACGAATACAAAAATCTGGATCTGGAACGACTGCGCGACCAGATGCAGGTCCCCGTATTGATCGACGGCAGGAACCTCTTCGAGCCGGAGCGAGTGCACGAGGCCGGGTTCAGCTATCTCGGCATGGGCCGGAAAGGCGGCGGGCCCTATGCCCAGGAGTTGGCTGTGTCGGATCAATTCGGCTGTAAGCCCCAAGTGGAGTGGTAAGCTCCAGGCAAACCCCGCTCAGGCTGTCTAACGTTCTGCCGCGCGATCCAATCGGATTGACTTAAACAGGAAGGATTTCAGACATGGGCGTTGTACGGCGACAACTTTTGATCAAAACTCTAAAGCTCTTCGATCTTCTCGTGATGACCTTGGCTTTCATCCTAGCTGCAGTCCCGGTCTCGCAGGGGGGAGAAGCCTCTTTTGCCGAGTTTCTCTCCATGCGCATCAAGGTGGAGAACTTCATCCTCTTTTTTGGATTTCTTGCATTGTGGCACATCTTGTTGGTCTCAATGCAGGTTTATGAATCTCAGAGGCTCGTGCCGCGGGGCGACGAAGCTATCAGGATCTTACAGGCAACCTCGCTCGGGACGCTGTGCATAACTTTGCTGTCGCTCTTATTTTCGATCAAGATGGTAACTCCCACCTTTCTCCTGGTGTTCTGGGTGGTGACCACCGGCCTGACGGCGGGAAGCCGTCTCCTCTTGAGGTTCGTCCTTGAGCGCCTTCGAAGTCGCGGACGCGACCTCCGCCGCGTCCTCTTCGTAGGAACTAACCCGCGAGCGGTAGGGTTTGCCCGCAAGCTTGAGTTCAGGTTGGAATCTGGCTACAGAGTGATTGGGTTTGTGGACGTACCCTGGAGGGGTTTCGACCAATTCTTGCTGAGCAGTTTTTCCCTGGTGTGCGATTTCGACGGACTCGCCGAGTTCCTCCGTGATAGCGTCGTCGACGAAGTGATCATCGGCCTCCCCATGAGGTCTTTCAACGAGCGTTGCCTGGCCGTCGCAGCCCTTTGCGAGTTGCATGGCATCGTGGTGCGCTTCCTACCCGGGATTTTCAATTTGAAGTATGCGAAGCCGCGAGCCGAGGATTTCGGCGGGGATTCCTTGCTCACGCTCTCGACGGGGCCAATCGACGGCTGGCCGGTTGTGTTCAAGCGCATCCTCGACGTCGTACTCGCCTCCCTCCTGCTCGCCGGGTTGGCGCCCTTGCTTCTCATCGTGGCGTTCTTCATCAAGCTGACCTCCGAGGGACCTGTCTTCTTCACTCAGGAAAGGTTGGGACTCAACAAAAGACGGTTTCGTATTCACAAGTTTCGCACCATGGTGGCGGGCGCGGAGCAGAAACAAGCGGAGTTGGAGCATCTGAACGAAGTCGAGGGGCCGGTTTTCAAAATCAAGCGCGACCCGCGGGTCACGCTCGTGGGAGGAGTTTTGAGAAAAACCAGTATCGACGAGCTCCCGCAGTTGTTGAATGTTTTGAAAGGTGAGATGAGCCTGGTAGGGCCTCGGCCACTGCCGGTGAGGGATTACGAGGGTTTCGACCAGGACTGGCATCGCCGGCGCTTCAGCGTCCGTCCCGGCCTGACCTGCCTCTGGCAGATCTCCGGACGAAGCACCATCGGGTTCGACAAATGGATGGAACTTGATATGCAATACATCGATGAATGGTCCCTCTGGCTTGACCTCAAAATCCTTGCCGGCACCATTCCCGCCGTTTTGAGAGGGGCGGGGGCGGCGTGAGGCACCCTTTGCACGAGGAGAAGAGTCAGGAAACTTTATGCCCGGAAAAATGCACACAACCGACTATCTGAAAAGAATCGGGGTACGCGACTTGCCGGCCCTGACCAGCCCTTTTGATCCCGGCTACGACCCCATCACGCTCGAGAGCCATCTGGAACAAAGTTCTCACTTGTTCTCCATCCTCAAGATCTCGATGAGCTGCTGGATGATCGCCAGGGAAAGCGCCACGCGGCAGAAGATCGAAGCCGCCCGACGATGCGGAGTGCCTGTGGTCACTGGAGGCGGACCGTTTGAAATTGCTGTGGCGCAAGGGGGGCTGCCGTCCTACCTCGATCTTTGTGCCGACCTGGGAGTCACAAGGATTGAGTGTGGCGAAGGGTTTACGGAGATGCCGCTGGATCCTCGCCAAGTGATCGCCATGGCCGCGGAAAGAGGGCTCGACGCTCAGTTCGAGCTGGGGAAAAAACACGACGGCCCGTTCAGCGCCCAAGGCATCGAGGCTTTGATTCTTCAGGGCCGCCAGTGGCTGGATGCGGGTGCTGTCCAATTAGTGGTGGAAGCCCGGGAGAGCGCACGGGGCGTGGGGCTCTTTGACGGCCAGGGAGTGTTCAACCCCGCTTATGCCGATCTTTTTGCGGAAGCCTACGGTTTCGGTACGGTTATGTTCGAAGCCCCTAACAAGCCCAGCCAATTCGCACTGCTTGATCATTTCGGCCCTGAAGTGCACTTATGCAACGTGCGGCTAGAAGAGGTTTTGCGCGTCGAAATATACCGGCGAGGAATTCACTCAGACGCTTTCGCCAACGATCGGCTGAAGCCTCATCGTCCGGTCGACGCTTTTACGACGCTCCTTCCCACCTCGGGTGTCCCCACATGACACGAAAAGTCGTCATCGACTTCTTTCCTGAATCTGTCCACCGCTACGACGAGGGATATGCTGTGGTCGCTATCGATGTCATCCGCGCCACCACGACCCTCGCCACCGCAGTCTCCATGGGACGCCGATGCTTTCCGGCACCCTCGCTGGAAGAGGTGCGGCGTGTTGCGATGCGGCTGCGCAACCCCCTGTTGGCCGGGGAACTGGGCGGTGTCATCCCGCGCGGTTTTGAAATCAACAATAGCCCGGCGGAAATAGCGGTGCGAAAGGACATCTCCCGCCCCTTGATTCTCCTTTCCTCCTCGGGCACCAAACTCATTCATCTGGCCGGCGCCTGCGAGGCTGCCTACATCGCATGTTTTCGGAACTGTCATTTTCTGGCCAGATATCTTTGCGACCGGCATCCGTGCATCGCCTTAATCGGTGCGGGCAGTCGCGGTCAACGTCGTGAGGAGGACAAGATGTGCTGCGCGTGGATGGCGCGCGATCTTTTGGAGTCGGGTTACTCCGCCGAGAACCGGGAAACAGACGAGATTGTTGAACGCTGGAGCGGCGTGAACACGAATATTATCTCCGTCGGCCCCAGCGCCCATTACCTTCTCCAAAGCGGCCAGGGCCGCGACTTGGCGTTCATCCTTACTCATATTGCAGACCTCGAATGGGGCTTCACCCTGCGGGGCGATGAAGTGGTGGGGTTCACGGACACGGAAGATGAGGTGATTCGTTCCGGGACTGCATTCCGGACGGGGAGAGTCTGTGGCTAGTCAAATGACTCGGCTTGATCACATCTCGACGCCCGTTTTGATCCTCAGGTCCGACAGCCACGGCGGTTTGAACATCATGCGAAGCTTGGGACCACTGGGCGTCGACGTTTACAATCTGGACCCCTACGCCCGCGCGGCCGCGAATTTCTCCCGCTATTGCCGGGATCGATTTGTGTGGGACATTGACCACGCACCAGACCGCCAGTCCTTGGCTTATGTGTTGCAGGTCGGGCGCAAGATTGGACGCCCCTCAATACTGATTCCTACCACCGACAGGACGGCGCGTTTCGTGGCCCGCTGGAGTGCGGCGCTCCGCGACTGGTTCGTTTTTCCCGTGCAACCTCCCGGCTTGGTCGATGCTCTTGCCAGCAAACAGGGAATGTATGGACTCGCAGTTCGGCACGGCATCCCCACGCCTAAGTGTGTGTTCCCGGCTTCTCGCGCAGAGGTTGTTGACTTCCTGGCCGAGGCGAAGTTCCCACTCATGTTGAAGGGCATTGATGGGCAACGGTTGTGGGAACGAACCGGAAAGAAAATGTTCATCGCACACTCGCCGGCGGAACTCCTGCAAACTTACGACCGCGCGGAAGACCCGGACCACCCCAATCTGATGCTTCAGGAGTACATTCCCGGCGGCGACGACACCATCTGGATGTTCAACGGGTGCTTCGATGCCGAGTCCGAGTGCCGGGTGGGCTTTACCGGCAAGAAGATCAGGCAATGCCCGGTTCACACCGGTTGCACCAGTCTCGGCATTTGCCTTCGCAATTCAGACGTCGAGCAAACCACTTGCCGCTTCATGAAGGCTATCGGGTATCGTGGCATCGTGGATATCGGCTATCGCTACGACGCTCGTGACGGGCTTTACAAAGTTCTCGACGTGAATCCCCGGATCGGGGCGACTTTCCGCCTTTTCGTCGGTGCAAACGGCATAGACGTTGTCCGGGCCCTTTATATGGACCTCACTGGCCAGCCCGTCGTTCCCAGTCCGGCCCGCGAGGGCAGGAAATGGATAGTCGAGGATCTCGACATCGTCTCGTCGTACCGTTACTACCGCGAGGGCAGTCTGACGATCAAGGAATGGATTAGATCCCTGTCGAGCATCGAAGAGGCTGCTTATCTCTCATGGCGTGATCCAGTTCCCTTCTGCTTTATGCTAGTCAACCGCACCCTGGAACTCCTGAAGCGCGCGTTTCGCAATTCCCCTGCGCCGGCGCCGCCCGTTGAAGCAAGCGACTCGTGCGCCGCTGCCGGCCAGGGCTCAGAAGCTGTGAGAGAATCCACAGGGCTGTGAGCGTGGTTCGAGCATGGTTCCATTGCCCGGGAAAATCGAAGAGTTGAAGCTCAGCCTGCGAAAATGGTCAAGCCGCGGCATCTTTGCGGTCCTGGATCAAGGGCTCATTTCCGGATCGAATTTCCTCGTCGCCATTCTGCTGGCCCGCTGTTTGGCGCCGCAGCAGTACGGATCCTACGCCTTGGCCTTCGAGGTATTCCTTTTCGTGGCGGCCCTCTATGGCTCGCTTATTCTCGAGCCCATGAGCGTGTTTGGTCCTTCGGTTTACAGCGGCAATCTCGTCACCTACATGCGCGGACTTCTTCGCATCCACTGCGTGCTTTCGTTTTTCATGGTGGTGCCGCTATTCGTGGCGGCGGCGGCCTTGCACGCGGCGAGGCCGGCCAGTTTTCTCCCTGACGCCCTGGCGGGGATCGGCGTGGCGACACCTTGCCTGCTGCTCTTCTGGCTCGCCCGGCGCGGGTTTTACATTGTGTTCCTGCCTCAGAAAGCCGTGATGGGGGCCTGTATGTATTCCGCTCTACTCCTGTTCGGCCTGGCGTTCCTCTACGAGTTCAAGGTCCTGACCCCCTTTTCAGCCTTTCTCTTACTGGCCGCGGGCGCAATAGTCACCGGGCCGCTGATGCTCCGCTGGCTGAAGCCCTGGCTCGTGCAGACCACCCCCGGTTTTTCCCTCATGGATATTGTGCGCCGACATTGGACGTATGGCCGCTGGGCGGTTGCCAACTCGGTGGTGATATGGTGCTCGCTGGCCGTTTACTACCCGCTGCTGGGAAGTTACTTCACGCTGGCCGAGGCCGGGAAGTTCAAGGCACTCATGAATCTCTCTTCGCCGGTCGGGCAGGCGTTCGTGCCCATCGCTCTATTGAGCTTGCCGCTTGCCTCTCGTGCCCTCCACCAAAATGGGAGCGTTGCCGGCCGCATCGTCTGGCGTTTAACTTTTCTTTACTTGGGAGGTTCCTGCCTTTATTGGGTGATATTGCTTCTGTGGCGAGCCCCGATCGTACACCACCTGTATGGCGGACGATACCTGCACGTTATCAACCTGCTCCCCTGGGTTGCGGTGGGCTCTATTCTGAGAATCACCGGGACTGCCCAGACCCTTGTGCTGAAAGCCTTGCACTCACCGGCGAAGGCCTTTGTTGCCTATTCATCGGCGTGCCTGGTGGCGGTGGTGGTCGGAGTCCCCTGCACACATTGGTTCGGATTGCGAGGAGCGATTTTTTCGTGGGCGCTTTCGGGCGCAGCCGTCTTGATTGCAGCAGTCCTGATGGTGCGGCATGAGTCCAGGCGGCCGAAGTGTTCTGGGGAAGTCCCCGCCCGCGTTCTCGCAATGCAGGAAGAAGCCTCTCTCACCACGCGAGGATGAGATTGAAAACTGGTGCATGCAACGTTGCGGAGCCGATCGTTTCATCTGTGGCCGCCCGCCAAAGCAACGCATGGCTTGCCGGCCCCGGCTGCTTGGATGAAGTCCGGGGTCGGGTGGCGTCCGCCCTGAATACCTCGACGAGGCATGTGAGCATCGCGAGCCATCACCTCGGCTATTCCGGCTGGGCCTTTCGGTGCACGGGGCAGGCCGACGGGACGCGGTTCTTTGCGAAAATACTCCTGGCGGATTCATATCCGGTCCCGCCTCGCTTCGCGACTCCTTGGGAAGAACTAGCAAGTCCGGAAAGCCCGCATCGACCGGTAGAGGAGCAAATAACCGCGGAATGGCGCATGGCCCGCAAAATGCGCTCTCTGGCAGGAGGCGAAAGCATACCTTCTCCACTGGGGTACTCCGTAGACGGCCGGACCTTGGTCTTCGAAGAAGTCTCCGGCACTCGGCTGGATCGTTTCGCGAGTTGGGCGTGGCCGTCGGGACGACGACTGCAATCGACGCAGACGGCGATATTCCACGCCGGCGCGTGGCTGAGAACCGTCCACGATGCCTCCGCGCAGGGGTGCGAAACCATCGAGTTCCTGGACATCGTGGAGGCGTTGCGCGCGCTGATTCACAAGAAGAAATTGCTAGGGACCCTTTATGCGCCGCGGGCACTGAAAGCGGTTGAAGCTCTGGTACAGAAACTTCGCCCACGAACCACGTTGCACATCCCCGTGGCTCTCAATCACGGTGATTTTTCACTGCCCAACCTGATCTGGGACCCCGACCAGGAGCACCTGTGGGTGGTGGATTTTGAGTTGTCGGCCCGCAAGTCCATCCTGCACGATTTGGGCACGTTGATCTTTGAGCTTCGGAGGCCTTTGCTCTATCCGCAGACGTCGCGATCTGCGGTCCGGGCTTGCGAGCGCGCTTTCTGGGGGGGCTACGGCGCGATCGCCGAGGATCTCTTCCTGTTTGTCAACGCGCTGGTTACGGCTCGGCTCTTCTATCTGAGTCTTCCCAGGATATCGACGTTAGGGGCGCGGCGAGGATGGAGAGGACTGCTCAAAGCCACAATATACAAGGCGCTCTTCCAACGTTACGTGTCCGCTCGCATCCTGCACTGCGCCGGGTCTTAACATCATCATGCAACTCTCTGACGGGATTTTGATCGATGGCGTCTTCGCAGCCCGTAAGCCGACCAGGCATACAGCGAGCGCCAAGAAGCTGGCGTGGGTTGGAAAGGGAGTTCTGGCAATCACGGATCAGGGTTTGCTCTCCGGCTCGAATTTCCTGCTGGGTGTGCTGCTGGCGCGCTGGCTGACTCCTAACCAATATGGCGCCTTCGCCTTGGGGTTCTCGATCTTTCTCTTCCTTTCAGGCCTCCATAATGCCTTTTTCCTGGAACCCATGAGCGTGCTGGGGCCCGAATCTTACTCGCAATGTCTCCCTGGCTACCTCAGGAAGCTGCTCGGTCTGCATTTCGTCCTCGCTTTCCTCCTGTCGCTGCTCACGATTATGGCCATTCCCTTTTTGCGTTTGTTCCCAGCCGATCAACCCATGGCATCCGCCCTGTGGGGAGTCTCGGTGGCGGTGCCTTTAATCCTCTTCCAATGGCTTTGCCGACGTGGTGCTTACCTCCGGCTGGCTCCTGGACGTGCGGCGGCAAGTTCCGCGACCTATTGCGTCGCTCTAATCCTCTTATTGCTGGTATTCAGAGGGCAGGGGTGGCTCTCTTCTTTCACCGGCTTTCTGATCCCATCACTGGCGACCCTCCCGGCCACCCTGATGTTGCTGATGTCGCTGCCGCACGGGACCGACTCCCGGCCCGCGCCCTCGAACTCCGAAATCGTACGCCGGCATTGGCAATACGGCCGATGGGTCGTGGGTGGGGGCACGGCCAACTGGCTTTGTGCCAACGCCTACTACATCATCGTCGCGGCATTGCTGCCCGTGCGGGATTTGGCGGCTTTTCGGGCGCTCCGTAATTTCACTTCGCCTTGCCTCCAAGCTTTGGTGGCCATTAACCTTCTCGTCCTTCCATGGGCCTCCTCGCGCTTTGCGACGGAGGGAATTGCGGGTCTGCGGCGCCGGACCCGGCAACTCGCCTTTCTATTTGGCACCGCGGCTCTGGTGTACTTGGCAGCTATCTGGCTGCTAGGGAGCAAGGTCATGAACTTCCTCTATGCCGGGCGCTATAACGACTATTCACCACTCCTGCTGTTGTCAACCGCCCCTCTCCTGTTTACGGCCGCAGCTATGGGAAGCGAAGTGGCCGTGCAAGTGATGCAAGCACCCTCCGAAGTCTTTCTTGCTTACAGTGTATCGGGCGTGCTCACCGTGCTGACCGGGATTGTCTTCACTCACTTTTGGGGTCTCGCGGGTGGGCTGGCAGGCCTGCTGATTTCGACGATTGCCTTCTGGGTGGTGATTTCCTACCGTTACCACAAACGGTTGCGAGCCGCGAACCGCCGATCCGAGCAGGTCGCAAGCGGTCCCCCAAGTGGCGAGCGCGTCGCCTGGCTGATGCCCAACGTCGCGGGCGCCTATTACTGGCAGCCCGTCTTCAAAGAATTCACCGCGCTCGTGCCAAACACCGTCATTTTTGTAGGCTCCTGGCCGGGTAACCTTCCAAAGTACCAGGGCACGTTCCAAGTTCGCCCCGTGCGGGGTGTTCGGTTCATCACCTTCGGGAAAGGTGGTCCCGGCTATCCGAAGGGATTCACTCTGGCGCTGCCCACTATTCTCTGGCAGTTGGGCCGGCTCCGTCCGCATGTTATCCTCACCAGCGGGCTCAATCTGTGGTCGGCATGCACCCTGTTGTTCAAGCGAATCACCAAATGCCGCGTCGTGCTGATCTGGGAAGGCGTCTCACCTTCGATAGCAGGTCTGAACTCCCCTTTGCGATTGGCGGTGCGACGAATCATGGTCAAGCAATTCGACGCGGCCATCTGCAACACCCGCGCCGGCGCACAGTACCTCCAGGATATCTTAAGGATGCCCAGCGACCGGGTTGTGCATCACCCCATCGAGGTGGCGGAGGCTCCCGCCCTCAAGCCCAGCAATGGCGAACTCCCCGGCACAGACTGGCACGACCCTTCGTTCAAATTTCTGGTTGTCGGCCAACTCATCGAACGCAAGGGGATTCATCGCTTGTTCGAAGCCGCGAGGCTTCTCCAGAGCCGCGGCGTGCACGATTTCTCCATCCATATCGTCGGAACAGGTGAAATGGCTGAGACCCTGCAAAGCCAGATTGCGGGTTCCCCTTTGGACAAGGCCGTTCGATGGATCGGACCGGTCAGCTACGAAAAGCTGGGCGCCTGCTACGAAGCCTGTGATGCCGTCGTGTTTCCGTCTCTCGAGGATACCTGGGGAATGGTGGTGTTGGAAGCCATGTGCCTGGGAAGGCCGGTGTTGTGTTCCAAGTACGCGGGTTCGCAAGAAATGATCCAAGACGGCGAGAACGGGTTTGTGTTTGACCCGCACAATCCCCAGGAGTTGGCTGACCGCATGGAACTTCTCCTGCGCGTCCCCGGTCTCTCCCAGAGACTCGGGGAAAAGGCCAAGGAGATCATCGGTCCTTACACGGCTCGTCTTGCCGCCCAGGTCCTTGCCCAAGTGGCCACCGGATGCGGCCGATCAGATTCCGGATATGTCGCCAGCCAGGGTCTCGAGAACGCATTTCGCAGACAATAGGCAGTGGACAGAATAGCCTGGTCCAACCTTCGCAGCCCAAGGATATGCAATCAGTAGAAGAAAAAGCCGGGACCCGCGCGTCGCATCGCGGTAGGACCCATCTGTGGTTAGTCGTTCCGTTGGTGCTCCTCGGATACCTGGCATTTGCGGAGCTATTTCAGTTCTCCTCGCATTTCAACCGCTCCGACCTGGTCATGCTCGCAGGGGCGCTGCTGGGAGTCCCGGCGCTTGTCGCTGTAGGTTTAGCCTTTCGACAGGGGTTCGGCCACGCGCGCACCCTGCTCTCGTCCTTGAAGTGGTGGCATTGGCTGTGGGCATTGACATTGTTGAGCGCCCTCACATTTCGCATCCGGGGCGTCAGCGACATTGCCTCCGAACCCCTGGATGCCTGGGCGGTGTTTCGAATCGCCATCGATATCCTGGTGGCTTTTGTTCTCCT
>Ga0187781_10000334_pt1 | contig 33615 bp, 28 predicted proteins | sample 0715_SJ02_MP02_2_FD_132447 | JGI IMG/M metagenome (GOLD analysis project Ga0187781, IMG submission 132447) | Tropical peat soil microbial communities from peatlands in Department of Meta, Colombia - 0715_SJ02_MP02_20_MG | ecosystem: Environmental > Terrestrial > Soil > Wetlands > Peat | place... | reverse complement strand
CTTCTGCAGCACCTTCGCGAGCTGTGCCCGCTGGTTGACTGCCCACCCCTTTGGGGGCGACAGGCGAATGCGCGCACCGTTCGCTCCACCGCGCTTATCGGAACCGCGGAACGTCGATGCAGACGCCCATGCCGTCGACACCAACTCGGAAACAGACAGCCCCGAGACGAGGATTTTCGCCTTCAGAGCGGCAATGTCCTGCGTCCCGACCAGCGGATGATTTACGGCCGGAATCGGGTCCTGCCACGACAGGGTCTCCTTCGGAACCAGTGGTCCGAGATACCGCACGATCGGGCCCATGTCGCGGTGCGTCAACTTAAACCATGCCCGGGCAAAGGCGTCAGCGAACTGATCGGGATGTTCGTAAAAGCGCCGCGAGATCTTTTCGTAAGCGGGGTCAAAGCGCAAAGAAAGATCCGTGGTCAGCATGGTTGGCGCGTGACGCCTGGACGGATCGAAAGCGTCCGGCATCTTGCCGGCGCCGGCGCCATTCCTCGGTGTCCACTGATGCGCTCCGGCCGGGCTCTTGGTGAGTTCCCATTCATAGCCGAACAGATTTTCAAAGAAGTGGTTGCTCCAGCTGGTCGGCGTCTCGGTCCAAATGACTTCGAGGCCGCTGCCGATCGCATCGCCGCCCTTGCCGGAGCGGAACTTGCTCCTCCAGCCGAGGCCCTGTTGCTCGATGGGGGCTGCTTCGGGCTCCGGGCCCACCAGTGCGGCATCGCCGGCGCCGTGGGTCTTGCCAAAGGTGTGGCCGCCGGCAATCAGCGCGACGGTTTCTTCGTCGTTCATGGCCATGCGGCGGAACGTTTCGCGTATGTCTTTGGCCGCCGCGACGGGATCGGGCTTGCCGTTCGGCCCTTCGGGATTCACGTAGATCAAACCCATTTGCACGGCAGCGAGCGGATTCTGAAGATCGCGGTCGCCGCTGTAGCGCTCGTCACCCAGCCACTTGCTTTCCGGGCCCCAGTAAAGCTCTTCCGGCTCCCAGACGTCCGCGCGACCGCCGCCAAAACCGAAGGTCTTGAAGCCCATGGACTCGAGGGCGACGTTGCCCGCAAGAATCATCAGGTCGGCCCAGGAAATCTTGCGGCCGTACTTCTGCTTGATCGGCCAGAGCAAGCGGCGCGCCTTGTCGAGGTTCACGTTGTCCGGCCAGCTGTTGAGCGGCGCGAAACGCTGCTGGCCGGCGCCAGCACCGCCGCGGCCGTCGCCGATCCGGTACGTTCCCGCGCTGTGCCACGCCATCCGAATGAAGAGACCGCCGTAGTGGCCGAAGTCGGCCGGCCACCAGTCCTGCGAGTCCGTCATCAAGGCATGAAGGTCCTTGATCACGGCATTGAGGTCGAGACTCTTGAATTCCCTGGCGTAATCGAACTCTTCACCCATCGGATCCGACAGGGAAGAGTGCTGGTGAAGAATCTGAAGGTCCAACTGCTTCGGCCACCAATCGCGGTTGCTGTGTGCGGCGGTTCCGCCCGAGAACGGGCACTTGCTTTCGGTTGTCGTTCCCGCTGAGGTCGTAACTTCTTTGTCCATTGTGTTTACCTTTCTTTACTTCGAATTAGACAAGAAACTCGGATGAACTTCGAAATCTAACGGGAAGCGCGCCGCGGAGCGCACTTGATGCAGAGCCCCCGGAAAATCAGTTCACATTCGCGAAGAACCCGCTTGCCGAGGGTGCGGGAAGCGGGCCTCGGCACGTCGTACCACGCGACATCCTCCACATTGCCACAGCGATCGCAGATAAAGTGATGATGCCGCATACCCTTGGCATCGAATTGAGCGGCGCGGCCCTCGACGGCCACTTCACGAACCAAACCTGCCCGCACCAGGTCCCGCAGATTGTTATAAATCGTGGCCCTCGAGGATCGAGGATCCACGCGATTTACGGCTTTGTAGATTTCGGCAGCGGTAGGATGCCTGTTGCATTCCATCAGGAATGCCATCACGGCGTAGCGCTGCGCCGTGCAGCGCAACCCGCCACCCTCCAAAGATCGCTTAATCGCGTCGGCGTCCATCGGCTATTTAGAATCTATCTAATCTGAAAGTTTGTCAAGATTACAGCTCGGTTACAACCCTGTTATTTGAAGCGGGAAGAAGACCGCTCGAGGTAGATCCTTGCAGCTCGATTACGCCTTCAGGGCCGCTTGCACGTAGGCGGGCTTTAACGGAAGGCGACGAATGACCTTCCCGGTTGCGTCGTGGACGGCCGCCGCGATCGCGGGGGCAGCGAGCGCATTCGCAGCTTCCGAGCCTCCGCCGTAGCTGCCGACTTTCGGATTGTGGATCAGCACGACTTTGATCTCAGGGACATCCGCCATGGTCAGGATGGGATAGCCGGTCCAATCGTCCACGGTGATACCGCTCTCGTCAAACGTCGCCTCTTCGAGCAGGGCATGGCTGATTCCCATGACCGCGCCGCCTTCCACCTGACGTTTCAACTGCGCCGGGTTCACGACGATGCCGGGATCCACCGCAATCGTGTATTTTTCCACTACCATCGTGCCCGTGCTTGGCGTCAAAGCAATCTGGCAAACACAGGCCCAGTAAGTGCCCGAGCGAAGCATTGCCGAAACCCCGCGGCCTCGCACGGGCGTTGATCCGGCGGATACCACGTCTGGCCGCGGCGACGGGCGGGTGTCCCAACCCGAAGCATCACGAACGGCCTTCAACACACCGGTCAGCCGCTCTTCGTTCGCGATGTCGATCCGGAACTGGATAGCGTCCGCGCCGGCAAGAGCGGCTGCCTCGCTGATCGCCAATTCGCGCGGAAAGTTCTGCTGGAACTGCCCTGGCGTGCGCATGCTGTGGTCGCGGAGACCAACGGCGATGGGTGAAGCTTTCTGCCCCACCTGGAATGTGCCGTAGCCGCGCTCGATCACGTTCGGCACTTGCGCGTACACCCACGGATCGGCGATTCCGTTCACCGTGGAAGTCACAGAATCGGATTTAACCTCCGGCGCCGGCATGGTGGGCAACCCTGCGATCACCGCGCCGATCGGCCGGTCATCCTGCATTGCGGGCATGTAGTGGTCGATTTGATATGCAACAAGCTTGCCCTTATCGTCGAGCGCGAGCTGAACATCGGCGAAAGCCGCCGCCGATTGTGTGGACCACTGCATGTCGTCCGCGCGCATCCACTGCACACGCACCGGCTTGCCGACAGCCTGGGACAGGATCACCGCCTCGTCTTCCGCGCCTGCGTTTCCTCCATTCGACCTTCCGTAGTGCCCGGGACCGGGATAGGCATGCACGACGACGTGGTCCGGCGTGGTGCCAAGCATCATCGCGATTTCGCCGCGCAGCGCCTGGGGATTCTGATTGTGGGTATGGATGTGTACCGTGCCGTCCGGCTTGACGTCAGCAACGGCCATTGTTGGACCGATGGGTGCGTGCTTCATGTAGGACAACTGATACGTGGCGGAGAGTTTCTTGTGAGCCGAAGCGAGCGCGCGGTTTACCTCCCCCTTGGTCGCATCGCTCTTCGTAACGGGCGTGGTGGTCCAATCGGCTTCCTTGCGCAGATAATCGTAGAGCTTGACGCTGCCAGGCAGGCCCTTCCAATCGGTCCATTTCGTACCGCTGGCTACCTGCTCGGAAGCCTGAATCGCTTCCCACTCCGTCGGCGCAACAATTCCCACGAGATTGCCTTTCACGATGAGCTGCGAATCGGGGAACTTGCCTTTGTCCAGCGGACCGACGGAGATGAGAGTGGAGCCGAGTGTTTTCGGATGCACCATGCGCGCGTGCAACATGCCTGGCAGGCGCACATCGGTGGCCCAAGTCTCCTTCGCCGCCACTTTCGAGCGGATGACCGAGCTCGGGAAGGACTTGCCGATGATCGTGTACTCGCTAACGGGCTTCATCGGCGGATTGCCTTCGACAGTCAGGCCGAAGATGCTCGTGAGTTGTCCGCTGACGGGAATGGTGAGTTTCAACTGCTGATCCTTGACTAGGTCTCCGTAGGAAATGCTCTTGCCGCCGCCCGAAACGATGCCATCCTTCACGGTAAACTTCTCTTTTGACACGCCCAGGCGCTCGGACGCCACATCGAGCAGCGCCTGATAGGTATACGCCGCGGCCTTGCGGATGTTCGGTGTTCCATGGCCGAGAAAATCGAAAGCGCCGCTGCCGTCCGGCGTGCGATCGGTGTCTCCTGAAACGACCGTAGTGATCGCTTCGAATGGCACGCTCAACTCCTCCGCGACAATCTGCCGATAGGCCGTGAACGTGGAACCCTGGCCGAAGTCGGTCTTTCCGGTGCGAATCAGCACGGTGTTGTCCGGATGAATCTCAATCCAGGAGCTGACAAGCGTGGGATCGAGCGAATTGCCCGGAATTGCCGGGGACTTTCTGCTGGCCTTCAGCGCCTCGGTGCCGACCAGGCTGACTCCCACGACCAGCGCACCGCCTGCCTTTACAAACTGCCGCCGCGATAATGTCGCACCAAAGACATTCCCCGCCTTTTCAGTGACGGTCGCCATCGTTCACCTCCCCCTTGCCATAAGCGTGGCCGCATGTCGCACGGCGTCGATGATGGCCGTATAGGTTCCGCAGCGACAAAGATTCGGCGACGGCCCGGATGTTGTGAAGGCCTCCTTGATCTGCGCAATGCTGGGATGCGGATTGCTTTCGAGGAGTTCGGTCGCTTTGATCATCATGCCGTTCTGGCAAAAACCGCATTGCGGGGTCTGTTCCTCAATCCATGCTTGCTGAACCGGGTGCAGGGTGTGCTTCGCTTCCTCGCCCGAGAGGCCTTTTTGCTTTGCCCACCTTGCGGGCAGGCCCTCGAGGGTGGTGACTTCCTGGTTCACGACGTCCGTGACGGACGTGATGCAGGAACGCACCTCTTTGCCGTCGACGAGGACGGCGCAGGCTCCGCACTGGGCGAGCCCGCAGCCGAACTGTGGACCGATCAACTGAAGATCGTTGCGCAAGACGTAGAGCAAGGGAGTGTCGGCGGGCGCCTGAACCTGATGCCGGACTCCATTCACGGTAATCGTGATCATCGGAGACTCCCTTCAAAGGCACATTTCCAGCTTAGAGTACCAACGGAAAAGAAACGGTACCCGAGTATCGTCTGCCATCCCGCGAACTCCCGGTTTGTGCCTGCACGGGAAGCGCTGCAAGCAACAACGGGCAGGTCGACAGGATTAGGCAAGAGTTCGAGGGGATTGCAGTTCATCCAATGCTCTCCTTGTCTGCTTTGTTTCCCGGTCGAGGTCGCTTTCGCCATGGCGAGCGCTTGCAGCAACACCCAGCCGGAGTGATTTAATATCCCTCATGGGTGGCTGGCCGAAGAAACGACTGTACTCCCTGCTGAACTGGCTTACGCTTTCGTAGCCCACATCGTAAGCCGCGCTCGAAGCATCGATTCCCTCCGTGAGCATTCGCTGCCTGGCCGCTTGTAAACGAAGCTGCTTCTGATATTGAAGCGGGCTCATGGCGGTCAATGCACGGAACTGATGGTGGAGGGTTGATACACCCATCCTCGCCACTTCGGCGAGTTCCACCATGTGCAAGCGTTTGGCGTAGTTTGCCTTCAGCCAGGCGATCGCTCGCGCTGTGCGATTGCCCAAGTCGCCAGCTGTGGCGATGGCGCGCAGGCGCGCTCCCTGCGGGGTTCGGAGTATTCGGTAGATGATTTCACGCTGGACCAGGTGACTGAGAAAGGGCACCTCTTCGGGAGTCTCAAGAAGATCGATGAGGCGGATGCATGCCCCGAGTAGACCCTCGGTAGCCTGACCGACAGCAAGTCCCCGTTGCTCGGGAGAAACTGCGGGTTCGGGCAGATCCTCCCGACTGATGATCTCCCGCACAATCGGCATCTCCAGCCGCAACAGCATCGAGAGCATAGGCACTTCGTCAGAGGCTTCGAGGATTTGGCTTTCGACGGGAACATCGATCGAGGATAGGACAAAGGACGAAGCAGCGCAGAGGTAATCGGATCCCCCGAGATTGATCCGCTTTTTCCCTTGGGCAAAAACGGCAAGGCTCGGTTCGTAGATGGCGTGATAGCACGGGGTCGGTTTCGTCCGACGAAAGAGCAGTAGACCGGGAACGGCGGTTCCGTGTTCCCCCGGCAAGGGCGCATGGGCAGCGATCTTCCGCGCAAGTTCCGCTTGCATCCCCGTTGGCGCGCTTTCTGGCGCCGGATTTTTGCGTGTTGCTTTCATCACCCGATCTCCTCTGGCAGGGTACTACGCCTACGCCCAGCCGTGCACAAAATCATCAGCTTCGGCAGGATTGGGCAAAGAATAGGCAGGATCGGGAAAGCGCGAAGACGGCGCAGCCCGCTACCATCAAATGCGAGAAAGGGTCGACGGAGAGAGCAAATGCAAAAGCGAAGACTGGGAAAAAGCAATCTGGAAGTTTCGGCCCTCGGGCTCGGTTGCATGGGCATGAGCTTTGGCTACGGGCCGCCCAAAGACAAGCAGGAGATGATTTCTCTGATCCATGCGGCTGTCGAACGCGGCGTCACGTTCTTCGATACCGCGGAAGTCTACGGCCCATACACCAATGAGGAGCTGGTTGGCGAAGCTTTGGCTCCGTTCCGGGGAAAAGTGGTGATCGCCACGAAGTTCGGATTCAAGCTGGATCCGGGCACCGGCAGACAGGCTGGGCTCGACAGTCGCCGAGGACATATCAGCGAGGTCGCCGAAGGCTCGCTCAAGCGGCTCAAGGTCGACGCCATCGATCTGTTCTATCAGCATCGTGTGGATCCAGACGTGCCGATCGAGGACGTCGCCGGGGCGGTGAAGGAGTTGATTCAACAAGGCAAGGTCAAGCACTTCGGTATGTCCGAAGCAGCGGCCAAGACGATCCGCCGGGCTCACGCAGTCCAACCGGTCACGGCTGTTCAAAGCGAATACTCGCTCTGGACGAGAGGCCCTGAGGCGGAAGTGCTGCCGACTCTCGAGGAACTTGGAATCGGCTTTGTTCCCTATAGCCCTCTCGGCAAGGGATTCCTCACCGGAAGAATGGACGAGAACACGAAATTTGAAAGTTCCGACTTCCGCAACATCATCCCGCGCTTTACGCCGGAAGCAATGAAAGCGAACCATGCCCTGGTTGATCTGCTCAGCGCGATGGCAGAACGGAAGAACGCGACGGCTGCCCAGATTGCGCTTGCCTGGCTGCTGGCCGGGAAGCCGTGGATTGTTCCTATTCCAGGCACGACAAAACTTGCGCGGCTCGAGGAGAACATCGGGGCAGCGGCGGTCGAACTTGCGGCGGACGATCTCCGCGAGATTGAAAGCGTCGCCTCAAGGATCACGGTCCAGGGAGCGCGTTACCCGGAACACATAGAGAAGATGACCGGCCGGTAAGTGACAAATGACGGCGGCAGGAAGGACGAGAAGTAAAAATGAAGAAATTGCTTTCGTTTGCGATGCTCAGCGGCTTGTTTCTCGGTCTCCCTGCCTTGACGCTGTCCGGCCGCGAGGAACGTGCTGACAAACAGCGCGTCCAGGACCGGTTGATTGGGGCGTGGCGACTCGCGTGGCTCGAAGAGCCGGACGCAGACGGGCAGATACACAAGGCTGACTGTACCGGCTTGCTTGTCTACACGCACGACGGCCACATGTCGGTCCAGGTGATGTACCGCAACCCGCAGACAGGAGGCCAGGGCGGACCGGTGCAATATGCGCAAGGCGGCTACGAAGCCTCCTTCGGCACTTACGAGATCAACGAGAATGCTCACACCTTCATTTTTCATGTGGAGGGGGCGATGGTGCGCGGCCTCATCGGTAAAGACCTTCGACGCGCGTTCGAGCTTTCCGGCCGTCAACTGATCGTGAAGTCGTCTGACCCGAACGAACACTGGCGAGTGGCCTGGGAGCACTACTAGCGGCCTGCACAGATCGTCATTACGCACAGTTTTCAGAAAGGATGCGAAGCCATGCAAAAACGCAAACTCGGAAAAAGCAACCTGGAGGTTTCCGCCATCGGACTTGGCTGTATGGGCATGAGCTTTTCCTATGGCCCGCCAAAAGACAAGAAGGAAATGACCGCACTTCTCCATGCCGCCGTGGATCGCGGCATCACCTTCTTCGACACGGCGGAAGTCTACGGGCCACTCCTCAATGAAGAGCTTCTGGGCGAGGCTCTCGCTCCGTTCCGTGAACAGGTGGTGATTGCAACGAAGTTTGGCTGGAAGGCCGCGCAAGAGGGTGAAGCGAGGTGGAGCCGCCTGGACAGCCGGCCTGAGCACATCAGAACGGTTGTCGAAGGCTCGCTCAAGCGGCTCAGGGTTGAAGCGATCGACCTCTATTACCAGCACCGTGTGGACCCCGGTGTTCCGATTGAAGATGTGGCGGGAGCTGTGAAGGATCTGATTCGACAGGGTAAGGTCAAGCATTTCGGTCTGTCGGAAGCAGCGGCAAAGACCATCCGTCGCGCTCATGCGGTTCAGCCCGTCGCCGCCGTGCAAAGCGAATACTCTCTGTGGTTCCGAAATCCCGAAAAGGAAGTGTTGCCAACGCTTGCGGAACTTGGAATCGGTTTCGTTCCTTACAGCCCTCTGGGCAAGGGATTTCTCACGGGCAAGATCGACGAGAACGCGAAGTTTGACAGCACCGACTTCCGGAGCATCCTGCCACGGTTCACGCCGGAGGCCCGGAAGGCGAATCAAGCATTGGTGGATCTGCTTCAACAGATTGCACAGCGAAAGAACGCGACACCTGGTCAAATCGCGCTCGCCTGGCTGCTGGCGCGGCAGCCGTGGATCGTTCCGATTCCCGGTACGACCAAACTGCATCGCCTTGAGGAGAACATCGGGGCGGCAGCAGTCGAACTGACTCCAAACGATCTCCAGGACATCGAAAGCGCCGCCTCAAAGATTGCGATACAAGGAGCCCGGTACCCTGAACACATCGAGCAGATGAGCAATCGCTGAAAATAGCGAAACAAGGAGCTGTCGGGCGGCGCCATCCGGTTCGAGTTGCGCGCCGCTCAGGTGAGGTGAGGAGCCCCACGATGGCAACATGGCCAAAGGACGAACTGCGCAAGATCGCCGAAGCCGATGACTTGCACATTGCACCGTTCTGTGAGGACGGGGTGACGTACGGCACGCCGACGTGGATCTGGTCCGTTGCTGTCGGGGACGCCCTTTATGTGCGAGCGTACAACGGTCGGAAGTCTCGCTGGTATCAGGCTGCGGTGCGGCAGAAGGCAGGGCGGATCATGGCAGCCGGCATGACGAAGGAAGTCACGTTCGAGCCGGTGGACGGACCGATCAACAACCGCATCGACGACGCCTACCGGGCGAAGTACAACGGCAGCCCGTATCTCAGCCCGATGATCGGCGCGCGCGCCCGCTCCGCGACTCTTGGGGTTATTCCGCGCGAACCGGCTCCGAACAGGCTCCGATAGGAGAAAGAAACATGGATAAACAACCTTCCGCTGCCCAGGAAACGATGGGAGACATTGCGCCTAAGTTTGTGGAATTGACCGACGAAGTGCTCTTTGGCGACATCTGGGAGCGCAAGGAACTCTCGAAGCGTGATCGCAGCCTTATTACGGTCGCGGCGCTCGTCGCGTTGAACCGGACCGAGCAGTTGCGTTTTCACCTGCAAAGAGCCTTGGAAAATGGGGTGAAGAAACAGGAATTGATCGAGGAGATTACGCACCTGGCGTTCTATTCCGGTTGGCCCACGGCGGTGAATGCCTTCACAGCCGCAAAAGAAATCCTGGCGAAGGCATGAACGGAAGTCGAGTGGGCCGAGGCACCACTCCAGTCAATCGCAGCCTGATCCCCGGACGAGCAGGGGTGAAGGCCAGCAGAAGACGCCGGGAGGTAAGCCAAATGAATATTTCCACGTCAAAAGCCGGGCCTACCTGGCCTCTCGTCTTTGTTGCGCTCACGATGTTTCCGCTGTTTGGGGTTTTGCCCAACCACGCACAGACAACTCAACCGGCAACAACCACAGCTCCCGTCGCTGCGCCTTCGATCCCGTCGGGCACCCTTCTACCCGTGGTCCTTCGCACGCCCCTTTCTTTTGACAAATCGAAACAAGGGCAGATCCTTCGCGGCAAGATTGCCCAGGACGTTCCGTTGCCAAACGGTTCGAAAATCCGGAAGGGCTCAACCATCGAGGGGCACGTGACGCAGGTTACTCCAAACGCGAGTACGGAAGGGTCCAAGGTGACCCTCGAGTTTGACAAGATGGATGTGGACGGCCAGTGGGTTCCGGTGGTCACGAACCTTCGCGCGATTGCCGGCTTCATGACTGTTATCCAGGCAAATATTCCGGACGAGGCGCCGGCCGAGGGATCGCCCTATAACTGGCTGCCCAAAACGCAGATTGGCGGGGACTCGGTCTACGGTGTCGGCGGTCCGGTCATGAGCGCAGAGGATGATTCCAAAGTGATTGGCAAGTCAACTCCTGACGGCGTTCTCGGACAAGTAAGCGCCAGAGAAGGCTCACCCTGCCGCGGGGCTGTAGACGGAAACAATCATTCTCAGGCACTGTGGGTTTTTTCAAGCGATGCGTGTGGGGCATACGGCATCGATCACCTGAAGATAGACCATTCCGGCAGATGCGATCCCAAGGGAAAGATCATCCTGGCATCCGATGCACGCAAGTTGCAATTGAGAGATGGCGACGGCCTGCTGCTCAGGGTCAATTGAAATCGATCGGACGGCTCTAATACCGGAACGCCAAAAGCCGGCGAGCTAAACAGCCGCGAACTCTACCGGTGGCCTCCGCCCATACTTGCGGCACCATGAAATGCGCCGCTCAATCCATGCCCCCAGCCACTGTGTGATCCTGCGCCGTGCAGACCACCTGTCTTTGAGCCGCCGACAGAGCCATGCGCTCTGAAATGAGACGCATAGGGAACGCCATGGGTTGGATTAGTTGCAGATTTGTAGTGCGCTTCCGCTCCCCACGTCGCGTAGGCCGTCGGACGAAAGCGATGGTAGGAATGACTGCCCCAGAAAAACGGCGCGCTCATGGCGCACCACGGGGAATAGAATCCCCAGCCAAACGAGCTGTAGAAGATCCCGGCGCCCGGAAGAAACGTATACGAGTCAAACCAGGGATCCCAATACCAGCCGTCGCCAAACCAGCCAAATCCTCCCATCGAATAGGTGGGAGCATAATCGGCATTGGCTTCCGCCAGATAACCGGAGCGCAGACTGGTCCAGCGATACAAGTCTTCTGATTCGATTTCCGCCTTGTCGAACCTTCCTACGCGGAACGGCTCTTTCGAGAGGTCGATGAGATGTCCGGTCTTGACGTGAATGGATTTCTCTTGGTCACCGACGATCAATTCACCGTCCAGGACGCGGATCACGCGCAGGTTGGCGTTGAAGTTGTACAGTCCCATCTTCACCGGCTCGGCGGCAATACCGTTTTCGAGGATGCGCAGATCGTTCTCCGGATGAATTTCATCCACTTCCAGAAAAGCTTCGCCCTGGTCGAGTGATAGACGCGTGTTGCCTAGACCGGCAGAGATCATAGAGGCCACGCTGGCGTCCCCTATTCGAAAGAAAATGCCCGGCGCCAAAAGAACTTCTGCCTTGCCGTTTTGCGTGGCGAGTTTCTGCCCGGCATCGAGCTCCGCTTTGCCAGGGGAATCCCCGGTGAGGGCTACCGCACCGAGGTTCACCTGCCCTTCGACATAATTCACGGTGCCAGGCCGTGCCGCGTGTTGCTGCTCGGCGGCACGAACGCAAGGGGCCAGCAGGACTGTTCCGAGAAGAACCGAAACTGCAACTTGGACAGGATCCTTCATAACGCGCTCCTGCCAGGATCGCGCGGTGATTCCTGGAGCTCAGCTGATCTCAGGCCACTCGCATGCCGCTCCGTTCTCCACCTACCGATAGTCTCTTCCATTGCCCTGCGGCGAACAAGGCCAAAACAAGCCGCAGGAAGGAGTTTGGACCCGCAGGCGACCTGCTAGGTCTTTGGACGCGTGGTGCCGAACGGGGAAGGTTCGACGGTAATGATGACGCTGTCGAGCCGCCGATTCTGACCGATCCACAGTTCGATCAGGCCATGAAAGAGATGGATATTGAAATGGCAAAGCTCAAAGAGATCATGGAGAGCTAGCGGCGTTTGAGAGCTTCGAGTTCATCGAGGGTACGAGGCCAGTCCGATCGCAGGAGGCGCGACAAACTGCGGTCGGCAAGGAGCCTTCCGCCCGTCTGGCAGCGGGCACAATAGTTGGTTTCGCTGTCCGCGTAGCGGATCCGCTGCACTTTTTCCCCGCATCTCGGGCAAGGCTTCCCGTAGCGCCCATGAACCGCCATCCCATCGCGGAAGGCGGTCACTTTTTCTGGAAAGGAGAGCTTGGCTTCGGCGCGCAGCCGGTCCATCCACCTCTGCAGGATGTGGCGCGTCGCGGCAAAGAGCCTATCCCACTCGTCGTCCTTGAGCTTTTGTGTGAGGGCCACGGGCGAAAGTTGTGCCGCGTGCAGTATTTCGTCGGAATATGCGTTGCCGATGCCACTGATGAGGCGCGGATCGGTCAGCGCCCGCTTCAAGGTTCGGTTCTCGACCGTCAGTGCGGCGCGAAACGAGCTCAAATCGCTTTCGAAGACCTCCATTCCTCCCGGGTCCATGGAATCCAATCCTTCTTCGCCGGCAACAACATGGAGCGATGCGCGACGCCTCGATCCGGCCTCAGTCAACACCAGGGACCCATTCGGAAAATCGAATGCCGCCAGGTTTTGCCGACCCGCCAGCTTCACTCCCGCAGATCGCCAATGCAGTCGGCCGGCAATCATCAGGTGCAGCACCAACCAAAAATCCCCCTCGAGTCCGACGGCGATGCGCTTGCCGATACGCCGAAGCTTGCTAACCGTGCGGCCTTGCACATGACAGAGCGGCGGATCCACTGTTCGGAGCAGAAAAGGACTGGCCAGGCGCACTTTCTGAAGTGGCTGCGCAACGATGCGAGCCTCGAGCGCGTCGATATAGGCTGCGATATCCGGCAGCTCCGGCATGCCGATAAGATTGCAAGCCGCAATTCTTTTTGCAACTCCGCAAACTGTGGCCAGGTCAGCTTCCCCCTATGGCATGCGGAACGTCGCAGGCAATGAGCCCGAGTCGAGCCTCCGCCCGAGCCAGTCTGGACAAAACAAGAAAAGCGCCCTGGCCCGCGACGAATCAGGCCAGAGCGCTTTTGCTAAATCGCCTCAGATTGGAACAGGAAGACTATTCGAAACTGCCGGTCACACCCTGGAACCCGTGGCGCGCCTGCTTGAGCAGCCATTTCATGACCCGAGTGACGTCGTAGCAGTAAGCAACGTTGTAGCCGAGAGTGGAGAAGCAGTGCGGCTCGCAGCCCTTCTTCATTTCGGCCAGTTGCTTGAGATCGAACTTCTGGTTTTCCACTGCCCCCCAGTCGTATGTGGCGTTATACATCGGGAAGCAGGGAGCCACGGTTCCGTCTGTGCGAATAATCAGCCAGTTTTGTCCGGCGCGGCAACCCCAATGTTCTCCCACGCCGCGCATGAAACCCTTCATGTTCTGAAGCCTGGGGATCGAATCCACCATCTTGTAGCCCTGGCGCTGTTTGTCGATCAGGTAATCCAGAAGGTCGTCGACCATGGGGAAGTCTTCCGGACGAATATACGTATCATTTTCGTGCAAATGCTTGAAGTGCGACTGCTCCATCATGGGAGCTTCGTTGACGTGGAAGGTAAGGGAGATCCCGTTGTCATGGGCGATTTCGACCAACTCCTTGACGTCTTCGATGTTGGTGCGGCAGATGTTGGTATTGAAGAACACGGTGTAGCCGTAGCGATACTGCCGCTTGACCAGGTAATCGAAGTAGGACCGGACGTGTTCGAGAGCCTTCGGCAGTCCCGGCTTTTCCTTGATCGTGTCGACCGCAAAATTGATGGTTGCGATTCCTGCGTCCGCCAGGCGATCGATGACATCCGGGCGAAGCAGGCGTGCATTCGTGGCCAGATAAACCCAGAAATCCTTCTTTGCGGCATAGTATATGACCTTGTGCACGAAGTCCGGGCGCAACAGAGGTTCTCCGCCTGTGGGGGCCAGCACGCGGCATGGTGTAGCCTCCAGCCAGTCAATGGCGCGCCGGGCAGTGTCTTCGGTCATGCCCTTCACGCGATTGTCGTAGGACCAGCAGTAATGGCAATCCAAGTTGCATTTCCACTCGGTGAACAAATACGCGATGATTGGCTGGAAATCACCGGGCAGAAAACGGGATTTGAAGTACGGCACCATCCAGCCCCGCATGTTTTTCAGAACGCGGGAGGCAGGCCAATGCCTTTTTCCGGTGCGCAGCACCTGGTCGTGCGCAGCGACATCCTGCATATCGAGCTCGTGCAGCAGCTCCGGGTGCTGTGGAAACACCGGCTCGGGAAGAGCGGCCGGTTCCTGGGCCACCTGGGGCAGGGTCCGCTGGTTCGGCCGTTGAAGCAGATTGTGCAGTGGAACATCCAGTCGAAATCGCTGCGTGGGAATTGTAGGGAGCGGTGGTTGTTCCACAGTGGACATGTATCATACCTCTATTTTTGTAGGATGTAGGCATGCCCCGTCTAGGCCAGCGTGCCGGTGAAGTCACCCACTAACCTGAGTCGTTCGGCCCTCTGAAAACCCCCACAGAGATGCCCAGGAAGCAATGGTGATCCCCTGCTAACAGATAGTTGGATACGCGAGATTGTCCCCGAGATACATGGAACCGCAAAAAAATCTAAAACTCTTCTCAGATTTGTTGCGTCCGTTATGCGCTGTCCAGCATCAAAATGGAAATGCGCGTTCGAGGACGTGACCGAAGACACCCGTCCTGCGCGATGGACGCCCCGCCGGAAAGTTCCTCCCCCCTGCAGGATACCGAAGCGAACCCACTTGCGCCAGCAAAAGAACATGTCTTGCGCCGTCCGAGGCCCGGGATCTCAGAGAGACCGCAGCTCCGAGACACGGCGCTCGAGTTCGCGTGTGATTTCGCTTGCGTCCCGGTCGGGAGGGAAACTCACCGGCGCGCCGATCGTAACCTTCACGTGGCCCGGCCAGGTGAAAATTCGCTCCTTTTGCTTCAGGTCGTACAAGCCATCGAGGTGCAGGGGAACAACAGGAATATTCAACTGCTTTGCCAGCAGCCCAATTCCTGAACGAAAGGGAACCATCTCTCCGGTTGGAGTCGTTATTCCTTCGGGAAAAACAAGGATGTTCCAGCCACGATCCACAAGATTGCCGGCGAAGGCAAAGCTATGAAGAAATCCGGATTGCTTCGGCAGGGGAAATACGTTGAAGAGGCTCAGGGCGAGAAAATATCGCAGGTGTTCCATGAACCTCTCAAACAGGCTCAGATCTTTCGAAGGACGCCGCATTTCCGCAAGCCTTTCGCCTCTCATCGCGGTCGCGAGCCGGTGCCGGAATCGCGCATGGAGCGCCGGCAGAACCCAGGCGATATCGAGGTAGGTGACGTGGTTGGAAATGAAGAGGACGGGACCTCGAAGCCCGCGAAGATTCTGACGGCCGCGGATACGAGGGGCGGCGAGAAGGTAGGTCGCAGGCCAGGCCAGCGCGTAATAGACAGCAAGGCGGAACAACGTAGTGAACCAGTTTTGCGGCCAGGTGGGATACACGTGTTCCACAGTCGTCGAAGATCCCTCCTTGAGAAGCTTTTGGAGCTGGCCGACGGTGGCAAGCTCGGAAACTTGGGCATCGTTCAGGCTGACCTGGTAACGCTCTTCGAGTGCACTCAACAGTTCCACGCGATCAAGCGAACTCAGGCCCAGGTCGGTTTCGAGGTTCGTGGATCCGGACTCCAGGCGCGCCGGACGGCCGGTAATCTGGGTTATCAAGGCCGCCAGGGACCCGCTGTCCTCGACGACGCTGTGGGCATTCGAATGCGAGCTCTTCACCGCCTCTCGGATGACGGGAAGAATGGGCTTCTGTGTGGAAGTCCGGGGGAAATCCGGCTGAGGCCAGACGACCCAATTGCGAATCCTCTGATATTCCGCGAGTGAGCGATTGGCGTTTTCAATGGCGGAGGCCGGCACGGAATCGGGACTTTTCATCAACAGGACGGCGCAGGCTTCGGCGTTGCCTCCCTTTTCCATTCCGACCACTACGCAATCGCGGACATCCGGCTGGCTCCGGACAGCCTTTTCAAGATCTTCCGGATACACATTCATACCGGAAGAAGTTACGATGACATTCTTCCGGCGCCCTTTGAAAAACAGGTGACCGTTCTCGTCGGTCTCCGCGATATCGCCGGTTCGAAACCAGCCATCCGACTCCGTTACCCTTTGCCTCTTGCCCTGACGCTGATAGGCAGTTGCCACGCTCTCTCCGCGTACCAGAATTTCGCCATTCTCGTCGACGCGCACTTCCATGCCCGGGAAAACCTTACCAATGGAACCTCGTGTGGAGCGGAAGGGGTGATTGAGGCTGATCAAAGAGGTAGTTTCCGTCATGCCGTAGCCCTGAATCACAGCGTAGCCCAGACGGTTCCAGAACGTCTCCACGTTTTCCTCGAGCGCTGCCCCTCCGGAAATGAATGCCCAGAATTTCCATCCAAAGCGTGCGTGAACTCTTCGGAAAAGCCACCAACGCCCGAGGAAGTGCTTCTTTTCCGCGAGAGCGAAGACCTTCCGGAACCGCTCTCCCTTTCGATCGTGTTCTTCCTGGCGTTCCACTTCACGTTGCAGAGACTCTATAAAACGGGGAACCGCGACCAGCACAGAAACACGCTCCCGATGGATGGTCTCCATCAGGTCTGCCGGTTTCAGCGAATCGTGGAAAACCACCGTACCCGCGAGGAGCGGAGGAATGAACACGCCAAGCATCTGCCCAAAGACGTGGCTCAGGGGAAGGAGATTCAAAAAGCGGATAGGGTGAAAAATCCTTTCGTAACGAAGATACTTCTGGATTTCGGGCTCGAGCGGCTCAATGTTCGCCAAAACGTTTCCGTGCGAAATCACCACGCCGCGCGGTTCGGCGGTGGTGCCCGAAGTGAAGATGATTTCCAAAGTGTCTTGTCGGGAGAGGACTGGTGAAGGGTAAGGCGAAGAGTCGTGGCCAGCGATGCGGGCAGAGAGCGATTCGAGAGGAATGCAGGGAACGGATTCGCACTCTTTAGGTGCCCGCGCCTGAAAGATCAGCTTCGCGTTCACTTCCCTGGCGACACGAGAGGCAAATTCGGCGGTGGACGCATGGTCGATGGGAACGATCACAGCCCCTCGAAGCAGACATCCAAAAAAAGTAATGATCCACTCCGCCGAGTTCTCGCCCCACAGCAGCACAGCGTCGCCCTTTTGAATGCCTCTCAATTCCAGTTCACGCGCCAGGCGGTTTGCTTCTTCCACAATCCGCGCATAGCTCCAGCTCTCCATGCGGTAGCCCCGCCGCTGGCGCACGGCAATTTCCTGCGCGTGGGCAGCGTACTTTTCGACGAACTTTAAGAGTGACTCCACAGAGCCCCTGGACATCTATTTTACAGTTGAAAATAAACCACGAGCAGCGTCGTGGCGCCAGACCCTTTGATAAGCTCTACTTGCGGTGGGATACACGGAAAAAGTCGTCGTCATTGGCGCGGGAATTTCAGGACTGGCTTGCGCCTTCCGCCTGGCCCGGCTAGGACTGCGTCCCCGCGTTCTTGAGGCGGAGGGACGCGCGGGGGGTGTGATCGAGACAGTCAGGAGAAACGGCTTTCTGTTTGAGGCAGGACCGCAAAGCCCGCGATTCCCGGAACCGTTGTGGAAGCTTGCGCTCGAGTTGGGTCTTCGAGACCAGTTTGTGGCGGGGGATCCCAAGGCGAAACGCTATGTCTTGCGGGACGGGCGTTTGCATCTGGCGCCGTTTTCTCCGGGCGGACTGATCGCTACGCGGTTGGTAAAGCCCCGGTCGAAACTTCGGATTCTTGGCGAAATTCTAGGTAACACGTCTCCCCCGGAGCAGGAAGAGAGTTTGGCACACTTTGTGGAACGGAAATTCGGGAAGGATGTGCTCGACTATCTTGTTGATCCGGTGATCTCCACGGTTTTCTTTGGCGACTCGCAGAAAATGGGGATGGAGAGCGCCTTCCCTGCGCTGGTCGAGTGGGAACGCAAGCACGGCAGTCTGGTGCGCGGCGCCCTCAGTTCACGCAAATCGAGCACCGCGCCAAAACCGCTTGGCTCCGGCTCCTCTTTCGGGGGACTTCGCGTCACCGATTCCCTTCCTTCGCTCGGGTCGTTCAAAGCAGGGATGGGCACCCTTCCGGAAAAACTGGCAGAACAGCTGAAAGAACATATTTACTACCGCGAAAGGGTCGAGTGTATTGCTCCATCGCCCGGACAGACCAGCCGCGGCTGGAAAGTCCGGCTGCAGAATGGCGAGGAAATCCAGACGATGTCGCTGGTGTTGGCCGTGCCGGCCTATGCTGCCGCAAGCCTTTTGGAAGACACTGCGCCGCAACTGGCGTCGCTACTCAATGCCATCGAATATGCGCCTGTCTGCACGGTCTCGAGCGCCTATGATCGCAGGGCTGTCTCACACAACCTGGACGGATTCGGATTCATGGTCCCTCGCCGCGAGGGTTTCGAGACCATCTGCACATTCTGGAACTCCTCCTTGCTTGAAGGGCATGCCCCGAAGGGGCAAGTGGTCATAACCAGTTTCGCCGGCAGGGACGCAGATCGGCCCCTGTTCGACGTACCAGGAGACGAGTGCGCACGGAAGATCGAAGCGGAGAATGCAAAAATCCTGGGAATAACGGGCTTGCCCCTTGACCGCATGGTATGGAGAAGCGAGAAGGCGCTGCCACAATACAACATTGGGCACGCACGTCGCGCAGCCCAAGCCGCTCAAATGCTGCGCTCCTTACCTAATCTATATTTGGCGGGCAATTATCTGACGGGCCGTTCCATTGGAGATTGTGTTCAAATTGCGTATCGAATCGCCGAAGATTTGCATAGCAAAGTGCACCGTTGAAACATCCAAAGGGTCGTTGGCGGGCCCGGGCAGGGAAAGTTGATTCAGGCTCTGATATGGATTGCCGCAATCATAGGGATCATCGCTTTGCTCGGCCTGCTCTATCAAATGGTCGGGACGCGAAGGGACGCTCGCCTCTATCCGCCGCCGGGAAAGATGGTGGATCTGGGCACTCACAAGCTCCATGTGCTTGAAAGGGGCTCGAGCCAAGGTTCGAGCGGTCCCACCATTTTGTTGGAGGCGGGATTGATGTCCACGGTCTTGAGTTGGACCGATCTGCAGGAGGAGCTGTCGAAATCGTACCGGGTGGTCAGCTATGACCGGGCCGGCTTGGGTTGGAGCGATCTCGGTCCGATGCCCAGAACGGCCGAAAGGATCGTGGAAGAACTTCACATGATGCTCGAGCGGGCAAACATTGCGCCTCCTTACGTCCTGGTGGGCCACTCCTTTGGTGGCCTGACCATGCCGCTTTTCGCCGCACGGTATCAGGAAGAGGTCGTCGGTATGGTGCTTGTTGATCCGGTGGTACCGGCCGAGTGGAATCCACCTTCGGAACAGGACCGAAAAATGACGCGTATCGGCGCCAAAGTATGCCGTCGCGCGGCGCTTCTCTCTCAATTTGGCCTCATCCGTTTCGTTGGATTTCTTCTTACTACGAAGGCAAAAGACTTGGCTGGCCGACTCGTCCGGCTCATCAGCCGCGGGACGCCGAGCCAATCGGGAACGGTCTCGAGCCCCTGGTTCTGGGCCTTGCCAGCCAATGAGAGAGCCATGGCGGCGGTGTTCTGGATACAAAAGAAATTCGCGCTAACCATCGCGAGCCAATTGGAGAATCTCCCGGTAAGCGCGGCCAGCCTCGAGCAAGCCGATTTCGCGATCCATAAGCCGGTGGTGATTTTTTCGGCAAGTACTGCGCCAAACCGGCGCTGGGAAGAACACAAGGCCATGGCGGAACGGCTACCCCTCGGAGAGCACGTGACCGCACACCATAGCAATCACTGGATCATGCAGGAAGAACCAACGCTGCTTTTGGACGCCATCCGAAAGGTTGGCTTCCGAGCCGCGACGAGACAACTGGGGAAGTGAAGGTCTACGGAACGGTTGCCCTTACTATCGACTATCAAAACTACGTGATCCACCGCTCCGCCTCTTCACAGTTTCGAACTGCCGCAATAGCAGGCAGTGCAGACGATCAAAGCATGGACCACTGACGGAGGCTCGCACGGCCGGCCGGGGGAATCCCGGCAGACCTCGGCTTGGGCGAGCTTAGCGTGCCAGCCAAATCGCATAGCGAACGGCTTGAAAAATCGTCCACTGGTGATGTACCCGGAGGACGCGATACCAATAGACAACGGAATGCGCTTTCATGAACCTGCCCTCTTTTCACGAGCCACGAAGAGCGCTTCGGAGCCCGGTCTGACCTTCCTCGTCCGGTTTACGCGAACGCAAGACACGGCACATCACGAAATGGAACGATTTTGCCCTCCCCCGGAATGTTCTCTCTTGCATACCTCAATATTGGTAGAAAGGAAGGCTTCGCTATCCGAGGTCTTCTCCCGCGCAATTTAGACAAAGCTGGCAAACCCCTCATCGCGGTTGTAGGATAGTCTGAGTTCGCAAGCGGAACGTGAGGTTCCGCCTTGCTTGCGAACATACCATCCTATCGAGGCCCGGGTTGGCCAGATTCGCTCCCTGCCGCCGGCAACGAAGCCGTCCTGTTTTCGACGGACACCAGCGGAAGCGCGCTGCAGTTTCCTACTCCTTAATAAGACTTGCCCAAATTACCGCGGCACTTTTCCTGTTCGGTCTTCTGCTGAGCGGGTGCCAATCCCGAGGGAACAAGCAGCGGGCGTCCATTGAGTTCAGCAGGATTCCGCCGGCAGCTCAGGGTGGCCGGGAGCGAGTCGACACCATAGCGGGACGGGTTACCGGCGCACAGCCCGGGCAGCGCATTGTCGTGTACGCGAGGAGCGGACCGTGGTGGGTGCAGCCCTGGCCGGACCAGCCTTTCCTCACCATCGAGCCAGACACCGCGTGGAGCACCACGACGCACCTGGGTTATCAGTATGCGGCGCTCCTCGTGGACCCTTCCTATCAGCCGCCACCCACATTGGATGTAGCGCCTACCCAGGGTGGTTCGGTCATTGCCGTCAAGATTGTGAACGGGGTTGGAACCTTGCCTCCGCTCCCGACCGAACCCATTCACTTCAGCGGATACGACTGGGATGTGCAGACAAGCTCTGCGATCAGGGGAGGGGTAAACAATCTGTACGATGCCGACAATGTCTGGAGAGATGCGGGAGGGGCTCTACACCTGCGGATCAGCAAGAAGCCCAAAGGCTGGACGTGCGCTCACGTGATTCTGAATCGTAGCCTTGGCTACGGAACGTACAGCTTTGTCGTGCGAGAGACGTTTCAGATGGAGCCCGCCGCGGTTCTGAGCATGCATACGTTCGATCAATGGGGAGGAGATCAGCACTATCGGGAGATGGACATTGAAATCGGCCACTGGGGCGACCCTGCGAGCAAGAACAATGCGCAGTATGGCATCCAGCCGTTTTATGTTCCCGGCAATGTCTCGCAATTTGTGGAACCCCCCGGCAAGTTGACGGAAACGATGCGCTGGGAAGCTGGCCAGGCAAGTTTTAAGACCGTGCGCGGATCTTCTCTGCGGGCGGGGTCACCTGTGGTATACGAGCATACCTTCACGACCGGGGTACCCACTCCTGGCCGCGAACTCCTCGAATTCATGCTCTATATCGTCCCGAGCGATAAAGATCCGATCCAGAAAGGAACCGAGGTGGTCGTTGAGAAATTCGAATACTTCCCGTGAGGATGGCCCGAGGACGCACTGGCTCTTTCGCGGGGCGCTTGCGGCGCTCGCCTTGGTGTATCTCGCCGTGCGCCTACAGGCGCTCGACCCTCATCGTATGGCCTCTCAATATATGCAGGAGAACTGGGGAAGTGAGAGGGGTTTCCCTGGCGGGAAGATATCGGCGATCGCGCAGACAGGCGATGGTTATCTTTGGATCGGGGGGGACAAAGGCCTGGTTCGATTCGATGGACTGAACTTTCGCGTTTTTTCGCAAGCGATTCCGATGTCCATGCCCATCGGTCCGGTCCAGGATCTGTTGACGGATTCGGAAGGGAATTTGTGGATCCTGTTGGAAAGCACCAAGATACTGCGCTACCACGACGGGAAGTTTGAGCTTGGTCGCGAGGAAGCCGAGTATGGGGTGACGGCCATGGGCCGGCGAAGAGACGGGACAGTTCTTTTCTCCTCCGTTGCCTACGGGATGTTGACGTACAACGAGGGAAAATTCGAGGTTCTTCAACCTCGACGCGGTGAAACTGACTCCGGTACAAACGCCGCCACCGAACCCAACGATACGCTGTCGAGCCGCCTGGCTTGGGCCACGAGCGTTGCCTCCCATCATATAGCCGAGCCCACCTCTTCTGTGGTTTCGATGGTCGAATCTTCAACCGGAAAGATGTGGCTCGGTACTCGAGACAAAGGTCTCTTTTCTGTGCTCGACGGACAGATTTCCGCTTTGGCAGACGGGCGCCCCAGCGGGGAGCTTACGTGCATGCTTCCCATGGAAGGCGGAAAGTTATGGGTCGGCACCGAGAAAGGCCTCATGGTCTGGAACGGCGCCAGTTTTAGTCAGAGCGACGTGCCTTCCACGCTCCGGCAAGTCAAGGTTCTGACCATGATTCGCGACCGCGATTCGAACATCTGGGTAGGCACGACGAACGGCCTCCTGCGATACAACGATCGCTCCTTGGCCGAAGAGGTTCCCGCGACCAATGGGCCGGTTACGGCGCTTTTTGAGGATCGCGAAGGAAATCTCTGGGCGGGGAGTCCACGGGGCATTGAGCGGCTGCGAGACACCACTTTCATTACCTATTCCGTAGGAGGTCTTCAGTTGGAAAGCAGCGGTCCGATCTACGTCGACGACGAAGGACGCGCCTGGTTCGCTCCGTTTGAAGGTGGGCTGCACTGGCTGAAGGATGGAAAAAGCGGAACCGTGACGAATGATGGGCTGAGCCAGGATGTGGTCTATTCGATCGCCGGCAACAAGAACGAGCTTTGGATCGGCAGGCAACTGGGCGGACTGACGCACCTCTATTATGACAAAGGCCAAATCACTACAAGAACGTACACGGAAGCGGATGGACTCCCGCAAAACGGCGTCTACGCGGTTTATCGTGGCGAGGACGGAACGGTCTGGGTGGCAACGCTAAGCGACGGGATCAGCGAATACAGGGACGGACACTTCACAACGTATTCGAAAACGAACGGATTGGCGTCCGACACGGTCACCACCATTGCGGGGAGCCCCGACAAGACCATGTGGTTCGGGACCCCCCTTGGGCTGAGCGCGCTTTCAAACGGCCAGTGGCGCACCTATACGGTTCGTGACGGTCTGCCTGGCGATAATGTGAACTGTCTGTTTTCAGACCCGGACGGGGTGCTGTGGATCGGAACTGCGTCCGGACTTGCTTTTCTGAGGTCCGGCCGAATACTGGCGCCTGATTCCGAGCCGGCGTCGCTCGGCGAGGAAATATACGGAATTCAGCAAGACCGCGAAGGGCGGTTATGGATCGCGACTTCGAATCACGTGCTGTCCGCAAGGCGCGATGGACTTCTTGGTGGCGGTTCCCACCCGCGGGATGTGCGGGAGTACGGAATCGAGGATGGCCTCCAGGGAGTGGAGGGGGTAAAGCGACAGTATTCCGTCTTCGCAGACACGTATGGGCGAATCTGGTTTTCGATGAATCGCGGCCTCTCGGTTGTGAGCACCTCCCGGGCGGTGGTCAGTTCGGCTCCCGCGTTCGTACAAATCGAAGGGCTTTCCTCGGATGGCAGTCCCCTGGAATTACAGAAGAACCTTCGCATTCCGGCGGGAGGGCATAGAGTCACCTTTTCCTACGCGGGTCTAAGTCTCTCGGTTCCGGACCGGGTGAAATTTCAGTACAGACTGGACGGATTTGATCAGCACTGGAGTGCCCCGGTCTCTGCGCGGGAAGCTGTATACACGAACCTGAGTGCGGGCTCCTACCAGTTTCGGGTCAAGGCCAGCAACAGCGACGGACTATGGAACAGCCCGGAAGCGGTTCTGCCCTTTGAAATCGAGCCACTGTTCTGGCAAACGTGGTGGTTCCGGTTGACGGCTGTGCTGGCTCTTGCTGCCGTGATCATACTGATATTTCATCTTCGAACCGTCCGTCTGACGCGGCAAATGAACATGCGGTTTGAAGAGCGCCTGGCGGAGCGGACTCGCATCGCCCAGGAACTTCATGACACCTTGTTACAGGGATCCATGAGCGCCTCCATGCAGCTGCACGTCGCGGAAGAACAGCTGCCCGACAATTCGCCGGCCAAACCTCTGGTCAGGCGTGTCCTGCAGTTAATGGGGCAGGTCATTGAAGAGGGCCGGAACGCGGTTACCGGTCTTCGCACAGGCCCGCACGGTTCGATCGATCTCGGACAGGCATTTTCGCAAGTGCGGCAGGAGTTGACTGCCACCGAAGGGTCTGATTTTCACGTCATCGTAGAGGGAGCGACACGTCCCTTGCAGCCTCTGATTCGTGATGAGATCTACGCGATCGGGCGGGAAGCCTTAATTAACGCATTCCGGCACTCCCATGCCAGCAGCATTGAGGTTGAGCTCGAATATGCGACCGACAAGCTGCGGGTCCTGGTCCGTGACAACGGAGTCGGTATTGATCCCGAAGTCTTGGATACGGGGCGCGACGGCCACTGGGGGCTGGTAGGCATGCGCGAGCGAGCGAAAAGAATCGGCGCAAAGCTTAGAGTCTTGAGCCGCGCCGCCGCCGGCACGGAGGTGGAACTCTCGGTTCCCGGCAACATTGCCTACGTATCCGGAAGTTCGCCTGCGGCATCAAAGGATGGGGCGGTTTTGTCTCTCAAACGAAATCGAACGGCCTCAGGGTCTCCTACGGAAGAGGATGGATGACCGTGTCTACTCCAATTCGGGTTTTGTGCGTGGATGATCATCCTCTCCTGCGCGAGGGGATTGGAACGGTCATCAACACGCAAGCGGACATGGAATTGGTAGAACAGGCGTCCAGCGGGCAGGAAGCCATTCAACAGTTCAGGAAGCACCGCCCGGACGTGACTCTGATGGACCTCCGGCTGCCCGATAAGAGCGGCATCGACACGATGATCGCCATACGAACCGAATTCTCCGATGCGCGCATCATCATGCTCACGACGTTTGAAGGCGACGTGGAAGTCCAGCGAGCTCTCGAGGCCGGTGCACGGGCCTATATTCTGAAAAGCATGCCTCCCAAAGAGCTGCTCGAAGTGATTCGCCAGGTTCATGCCGGGAAAAAGCGCATACCCACGCAGGTTGCGGCGCAACTAGCAGAGCACCTCAGTGACGAAGCGCTTACAGCCCGGGAGATCGAAGTCCTTCGAAGCGTTGCCGACGGGAACAGAAACCGGGATATCGCGGCGCGGCTGTTCATTACCGAAGAAACGGTGAAGGTCCACATCAAGCACATCATGGAAAAGCTGGGCGCCAATGATCGTACCCAGGCCGTGGCCATAGGTCTGCGCCGCGGGATTATCCACCTCTAGTGCAAGATTCCGTCAGCAAAAACCCCTACCCCCAAAGAGGTACCAAAAAATGCCGCAATGAGGGGTTTCCTTGCTCGTTTGCACCGGCGTAGGTTGAGTCAGTCCTGCACGAAGGTCAAAATCGGAGAACTGCTCTGCAGAGATTATTTTCCACATTTCCGGGCGGCAGGCCTGGAACAGGCCTGCTGCTATTGCGCGCTGCGGTCGGGTTTACAGCAGTCGTCCAGGGGATTCTGTATCTGCCGGGCATGGCGGTCCATTCCGCCCTGCTGTGGATCGCTGCCTTGGCATTGATCTTTGGTGGCGTCCTGCTGGTCATCGGATTACTGACGCCTCTGGCAGGATTTCTCGTGGGGCTATGCGTCGCGGGAATGGCTCTCTCCTGGCTGCCTGTGCCTCCCTCCCCCTTGCTCGATTCCCGAATGGTGGACTCCGGAATGATCGTGACCGCCATAGCCATTGCATTGCTTGGACCTGGAGCCTTTTCGATTGACGGCTATCTGTTCGGGCGCAGGGAAATCGAGATTCCACCGCGTCCTCCCGAACCATGAAGTCCTCACAACCCGTTTTGTTACCGCATATACACAGGCCACGTGTCTGGCGCGAAGGTTTATTCGCCTAACGAAAGAGTACATTTCCGCAAATAGATAAAGTCAATCCTCCAAAGGTGGTATTCCGCCTCTCCCTTCCAGAGGTAATCAAAAAACATTCCATTTCGGGATGTGGACCGGTCTCCGATTTCTGTATACCTGTGCGGGTCGTCCCATAAACCAAAGGCCAATCGTGAATCTCTTTCAGGCATAGGAAGGTAACAATGAATTTGCAAGTCCATTCTCTCGATACACCCAAAGCGAATCTTCGTCACCAGGAAGGAATCGGGCAAACCTCTGAGGAACGGCTTCTGGCCGCGGCCAAGCGCGGTAGATCGGAGGCATTCGAAGCTCTGTTCGAAGCCCACAGGGAAAGGTTGTTCAGGTCCGCGTTTTGCATCACGCGCAATCGAGAGGATGCCGAGGACGCTCTGCAAGATTCCCTGCTGAGAGCGTTCGTTCACATCAACAGCTTTCATGGCAGGTCCAGTTTTTCCACCTGGCTCACACGGATCGTAATCAATTCAGCGCTCATGATTCGCCGCAAGAATCGGAACGCGCGCCAGATTTCCGCGGATGACCTGGCCCACACCGGCGACTCCAAGTTGCACCTTCAGATTCCGGACCGCTCTCCAAATCCGGAGCAGCGTTACGTGGAAGGGGAGAGGCGGAGAATCCTGCACAAGGCCATCGGCGGGCTCCGTCCACGAATTCGGGCGGTTGTTGAGATCGGGCACTTGCAGGAGCTGCCGATGAAGGAGACTGCCCGCGTTTTGGACATCTCCCTGGCGGCGGCCAAAGGGCGTTTCTTTCACGCTCGCACGGCACTGCGCAAATCCATCGCGCTCAGGTCTTGCGCCCGGGCGAGAACGAAGCCCGCGGCGTAAGCGCAGGGATCGGTAGCCTCTGGCACGTAAAGCGACGATGGGGTGGCGAAAGGGGGGATTCGTGATTTCGAGTATGACGCCGTTCGCGTTGTTTCATGTCTTGCTTAGCCTGGTTGGTATTGTTTCGGGTCTTGTGGTCGTGTTCGGGTTGATGAGCGCAAAGCGGTTGAGTAGTTGGACCGCAATCTTCCTTATAACAACGGTGGCGACCAGCGTAACGGGGTTCCTGTTCCCCTTCCATAAACTCCTTCCCTCTCACGTCCTCGGAGTGCTGTCCCTGATCGCACTGGCTGTGGCCATCTATGCCCTTTACAGCCGGAGGCTTGCCGGCGGGTGGCGACGCGCCTATGTCGCAGGTTCGGTGACAGCGCTCTATCTCAACGTCTTCGTATTGGTTGCGCAGCTGTTTATGAAAGTCCCCGCCCTCAAAGCACTGGCTCCTATGCAATCGGAAGGCCCTTTCAAGCTCGCCCAGCTTTCCGTGTTCATGCTTTTTCTGGTGCTCGGCATTTTTGCCACAAAAAGATTCCGCATTGTCGAAGCCGTAACCATCTGACGTTTCGAAGGTTTCGCGCATCCAACTTCGACATTCGAGAGTGCCGGGGGGATGGAAATGAACTTTCTTTCGAAATACAAATATTGGATCGCGGGCGCATTTTGCCTGGGAGTGGTTGGACTGATCATTGGCGCCATCCGCCCGAAGGGCGTGTCCGGGGCGCCAGCGGGTGCCCCAGCGGAGGTCGAGGTCTTTCAGATCGAGCAAAAGGATGTTCCGATTTACGGAGAGTGGATTGGTACGCTCGACGGATTGGTCAATGCAGACGTCAGGGCTCAGGTAACAGGCTACTTGATGCGGCAGGGCTACCAGGAAGGCGCCTTCGTGAAGAAAGGGGACCTGCTTTTTCAGATCGACCCGCGACCCTTTCAAGCGGCCCTCGACCAGGCGGAAGGTCAACTGGCGCAAGCAAAAGCGATGCTTGCCAATGCCCAGGCCGTGCAACGAAGGACCGAGCTTGACGTAAACCGCTACACCCCGCTCGCAAAGGAACAAGCGGCCAGCCAACAGGACCTCGACAACGCCGTCCAAAACAATCTTGCCGCCAAAGCCACTGTGGAGACGGTCAAGGCGCAAATCCAGACCTACGAAGCCGCCGTTGAAACAGCCAAGATCAATCTGGATTTCACGCGGCTCGTGGCTCCCATTGACGGAATTGCAGGCCAGGCCCAACTGCAAGTCGGCGCTCTCGTAAGTCCGAGCAGCGGGCCGGTCACCTCCGTTTCCACCCTCGATCCCATCAAGGTCTATTTCACCGTGAGCGAACCGCAGTATCTTGCTTGGCGAAAGCGCTTTCCCACCGAGTCGAGCCGTCTTGAAGCCGACAGGAACTTGCGTCTCCAACTGATCCTGGCGGATGGGTCGACATACCCGCACGAAGGTAGCTTCTATTTTGCCGATCGCCAGGTCAACGAGGGCACGGGAGCAATTCGACTCGCCGGGTTGTTTCCGAACCCGGGAAACATTCTCCGGCCGGGGGGCTACGCTCGCGTGCGTGCCGTCGTCCGGCTGCAGCACGATGCACTGCTTGTGCCGCAGCGCGCGGTCTCGGAGCTCCAGGGAGGCTATCAAGTCGCGGTCGTAAACAGCGATCACAAGGTGGAGATCCGTAACGTCAAGGTCGGGGACCAGGTCGGATCCGACTGGGTGGTCGCCGAAGGACTGAAGCCTGGCGAAACCATCGTTGCCGAGGGCGTACAAAAGGTGCGCTCGGGCGCCCTCGTAAACCCGAAACCCTTTGAACAGCAGGCGAAGGCGAAGTGAAGCCATGTCAAAGTTCTTCATCAATCGCCCCATCGTTGCGATGGTTATCTCGATTGTTCTGGTGCTGGTCGGCAGCCTGACGATTCTGAGTTTGCCGGTCGCCCAGTTCCCCAACATCGCCCCACCGGAAATCCAGATTCTTGCCACTTACGTTGGCGCGGACGCACAAGCCCTCGAACAGTCCGTCGCCACTCCCCTCGAACAGCAGATGAGCGGGGTGGACAACATGAACTACATGTATTCGCTCAATGCAACCGGCAACTCCACAACCAGCCTGATCGTGGATTTCGATGCCAAAACGGATCCGAATAACGATTTCATTCTGGCCCAGTCGCGCGAAACGCAAGCCGCGTCTCAGCTGCCCGTCGATGTGAACAATTACGGAATCACGGTGCGTAAAGCGGTTACGGCGCCGCTGATGCTGATTGACGTCTACTCCCCCCGCGGGACGTATGACCCCACCTTTCTGGCCAACTATGCCTACATCAATCTGGTCGATCCTTTGCTCCGGTCGCGAGGAATCGGCAACGTGCAGGTCTTCGGCGCCGGACAGTATGCGATGCGCATGTGGGTCAAGCCCGATCAATTGGCCAAGCTCGGGGTTACTGTTCCGGATATTATCAGCGCCATTCAGGCGCAAAACACCGTCAACCCCGCCGGGAAATTGGGCGGGGAGCCGGCACCCCAAGGCACGGAATTTACCTATTCCGTCCTCGCGCAAGGTCGCTTGGTTTCGCCCGAGGAGTTCGGAAAGATTGTGGTGCGCGAAACGCCCGACGGAGGCACGGTTCGCGTCCACGATGTGGCGCGCATCGAATTGGGCTCTCAGGACTATAGCGTCGCGGGCCGTTTCAACGGCAAGGCCAGCGCCGTGCTCGCCCTTTACCAACTTCCTGGTTCGAATGCCGTGGAGGCGGCGGCCGCTGCGAACAAACTGATGACCCAGTTGAAGCAGCGATTCCCGCAGGACCTCGATTACGTGGTTGCACTGGACACAACGCGAGCCGTCACCGAAGGCATGAAGGAAATTGTCGTGACGCTTTTGATCGCCTTGGCGCTCGTCATCCTGGTTGTTTATGTCTTCCTGCAGGGAATACGAGCCACACTGATTCCACTCCTGGCCGTGCCTGTTTCCTTGGTGGGCACTTTCGTTTTGTTTCCTCTGTTCGGGTTTTCGATCAATACCCTTTCTCTCTTTGGCCTGGTGCTGGCGATCGGCTTGGTGGTGGATGATGCTATCGTCGTCGTCGAAGGTGTGGAGCGCCACATCGAAGAGGGGATGACGCCGAAAGAAGCGGCTTTGAAAGCTATGGACGAGTTGTCCGGCCCTGTCGTCGGAATTGCCCTCGTTCTTTCAGCCGTGTTTGTGCCCACGGCGTTTATTCCTGGCATTACCGGAAAGCTTTACCAGCAGTTCGCTGTGACCATTGCGATTTCTGTTCTTCTTTCCGCGTTCAACGCGCTCACGCTCAGCCCGGCGCTCGCTGCTCTCCTGCTGAGACCAAAGAAGCCGAGTAAGGGATTGCTGCGGAGGTTCTTCGATGGGTTCAACCGTGTCTTTGACCGTGCGACCGATGGTTATGTGCGGTGGAGCGCGGTGCTTCTGAAAAAGTCCGTGGTAGTGGTCGTAATGCTCGCGGTGTTTGCCGCAGCCGGCGGCTTCTTTGCCAACCACATCCCCACGAGCTTTCTGCCTGACGAGGATCAGGGCTACGCCTACGTTAACGTTCAGTTGCCAAATGGCGCTTCACTCGAGCGCACCAGAGCGGTCGTGGAGCAGGTTGAGAAAGCGATCATGGATACTCCCGGAGTCCAATACTCGACGTGCTTTGTCGGCTTCAGTCTGCTGAGTTTCGTTCGAACCACCTACAACGCCACTTTTTTTGTGAACTTCAAGCCCTGGGATGAGCGCACCACCCGCGCGGAACAGTTCCAGACACTCAAAGCAACTCTGAACCAGAAGTTCCGGTCCGTGCCCTCCGCGGTTGTCTTTGGCTTTTCTCCTCCCGCCATTCCCGGTGTGGGAACCGCAGGCGGCTTTACGTTCATGCTCGAAGATCGTTCCGGCGGCGATGTCCAATTTCTGGCCAGGAACCTGGCCACTTTTCTCGATGCCGCCCGCAAGCGGCCGGAAATCGCCAGTTTGAGCACCACATTCTTGCCTGCCGTGCCCCAGCAATTTATGGAGGTGGATCGCGACAAGGTGCTGAAGCAAGGCGTGGCCCTCAATGACGTCTACCGCACCATTCAGGCCTTCATGGGCGGTTATTTCATCAACTATTTCAACCGCTTTGGCCGGCAGTGGCAGGTGTATATCGAGGCGGAAGGTGAAGACCGCGTCAGAGCGGAGAACGTCGGGCGATTCTACGTGCGCAACAAGAACGGAGAGAATGTTCCGCTCTCCACGCTGACGGCAGTGAGACCTCGTCTTGGACCGGAATTCACGCTGCGCTTCAATGAGTATCGCTCCGCCCAGATCAACGGCAGCGCCGCGCCCGGCTATAGCGCCGATCAAGCCACAGCGGCGCTCGAGGAAGTTTTCAAACAGACGATGCCGCGGGAAATGGGCTTCGACTACTCCGGAATGTCGTTTCAGGAGCAGAAGGCACGTGAGGGCGTGCCGCCCGCGGCAATTTTTGGACTGTCGCTGCTATTCGTCTTCCTGATTCTCGCGGCGCTCTACGAGAGCTGGTCGCTGCCGTTCAGCGTCCTGCTCAGCACGCCGGTGGCAATCTTCGGGGCGTTTGCCGTTCTGTGGCTGCGCCGCACGCTCAGCGGTTTGTTCCTGCCGCCGTACATGCTGCAGATCGAGAACGATGTGTATTCGCAGATCGGACTGGTCATGCTGATCGGGTTGGCTGCAAAAAACGCCATTCTCATTGTGGAGTTTGCCAAAGACGAGTTTGAGAAAGGCAAACCGCTGGCGGATGCGGCGCTTCTAGGGGCCCGGCTCCGCTTGAGGCCGATCTTGATGACATCCTTCGCATTCATTTTAGGTTGTGTTCCGCTGTGGACGGCGTCCGGCGCCGGCGCGGTGGCCCGGCAGATCATGGGAACCACGGTTATCGGAGGAATGCTCGCCGCCAGTTTCATGGGAATCTTTTTTGTTCCGCCGATTTTCTATCTCGTGGAGAAGTTGTCTGGCGCGGCGAGGGAGCCCGCTCGAGGAGCGCTTCCGGCAACACCTGAACCGGCGCCAGGAGACTGAGATGCAACTCACGAAACTCGCAAAAGTACTGATTGCGCCGTTCGGTTTCGGCTTGCTTGCCGGTTGCATGGTGGGGCCGAATTACCGTCGGCCCGCTGTCCAGACACCCGCGGTGTATCGGGACCTGAGCCCGAACTCACCGTCTCAGGCACAAGCATCCTACGCGGATCTTCCCTGGTGGCAGGTCTTTCAGGATCCGCAATTGCAGGAGCTGATTCGAACAGCGCTTAAGCAGAACTACGATCTGCAAATCGCCACCGAGCGCATCAACGCGGCGCGCGCGGCGGTGACAATCACACGTTCGAGTCTGTTTCCGCAGGTGGCAGGTAACGGCACTTTTGCCGGCGGAAAAGAAGGAACCTTCCAGACCAGCTACAATTTCCTCCAACTGACAGCCGATGCCGCCTTCCAATTGGACCTGTTCGGCAAGCTGCGCCGTGCGACGGAAGCGTCCCGCGCCCAGCTTCTGGCCACCGAGGATGCAAAACAAACCGTGATATTGACGCTCGTGAGCGACGTCGCGAGCGACTATTTCACTTTGCTCGAGCTGGATCTCCAGCTCCAAATCACCCATGAAACTGTCACGACGCAGCAAGACTCCGTCAAATTGACCAAGTTGCGCGTCGACCATGGCGTGGCGACGAAACTGGATGTCCTCCAAGCTCAGCAAGTTCTCGACACCGCGAATGCGGCGATCCCTGACCTGGAAAGACTGATCGCTCAGGAAGAAGACGCCATCAACATTCTCCTCGGCAATTATCCCCAGGGCGTGACGCGTGGACGGCCACTGATCGAACAGCCCCTGCCCCCCCAAGTTCCCGGCGGACTTCCTTCGACACTGATTGAGCGCCGCCCGGACATCCGGCAGGCCGAACAAAATCTGGTGGCGGCAAACGCCGAAATCGGGGTCGCCAAAGCAGAGTTCTTTCCGCAGATCTCTCTGACTGGATCGGGCGGAGGCTCCTTTGGGAGAAGCAGCGCCTTCTCGAGTTTGATGAGTTCGCAACTGGGAATCTGGTCCTACGGCGCGCAAGTGAGCCAGCCCATCTTCACGGGTGGCGCGCTCACCGGAAACCTGAAGTACGCCAAGTCGCAATATCAGCAGGCCTTGCTCGCTTACCGGCAAGCCATACAGGTCGCGTTCGGTGAGGTGTCTGACGCGCTCATTGGCTATCAAAAGCTCCATGAGGTGCGTCTTCGCCAGGAGGACTCTGTCGCTGACCTGCAGGAATCGGTCCGGCTTTCTGATATGCGGTATACCGGAGGGACCACAACGTATCTCGAAGTACTGGACGGGCAGCGCGCCCTTTATAACGCCGAACTTACTCTCGCGCAGGCCCGCGGCAATGAGTACCAGAGCCTTGTGCAACTCTACCGCTCGCTCGGCGGCGGCTGGCAGCAATAAAAGCGCGTCGCGGAGAGTGGCGCGCTCGAAACACTCCTTCGTCGAACGCTCTCTGCGCTCCCGTCTCGGACATCCAAGGCGGAGCAGGCGCATGCTCGGGTGAGGGGTAGCTTCCGGCTTCCGTTCACTCGCGGTTTGAAAGGACCTTCCTATGAGTACAGAGAATTACAAAAACATCGTGATTGGCAGCGGCGAGGGCG
>Ga0187781_10000332_pt1 | contig 33652 bp, 23 predicted proteins | sample 0715_SJ02_MP02_2_FD_132447 | JGI IMG/M metagenome (GOLD analysis project Ga0187781, IMG submission 132447) | Tropical peat soil microbial communities from peatlands in Department of Meta, Colombia - 0715_SJ02_MP02_20_MG | ecosystem: Environmental > Terrestrial > Soil > Wetlands > Peat | place... | reverse complement strand
TCCATTTTTCGCGTAGCGCTGGTCGATCAGCGGCTTGAAAATCTGCACGCGCTGCTTGCCGATCTCGGCGCGGTGCAGGCGCCGGATCAGCTCCTCACTCTTGCCGGAAAACATCGGCCCCACGATCACTTCGATCCAGCCCATGTTTCCTTTGACTATATCCACGCTCTGCCCTCCTGCCCCGAGACTAGCACACTGCGCTGTGGATTTTCAGGCGCCGGCTTGCGAGGCGCCGCCGGAATAGGCCGCGCGGTTGAAAAACAGCGCAAACGCGCTGATCACAGCGAGGCGGAATGCATCCTCGCGCGTGATCAAATCGCGCGTCAGAATGCCCCAGGCGCCCTGCGCATCGCGAATTCCGCGGCCGCCGGCGAATGCATCGATGGCTTCGGAGAGCTCGATGCCTTCATCGACGACACGCCTGGCCAGCGGTTCCGGCACAAGAACGCCGCCGGACCGGCCGAAAGCTCCGCGCCCGCCCGCGTCAGCAACGTAAGCCCAGCTCTCCAGGAACACGAGCCGCTCGGAGCCGTGCTCTACCACGTCCACCCCGCCTTCCAGACCCACAAGATAATTCCACGGTTCGGATTTCTCGCGGGCAAGTCGAGCGAGGGCTTCGGCGCGCTGCCGCGCTCCCCTCATGAGTTCCTCGCGCGAAAGGGGCGTGTGCCGCACTCCGCTCGGCACATCCACCGCGGCGATTTCGAATATGGGCTGGCCGGCGAGGCGCGAGGTGATCTCCGCAAGCGCCGCTCGCAACCCCTCCAGCTTGGGCCGGCGCGTGCTCCCCACCGCGACGATTAGTTTTTCCATTTGAACATACGCAAAGGGTCTTAACCGTCTTTCCAGAGCTGCGTCTGCTTTTCGCGGGCGAACCGCGCGGAGAGAAATTCTTTCAACTCCTCGATGGAAGCAAAAATCTGGTCCGAGCAGCCCAGCATCCATCCGCTGATCTGGTCGTGCGGAAGCGCCGTCACAAGATAAACCGGAATCCCCTTGCGGTGCGCCACCGTCAGCTCCGCCGAAGTGCCTCCGCTCAGAGTGGCGCACGAATCCCAGTAGCAGATGACATAGTCCGCTTTGTTTTCGATCAGGTCGAGATCGAAGGCGATGATTTTCCGCACCACGCGCCGAAAGCGTTCCGGATCGGCGCGTTTCCACTCGCGGAAATGCGCCACTTCCTCATCCGAAAGGTTTTTTCTTTCATCCTCGGCGGGATCGTACACGCGGTGGCCCAGATACTCGCGCAGGAAAGGAGTGAGCTTGCGGCGCCAGAGCTTTCCCCCGTCTTCGGCAAATTCGATCGGACCGCACAGATAGCCAAGCATGAGGATTGGGCGCCAGAAACTCTAGCACGAGAGAGCGCAGCAGCCAATCGGCCAACGAGCGATTCACCGGGCGGGAAAATTCAAAGAAATGGAGCGGGATAAGGGAATCGAACCCTCGCCTCCACCTTGGCAAGGTGGCGTACTACCACTATACGAATCCCGCCCGATCAGACTCTTTTGTCCTTTATAGCACGCGGCTCACGCACCAACAAGGCCTCGGAGCCGAAGCCCGGCGGGGGAGTCAAGCTGGAAGGAGTGGAGCGTCGCGGACGAGGGGACGCGGCGGGTTGCGGGCCCGCCTAGTCCACTTCCAGGATGCGAGTCGCCTTCACCACCGGCGACTTTTTCTGCCGCTCGGCGAAGCGCGAGGCGCGCTCGCGATCGATGTACACCCGGGCAAACTTCTCGCCATCGTGATAATAGACAGTCACTTGCCAGTGGCGGTGTTTGCGCCGGCGATCGCGGTGCAGCCGGGTTGACTTCTCTGCTTTTCGCTTCTTTGTCACGTTGAGTGGCCCCTTGGAATCCGGGACTATGTCAATTTCGAAACAGCCGCGCAAGTGTCAAGTTAAGGGTTAACTTTCCATTACAAATTCTTGCGTTTCTGCGACTTTCGGGCGCCTCCCGCGTCTAATCTCTGAAGACATAATTTAACGGAAATCGGACCCGGTTTGGAACATTTTCAGCGCCCTGCGCGTAATACCAAGCGAGGGCGAATGACGCGGGCAGGGAGGGAATCATGGTGATGCGGTGGCGGCGGGAAGTGGAAATCGAAGATTTGCGGAATCACCCTGCGGAAATGGTGTTGACGCTGCGGCACTTGCTCGCCGGCGGCGCAAAAGCCACGCCAGACCCCAAGCGGCCCGGCTTCTACGAATTGGAAAGCGGCTCGCTCGTTTACTACATTTATGCTTCCCCAACGATGGAGAAGATTCTGCTGCTCGCCACTTGGCCGAGCGAACATGCGCTGGCGGGAGCCTGCGCAGCCGCCTGATTTCCCAGGCAAAAAACTCAATCAATTTTTTTAAAAATTCAGCCAGCCAAGCGATGGGAGGGGTGGATACGTGTCCGAAGCCAAGCCCTTGCAAGCGACCGCGGCTGCCTCACATCGCTAGATCGCTCGCCTTGAAATTCAAATCGTTGGAGAGCTGTTTCCTGAGCTTGTAAACGGCGGAGCCGTCGCTCGTCTGCGCGTAAACGAAGTCGTCCGAGACGGCTGAGACACGCACAGTGATTTTCTTCCCGTTCTTGTCGGTGAACGTCGCCTCGACTGGCGCCTTGGCCAGCAGGGCGAGAATCGCGGCGGAAGGATGATCGATCACTTCTTCGGCCCGCGCCGCGGTGAATGGAGTCAGGATTTTCCACGCGCCGGCGGGTTTTCCCTTCTGATCGCCGGGCGAGTCGATCGTCCAATTCTCTTCCGCTTTGCGCGTCGCGCTCATCGTGCCGTTCGAGTTGCGCAGCTCGATGTGGTTCACGTCGGCGGCATCAAATCGCACCACCCTCTTATCGCGCAGGTCGGAGTAGGTTGACGCGAGACTCTTGTGCACGTTTTCCGCCATGCGGAAAATCATCGGGCGCGAGTTGTCCCGCGCGAAGTATTCTCCGCCGTCTTTCTTTCCCACAATCAGCGTGAGACTCCGTCCCTTTGCGTCCGCCGCGGTAAACGTGATTCCGGGGCTCGTGAGACCGTATTTGGCGGGATTATCGGGTGTCTCGCTGGCGATCGAAGCCATTTTCGCGCCGGTCACCGAACCCAGCAGCGCCTGCACGGCATTCGAGTCCGCCGGACCGCTCGCGGGCTTGATGAAATTCCAATTGTCATTCTGTTTGGCGGCGGCAATTTCTCCGGACGAATTCTTCAGGTCAAACGAAGCAATGTCCGCAGTCGCGAAGTGAAGCACGTTGTGGTCGCGCAACTGATCGAATGATTTCGCGGTGATGCTCAGCAGCGTCATCGGAAGGAGCGTCACATCGGCGCTGCCGTCCGCGACGGCATAGACGGACATCCCGGTGAAATCTTTCCCGCCCAATTTGAGCGTGTGGCTTGAGCCGTTGGCGAGCCGGAACTCGACCGTGACTGCCGGCGGATCCAGTCCGTAGGCTTTCAGGCGATCGGGAGTTCCGGGAAGCTTCGTCTCCACGCGTGCTCCGGCGATGCTGGACACCATCTGCTCGAGCGACGGCTGGTCTGCCTCGGTCGGAAGCGGTTGCGTGATTTCCCAGGTGTCGCCGCGCTTTTCGATTTGAATGGGAGTCTGGTTCAACTCCGCCGGCCGGGCGAGCTTGATCCACTTGATGTCGGCGGCCGAGCCCATCGCGAAGGCGGGCGTCCCCGATTCCGCCGAAAGCTCGAGCGCTTCTTTCTTAAGGCTGCGCTTCCAGTCAAAGAAATAAACCGCAGCGCCCAGCAGAATGGCGCCCAGCAGAATGAACAGAGTCGGCTTCTTGATCATGGTTGCTTCAGTTTCTGCTCAGCCGAGGTGTCGAAACGCAGGCTCTTATCGCCGCTTCCACCAGATGTAAACGCCCGAGAGAATCACCACTCCCGGCAGCAAGACCAGATCCAGCCACTTTAACGCGCTGGCCTGCCCCGCCGTCAGGTTGACGCGGCGGTTCAACTGCGTCTTCGGGCGGATGGAGATCAGGTTCTCGTCCTGCACCAGCCAATTGATCGTATTGAAGAAGAGATCTCCGTTGCGCTGCTGGCTGAGCCACTGGTTGGCGGCGAAACCCGAATTTCCGATCACCACCAGCCGCGCATCTTTCTCGCCTTCTTTGCGATCGGCCGAAACGCCGAGCGTGAGCGGCCCCACACTGCCGGTCTTGGGATCGAACGAAACTTTTTCCTGGCCCGGCTTGATGCCGGGAATCGTGAAGCTCCGCACGGAAGTTTTGAGCAGTTCTACTGTCTGCGGCTGCGCTTTCGATTTATCGGCAACCGTAACCGTCCGGGCCACTGGGAAAAGCGTCATGGTCCGGCCGAAATCCTTGGTGATCGGGCTCGGGCCGTAGTCCGTGACGATCGGGAGAGCCGGACCGGCGCCGAAGTAGCTTCCGATTCCGCTCGCGTCGATCACCAGGTTTTTCCCCAGATCGATGTTCCAGTTTTTGAGAAGTTCGTCGAATTTCGGATCTTTCTCGGGATCCACCATGAGGAAGACTTTCCCGCCACCGTCCAAATACTTGGATACGCTCTCTGTTTCCGGCGGAAAGAATTGCTGCGTCGGGCCGGCAATCACCAGCGCATCGCACTCCGGCGGCACGCCGTTCGAAGCAACCAGATTCACCGGCTTGACAATGTAATTCTCCTTTTTCAGTTCCTTATCCACCAGCGTGTAACCGTTTCCCGTGTCGTCGGAAACTTGTTTTTCGCCATGTCCCTCGGTGAAACAGATTGTTTTCAGATGGTCGCTCGAGACTTTCAAAATCGCGCTGGTGAGCTCCTGCTCGTCGAACAGCCCGTGCAACCCGGGCTCGATGTGCTCTTTGCGCGGGCCGGCGGCGACAAACACTTCGTCCATGCGCCCGGCGCCGTACTCTTTCGCGATTTCCAGCCGAGCCTGCGGATCGACGGTCAGATACTTGATGTGCGGGCTCAGGTCCTTGTACTCGGACATCAAATCGTCGAGGTCCACGTCGCTTTTCTTGGCGAAGCGGATGACGCTCACGTCTTTTTGCAGCCCGCTTACGATTTTCCGGGTCTGGTCGGAGAGCGTGTAGCGCTTCTCGCTGGTGAGATCGAAGCGCTTGTGGTGGCGATAGCCCGCGAAATTCAAAAGTCCCAGAATGGCCAGCACGGCCAGCGCCAGAATCGTGGTGTTCGTACCAAGCTGCGACGACCGCTTGGAAAAATATCCGACGATGTTGCGGAAGCCGAGAACAATCCCCGCCACCAGCAGCACGCCTCCGGTAATGAGCAGGATTTTGCTGAAAAGCAGCAGGCTCCCTTCGTACGAGTAGCGGATGTACCCGGCGAGAAGCAGCGCGATGCCCAGCGTGGTGCTGAAGCGTCCCGCCTCGGCGCGATTCCACTTCATTCTAAATTCCCCTCCCCCGTCGAAAAGCTCGAAGCAATCATGCCGCTAGGCGTGGCGCCAGCGCACGGATTCGAGCGAGCGGACCGTGAGAAACACGAAGAGCGCGATGAAACTCGCGTAATAAATCAGGCTGGAAGTGTCGATCACCCCGCGCGTGAAATCGTCGTAATGCCGCAGCACGGAGAGGTACGTCAAGATATCGCCGAGACTTCCGGCGGCGTTGCGCCCTACATCGATCACCCAAAGAATCAAAATCGCCGCAAACGAGAGCACCGCAGCAATGATCTGGTTCTCCGTGAGCGAGGATATGAAAGTCCCCACGGAAAGCAGCGCGCCGCCCAGCAGGAGCACGCCGAGGTAGGCCGTCAGCAGCAGCGCCCACGGCGGGCTCGGATCGCTGCGGAAATAAATGAAAATCAGGTAGCTCGCCGTCGGCAGCAGCATCAGCACGAACAGCGTGAGCGAAGCGAAAAATTTTCCGAGCACGATCTCCGTGTCGTTCACCGGCGAGGTCATCAGCAACTCCATCGTGCCCCGCTTGCGCTCTTCCGCGTACACGCCCATCGTGAGAATCGGCGTGAGGAAAAGAACCAGGGTCGAAACCAACTGGAAAAACGAGCGCAGGACGATGCCGGTGACGTCCACATCCTGCGGCACTCCGTAGCGCATGCTCTGCATTTCCGCCTGCAGCGCGTTTTGAATCACGGAGGCGAGGATGTAATTGAAAAAATAAGCCGCCAGAACCAGGAACACGCCCACCACCACATAGGCGATGGGCGAAACGAAATAGTGGCCCATCTCTTTCCGGTAGATGGCGTAAATGTTTCGCATCCGTTTCTTCGCTCCTTTAATTCGCCGCCTGAGATTGCGCCGATTCGTCGGTGGTGAGCTGCAGGAAAATGTCTTCAAGGCTCAGGCTCACGCCGCGCAATTCGTAGAGCGGCCAGCCGCGCTCGGCCACCATCGAGGCAATCTGGCTGCGGATGTCCTGGCCCTGCGCGCTTTCGATCGTGGCGACCACGTGGCCGTTGGCGTGCGCCGCATCCACTTGCACCCGTTGCGCCCCCGGAATTTTCGCGAGGGCATCCTGCAAGGCCTTTTCCGGCGCCTGGGCTTCGACGCGGATTTTCAAGCCGCCTTTGAGCTGCGCGGTCAGGTTCTGCGGCGTATCTTCGGCGGCGATTTTGCCTTTGTTGATGATCACCACGCGGTCGCACGTCATGCTCACTTCGGGAAGGATGTGCGTCGAGAGAATGATGGTGTGGCTTCCGGCCAGACCTTTGATCAGGCGGCGCACTTCGATGATTTGTTTCGGGTCGAGGCCCACGGTGGGCTCGTCGAGGATGATCACGTCCGGATCGTGCACCAGCGCCTGGGCCAGCCCCACGCGCTGCTTGTATCCGCGCGAGAGGCGCTTGATCAGCTCGGTGCGCTTGTCCACGATGTTCGTTTTCTGGAGCGCGTCCGCCACACGTTCCCCGCGCTTTTCCGCTGGAACATTCTTGATTCGCGCCACGAAATCCAGATAGTCCCCGACGGACATATCCAGATAAACCGGCGGGTTTTCCGGCAAGTATCCGATGTGCCGCCGCACTTCCAGAGAATCTTCGAACACGTCGAACCCGGCAATGCGCGCGGTGCCGGAAGTGGCGGGGATGTAGCCCGTCAGGATGCGCATCGTGGTGGTTTTGCCCGCGCCGTTCGGCCCCAAAAAACCGAGAATCTCGCCCTTCTTCACGGTGAAGGAGACATGATCCACCGCCGTCACCGGGCCGTAGCTCTTCGTCAGATTTTCGACTTCAATCAATGCCTACCTCCGAATATGTGGGAGCCAGCAGGCTTGCCAGGTTGTCCCGAGCCGACCTTTATACCAAAAATCCGGCAGAAATTGAAAATCGGGGTTTGCCTCGGCCGCGTTCCGCCACAAATTTCATAAGATGCTGAAAACGGATGCGCACGTTGCCGCGCGTTTTGGGCAGGGGCATTGACACTCGCTGCCAACCGGCTTAACGTTCGCCGCCGGTGCTCCCTTGCCCGTGAATTCACGCTCGCGCGTGATCTTTGTCGCGCTGTTCGCGGCGCTGTTTTTGGTGTGCGCGCTCGAGATGCTGGAGCACTCGGGCGCCATCGCTATCCCGCCCGCCGCTATGGCAACGTGCCGCTGGCTTGCGATTGCGCTGCTCGCCGCGTACGCCGGGCTGCGGAAATCTCTCACCGCGTGGATTCTGGTTGGATTGGCCGGCGGCGCCGAGCTTGGATTCGACGCGCCTGCCGTCGCAGTCCACTTTCAGGTTCTCGGCTCGATTTTCCTCCGGCTCATTAAAGTCATTATCGCCCCGCTGCTTTTTGGGACGCTGGTGGTGGGCATCGCCGGCCATGCCGATTTGAAAAAAGTCGGGCGCATGGGAATCAAAGCGATCGTGTACTTCGAGATCGTCTCGACGATCGCTATTTTTATCGGCCTGGCCGCCATCAATATCAGCCGCGCGGGCGTGGGCGTGCACATGCCGGCCGCAGCGGGCGAGAGTTTGCCGGGCGTTGCGCCGCACTCGGCCACCGACCTCGTCCTGAACGTCTTTCCTGAAAACATCGCGAAATCCATCGCCGAAGGCCAGGTGCTGCAAGTGGTGGTGTTCAGCTTGCTGTTCGGACTGGCGCTCGCGATGGTCCCGGAAGCGAAGCGCAAGCCGCTGGTGGCGCTGGCGGAGAGCCTTTCGGAGACGATGTTCAAATTCACGAACATTGTGATGCTCGCGGCTCCGATCGGGGTTTTCGGCGCGATTGCTTACGCGGTGGGCCACCTGGGGCTGGGGATTCTGCTGCCGCTGCTGAAACTGCTCGCCACGATGTACGTCGCGCTCGTAGTTTTCGTCGTGTTTGTCCTGCTCCCCATCGCTCTTCTCACGCGTGTCCCGGTCGCGCGTTTTGCAGAAGCTGTTTCCGAGCCGGTCGCGATTGCCTTCGCCACGGCCAGCTCCGAAGCGGCGCTGCCACGAGCGATGGAGAACATGGAAGCGCTGGGCGTCCCACGTCCCACGGTTGCGTTCGTGCTGCCCACCGGCTACAGCTTCAATCTCGATGGGTCGAGCCTCTACCAGTCTCTCGCTTTGATTTTCATTGCACAAGCGGCCGGCTTACATTTGACGCTCGGACAGCAGCTCGTGATGATGCTCACGCTCCTGCTGAGCAGCAAGGGCACCGCGGGAGTCGCGCGCGCTTCGCTGGTGATCGTCCTGGCCGCCGCCACGCAATTCCGGCTGCCGATGGAGCCGTTCTTTCTCCTGTTTGGCATCGACCAGCTCATGGACATGCCGCGCACAGCCGTCAATGTTCTCGGCAACTGCCTCGCCACGGTCGTCGTCGCCCGCTGGGAGCGCGAATTCCCGTCAAACGTAGGACAGGCCTCCAGGCCTGTCCTCTGACGGCTCCCGGTGCTTCGCAAACAAATGCCACGTGCGGACGGAAACTAGACTCATGTGCCATTCAGAATGTGGCGCGGAAGCCAACTTGCGCTGCGAACGGAATTCCCACCGTCGTCCCCGGCCCAAAAAAATCGCCGAGAGCACCCGCAGGAAAGCGGAGTTGCTTGAGGCTGGTGATAGCTTCAATCGAATTGCAAACGGGCGGGTTGAGGCAAACCGAAGTCACGTCATTCGGATCGTTCACGGGCGTAGGAAGAGCCGCGATATTCGTCACGTAATTCGCCCCGGGATTATTGCGGTTGAAGAGATTGAAGAATTCGATGAACGGCGTAACCCCCCAGCGTTCGTGAAAGCGGAAGGGGCGGCTCACGCGTAGGTCGGCCTGAACGTAAGGGGTCCCGCGGAATTCGTCGAGTGTGGTCTTCACTCCGTTGACCACCACGCGGTCGGTCCCGGCGCTGTTTGTAATCGTAAAAGGGCGCGCGCTTTCGGCTTGCGTCAGCGTGGTCAGCTCGAACCCGCCGGGAAGCCGCAGCGTCCCCGCCAGTACGAATCGGTGCCGGACGTCTTCGCCCGAAGGGCCGTAATCGCCTGGCGCGAACGCGTTCAACGGATTACAAACGCCGTTGACGTAATCAAACAGCTCTCCAAGCACGCAGCCCCACGTTTTCGCGCTCGAAAGCGTGTAGTTTGCTACCAGGTTGAGCCGGCGCGAAGGATTGCCTTGCAAGTGGAGGAGAAGCGCGTTGTAACTCGAGCGATTGTCGCTACCGAACAAGGAGATGTTTGGTGCGTCCACCGGCAAAGGCACCACGCCGGATTGAAATTCATAGCGGCGGTAGGCGTGCACTCCCTGCTCGTGGTTGAAGTCCGCGCTGAGCAACCAGTGCTCTCCGAGCGCCTGCTGCACGCCTGCGCTCGCATGAATGGCGTAGGGAGTTTTGTAACGCGGGTCAATCAGCGCGCCCGCCCCGCCGGCGGGAATGCATCCTGGATCCCCGGGGACCACGCAGGCCGCAGGAGCCGTGTTCACAGCTTGAAACGCGCTCACCCAGCCGTTCTGGGCAAGGTCGTTGTAAAAGAGGCCGAAACCCGCGCGGAGGACGGTGTCGGCCGCTCCTCCCGGTGAATAGACGATGCCCAGGCGCGGCGCGAAATCTTTGCGGTAGTCGTGAGGAATGCCGGTGACCAACGGTATCCCGAGAGCCTCGAGGGTCAAAAGCGCGGGGTTCTCCGATTGGCTGCGGCCGGACGCCGTGAAAAGCCCGAAAGTCGTGTCGTATCGCAGCCCATAATTCACAGTCAGGGTCGAAGCCGCACGCCAGGAATCTTCCGCGTAGAGGCCGAGTCGCTGCACGTTCTGCGCGAAACTCCCGTTGCCGGCGGGTGTGAAGGTCGCATTGGGGCACGGAGGATTGGGCGGCAAATGCGCGGGAGAGGAAGGATCGCAAGCCAGGATCGCCGAGAATGCAGCGGTGTCGCCCAAATAATCGATCGGATCCAGCGGAAACGTGTAGAACTTTTCGGCCGTGGCCGATAGTGCGCCGCTCAAAACCGGCTCGTGGATGAAATTCACTCCGAAGCGGGGCGCGTGCTTGCCGCTGGTGTAGCTCACGTCGTAGCGAAACTGGTACTTGTCCTGATTCCGCAAGACGGGAAACGAGGTGATCGGTGTGACAAATTGATTGTCGCCGAAAGTTTCCAGCCCCGAAGTGGTCTTCGATGTGGAGCTGAATGGAAAAGCCAGCGCAAAACCCAGATCCTGGTTGCGCGCCTCCGTGTGATGCAGGCCGCTCGCATTAAATGTAAATGACCCGAGCCACGAAGGACTGAAAGTGAATTGCTCGTTGATCAGCAGACTCAGATAGTTCGGATGGCCAGTAGCTCCAGTGGAAGGCAGCGTGCCCTGTTGAACCAGGTCATTATCGGTCGTGTAGCTGTCGACCGCGGCCCGAAGGAACCATTGCGAGCGGGCAGACTGCGTCCAGTCGAGCCGCGTGGCGCCTAGATAGTCGTCGAACGGCACTCGCACGCCATTCGGCACCGCAATCGAATCCACGCCCGGAATCAGACCCATTGCCGCGAACTCCGAGAGAGCCTTGAACTGCGCCAGGCTCGCCGGGCTGTAGGCAATGCTGGCGTTCTCGCGAACGAATTCGAGAGAGGAGAACATCCAGATTCGATCCTTCCGAACCGGGCCTCCGAGCGTTCCCACGTAATTCTGCCTGGAGAACGGTTGCTTGGGGTTCGGCGCGGGGTTTTCGATGGGATAGCGGGCGTTCAGCTCGGCCGCGCGTTCGTAAAGAGCGGCGTCGCCATGCCAATCGTCGGTGCCGCGCCGCGTGGTGACGGCTACCGATCCGCCGGTCGTGCGTGAAGTATCCGCATCCATCTGGGCCGTACGCACCGCAAATTCTTGAATTGCGTCCGGCGAAAAATTCTGCAGGAACCCGCCGATGTAATCGTCTGAATTATCGCCGCCATCCACGGAGAGCTCTACATTCAGCCCCGAGCTGCCTCCGAACGACACCGCGGTGATCCGCGCCTTCGTCGGATCGGAAGGCTCCACCGGCTCCGTTCCCGGGACGAGGTAGGCAATGTTTGCAAAGCTGCGATGTGCGAGCGGGATCGTCCGTAGGTCCTGGGAAGTTACGACACCTTCTAGCGTGGGGCCGTCGGTGTCGGCCCGCTCGACTGCGATGGAAGAACTCTCTCCATGGACGCGGATGGTTTGTTGCGCCGCTGCGAGTGCGAGCATCACTTTGATTTCGCTCACCGAGCCGGCGTGGACGCCTATTTCCTCGCGAGCTTCGGCGAATCCAGCGGCGCTCACGATCACACGGTACGGCCCCGGCGAGAGGTCGCCGATCTGGAATTCACCCCGATCATCCGTGTTCGTAGTGCGATCGAGAGTGAATCTGCCGACCTGGACCGCAACCTTGGCTGAGGAAATCCGCCCGCCGCCTTTGTCTTGGACGACGCCGCGAAGTGTTCCGAGAGGATTCTGCGAGCGGGAGGGAGGGGCAAAAGCCGCACCCGCCGCTAGCCCGATAACGAGACCCACGCCGGGCAACGGGGTTTTTATTCGGCGCATCCACATTGGCTGAATCATGCCACTCATTATCGCGGAGCCGGCGGCAGCTGCCGCTGGAGCCCCCATGGGAACAGATGGTGCCTGCCGGAGTTGTGCGTTGACACGCTTCGGCGGTTTTGTTATTCAACTTGTTTCGCTACTCGTGCTCAGGGCTCGATACCAGCGTCTCTCGCTCCAGCGCGGATGCGTCCAATTAGAATTTCAAAGGTGACACGGCGATTTTGAATGCGTATGCCCAATTGACGAAGCGCCTCCCGCCCGCCGCCCGCGATTTCCGGCAGCGAGCATCCGGCCCGCGCAAGCGCCTGGCGCCGCTTTCCCTCATCCCCGTAGTCATGCTTTGTCTTGCCTGGGTCACCGGCTGCGGCGGGGGCGGCACCACCATCATGGTCGGCATCATCCCGAACTCCGCGCAAAAGGTGGATCAAGGCTCGTCGCTGAACTTCCAGGCCACCACGGCTAACGACACGTCCAATAAAGGCGCGGGCAAGGGCGTCACTTGGACGCTGACCGGATCGGGCTGCGCCGGGAACGGCTGCGGCACGCTCACCAACGTCATGCCCAATTCCGTCACCTACACGGCCCCGGCGGGCGACACCGCAACCCTGACGGTGACGCTGACGGCCACTTCGATCACGAACACGCACGCCACGGCTACTGTCTCGATCTCCGTGGAGCTCCCGCCCAGCTTCGTCACCCTGACACTTCCCGGCGGAACAAACGGCACGGCTTACAGCCAGCAGATTGAGGTAGAGAATGGCGTTGCTCCTATCAGTTTCGCACTGGCTCCGGGTAGCACGCTTCCCGCAGGCTTGGTGCTGAATACGTCGGGACTCATCTCCGGCAGGCCCACAGGCCCTGCGCCGGCTCCTGCGCCAAACCCGACATTGTTCAATGTCACGGTCACCGATAGCGCGAATCCGCCGGCCATGGTCACCTCGCCGCAGTACTCGATCGCCATCAATCCGGCGCCACCGCTGGTTGTGACGCAAACTTCTCCCATGCCGCCGGGCACGCTTCACATCGCCTACGACAACATTATCGCCACGAGCGGCGGCGTAAAACCATTCACCTGGACTATGCTCTCCGGATGCTTGCCGGCGGGGCTGCAATTGATTGCGGGCACGGGACACATCACCGGCACGCCGACGAGCGCAACCTCTTGCGCGTTCACTCCTCAAGTGACCGACTCCTCGATTCCGCCTCAAGTTCAATCTCCCGCCGGCCCGCTCACGATTTCCGTGAATGCGCCGCCAGCTCTAAGCATTGTCGGCGGCGCACTTCCTGGAGGATTCGTTGCCAGTCCTTACTCCGCGTCGATCGGCATCACAGGCGGCGTTCCGCCGTATCAGAACATCGTCGTGACCAACGGCCAGCTTCCTTCCGGGCTTTTGCTGAATCCCGCCACGGGCGTGATCACCGGAGTTCCGGTGATCGGCTCAGCCGGAGGAGTCACTTCCACATTCTCCGTGCAGGTGCAGGATTCCGCCACGCCGCCCAATGTCGCCGCTTCGCCGCCGGCCGACCCGCTGACGATCGCGATCACCAATGGCAACACGGATCCGAATTCCCTGCTGAGCGGCTCGTACACCCTGCTGTTCAACGGATTCGACAACAATGGAGCGGTAGCGATTGCCGGCTTCATCAACCTGGATGGCAACGGCAAAATCACGGGCGGGATGGAGGACATCAACAGCGTGGCTGCCATCGCGGTCACCGCCCAGGTCAGCGGCACTTATTCGATCACGGCCGACGGCCGCGGCACGATGGAGATCGACGCCCTGGACAGCGTCGGCCGGCCGTTCAACTCCGCCTACCGAATTGCGCTCGACTCGAGCGGAAACGCGCGCCTCTTCGAGGATAATTCCATTCTGATCGTTCAGCCTCCCGTCGCCCTTCACGGCGGCGGGAGATTGAAGCTGCAACAAGGCAGCAGCTTCGCCGCAGCCAATTTTGGCGGCAACTATTCTTTCGCGTTCTCCGGCCCCGACTTCAACGCCAAGCCCGCCGCGCTGGTCGGCACCGTCCATGCGGACCAGGAGGTCGACCTCGGCCCCGGCATGGCCGATTTCAACGACGCGGGCACTTACAACGGCGCGCTCGCGCTTTCGGGAGATTTCTCGGTGACGAGCACCAATGGCCGCGGCGTGGCTTCCATGGTGTTCCAGCCGGGCAATCAGGCTCAGACCACGCTGGCATTTTCTTTTTACTTCGTCTCGCCCGGCGATCTCTTCTTCGTCGAGACCGACACGCCCGACGCCACTCATCCGCGCCTTTCCGGCGAAATGGTTCTCCAGCAGCCCAACGTGGCATTCAATTCGACCGCGCTGGCGAGCCCGGCGGTCGTCACCGGCACGGGCGTTTCCACCAACGCGAGCGTCTTTGTCGGCCTCCTCACGCCATGCAATCCTGGACCGCTGTGTCTCACTTACACCGAGAACAATGGCGGCTCGATCGCCAATCCGGTCGCGCCGTTTACCGGCGGCGTGTTCACCATCTCTAACAACGGCCGCGTCAGTTTCGCCAATCCCGCCGGATTGCCCACGCTCGGCAACCGTGTCGCCGCCGCCTATCTCACCGGCGTGAGCCAGGGCTTCCTGATCGGCTCGGATCCCGCGGTCACGGTCGGTTTGCTCGAGCAACAAACCGGCGGCACTCCCAATTTCAGCGCCGCTTCCGTTTTTGACGGCTACACGCTCAGCGCGCCGGTGACGGCCGAGAACATGGTGAAAGATATCAGCGGCCAAATCGCCGCCGATGGCGTAAGCACGATGTCCGGAACGCTCGATGAAATCGATCCCGCCGGAAAAACCAACCTCGGCAGCGCGTTTGCAGCCGGCTACCTGGTCGTTGACCCCGTGGCCGGCCAGGGCACGCTCACGACGAGTGCGCCGGCCGGCTTCGACACCAACCTCGTGTTCTACATCGTCTCGCCGTCGAGCATTCGCGCCGTCTCCATCGATTCCACCGACCAGCATCCCGAAGTCGTCTTCTTCGATCACTAGCGCTCCTCTCGAGCCGGCTTCCGTCAGGGCACGACTTCAGTCGTGCCGATCAATTTCAAAAACCTCAGGGGTTTCAACCCCTGAGGTCCGGTAGGTCGGCCAGCGGCTAACCTTTTCCCTTTGCATCCTCCTTCTCAGAATTTTTTTCCACAAGCTTCAGCGCCGCCGAATTGATGCAGAAGCGCAAGCCGGTGGGCTGCGGCCCGTCTTCGAAGACGTGCCCCAGATGCCCGTCGCACCGGCTGCACATCACTTCGGTGCGCGTCATGCCGTGGCTCGTGTCGCGCTCCATCTCGACATTTTCCGCGGCAATCGGCTGCCAGTAACTCGGCCAGCCCGAGCCCGAATGATATTTCGCGTCCGAGCTGAACAGCGGCTGCCCGCAGCAGACGCACACATAGGTTCCCGGCGTTTCGGTGTCCTCGTATTCGCCGCTGAAAGGCGGCTCGGTGCCCTTCCGCCGCGTGACATGGAACTGCTCGTCGGTCAATTTCGACCTCCACTCCGCATCGCTCTTTCGAATTTTTTCGCTCATGGCTCGAAATTATACTCCCTCGGGGAGTTGTGACTGTGAGTGGTGACCCTCCTCCGCCGAGGCTCCGGCGGGCAAGCTCGTGACTTGTGACTCGTGATTCGTGATTAGTAAGTGGTGAGTGGTGAGTAGTGGCCCCCTGGGAACGCCAACTTGCCCTGAGTCCCACCGAAGGATCTCCCGGTTGGCGGTTTTGCGTTGTCTTCGCTTTTGTGCTGTCGCACCCCCCTGTTTTGAGCCGATTAGAAATTTTCAAGCCATTGATTTTCCGTGCCGTTACGCGCATTTCTAATCGCGGATCCGCGATTAGAATGTAGCGATGCTGTCGGCAGTTGATGTAGCTCGCCTCTTTAGAGGCGAGGCCGTCTCTGCGCCCCTCAGGTCTGAAGACCTGAGCTACATTCCCGACTGCCCCGATCGGAGCCGGGGGCAATCCCGATGAAATCGGTGTCAGGCCTGATCGCCAGCATTGTGTCGAGGATCCGCTGTTTTTGTTGCGGTTAGAAAATATGGATATTAATGATCCAGAAGGATTTAAGCCAAATTCTGAATGGGCGACTGTTGCGATTAGAACGTCCGTGAGTAGTGAGTGGTGAATAGTGATTCGTGAAAACCTCGAAAACTGACAGCTTGCGCACGTGGCACGGCGCAAAAGGAAGGAAGCCTCTGGATCGCGCGGCCAATTTCTGGTACCGCGTAAGTCACGGTAGCGGAAACACCGGGCCGGGTTGGCGATTGAAATTTTTTTCCTGCTTTGTTTTGAACAACTTACGTCAAATTTCAATTCCTCCGGTTGGCGATTGAAAAAATCATAGGCGACGGCCCTCGCTCGGTCCCCTCTCGTCTTGTGCCGGCCCATCATAAAGTGAGTATTTTATCATAAAGGTAACACGATTTCAAGGACTAGTACCTTGTAAAGACTGCTCGGGTGGGAACTTGACCTTCGGAACTCGGGCATGTGCACACCGGCATGGCAGATCGGGACCTGAAAGCCGCACCCTCAGGTCAAAAGCTGCGAATCGAGCAGCCCAGGCCGGTCCGAGACAATTGTTTGCCCACAAAAAGCGCGAGTACTTGTGGCGAGGCGATTTATCAACAGTTATCGAATCCAGCCAAGGTTTGAAAGCAGGACCCAGACCAGTATGGAGATGAGAATGACCATAAGTCCGACCGTCACGCGACTGACGGGCCGATAAAAACGTGCTCCCGGCATGGATTTAGTGTATCGATGTCCGCGCTCTGAGTGTAATGGCGATTTATCAAGAGTTAACCGTCCTGATTGACTTGGTCGCGGTCACGAACTAATATGAGCCGCAAGGTTCCTTCCGTGAAACGGTTCGTGTTTCCATCCAAATACCTGCCGGCAGCCGAGGAGGCCCACATGAAGCGAATCACATTCTCTATCGCCCTGCTTGTCGGTATGTGCGCCGTACTCGTAAAACCTGTTTTTGCCCAACATGAGCACCCCGCGGGCGACCCAGGAAAACTCGGCAAGGTGAGTTTCCCGGTCTCCTGCGACCCATCGGTTCAGCAGCAATTCAGCAGCGCGGTGGCGATGCTCCATTCGTTTTGGTACGAGAAAGCCAGCACTACCTTCGCATCCGTAGGGGAGAAAGACCCCGCTTGCGGCATGGCGTACTGGGGAGTTGCCATGACGTACTTCCATCAGATCTGGGAATCGCCTGGCCCCGCTGATCTGAAAGCGGGCATGGCGTCCGTGGAAAAAGCAAAGTCAGCCGGCGCCAAAACGCAGCGAGAACGGGACTACATTGCCGCGATCGAAACCTTTTACAGGGATAGCGATAAGCTCGACCACCAGACTCGTGCTCTGGCGTATGAAAAAGCCATGGATCAACTCCAAACGCGTTATCCTGACGACCATGAAGCGGCCATTTTTCACGCGCTTGCGCTGCTCGCCACCGCGCCTCCAACGGACAGGACGTATGTGAATCAGAAAAAGGCAGGGGCCATCCTCGAACCATTATTTGTTGAACAACCAGAGCACCCCGGCATCGCCCACTACATTATCCACGCTTATGACTATCCAGCGTTGGCGCCGAGAGCCCTGGATGCGGCGCGACGTTATGCCAAGATCGCGCCGGACTCGCCGCACGCGCTGCACATGCCGTCCCACATTTTTACCCGGCTCGGCTTGTGGCAGGAATCCATCGATTCCAACCTCGCCTCAGCGGCCTCGGCGGAGAAAAACAACGCGCCTGGCAATGAACTACACGCGAAGGATTATCTGATCTATGCCTATCTGCAGGGGGCCCAGGATCGCGAAGCAAAAAAAGCTCTCGAAGCACCGCCGGCAGGTAGGTCGGATGATCCGCAGTATATGAACTGGCTCTATGCAATGGGCACTTCGCCTGCACGCTATGCTGTCGAACGACATCAGTGGGCCGAAGCAGCTGCGCTGCCGGTGCCGCCAAACACCTTCCCTGGCGGGCGGTGGGCCTGGACCGAAGCCAATCTGCACTTCGCGCGGGCCCTCGGCGCATCGCATACGGGCAAAACCGAAGCTGCCCGAAAAGAGGTTGAGCTGCTCGCATCGCTTCGTGACACGCTTGTTCAAGGCAACCTTAAATACGGGGCCGACCAAGTGGACATTCAGCGCGAGACGGCAACAGCGTGGATTACGTTAGCGGAGGGCAAGCGCGAAGAGGCTCTAGCGCAAATGCATTCTGCCGCCGATCACGAAGACAAGACCGACAAGCACAACGTCACCCCAGGAGTAATCCTACCCGCTCGCGAACTGCTTGGGGACATGTTGCTGGAGCTGAACCAGCCTGCCGAGGCGATGGTCGAGTTTGAAGCCGCGCTGCGCACGGCGCCAAATCGATTCAATGCGCTGTCCGGTGCCGCGCGGTCAGCCAAGCTTTCGGGAGACAACGAGAAGGCGAAAACCTACTATGCCAAGCTCTTGGCCAACTGCGACCACGCTGACGGAAACCGGCCCGAACTTCAAGACGCCCGATCCCTCTTAGCCCAGAAATGAGCTGGCCCCCGGAGTAGGAAGACGAATCGGGTTAGCAGGCTGACTGTTGTAAACAGGCGTTATCACTCACAACCCCGGTTACTTGTCGAAAGGCAATTTTTCAACAGCTACCCATGTGCAGGTCGGTCCGCCGCGCTCGGTAGCGCGCGTTGCAGCCCAGTGGCTGGTGCTAACCTAACTTTCATGGGAAGTGGACTCCAGGTGCATCGCTCGAAGTCCTGAACCCAGCTCTCCGTGGACGAGAACCCGAAGGCCATTCCAAGCCGCACAGCGACTCGCCAAATTGTTCCTCCAGAGCCTCACTCTAGAGGTCCCGATTGGGGAAAAGCTTGGGCCTATGTGCCCTGCTGGCTGCGAGTCGTCCTGTGGCTGATCCTGATTGCCGCGGCGGTACTAATCGCCATTTACGTCAGAGGGTGAATGTGTCGGGACGAGAAGTTTTTCTTTATCGGGGCAGGAGGTCGCCGGTAGATAGGCGACGGCGAAGAGCAGGCGCGGCGCCAATCAGGAGATCGGCGTTCCCAGGCAATGGCAAAGGCCAGGAGCCGGCCCTTCGGCTACGCTCCCGCCTACGCTAGGGCTTCGGCGGGCGGGCAGGATAAATCGGCGCTACACGTGCCCGGACAAAGGCGGACAGCAGATCCCTCACGTACGTTCGGGATGACGGCAATGTTGCGTGAGGCTACGTCTTGCGGGAGGGGGCTTGGATGGACTCGAGGTACTTGATCAGATTGTCGAGGCGGACGTAGCCGCGGTCCACATCGGATTCGACCTGGTGGAAGATGGGGCCCCAGATGGGCATTTCGCGCGGGGGCGGAAACCCTAGGGGTACACCGAGTGGAGTTCGCGCTCGGCGAGCTCGATTCCGGCCAGGGCATCGGCCGTGCCGCGCGCTCCCAATTCGGCAGCGGCGCGGGCGCGCGCTAGCGCCAGTTCAGCGGTATGTATTGCATCACGCAGAAAGCGGCGGATTTCGGCCTCAAGCTCTCTCCGGCTCTCGAGGAGTCGATCCTCGACTGCGCGGTGTGCCCGCGAACTGTTCACGTCCAGAAGTTGGGCCAAAAACTCCCGCGCGTCCCGCAGAATGCCGCCGCGGAGTCCGGAAATGCCGGCCGCGATGTCGGCCACAAACAGCAAGGGCGAAGCCGGCGCAGCAACTCGCTCGATGGTGTGAAATTCGAATCGCGAACGTCCAACTGTCGCCTGTTCAAGATCAAGCGGCGCCAGCAAATTGGTGGCCTCGGGGAGACCCGTACCGGCAAAGCGGCGCACAAAGGTGTTGCTCAGTTCAATGAAGCGATTGGTCGCGCGGCAATAGGAAGATTCGGCATCGCGCGCCTCCTGTTCGAGCCAAGGCACGATCCGCTCGAAGGCAACATCCTGGGCCACGCGCATCACATCGCGGCGGTAGCGCGCGCCGTTTCTTCGGATGGGCACGTGGGTGAAGCGTTCATCGAGCTCCTTTTCCGCGCTTGGCGTCTGCGCCTTCAGAAATTCTTCGCGCCGCGCGGCCAATTCAGCCGACAGCCGCTGCTGCACCGCCCCGAGTAGCACGCCTAGATCGCCCAACGCTTGCGCCGCTTCCGCGACCGCGCGGCGCAGCGCCTCGATGCGGCGTTCCGACTCCTCGAGCGGCCGTTCCAATGCCCCACGTTCCTCCGCCAGCACGGCTCGCAATTGGCCGGCCGCTCGCCGTAGGGCGCGCTCCGCAGCTTGCCGAACTAGCGCGCTCCCCGACTCTTCCCCCAATTGATGAAGAGCTTCGACCAACCGAGGCCAGTCCCTTTCCGAACCGCCGTGATTCAACTGTTCAAGCGCACTGACTTCGAAAATTGCCGGACGAAATTTTCCCAGGTGAGATTCGAGCACAGCCCGGGCAAACGCGATGGCCCCGGCACGTTCGGCTTCACTGGAGCGGTCCGCTTTGTTCAGGATGAAGATCAAATTGTGCGTTTCGCGAGCGACTTGCTCGACCAGTTCCAATTCGTCGCGTGAAAGCGGCGGGTCCGCACCGATCACGATTATCGCCGCGTCAATGTGAGGAATGAATTTGCGGGTGGCCGCGGAGTGGCCCAAGAACACAGAGCCTAGTCCGGGCGTATCGACGAGGCACATTCCTTTCTCCAAGCGCGGAGTCGGGAGAAAAATTTCCAGCGCTTCGACGCCGAGTCGATTTTCAGGATTTTTCTCTGCGGAGACGTACTGCTCGACGGAATCGAGCGGAATTTTCGTCCAACCGCCGCCCTGCAGCCGCACGCGGGCCGAGGGGCTGGGACCGTAACGAATCAGAGTCGGAACTGACGTCACTGGCGCAATCCCCATCGGGAGTACGGGGCGCTCCACGAGCGCATTCACGAGCGTGGACTTGCCTCGTTTGAACTGGCCGACGCACGCTACGTGGAATCGTCCTTCGGAGGTTCGTTCCGCCGCGGTGCGAGCCGCTGCCCCAATCTCGCGTGCCCCGAAGTTATCGGCGAGTTCCGCAACGCGCAGAAGGCCGGCGCCTTCGACATTGAGCGGTTGAGTTGCACTGCCCGGCTCGCGCGATTCCTCTGTCGGCGGTATGTTTCGCGGCAGCTGCGTCACGGCTGGCTCCGTGGGGCAAGTGGATCTGAGAAGATGCCTCCCCGTTTGGATTCAAACCCAATCAGGTATTCGGTGCGAAGGAGTCGCGTCTTGATTCTGCCGCCCGCCTGGAACCTTGGCTCGCGCGCAAGTGCGCACATCGCGCGAATCGCCCCCGGAATCTTGCCGCTGGCCCGCAGGATCACAGTGCGTGCCTTTTCCAGACCGGGCGCGTCGAGCCAATCGGCCTGCCAGCACGAATCGAATAATTCCTTTGCGGCGAATTCCGTCAACGGTGCGAGCTCGAGCCACCGCTGAGGGTTCCAGTAGAGGTTCCAAGCATGTCCGATTTCCTTCCTTGAGTGCCCGCGCGCAGTGAGGTAGACCGGCGTCTTGCATCGCCGCATGAAATCGCTCAACAGTCGCGCCATCGCGTGTGTCGCCGGGGGGAAATGGTCCAGAACGAGCCAGTAGCCGGTATCCCGCAGGGCCTCCGCGGCAAGGCCGCCAAGCCCTCGGCTTGTCTGCTTCGCGAGCCAACGTTGAAATTCTGAATCCTCAAAAGAGTTCCATCCTGTCACGCTGGTGATCGCGCCATCGCGACATTGGTGCAACGCGCCCACAATCTGACGCAGGATCTCCTTTCGCCCCCCTCGGGCCGTCAATCCAGATGCAGCGAGCCTGGATCCTGTGCGGGGCAGCAGCAATAGCTTCGTGCAATAACGCAGACTTCCCCACTCCAGCCGAGCCCCAGATGAGCAAGCTCTCGCGTCTGTAGATCGCCTGGAGTAAGCGCTCTATCTCCCGCTTGCGCCCGAAAAGCGTCGCCGCGCGCGCTGCCGTCATTTGCGCTCACCCTTGGACATAGCGATGCGCTCCATCTCTTGAAGTACGCCGACAAGCCGCGCGAATTTTTCGCCGAGCGCTTGCTCCAATTCTTCCGACACGGCACCGTACCCTCGAAGCCCAGATCCTCCTATCTCTTCGAGATCGATGATCGCTGAGGAAATGCGCGCCGCGATCGAGCGCTTCCGCGAGCGGACAGCTGGGTCCAGGCTAATTTCCGACTCTACCCGAGCCACTTCCGCTCTCAATTTTTCAGCTAGCAGGCGCAACATCCTGGCCTGTTCCGGCGGCACGTCATCCTCCATGTTATGGAGCAGACCAGATTTCCGGTCCAGGTCCTGGAGGATTCCTTCGCACACTGTTTCGACACGACGCATCAGCACAGAAACAACGCGGCGGTGATTTTCGCTGAGGTGCAATTTCTTGGCGCTTTCAGGCACAGCCGCTCATCCGAAAGAAAGGTGCAACGCACCTGCTTGACTCAATTTTTTCTGGAATCTTGCCGGACACATGACTCCGCGACAAGATCCTTGTCAGGAGTCATCATCTGCCCCGGCACTGAAGGGGACAGCGGTTAGAGGCGAACTCCCTCGCCTTTCACGAAGTGTAACACTCAGGCAGCCGCTTTCAAATTCGAAAGCAGGCGGATGCCGCTGCACGTGCTATTTTTTGGGTCGGTACAAGATCACGCGCGCCTTCTCCATCGTAATCATGCCCGCCCCAATCATTTCGTCCAGCCGCGGCAGTAACGTCTCGAGGCGCTCAGCATACTCCACCACTTCGATCACAATCGGCAAATCTTGCGAAAGTCGAAGGGGGTGCTCGGCGTGGTAAAGGCTCGATGAGCCGTAGCCGCCCACGCCCTTCAGAACGGTGGCCCCCAACAGATGTTCGTCTCGCAGCAGGTGGATGATGGCCTCATGAAGCGGTTTTCCGTGCCATTTGTCGGATTGCCCGATATGAATGCGCATGAGGGTACGCTCGCCCTCAAATCTTGCGTGGGTCAACATTGGCCCCTCGCCACCCAAGAAGGCCCGCTGCGATCTGGCGACTTCTGGCTCGCAGATTGCGGCCAGCGTACCCCACGATTCAGCTCAGGTCAATGGTGCCTGGTTTGCCTCCGCGCAGGCCCACCCGTCGGCTCTGAAAACCTGAGCTAAATTGGCGGCGAGGCGTGCGGCCTATGTCTTGCGGGACGGGGCTTGGATGGACTCGAGATATTTGATGAGGTTGTCGAGGCGGACGTAGCCGCGGTCCACATCGGATTCGACCTGGTGGAAGATGGGGCCCCAGATGGGCATTTCGCGCGAGCCGTGCGAGGCGATCACACCGTCGCCCTGGATGATCCGGCGGACGCGCTCGACCGGGAATTTGCCTCCGTTGTTGGCGGCGATGCGGGTGAGGTCCGGCACGGTCGCTTTCAACGACGGCGCGACGGGGCCGTTGCCGGTGGCGTCTTTGCCGTGGCAGGAGGCACAATAGGCGCGGTAAAGGTCGGGGCCCTCGACCGAACGAATCAGAGTCTGAGACTGTCTCTCGGATTGGGCCGGCGCTGGATGATTGGCCTGCGCGAGCGCCAGCACTGCAAGAGCAATCACCAAAAAAAAGAAGGCTGTCATTCTTCCAAACGTGCGGATTGGGGGAGTTCCAAGTGTGTTTGTCATGGCCTTGCTCGGGCGGATGGAGAGGATTGAAGCATAGTCATCCGTTGCGTGAGTGCAGTGACGGACCGGTTTCGCCAGTTCAATTAGGGAATACGGGGGGCGGCAAATCTGTGACGGGCGTCACGGAAGGGCGAGACGAAGCGCATAGGGTGGGCAAGCCTCGCTGCGCGACGCCGCGGCGGGTAACACCGAGCGCCTGGCAAGGCGCCAATCGGGACGCTTTGGGTCATGTAGCGGCCGCCTTCAGGCGGGCCCTTTCTTTTGTTGGAGGGATGACCGGCCGGGTCCCGAAGGATCGGGATGGAAACCCCTTCTCTGAGGCTCGTCCCTACGACGGAAAAGCCGAAGGCACCCCAAGAGGGATTCTTCGCTCCGCTCAGAATGACGGGCTGCCGGGAGACCCTCCGACTTCGCCCCCGCCTTCGCCAAGGCTCCGGCCGGCAGGCAGGGCGGGTCGGCGATCCCGGAGCCAGGCAAAGGCCGGGCACAGTCCGCCAGAATTCTGGCGGATGCCCCGACGAGAGAAGACGAAACGGCGCGCCACCCCAGAAACTGCGGTTTCAATAAAATTAAATAAATTGAAAACGTGGAAACGCGCGGAGGATGTGGTATAAATGCGGCACGACGGGGCCGTCCGGGGCGCGCGGAAATCCAGTTCGGAGATCGACTCGATGTGAAGTTTCGAAGCGGGCGGCCCGCGGAAGATTGCAGCGATGCCCGGGGAGGTGGGAATGCGGGGAAATAATAAAACAAGGAGCGCCATTTTATTCGTGTGCCTGCTGGCGGCGGCGACGGCGTGGGCGAGCATCACCGGAAGCATCTCGGGGATCGTGACGGACCCGAGCGGGGCGGTGGTGCCGGGCGCGAGCGTGACCGCGATCAACCTCGCGACCGGAGTGAAGTCCACGGTGAAGACCGACGGCGCGGGCTTCTACAATTTTCCGAACCTGTCCGTGGGAACCTATGACGTGGAAGTCGTGCAAAAGGGATTCAAGACCTACCGGCAGACCGGAATCGCGCTCAACGCGAATGACGTGCTCAAGGCGGACGTGAAACTCGAGCTCGGGGAAGTGGCAGAGAAAGTGACGGTGGTGAGCGAAGCGATCCACGTGGAGACCCAGAGCACGCAGAACGGCGAAGTGATCAACTCGCAGAAAATCGAGGCCGTTCCTTTGAATGGCCGCGATTTCACGAACTTGCTCTCGCTTCAGCCCGGCGTCGTCCCCTTCCAGTACGCCAATGCGTTGCAGGACTCGAATCTGAGCGACCGCACCGTCGGCGGCAGCGACGCCCTCAACGGGGGGAACCAGTCCATCAACGGCCAGCGCGAGACTTCGAACGGATTTATGGTGAACGGCGCGAACGTGGAAGAGGGGAAAAACAACGGGACCACCGTGATTCCCAATCTCGATTCGATTGATGAATTCCGCATCATCACCAACAACTATGACGCGGAGTACGGAAATTTCAGCGGCGGCCAGGTGAACGTGGTGACCAAGTCCGGGACCAACTCGATTCACGGCAGCGCGTTTGAGTTCAACCGCAACACCGCGTTCAATGCCCGCAACTATTTCGCCGGGCCCGGCCAGGCGCCGAAGTTGATTCAGAACCAGTTCGGCGGCACAGTCGGCGGGCCGATCAAGCGCGAAAAGGTTTTCTTCTTCGTTGACTATCAGGGTACGCGAAAGGTATTTGCGCCCACTATGACTTCTCCCGCTCCCTCCGCCGCGGATCTCACAGGGAATCTTTCTGATCAGGCCGTTGGTGCACTGACAGGAGTGGTGTCCACTTCAACCTGGGCGACATACCTCAATTCGAGAGGGGTGCCGGCCACGGTGGGGGAGGCGTACTCGACGCTGTTTCCCATGGACATGATTCCGATGAGCGCATGGTCGCCCGTGGCAAGAGCCATGATTGCCGAGGGTCTAATTCCGACGGGCACCATACCTATCCCGAATTCATCCGGCCTGGACTTCTCGACTTCGGCGTTCGAGGAAAACCTGCGGGATGATCGGGGTGGTGTCCGAATGGATGCGAATACGCGCTTCGGGATGCTTTCGGCTTACTACCACGTGGACGACGACACCTTTACGAACCCATATCCCAATTCTGGAGCCACCGTTCCTGCTCCCAGCCTGGGCGCTTACAGCGCGTTGAGCAGGGATCGCGCACAGCTGTGGGTACTCAGCGACACGAAAACTCTCGGCTCCACGGCGGTGAACGAATTCCGATTTAGCTACCTGAGAAACGGCGCTCACCTGTTTACGCCGCAGGGTGGGCTTACGCTGAATGGCCAACCCATCACGCTCGCCGGCGGGCCGCCCAACGGGCTTGGCTTTACGGCGGCGGCTGGGTCGGGCGCCACATTTAACGGCGGAATCGCGCCGATCGTGCCGCAGTTAGAGGGTGTGCCAAACGTTGTATTTGCGAACCAACTGGGCCCAACAGCCTTCGGTGTGCCGGCGGACTCGCCAAATCAGTTCAACAACACTTTTCAGTGGCAGGACAATTTCTCCAAAGTAATTGGCCGGCACAGCCTGAAATTCGGCGGGCAGTTCCACTACGACCAGATCAACGATCGAAACCTATTCGGCGAAAACGGAAGCTTTACCTTCAATGGCACGGAAACCGGCTCCGATTTCGCGGATTTCCTGTTGGGCGCACCTTCTGCCTTCATCCAGGCCACCCGGCAAATTCTGGATTCACGGACAAAGTACGTGGGGCTGTATGCGCAAGACAGTTGGCGCGTCACACCGAACCTGACGCTCAACTATGGCTTGCGCTGGGAGGTGATCCAGCCTTGGTACGACACGCAGGGAAAGATTGAGACGCTGATCCCGGGAGAACAATCGGTGCTCTTCCCGGCCAGCAATAACCCCGCTTGCAACGGGTGCATCGGCGCGCCAACCGGATGGGTGGTCCCCGGCGACCCAGGCGTTCCAAAGACACTGGCGCCAACCCGCTACAACGATTTCTCTCCGAGGCTCGGACTGGCGTATTCGCCGAGTTGGGATTCTGGGATCCTCGGCAAGCTGACCGGAGGTCCTGGCAAGACGAGCATCCGCATGGGCTATGGGATCTTCTATACCTCGGTGGAAGATCTGACGCAATTCCAGGAGCTTGGCGACGCCCCCTTCGGTTTGTTCTGGTTCGATGGGAACTCGATTTTCGAGACGCCGTTCGAAGACCGCACCTCCCTGATGCCGGTTCAGCGGTTCCCGTTCGTGGGACCCGTCGTTCCCGTGAAGACCCCGGATCCGACTTTCAACTGGGCCCAGGTGGAACCGATTTCCGGTTCGCCGGCGTATGAACACACAAACCGGACACCGTACGGCGAGCATTATGAGCTCTCGGTACAACGTCAATTCGGCCCGAATACTCTGCTGTCGGTCAGCTATGTGGGGACGCAAGGACACAAGCTGCTTACATCCATCGAAGCGAATCCCGGGAATGAGGCTCTGTGTTTACAGTTGATTGCGGATGGCGCCTTATCGAACGGCGCTCCTTGCGGCGCCGGGGGCGAATCAAACGTATATACCTTGCCCCTGGGCGTGAATTATCCGCAGGCTGCCATCCCGGCGGTGCAACTGGTGCCGCCCGCGAACTGCGGCACCCAGAATCTGGCTAACGCTTGCATGGTGAATGGGACGTACACAGTCCTGGCGCCGCAGAACGGCAATCAGGTTTTCGGCAACAATCCGTTCGAGGCCACGATTGCCCAGTCGTCGTACAACTCGCTGCAAGTGAGCGTGCGGCACTCCGGAAATTACTCCACATTCCTGTTCGGTTATACCTACAGCAAGTGCATGGACGACGCCTCGGAATTGATCGAGGGGATCAACCCCTTCACTCCCAAGGCCAGCATGGCGCTTTGCGCGTTCGATGTGACCAACAATTTCGTAGCCAGCTATGAAACCAAGCTGCCGTTCGATCGCCTCTTGCACACCAGTTCCGGATGGCGCAATCGGCTGGCAAGCGGATGGGCGATATCGGGGATTACGTCGTTCGCGAGCGGGCTCCCGGTGAGCCTCTCGTTTCCCACGGACAACTCCTTCACCGGAACCCAGAACACTTCGGCGCCGATTGACTTGCCGGATTATTACCCCGGCGAGGGGCCGCTCATCATTAGCAGGAACCCGAGATCCGGGCTGGCCTACTTCAACAACACTCCGGTCCCTTCAAATCTCATGCCCACTCCGGCGTGTGGCACTCCCGTCCCGGGAGTTGTGTTCGGCTGCGAAACTATGGGACAAATCGGCACCGCCCGGCGCCGATTCTTCTACGGACCCGGGCTGAATAACTGGGATATGGCGCTCCTGAAGAACACAAAGATAACTGAATCGAAGAGCCTCCAGTTCAGGTTTGAGGCGTTCAACGCGTGGAACCATACGCAATTTTCCGGCCAGCTTTCCTCAGGATTTGGGGTATTCGGGTCGGGAAACTTCGGCACAATTACCGCCGCGTATGACCCGCGGGTGCTGCAAGCGGGACTGAAGTTCCTGTTCTGATTTCGGGACGCGTTCTCCGCGAATAGACACCTGCGCCACCGCGAGGTAAAATTTGTCTCGCGGATGGCGAATATCACGCAAATCAACGTGAACGGCGCGAGCCGGGCGATTGACGCCGATCCGCGCGCGAGCTTGCTCAGCGTCCTGCGCGAGCAGCTCGACTTGACCGGCACGAAATACGGCTGCGGCGAGGGCCAGTGCGGCGCCTGCACGGTGCTCATCGGCGGAGTGGCGCGCCGCTCGTGCCTCACGCCGGTCGGCGCGGTGGGCCAGGACCCGGTGATCACGATCGAAGGGCTTGCGAAAGGCGACGAGCTGCATCCGCTCCAGCAAGCGTTTCTCGACGAAGGCGCGATGCAATGCGCCTACTGCACGCCGGGAATGATCATGTCGGCGGCCTCGCTGCTTGCGACCAACCTCAAGCCTTCCCCGGCGCAAATCCGCGAATTCATGGAGGGAAACATCTGCCGTTGCGGCACGCATGCGCGCATTGTGGCGGCGATCGAGCGCGCGGCCAAGCAAATGCAGGAGCGGCGGCCATGAGCCGGGGGCGGCGGATTTTGGAAATGTGGGAGCCGGAACGCTACGAACTTGTGGCGCCCGCGCGATACCGCTTCGATACGGACCGCCGGGAATTTTTCAAAATCCTCGGCGCGGGGATTCTGATTGTCTGCGTGGCGAAAGAGGCTGCGGCCGTCCAGGAATCGGGCGGCGGCCATCGGCAAAGCGGCCACGACCTGCCGCAAGAAATCAGCGCCTGGCTGCACATCGGCGAAAACGGCGTGATCACGGGCTACACGGGCAAAGTGGAAGTAGGCCAGAACATCCGGACATCGCTGGCGCAGGGAATCGCGGAAGAATTGCGCGTGCCGGTGGGCGCCATCCGGATGGTGATGGGCGATACGCAGCTCACTCCGTTCGATATGGGGACGTTCGGCAGCCGCACCACGCCGACAATGAATTTGCAGCTTCGAAAAGTTTCTGCGGCCGCGCGGGACTTGCTGCTTGACCTGGCAGCGGAAGAATGGAAAGTGGACCGCAAGCGCCTGGTGGCAGCCGGCGGCAAGATCACCGACCGCGAAACTTCGCGGTCGATCGAATATTCCGCGCTCGTGAAGGGCCGGCAGCTCGCGCAAACGCTCCCTGCGGAAGATCCACTGATTCCTCCCTCCGAATGGACGGTTGCGGGCCGGTCGCTGCCGAAAGTGGATGGCCGCGAGTTCGTCACCGGGAAGCACCGTTATCCATCCGACCAAAAACTGCCGGGGATGTTGTACGGGAAAATCCTGTGGCCGGATGCGTTCGGCGCGCAGTTGGTTTCACTCGACTCGCGCGAGGCGGAACAGATTCCCGGAGTCACCGTCGTGCATGACGGAAATTTCGTCGGGGTGGCCGCTACGAGCGAAGCTCTCGCCGGTCGCGCGATCCAAACGATGCAGGCGCAGTGGAAATCGGATGCGCAAACTTCCAATCAGGAGCTGTTCGAGTTCCTGAAAAAAAATAAGTCTGCGGAAAAACCGCGCGGCGAACCGGGCGATCCGACGCCCTACGTAGTGGGCTCGATCGAGCAGGGGCTGGCCGCCGCTCAGCACCGGCTGAATCAGACGTACACGGTGGCGTACATCGCGCACGCCCCGCTCGAGCCGCGCGCGGCGCTGGCAGAATGGTCGGGAGACAGTTTGACGGTCTGGACCGGCACGCAACGGCCATTCGGCGTGCGCGAAGAGCTCGCCGCTGCGTTTCGCATTCCCGAAGAACGCGTGCGCGTGCTGATGCCGGATACCGGCTCTGCCTACGGCGGCAAGCACACGGGCGATGCCGCTGTGGAAGCGGCGCGGCTGGCTCGCGCGGCGGGGAAGCCGGTGAAGGTCGTGTGGACGCGCGAAGAAGAGTTCACCTGGGCGTATTTCCGGCCCGCGGGCGTGATGGAGATTTCGGCGGGAATTTCGAGCGACGGAAAAATCACGGCGTGGGAGTATCACAACTACAATTCCGGCGCATCGGCCATCCGCACCTACTACGACATTCCCAATCAGCACATTGAATTTCATCTTTCTCGCTCGCCGCTGCGGCAGGGTTCCTATCGAGGACTCGCGGCTACGGCCAATCATTTCGCGCGGGAATCGTTCATGGATGAGCTGGCGCACGCGGCCGGCCTGGACCCGCTCGAATTCCGGATGCGGAATCTGATAGATGAGCGGTTCCGGGCCGTGTACCGCGCCGCGGCGGAGAAATTCGGCTGGGGGCGCGCAAAATCGGGGCCCGGGATCGGATTCGGGATCGCCGGCGGGTTCGAGAAAGGAAGTTACGTGGCCACCTGCGCGGAAGTCGTGGTAGACCGCGCCTCGGGCGATGTGAAGGTCACGCGGGTGGTGACCGCGTTTGAATGTGGCGCGATCGTGAATCCGGATAATCTCAAAAACCAGGTGGAGGGATCGAACATTCAAGGGCTGGGCGGGGCGCTCTTCGAGGCCGTGCAATTCGAAAATGGGCGCATTTTGAACGCGCGCTTCTCGAGGTACCGCGTGCCGCGCTTCAGCGACATCCCCGCGATGGAGACCGTACTGCTGAACCGCAAGGATATTCCTCCGGCCGGCGCGGGCGAGACTACGATTGTCGGGATCGCACCCGCGGTGGGCAACGCAATCTTCGATGCGACGGGCGTGCGGCTGCGGGCGATGCCGCTCGTGCCGAATGGGTTGAAGAGCGCCTGAAACACACACTTGCCTTCCTGAAAGTCCAGCTGCGCGCCAAACATTCATGCGAGAGCATGGCGCGGCGTGCATCCATATCGAAAACAAAGCGGGAGCAAGCTCCCGCACTCCAAAGGTCTCGCGGGCGGCCCGGAGGATGTGGGCAGCGGCGCGGGAATTGGTGGCGCGGGCACGGCGTGCCGTGCCCCTACGATAAAAGGAGGCGGCGCGGCGGAGAAGCAAAAGAATCCCCAGTCCCTTGAGGGACGGGATAGCCTTTAGCCCGGCACGGGAGTGCCGGGAGCGAGAGCGGGTGAATATTATTGAGTCCCTTCAGGGACGGCACATCTCAAGGGGCAGCCTGCTTGGCCTCTCTCACGATTCACTCTGGCTGCGTCGTCGGCGCCCGGAAGTTGTGGCAGAGTAGTGCGCGATGAGCGCATCGGATTCGAGTGGGCCGCGCGGGGGAGTTGCGTTCACCCATCCGAGCTTCCGGGACTTTTTCCTTGCGCGGTGCTTCGTTGTCAGCGCGGTGGAGATGCAGTCGGTTGCCGTTGGCTGGCAGATTTACGAAATCACCCGCCGGCCCCTGGATCTGGGGCTTGTGGGCCTGGCGCAATTCCTTCCTGGAATTTTGCTTTTTCTGATTGCCGGGCACGCCGCGGACCGGTTCGACCGCAAGCGGCTGATTGTGGCCTGCTATGCGGGCTATGCGGCGTGCTCGGCGTTTCTGCTGGTTTTTGCGCTGCGCGGCGGACATTCCGTGGCCCCGATTTACGCCGTGATGGTGCTGCTCGGAATCGTGCGTTCCTTCAGCGGGCCGGTGACGCGGGCGATCATGCCTCAGCTCGTGCCGGAGGAACATTTCCAGAACGCCGTGGCCTGGAACGCGAGCGCATTTCAGGGCGCGACCATCTTGGGACCGGCGGCGGGGGGAATCATCTACGCGGCGTTTCAAGGGCCCGCGGGCGTGTATGCCACGGCGCTCGCGAGCGGCGTGATCGCTTTCTCGTCGATGGCGCGCGTGAGGCCGGAGAGCAAGCCGCGGCCGCGAAAGCAGTTCAATCTGGCCGAGGTATTCGCGGGACTGCGCTATATCTGGCGCGAAAAAATCATTCTTGGCTCGATCTCGCTCGATTTCGTTGCCGTGTTGCTGGGCGGTGCGGTGGCGCTCCTGCCCGTGTATGCGCGCGACATTCTGCGCACAGGGCCGTGGGGACTCGGGCTGCTGCGCTGCGCGCAAGGAATCGGCGCGGCGACGATGGCAGTGCTCATCGCGCACCGGCCGCTTCGGAGGCGGGCCGGCGCAGCGATGCTGTGGTGCGTGGCGGGATTCGGGGCGTTCACCGTGCTGTTCGGGATTTCGCGGAACTTCGTGCTTTCGTTTTGCGCGCTGTTGCTGGTGGGCGCGGCGGATACGGTGAGCGTGATCGTGCGAGGGATTCTGGTGCAGGTGGCCACTCCGGATGAAATGCGCGGGCGCGTGAACGCCGTGGATATGATTTTCATCGGAGCTTCGAATCAGTTCGGGGAATTCGAGTCGGGAATTACGGCGCAATGGTTCGGCACCGTGCCGGCAGTGGTCATCGGAGGAATCGGCACTCTGGTGGTGACGGCGCTGTGGACCTGGATTTTCCCTGGGCTGCGGAAGATTGATGATTTAAATAATTTCGAGGGCTAGGAAAGCCTGCAAGGTCTCTCGGCGGAACATGGGATGGCGGAGCGGGTGTGGAGCGCTGTGCCAAAATCGAAAACAAAGCGGGAGCAAGCTCCCGCACTCCAAAGGTCTCGCGGGCGGCGCGGGGGATGTGGGCAGCGGCGCGGGAATTGGCGGCGCGGGCACGGCATGCCGTGCCCCTACGATAAGAAGAGGCGGCGCGAACAAGGAGCAAAGGAATCCTCAGTCCGTTTAGGGACGGCACAGCCATCGTGCTGATCGTGTTCCTTTTTCTCAAGGGGACGATGTGGGAAAGGTTCATCATTTTCCCTGGAAACATGCACCGAACTGGGCCGCAAATGGCTGATAATCAATTTCTATCGGCTCGATAAGGACAATCAGTTTGACTGATAGCCCTTTCCCCGGCAGAATCTAGGCGTTACACCTCGCCGGGCGGCGCGACGCCGGCGAGCGGCCCTTCCAGACCTGAGACGGAAACGGCCTGTTTCCGCCACTCTCCCGCTCTCAGAGCGTCTGAGCAACTGTTGCGCGCCCGAGGGGCGCGGGCCGATGCAGTTATTTCGGGAGGCGTCATGGAACTTCAGCAAGTGCCCGGGACAATCAGCCAGGCAATCCGGCCGAGAACGCCGCGAAAGCATCATCCCCGTTTCACACATCGCGTCTTTCGCGCTACAAGGGACGCAGAGGCCGCGGCCGAGCACGATAAAATGCAGTTGATGGCCCCTTCCCCGTCGACCCTTCTGGAAATCCTGCAACATGCCGACCCGGATCGAACCGCGATGGTTGTTCCGGAGTTCGGAATCCGCGTGACGTATGCCTCCCTTCTCAAGCAAGTCGTGGCCATGGCCGACGCTCTTGCTGCCGCAGGCATCCGCCGGGGAAACCGGGTGGCCATGGCTTTGCCGAATGGCCTGCCAACCGTGGTCAGCTTTCTTGCCGCTTCAATTGCGGGGACAGCGGCGCCGCTGAATCCCGCATACCGGCATGATGAATTCGCGTTCTTCCTCGAAGATACGAACGCCCGCGTGCTGCTCTGTCCCGCGGAAGGGATGGAAGAGGCGCGACGGGCCGCTGGGGAACGTGGGATTCCGGTTTTTACGGTGCAGATGACGGGAGAAGGCAGCGTTGAGCTGCACAACGTCCCGACGGGGTTCGCGAAAGCAATGGCGCCCTCGGCTGAGGATGTCGCGCTGGTCCTGCACACCAGCGGCAGCACCGGGCGGCCGAAGCGCGTGCCGCTGACGCACCAGAATCTCGCGGTGTCCGCGGGGAATATCAC
>Ga0187781_10000331_pt1 | contig 33652 bp, 32 predicted proteins | sample 0715_SJ02_MP02_2_FD_132447 | JGI IMG/M metagenome (GOLD analysis project Ga0187781, IMG submission 132447) | Tropical peat soil microbial communities from peatlands in Department of Meta, Colombia - 0715_SJ02_MP02_20_MG | ecosystem: Environmental > Terrestrial > Soil > Wetlands > Peat | place... | reverse complement strand
GCTGCAGCTCCATGATTTCGCCGAGGCATAAAAAAGACGCTTTGGCGGGTCACCTTCCGTCCCCTTGTGTTCTAGCGTAACCGTCATGGAACTTTTGCCAGCTATGAACAGCGGCAGGACGGCTGCCGGAACCTCGGGCCGGGCGGTCGGCGCGGGGGGCGCCGCCGCGTCGCGGCGAAATTTTGCAGGCTTTCGCGGAGTCCTCGCGTTGCGCGGCCAGCGCGAACGGAAAGCGCGGTCATGGTCGGACTGACGCTCGGACGCTATCTGGCCTGGCGATTCGTCAAGGTTATCCTGACAATTCTCGCGGCGATCTTCTGTTTGACCTTCGTCGTCAATTTCGTCGAGCTGCTGCGCCGCGCGAGCGACAATCCGGAGGCGGGTCCCGGCCTCGTGGCGATAATCGCTCTTCTCAGCGTGCCGCACACGACCGAGCTGATCCTGCCCTTCGCCGTGCTGTTCGGCGCGATGTCGGTCTTCGCCGACCTCACGCGCAAGCTGGAGCTCGTCGTCGCGCGCGCCGCCGGAGTCTCTGTATGGCAATTTCTGACGCCGCCGACCCTGGCGGTTTTCGCCATCGGAGTCGTCTCTGTGTCGCTTTTCAATCCGATCTCCACGACCTTGCGACAGCGCGCCGACCGCATGGAGCTCGAGCTGTTCGGCGTCGCGGGCAGCCTGCGCGTCGATCACGGGCTTTGGCTGCGCCAGCGCGGCGCGGATGGCGACGCCGTCATCCACGCCGTAAACGTGGCGAAAGGCGGCGCTGAGCTCTTCGAGGTGAGCGTCAACATCTATGCGCCGGAGGGCGGCTTCCTGGAACGGGTCGAAGCGGCCCGCGCCGAGCTGGTCCCGGGCGCCTGGCTCCTCCACGACGCGCGCGTCAGCGTTCCCGGCGAGCCGGCGAGCGAGGTCGGCGAATATCTGCTGGCGACGGAGCTCACGCCTGAGAAGCTCGCCGTCGACCAGGCCTCCGCAGCCAAAACGTCCTTTTGGGAACTGCCTGGGCTCGCGGCCCAGGCGGCCGAGGCCGGCCTCGACGCCCTGCCCTACCACCTCCAGTTCCAGACGCTTCTTGCGCGGCCGCTGTTTCTCGTGGCCATGCTGCTCCTGGCCGCAGCGTTTTCGTTAAGATTTTTTCGATTTGGGGGCGTCGCCAAGACGCTAGCGGGTGGCGTCGCCGCCGGCTTCGTGCTTTATATCGCGGCGGCAGTCGCCTCCGATCTGGGCGGGGCCGGCGCGATCAGTCCCTGGGTCGCCGCCTGGTCGCCCGCTCTGGTCGCTAGCATGCTGGGCACGTTGTCGCTCTTGAATTCGGAAGACGGGTGATGGACCTTCGCCGCACATCCCGGCCTGTCCCTCCCGGCGCGGTCTTGCGGCCGCGCGCGGCGGCGTTTGTGCTCGCGCTCGTGGCGGCGTTCCCCGCTGCGCGGTCGCTGGCGCAGCCGGCTGGTCCACCCGCCCGCATGGTCGTCGAGGCGAAGGAGCTCGTCTACGACGAGACCAAGAACACCATCTCGGCCAGGGGCGCGGTGCAAATCTATTACAAGGGCCGGCTGCTCGAAGCCGACACGGTGATTTACGACCGCAAGACCGGGCGCGTCCATGCGGAAGGGCATGTGCGGGACACCGAGAAGGACGGGACGGTCACCCGGGCCGAACGGCTCGACATGACCGACGACTTCAGGAACGGCTTCATCGAGAGTCTGCAGGTCGACACGCCCCAGGACACGCATTTGAGCGCGCCGCGCGCCGAGCGGTCGGAGGGCGAGACGACCGTCTTCGACTACGGGACCTACACCGCCTGCGACGCTTGTAAGGACGATCCGTCGAAGCCGCGCACATGGCAGCTTCGCGCCAAGCGCATCATCCACGAGGCGAGCGAGAAAACGATCTATTACGAGGACCTGACGCTCGAGTTCCTCAACATCCCCGTCGCCTACGCGCCGTTCTGGTCCGCCCCGGATCCGACGGTCAAGCGCCAATCCGGCGTTCTTTTTCCGGCTCTGCCCTATAGCAACCAGCTGGGGTTCGGCTTCGGCATACCGCTCTATTGGGCGATCGCCCCGGATTCCGACATTACTTTACAGCCCACCTATTTCACCAAGCAGGGGCCCTATCTCGCCGGCGAGTATCGACAGCGTTTCGAGAACGGCCGGTTCGCCATCAGGCTCGAGGGCGCGCACGCCAACGACCCAGACGCCTTCGCCCCGGCGCCCTACGGCGCCGCCGACCGCACTTGGCGCGGCGCGGCGCACAGCGACGGCGAATTCGCGCTGAACGATTACTGGCGCGTGGGCTGGAACGTCACGGCGTTGTCGGATCGGTATTTCATTCAGGACTATCGACTGCCGAACGACTTCCTGCAGAACTATTATTTCCGCGAGAACTCGTCGACCGTCTATCTCACGGGGCAGGGGGATCGCAGCTATTTCGACCTGCGCGGCTATTATTTCCAGGGCCTGTCGCCGAACGACGTGCAGTCGCAGCTGCCGATCGCCCATCCCGTGCTCGATTACAACCGCGCTTTCGACTTTGATCCCGCGAAGACCTTCGGCCTCGGCGGACAGCTGGACGTCGACGCCAACGTCACGAGCTCGTCTGCGCAAACCGCGGCCTACGAGTCCATCCAGCCGCGCACGCTCGACAGCGTCTACGGGCTCTACAACGTGTGCCAGCTCTATGCGCCGGCGCCGAACCGCGCGCAGAGCACGTGCCTCTTGCGCAGCATCGGCGGCGACTACGAGTCCGGCACCTTCATGGCCTCATGGAAGCGCAACGTCGTCGATCCGGTCGGCGGCGTCTGGACGCCCTTCGTCTTCTCGCGCTTCTTCGGCTCCTATTTGAACTACGACACCTCGGGCGTAGCGCCGATCTACAACGCTCTTGGCCAGCCAATCCCCAACGCAGCGCAGGGCGCTTTCGTCAACGGCGCCGACAACACTTTCCGGGGGCAAGTCACGCCGGGCGGCGGCGCCGAGTGGCGCTACCCGATTTTGGCGCATGGCCCCGCGGGCGATCTCGTGGTCGAGCCGATCGCGCAGCTCGTCGCGCGGCCGAACCAGTCGTCGATCCCGTCGCTCGTCAACATCGACGCGCAAAGCCTGGTCTTCGACGACTCCAATCTGTTCGATTGGAGCAAGTTCTCCGGCTATGACCGTTTCGAGACCGGGACCCGGCTCAATTACGGTGGCCAGGCGACGCTGACCACTGGGAACGGCGCCTATGTGAACGGCATGGTCGGCCAGTCGCGGCAAATCGTCGGCGCCAATCCCTATGCGACGCCGGACGCTGCCAACGTCGGACTCTCCTCGGGTCTCGACAATCGTGCGTCCGACATTGTGGGGCGTTTCGCGCTCTCGCCGTTCACGGCATTGAATTTCGTTGCTAAAGGCCGCTTCGACCCTGTCTCGCTGAGCGCGCGCCGCATCGACCTCTTCACCTCGCTCAAGCTCGACCCTGTGACGTTCGAGGCGCACTACGCCAACTACCAGTCCCAGCCGGAGATCGGCTTCGACCAGCGGCGCCAGGGCCTGTCTCTCTCCGGCCGCTACGATCTCACCAAGAATTATTTCGTCGCCAGCGCCGTCACTTTCGACATGAGCCGCTATCTCTATAATTCGCTGACGGCCGATCCGCTGACGAACGCTGTTCTCACCGGCGTGACGCTCACCGGCACGGCGCCCGTGTTCTCGGTCGCCACGCTCGGCGCCGCCGCCGGCTATCACGACGAGTGCACGAGCCTCACGATCAATTATTCGTCGCGCTACCAGCCGACCGCCGGCGGGCAGCCGGCAAGAAATCAAACCATTCTGCTCTCGCTGCAGCTGCGCACGCTCGGCGAGGTCAAGACCAGCATCAGCCTGGGCTCGGTGCTGCTCAACGACGGCGTGAAAGCGCAACCTTAATTGACAAAACGACGCGCCGCCAACCGAGGGAAAGAACACAACATGAGGATCAACCGCCTTGCCGCCGCCACGCTCGTCGTCTGCGGGGCCCTTCTTGGCGCGGCGCCGGCTCGCGCCGGCGATTTTTCCGCCGAGCAGAAGATCGAGATCGGAGCGATCGTCCACGATTACTTGTTGAACAATCCTGAGGTCGTGAAGGACGCCATCGATGCTCTGGAGAAGAAGGAGAAGGTCATCCAGGCGGCCGCGCGCGAGAAATCGCTGGATTCCGACGCCGATCGCATGTTTCGTTCGCAGAGCCAGGCCGTCGTCGGCAATCCCGACGGCGACGTGACGATCGTCGAGTTTTTCGATTACAACTGCGGCTACTGCAAGCAGTCCCTGGCCAACGTGGCGAAGCTCATCGAGAGCGATCCGAAGGTCAGGGTCGTTCTGAAGGACTTCGCGATTCTTGGGCCCGATTCGGTCGAGGCGGCCGAGGTCGCGACCGCCGTGCGCAAGCAGCTAAACCCGCAGAAGTTCTGGGAGTTCCACAAGCGTCTCCTCGGAACGCGCGGCCATGTCGGGAAGGCGCAGGCGATCGCGCTGGCCAAGGACCTCGGCGCTGATCCGGATCAGCTGGAGAAGGACGCCAAGAGTCCGGGGACGCATCAGGCGCTGACCGAGGTCGAGCAGCTTGCCGACGAGATGAAGTTCGACGGCACGCCGGCCTGGGTCATCGGCAAGGAGGCCTTCGTCGGCGGCGTGTCCTACGCGTCGCTCAAGGCCAAGGTCGACAACGTCCGCAAATGCGGCAAGACCGCCTGCTAAAGTCTGGGCTCATCAAGGCTTTCATTCGCGGGCCGAAGCGTTTAAGACACTTCGGCCCCGGCCTTGCGGCCCCGTTCCAGATCGCGCTTGGCGTCGAAGATGTTCTCCGTCCACGTCCTCAACGGACCCAACCTCAATCTGCTCGGCGCGCGCGAGCCCGAGATCTACGGCCAAGCGACGCTCAAAGATATCGAGGCGTCGCTTAAGGAGCGCTGCGCCCGAGAAGGCGTTCCGCTTACCTTCAAGCAGTCGAATTTCGAAGGCGATCTCGTCAGCTGGGTGCAGGAGGCGGGCGCCTGCGGCGCCTGGGTCATTCTGAACGCCGGCGCGCTCACCCACACGTCGATCGCCCTCCACGACGCCATCAAGGGCGCCAAGGCCAAGGTCGTCGAGGTGCATCTCTCCAATCCCCATGCGCGCGAGGCCTTTCGGCACATTTCCTTCATCTCGCCGGTCGCGCGCGGCGTCGTTGCTGGCTTCGGCGCTCTCTCCTACGCCCTGGCCCTAGAGGCGATCATTTCCGCCGAGACAAGAAAGAGCTGAAGCCCGATGGCGCGCAAGACCGAACCCCGTTTCGACGACGAATCGCAAAAGCCCGCGGGGCCGGCGACGCCCGAAGAAGATCTGCTGCGGCTCGTCGCCGGTCTGCTCGCGGAGTCCGATCTCTCCGAGATCGAGATCGAGAAGGGCGATCTGCGGATCCGCGCCGCGCGCACGGCGACCGCCCTGGCGCCGGCGGCGCAGGTCGTTTACGCGCCGGCTCCTGTCGCCGTTCCCGCTGCGCCGCCGGCGGCGAGGTCGGTCGCGCCCGCGCCGAGCGAGATCGCCGCCAGCGCCGCCGACAATCCCGATGCGGTCAAGTCGCCGATGGTCGGCACGGCGTATCTGCGCCCGAGCCCCGACGCCAAGCCCTTCGTCGAGATCGGCTCGCGCGTCGCCGTCGGCGACAAGCTGCTGCTCATCGAGGCGATGAAGACCTTCAACGACATAGTAGCCCACAAGTCGGGCGTCGTGACCGCCATGCTCGTCGAGGACGGCCAGCCGGTCGAGTATGGCGAGCCGCTGGTGATCATCGAATGATCGACAAGATTCTGATCGCCAATCGCGGCGAGATCGCCCTACGCATCTTGCGCGCCGCCAAGGAGCTCGGAATCGCCACCGTCGCGGTGCATTCGACCGCGGACGCCCATGCGATGCATGTCAAGCTCGCCGACGAATCGGTGTGCATCGGCCCGCCTGCCGCGCGCGATTCCTACCTCAACATCCCGGCGCTGCTCTCGGCCTGCGAGATCACCGGCGCCGACGCGGTTCACCCCGGCTACGGCTTTCTCTCGGAGAACGCGCGTTTCGCCGAGATTCTCGAGGAGCACAATATCGTCTTCATCGGCCCGAAATCCGAGCACATTAGGATCATGGGCGACAAGATCGAGGCCAAGCGCACCGCCGAGCGGCTCGGCATCCCTTGCGTGCCGGGCTCCAAGGGCGCGATTGCGAGCGACGAGGAAGCGGTCGCCGCCGCCAAGGGGATCGGCTATCCGGTGCTGGTGAAGGCGGCGGCGGGTGGCGGCGGGCGCGGCATGAAGGTGGCGCGCGACGACGAGGAGCTTCGCCAAGCGCTGACAGCGGCGCGCACTGAGGCTCAGTCCGCCTTCGGCGACGACACGGTCTATCTCGAGAAATATCTCGAGAAGCCGCGCCATATCGAAATCCAAGTGTTCGGCGACGGCAAGGGCGAAGCCGTGCATTTGGGCGAGCGCGACTGCTCGCTGCAACGCCGCCATCAGAAGGTGTTCGAAGAAAGCCCGTCGCCGGCGTTGAACGACGAGCAGCGCAAGAAGATCGGCGATATCTGCGCCAAGGCCATGCGCGAGCTGCGCTACGCCGGCGCCGGCACGATCGAGTTCCTCTATGAGAACGGCGAGTTCTATTTCATCGAGATGAACACGCGCATCCAGGTCGAGCATCCGGTGACCGAATCGATCACCGGCGTCGATCTCGTCGCCGAGCAGATCAGGGTCGCGGCGGGGTCGCCGCTATCGCTGCGCCAGGAAGACATCTGGTTCTACGGCCATGCGATCGAATGCCGCGTCAACGCCGAGCACCACACGACCTTCCGTCCGTCGCCGGGCCGCATCGCCTATTATCACCCGCCGGGCGGCGTCGGCGTGCGCGTCGATTCGGCGGCCTATCAGGGCTACGCCATTCCGCCCAACTATGATTCGCTGATCGGCAAGCTTATCGTGCACGGGCGCAACCGCACCGAGGCGCTGATGCGCCTGCGCCGCTCGCTCGACGAGTTCATCGTCGACGGCGTCGACACGACCCTGCCGCTCTTTCGCACGCTGGTGCGCAACGCCGACATTCAGAACGGCGTCTACGACATCCATTGGCTCGAGCACTTTTTGGCGACAGGGGGGATTGAGCCAAAATTGTAAAAGAAAGAGGCGCGCGCCTGAAAGCGCGCGCCCGCAATCTCGCGATCAATACGGCCCCGGGCCGTAATAGGGCCCCGGCGGCGGGGGCGGCGGCGGATAATAGCCGGGTCCCGGCGGCGGCGCGACATTGTTGCCCTTGGCCGCCATACATTGCGCATAGACCGTGTCGTAGCGGCTCTGCACCGCGCCGGCCGCGGCTTGCGCGTTGCCGGCGCCCACCGCCGTGCCCGCGAGCAGGCCCGAGCCCGCCCCGACGGCCGCGCCTGGACCCGCATTGTGCGAGGCCGCGCCGATCGCCGCTCCTGCCGCTGCGCCGAGCGCGGTGCCGACGAGCGCGGTGCCGATCTGCGCGTCCGCCGCCGCCTGCCCCGGCGACTGGCCGCCGATCGCCGCCTGCGCTTGGCTTTGGCAATAGGCGTCGTCGCGCTGGAAGCGTCCGTAGGGCTTGCCCGGCGCCGGCATCGCAGCCACCTGCGGCACGGCCGGTCCCGTGTTCGCGCATGCGCCGAGCGATAGGCCGAGCGCGCCGACGCATGTCGATATGATGACCGTCTTCAGCCTCATGTCTTGAACCTTCGAAGGGCGCCCCGCGAGGACCTCCGCGTCGGCGCTGAAAAAAAGAGTGCGGGTCGGCGGCGGGACTCGAACCGGATACGACGCCTTGACGCTGATGACACCCAGAACGCGGCAATTTCGAGGCGGTCTGCGCCATCGGCTGTTGATCGCAGCCGCGCGCGCAACATGCGTTTCGACGTGGCGAAATATTTTTTTCCTGCGCCGCCGCGACGGCTTTTGCGCTAGCATGGAGCCATGCTTCGAATCTTGCGCAAAGAGACCGCGCCCGTCTCGGCCTCCTCGCAGCTCGTGCTTGCTCACGCCGGCGACACGATCATCGTGTTGCTGCGTCGATCGCAAAACGCCCGCCGCTACACGCTGCGCGTGCGCTTCGCCTCGCGCGACGCCATTCTGACCATGCCGCAGCGCGGCTCGGTGCGGGAGGCGCGCCTCTTCGCCGAGCGCAACGCGGCCTGGATTTCTGCGCGGCTCAACCGCCTGCCCGACGTGATTCCCTTCGAGGACGGCGCCGTCGCGCCGCTGCGCGGCGTCCCGCATGTGCTTTCGCATCGTCCGCTCGCACGCGGCGTCGTCTGGCGCGAGCCGCTGCTTGGCGCGCCCGACGCGCCAGCCTTCGCGCTCTGCGTCGCGGGCGGGGGCGAGCACATGGCGCGCCGCGTCAGCGACTATTTCCGTCGCGAGGCGCGCCGCGATCTCGAAGCCGCCGTCGAGAGGCACACGACAGCTCTGGGTCTTGCGGCCCGCTCCGTCGGCCTGCGCGATCCCGTGAGCCGGTGGGGCTCGTGCTCGTCGTCGGGCTCGCTGAATTTCTCGTGGCGGCTGATCATGGCGCCGCCCTTCGTTCTGGACTATCTCGCGGCGCATGAGGTCGCTCATCTCGTGCACCTTAATCACTCGCAGCAATTTTGGGCGCTGGCGAAAACGCTCTCCGCCGACGTCGATCGCGCTGAGGGCTGGCTCAACGCCAACGGCGCGCAATTGCACAAATACGGCGCGCGGGAGGGAAAATGGGCAGTGGGCAGTGGGCAGTAGGCAGTCGGAAAGCGTGGCGCCCCGACTGCCTACTGCCCACTGCCCACTGCCGCCCCCGCTCGCGGATGCGCAGAGCGATAAGCCTCGAGCAGGCGCTGCTTGTCCACGGCGGTGTAGATCTGTGTCGTCGACAGCGACGCATGGCCGAGCAATTCTTGAATCGTGCGCAGGTCGCCGCCGCGCCCCAGAAGATGCGTGGCGAAGGAGTGGCGCAGCGCGTGCGGCGTCGCGGATTCCGGCAAGCCAAGCGCGCCGCGCATGCGCTGCACGGCGAGCTGCACGATCCGTGGCGAGAGCCTCTCGCCGCGCACGCCGATGAACAGCGGGCCGCCGGATAGCTCGTGTGGGCATAGCTCGAGATAGGTCTCGACGAGCCGGCGAACCGGCGCGATGACCGGCACGGTGCGCGTCTTGCCGCCCTTGCCGAGGATCGTTAGGCGGTCCGCCGTGCCGATGGGCGCGTCGGCACGCGCGATCGACAGCGCCTCGGAGATGCGCAGGCCGGCGCCGTAGAGCAGGCCGAGCACGGCGGCGTCGCGCGCGAGAACCCAGGGCTCGCGGGCCTCTCCGGCCCGGCTCTCCTGATCGACGAGATCGCGGGCGTCGGCGATCGTCAGCGCCTTGGGCAGCCGATGCGGGCGCTTGGGCGCGCGGACGGCGGCGAAGAGATCGGTTCGGGCTAGCCTCTTCTTCTCGAGAAAGCGCAGAAAGGAGCGCACCGCCGCCAGCGCGCGCAGCAGAGAGCGGCTCTCCAGCCCCTCGTTGCGGCGTTTGGCGAGAAAGGCGCGTAAATCTGCGGGCTCCAGCGCCTTCAGCGCTTTTGCGGTCGCCGGCCCGCCCAGGTGCTCGGCGAGAAAGCTAAGGAAGAACCGCGCGTCGCGGCAATAGGCTTCGAGCGTATGCGGCGAAGCCCCGCGTTCATTCGCGAGATAGGCCAGCCAACGCTCGGCCTCGTCGCGGATCTCGCCGCTCGCGATGAGGTTTTTGACACAGGGCGGCTGCGGCGATTCGGGCATGGGTGAAGCATGCCGCGCAAGGGTAAAATTTGTGAGGATGACATGGGTTTGAGAAGGCCTCGCGCCTTCTCACCCTTCGCGCCCAAAACCCGGCGGCTCGGGAAGGGCGGGGTGTGCGACCGCGAGCGCCTTGAACAACTCGCCCATGACCTCGCGCGCGTCGCCTGTTCCTATGAGCCTGCGCAGCGCGGCGTCGATCTCCGCGCGCTGCTGCGGCGTCGCGCGGCGGCTCAGAGTCTCGGCTCGGCGAGCTATGCCGAGCTGGCTCAAGAATTCGCCCTGTGTCGTCGGCCCGAAAACTTTCGCCCCCGCCGCCCTCGCGGCGCGCGAGAGCGCCGCGAAATCGACATGCGTCGTCAGGTCCGCTTCTCCGGGAGACTCCAGCGGATCGACATAGGCGTGCTTGGCCACGGCCTGCAGACTCTCGCCGAGCGAGGTCTCCGTGTAGCCGTAATCGATTACGAGCATCACGCCGCCATCGCGCGCGACCCGCCCGGCGATCTCGGTCAAGAGCCTCTGCGCGGCGGCGTTGACCTCGATGATCGAGCCTTCCTCCGCCTCGACATGCAGAGCGACTTCGATCTCCGGCGCCAGCCCGAAGCGAAGGGCGCCGGCGGCGTCAAGGCCGATGAGCCGTTCGCGCCAGCCCTGCGGCGTGCGCACGAAGTGACGCGCGGGCAGCGCGTCGAAGAATTCGTTGGCGACGACGAACAGCGGCCCGCGTGGAACCTCCGCAAAACTGTCGCGCCAGGAAACTTTCGGCGCCGCGTTCGCCAAAGCTTGGCGTTGCCGCTCGCGAAGCCGTGGGCTCGTCTCGACGAGATCGACCTCGATCGCGCTCAAGAACTCCGGAGCGACGCGCGCGGCGCGCAGGGCGTCGGCCATCAGCGTCCCGCGTCCGGGTCCGAGCTCAACGAGCCGCGCGGCTCTGGGCCGACCCGCGAGCGCGAAGGCTTCGGTCATCCACAGGCCGATCAATTCCCCGAACATCTGGCTGATTTCTGGCGCCGTGACGAAATCGCCGCCGGCGCCGAAGGGGTCACGCGCGAGATAATAGCCATAGCGCGGATGCTGAAGGCAGAGCTCCATGTAGCGTTCGAGCGTGATTGGACCCTCCTGCGCGATCAGCGCCGCAATTTCCTGGGCCAACGCGTTCATGCGACCGCCCTGCGGTTGCGAAAGGAAAGGCCGATCAGCAGCAGTCCCACGATCAGCATCGGCGCCGAGAGCGCGATGCCCATGGTCAGGCCGTTCGCCAGCGCCTCTTGAACGGGATGTGGCTCGCGGAAGAATTCGCAAAAGGTTCGGGCGCAGGCGTAGCCGACGCCAAAGAGTCCGGCGACGAGGCCGGGACGCTTCAGCGCGCCGGCGCGCACAGCGAGCCACAGAAGCAGGCCGAGCGCCAGCCCCTCGAGCCCCGCTTCGTAAAGTTGGCTCGGGTGGCGCGGAACATCGCCCGCGCCCGGAAACACCATGGCCCAGGGAACCTCGCTTGGTCGTCCCCACATTTCCGGCCTGATGAAATTGGCGAGCCGTCCGAAGAACAGCCCGATCGGCGAGACGGTCGCGCAGAGGTCGGCGACGGTCGTCCACGGCAGCCCCTGGCGGAAGGCGAAGAGCGTGAGCCCGGCGACAGCGCCGATGAGGCCGCCATGAAAGGCCATGCCGCCCTGCCAGGTTTTGAAGATGTCGATCGGATGCGCCAGAAAAGGGCCGGGATCGTAGATCAGCACGTGCCCGAGCCGGCCGCCGATAATGACTCCGAAGGCGGCATAGACGAGCAGATCGTCGGTCTGCTCCTTCGTGGGCCGCGGCTGACCCGGGAGCCACCGGCTCTCGCGCGAGACGAGCGCGCGCATGAATATCCAGGCGCAGACGAAGCCGGCGATGTAGGCGAGCGCGTACCATCGCAGCGGAAGCGGACCGATGTCGACCGCGACCGGATTGATCATGGGGAAGGGGATGACGAAAATCGGCATGGGAAGGTCCGTCGGGTGCGCTTGGAGCCCGCGGCCTTCTAGCCTCTCGCGGCCCCGATGTCATGCGCCTACAGAAGCGCGCCGCGGCCGGCGTGTGAGGAATATACAAAGATTATGCATTTGCTATAGCCACAGGGGCAGTCACGAAAGAAATTTACAATCCGTAAGCATTAAAAGCTTAAGATAATTCGCGCTGTTGTCGCAGGAGGAGGGCAATGCGTTCGCAGCTTGGGCCCTATGCTCGAACGACAGCTTCGGCGCGGGCGCGGCCAAGTCGCTCGAAACCCGGCTAAAAGGACGGGCGCATGCTAAGATTCTTTTTGTTATCTTAGGCTTGCCTGTGCAGCCCGGCCGGAGCGGCGATCCGGATGGGAGTATCAAAATTCTTCCGTCGGCTGGTCCGGAGGTTGGAGGAGGTAACGATGTCCGAGTTCAGATCGGGGTCGGGTTCGGAGGTATATGTCGGCGCAGGGGCCAGGGTCTCGGGCCTGTTACGCGGCGGCGGGCGGGTGGAGATTCATGGCGAGGTCGACGGCGAGATCGCATGCGATCGCTTGGTCGTCGGCGTGCGGGGCGCTGTGAGCGGCGACGTGTCGGCGCAGGACGCCGACATCAGCGGCAGCGTTCGGTCGAGGATCGCCGTGGCGCATCGGTTGAAGGTGCGCGCCGAAGGCCGTGTCGAGGGAGTCTGGAGCTATGTCGAACTCGAGGTCGAGAAGGGCGGCGTTCTCCGCGGCGACGCCACACCCGCCTCGGTTCCGCCTGGAGGCGCTGCGCCGCGCCCCAGAACGGGCGTCCGGCGTCTCAAGCTCGTTTACGTCAATCGCGAGCCGCTCCCTGCTAGAACAGACACGCGGCGAGCGTTTTAGCCCGGCTGGCGGCGGGCGGAAACTATTAAGAATCAGTAAATTCGAACGAACCATGTCGCAAAAAGCGATGTAGTGGGCGCTGACTTAAGAAAGTTGCAGGAACGTTCCAGGCCGCCGCGGTTATACCTTGAAACGCGTCGGGCGCCGAAAACGGCGCCCGAGCAGAAGGCCAATCATTGGGGGTCCGGAGCGGCTGCCGGCTGGTCCGCGGCCGGCTTGGGCTTGGGCTTCGGCTTCGGCTTGGGCTTCGGCTTGGGCTTCGGCTTGGGCTTCGGCTTTTGGGCGGCCGGTGCTTCCGGCGTCTCCGCGGGGGCGGCCGTCTCGGCAGCCGGCTCATTCGCCGCAACGCTTTGCGAAGAAGGCTCAGGCGCCGCGGCGGGCTCTGCGGCCGCGACCGGCGCCGGCTGGCCGCCCATCTGGTCAGCCGTTGCGCCGGAGTCCTGCGCGATCGCGCCAGTGGACGTGTTGTCGGCGGCTGCGGCTTCGGTCGCAGGCGCGGCTTGCTCCTGCTCCGCCTCGGCGGCTTCGGTCGCCGGCGTGGGGGCCTTCGCGACCGGAGTTGGGACGGTCTTCGGCCCCTCGAGCGTGGCGATAAACCCGGAGACGGCGCCGACGCCGCTCTCGATAGCGGTGCGGAGCCCGGCGGCCTGTTCCATCGGCGCCACATAGACGCCCGCGCCGAAGCCGGCGCCGCCGGCGACGAGCGCGATCAGAAGCGTCCTGAATAGTCTGCCCAACATTTTCTCGTGTCTCCCTTTCAGGGGTTCTGACGCCCCGGCGAGATAGACGGGGAGTCTACGCAAACACTCGCGTCATAAATATGGCCGGGACGTGCGGAATGACTCTTCGTCGTAACGCTCCAGCCGCGCACGTCCGGCGCGAGCGAATCGCCGGCGTCTGCTGCAGTCTACGCAACCCTTTGAAAACGCTGGGGAGCACCCTTGCGGGTTCGCCCTGCGTCGCGAGGGGGAGAGCCCCCTCAAATCTGGTCGGGCTCCACGGATACGCCCACAACGCTAAGCCGTGGGCGGAGAATAGTCAAAACCTTAAGGATACGCAAACGCGCTCAGAGCCCGTAAACCTTGGCGAAATCCGAATCACTCGCCGCGACCTGGCGCGCGAGGTCGACGATCACCTTGGCCTGTTTCCAGGTGGCGTCGTCCTGCATGCGGCCGTCGATCATGACCGCGCCGGCGCCGTCGGGCATGGCCTCCAGCACGCGCTTGGCGAAGGCGACCTCGGCCGGATCGGGTGAGAACACCTTCTTGGCGATGGCGATCTGCGACGGATGAAGCGTCCAGGCGCCGGCGCAGCCGAGCAGGAATGCGTTGCGGAACTGCGCCTCGCAGGCGGCCGTGTCAGAGAAGTCGCCAAAGGGCCCATAAAAAGCCTTGATGCCGACGCTGGCGCAGGCGTCGACCATCTTGGCGATGGTGTAGTGCCACAGGTCCTGCTGGTAGCTCGCGCGCGCGCCCTCGCCGGCAGCGTCGGCGATCACGCGGTAGTCTGGATGGCCGCCGCCGACGCGTGTGGTCTTCATCGCGCGCGAAGCCGCGAGGTCCGCCGGACCAAGGCTGACGCCGTGCATGCGCGGGGAAGAGCTCGCGATGGCGTCGACGTTCTTGACGCCCTCGGCCGTCTCCAGGATCGCGTGGATCAGGATGGGCTTCCTGACGTTGTTCCTGGCCTCGAGCTGCGCGAGCAGCTGGTCGAGATAGGCGATGTCCCAGGGGCCCTCGACCTTGGGGAGCATGACGACGTCGAGCTTGTCGCCGATGCTGCCCACGATCTCGATCATGTCGTCGAGCGCCCACGGGGAATTTAGCGCGTTCATGCGGGTCCACAGGCCCGTCGTGCCGAAGTCGGTCGCGCGGGCCATCTCAATGAAGCCTTTTCGCGCCGCTTCCTTGGCGTCCGAGGGAATAGCGTCCTCGAGATTGCCGAGCACGACGTCGACCTGCTTGGCGATCTCCGGGACCTTCGCGCGCATTTTTTCGAGGTGCGGCGGCACGAAATGGATCATGCGCTCGACCTTGACGGGGAGTTCCCGCAAAGGCGCTGGCGCGCCGACGGCGAGGGGGCGATAGAACTGGCTTGGAAGTTTCATCTAGGGCTCCGCGGGATTCGCGCAGGGGCTACAGCAGGCGACGGGAAGATGCAAGGCGAGGGAGCGCGTGACCGGCTATCTGTTCCACGGACGGTTCGCCTCGCCGCCCAGGGACGAGCATCGCCTACCGAACGCAGTCCGCTATCTGGCGTTCAACCTCGTGCGGGCGCGCCTCGTCACGCGCCCCGAGCTTTGGAGACGAGCGAATGTTCCGGTCGTTCATGCGATCGCCCGAGTTCACCGACAGGGCCGAAGCGTTGCTCGGACGAAAGCTGCGGCCGGGTCGAGGCGGACCTAACCCGAAAGCGAGCGACGCGGCGCAAGGAGCTGTGCACGTCCATAGAGGCCGCCCCGCTAAAACCTCAACAGCGCCGCCCGCTTGACGCCGGGCAGCTTCCGGATCGCCGCGAGCGCCTCGACGGACACCACGCCATCGACGGCGACGATCGCCATCGCCGAGCCGCCAGGTTGGTCGCGGCCCAAGGCGAAGGTTGCGATGTTGATGTCGGCGTCGCCGAGCAGTCCGGCAAAGCGCCCGATGAAGCCGGGCTTGTCCTCGTTCGACACGAAGATCATCGAGGCTGAGAATTCGGCTTCGACCGCGATCTCGCCGACCCGCACGATGCGCGGCTTGCCGTCATGGAACACGGTTCCTGACACTGCAATCTCGCCTTGCGCCGTGAACGCTCGGAGCGTCACGAGCGACTCATAGTCGCTATCGGCTTCGCGCGTCACCTCCTCGACGACGATCCCGCGCCTCTTGGCGAGAGACGCCGCGCAAACGGGATTCACGTCCTCCAGGATCGGCTTGAGCAGTCCGGAAAGCGCGGCGGCGGTGATCGCCTTGGTCTTTTGCTCGGCGACCGCGCCCTCATAGACAAAGGAAATCTTGTCGATGCTCGCGCTCGCGATCTGCCCGACGAAGAGCCCGAGCTTTTCCGCGAGCTCGACATAAGGGCGCAGGCGCGGCGCCTCCTCGGCCGTGATCGACGGAAAATTCACCGCGTTCGCGACGGCGCCGCGCGTAAGATAGTCGGACATCTGCTCGGCGACCTGCAGCGCGACCGTCTCTTGCGCTTCCGCGGTCGAAGCCCCGAGATGTGGGGTGCAGACCACGTTCGGGCGGCCGAAGAGCAGGTTCTTCGTCGCGGGCTCGGTGGAAAACACGTCGAGCGCCGCGCCGGCGACGTGACCGTCGTCGAGGGCTCTGCGCAGAGCCTCCTCGTCGACCAGTCCCCCCCGCGCGCAATTGATGACGCGCACGCCCTTTTTGGTCTTGGCGAGGTTATCTGCCGAGAGGATGTTGCGCGTCTGCGCGGTGAGCGGCGTGTGCAGCGTCACGAAGTCAGCGCGGCTCAAAAGCTCGTCGAGCTCAACCTTCTCGACGCCGAGCGCCGCCGCGCGCTCTGCCGAAAGAAAGGGATCGAACGCGATGACGCGCATCTTGAGGCCCAGCGCGCGCGTCGCGACGATCGAGCCGATGTTGCCGCAGCCGATGACGCCGAGCGTCTTGCCGCTAATCTCGACGCCCATGAAGCGGTTCTTTTCCCACTTGCCCGCCTGCGTCGAGGCGTCGGCCGCGGGGATTTCGCGCGCGAGCGCGAACATCAGCGCGATGGCGTGCTCCGCGGTGGTGACCGAATTGCCGAAGGGCGTGTTCATGACGATGACGCCGCGCGCGGTCGCCGCCTCCACATCGACATTGTCGACGCCGATGCCGGCGCGGCCGATGACTCTGAGCCTTTTGGCGTGCGCGAGAATCTCCGCCGTCACCTTCGTCGCCGATCGGATGGCGAGGCCGTCGTAATCGCCGATCACGGCGGCCAGGTGCTCGGGGTTCTTGCCGAGCGTCGGCTGGAAGTCGACCTCGACTCCGCGCATCGTGAAAATTTGCGCGGCGGCAGAAGAGAGCTGATCAGAGATGAGGACGCGTGAGCGCATGGAAGAGGCTCCAATTGGAGGCCGGCCAGCCGACTGGCGCCAAGCCTCTTCGTGTCCGTTGTGTCCTTCGTGGTGAAAAATACCACAAAGGACGCAAAGAACGCCAAGGGTCTCACCCTTCAAACTAAGGGCGCAGCTGGGGATAGTGCGGCAAGCGCTTCCGCATAGGCCCAATCGATCCAGTCTGTGAGCAGCGCCAGATCGCCGGCCTCGACGGTCGGCCCGCACCAGACGCGCAGGCCGGGCGGCGCGTCGCGGTAGGCGTTGAAGTCATAGCCGGCGCCTTCCGCCTCGACGCGCGAGACGATCGCCTTGGCGAAAGCCGCGCGCGCCTTCTCGTCGACCGCCAGGACGCTCGGCTCGGCGAATTCGAGGCAGACGCTGGTGTTGGAGCGCGTTCGCGGGTGCTTCGCGAGAAAGGCGAAAGCCGGCTGGCGGTCGATCCACTCTGCGACGACCGCGGCGTTGGCGTCGGCGCGGGCGCAGAGCGCGTCGAGTCCGCCGATCGATTGCGCCCAGCTCAGCGCGTCGAGATAATCCTCGACGCAGAGCAGAGACGGTGTATTGATGGTTTCCCCGGCGAAGACGCCTTCGATGAGCCTGCCGCCCTTGGTCAGGCGGAAGATTTTCGGCAGCGGCCAGGGCGGCGTGTAGGACTCCAGACGTTCCACCGCGCGCGGCGACAGGATAAGCACTCCATGGGCCGCTTCGCCGCCGAGCGACTTCTGCCAGGAGAAGGTCACGACATCCAGCTTGGCGAAATTGAGCGGCTGCGCGAAGGCCGCGGAGGTCGCGTCGCAGATGGTGAGGCCCTTGCGATCGGCTGGGATGAAATCGGCGTTTGGCACGCGGACGCCCGATGTCGTGCCGTTCCAGGCGAAGACGAGATCGTGGGCGCCATCGACTGCGCTCAAGTTCGGCAATTCGCCGTAGGGCGCCTCGAGGATGCGGGCGTCGCGCAGCTTGAGCTGCTTTTGCACGTCATTGGCCCAGCCGGAGGAGAAGCTCTCGAAGGCGAGCACGTCGACCGGACGCGGCCCGAGCAGCGACCAGAGCGCCATCTCCACGGCCCCGGTGTCGGAAGCCGGCACGATGCCGATGCGATGGTCGGCGGGCACGCGCAAGACTTCTCGCGTCAGCATGATGGCGCGCTCGAGCTTCTCCTTGCCGGCCTTGGCCCGATGCGATCGCCCGAGAGCCGCGGCGCTCAGCTTTTGCGGCGACCAGCCGGGCCGCTTGGCGCAAGGACCGGAGGAGAAGCAGGGATTTTTCGGGAGCGCTGCAGGTTTTTGATGTGACGCGGTCATTGGTCTCTGCCTCCCTCGTGAAAACCCGAAACGCCCAGGAAGGCCCGAATCTGTTCCCTCTCCCTGCTCGCGGGGAGAGGGGGCAGACTCGAGTCTTCGCGAAGGCGTGGGCTCACGAAGCTCCTCTCCACAGCTCCTATAGCACAGCCAAACTCGGCTCGTTGCGCCCGACGGCGCCGAGGATTCGAGTCATCGCCGAAAGCAGCGGCGCGACCTCGCTGATCTCGGCATGCCCACGCCAGCGCCGCCGGTCGATCTCGTCCTGATCGGTGATGGCCCAGCCTTGCGCGGGCGCGCGCTCCAGGATTCCTGCGGCCTTGGATTTGCGTCCGCCCTTCTTGGATTGGCCTCTGGCGCCTGCTTGCTTGGCCATGCTTTATCTCCGACTCGCGAGATTTTCTCGATTTGGCGCGATCTGCGCGCCTGCATTGATGACCCCGATAGTTCCGCTGAAGCAATGGGCGAAAAGAATAATGCACAGGTTTCGCGGGCGAGCCGGCCTGCGCGATCAGAGGATTCGGTGGATTTCTAGAAGAAACCGGAACAACGAGGCCTCCGCAGCGGCCGCTCGTCTCACAGAGTCGAGGTTAATCCGCTGCGCCACTCCCATCTTCGTTGGAGGCCTCCGGTAGGCGCAGGCCCCGCTGGACATTTCGACAGTGCCTTGATGAAACGGAGGCGGGAGAACACTGCGTCGACTATGTATTCTTACGGATTGTTAATCTCTCCAGCTGGCGTTCACTTAAGGGGCGGCGGAAACGGGACCGCGAGCGAACGACATGCCGCCGAACTGCTGGGCGCGGAGTCGTTTTGGCTATGCAGGATGGAAAGCTCGAAAGCTGGCTGCCCGAATGCCAAGAGTTTACCCGCACGATTCTCGAAAATAGTCCTGATTGTTTGGGACTGCTCGATTCCGCCGGGCGCTTTCTCATGATCAACGCGACTGGCCGCTGTCTTCTGGAGGTTGACGACGTGGCCGCAGCTCGCGGCAAGGAGTGGCGGTTCTTGTGGCCGGAGAGCGCGCGTGGGCAAGTGCAATTAGCCATCGCGGCTGCAAACAGCGGGGGCAAGGGCCGGTTTCGCGAGTGGTGTCCCACGGCGAAGGGCGAGCTGAAGTTTTGGGATGTCATCGTGACCCGTTTGCCGGACGGTGGCGGGACGGCTCGTTTCATGACGGTTTCGCGCGATATCACCGACATCAAGCGAATGGAGGATGCGCTGAGATGGAGCGCTCGCCGCAATGCGCTGACATCCAAAGCCGCAGGCGAGCTCTTGCAAAGCGACGATCCTAAGGCCGTCATTGACCGCCTCTGCCACAGAGCGATGGCCGACCTTGATTGCGAGTTTTTCTTCAGTTTCCTCTTCGACGAGCCTACGGGCTGCTTGCGCCTCAATGCGTTCGCTGGCGTGCCCGAGGAAGAAGCTCGTAAGTTCGAGCAGCTCGACTACGAGATGGCCCTACGCGGCTGCGTGGTCCGCCGCTGCGAGTCCGAAAACGCGTGCGCCGCGCGCGACCTGCGCAACGAACTACGTGAATCTTATGGCGTCACCGCTTATTGTTGTTTTCCGCTGGTCGCGCGGGGACGGGTGATCGGCACGCTCTCTTTTGGTTCGCGCACGCGTCCAGGCTTCAACGAGTCGGAGCTTGAGGTCATGGAGACCTTGAGCCATTTCGTGTCGATGGCGATAGCGCGCGCGCAGATGGAGAGCGCGTTGCGCCAATCCGACAGACGCAAGGATGAATTCATAGCGGCGCTCGCCCATGAGCTGCGCAATCCGCTGGCCGCTATTCGCTATGGCTTCAACGTGCTCGCTGAAACCGGCGGCGCAGCGATGCCGCGGTTGCGTCCCATCTTGGATCGGCAGCTCGACCTGCTGGTCCGCCTGGTGGACGACCTGCTGGAGACCGCACGGATCAAGACCGGCAAGATCGAGCTTAAGAAACAGCGCGTCGATCTCGTGAATCTTATCTCTCAGTCTATCGAGGCAAACGAGCCGGTGCTTCGGTCTCGAGCTCACAATGTCGCCGTGCGCCTTCCGTTGGAGGCTTTGATTGTGGAGGGCGACCCCACGCGTCTAGCGCAAGTCTTCGCGAACCTGATCGACAACGCCGCCAGGCACACTGCCCAGAACGGCCTGATCGACGTGAGCGCGGCGCGGGATGGCGCCGAAGCGGTCGTGAGCGTTCGCGACAATGGCGTCGGAATTCCCGCTGAGAAACTGGAATCGATCTTCGACATGTTCAACCAGGTCGATTGTTGGCCTGAGGGTTCTGGCGGAGGACTTGGGGTCGGCCTGAGCCTCTCGCGCGATCTGGTCGAGCAGCACGGAGGGAGACTCGAGGCGCGCAGCTGCGGCCTCGGCCGTGGCAGCGAATTCCTGGTCTTTCTGCCTCTCCTTTTCCATTCGCCGGACGATGAGGCGCCGCGGCAAGGTAGCGCCACGCCCTCCGCGGTCAAAGCGAAAAGCGCAGGTGGATCATGAACACAGCTAATCTTCAGCTCGAAGGCGTCTACGCCGTTCTCGCCGCCTTGCTCGCGGCCGTCAGGGACAAGGGAGTTTTGGACGGCGAAGAACTGGACCGGCTGTTGGCGAGCGTCGAAACGACCCTCGCCTCGGACGTTCGGCGGCCAGTCGAGCTGAGAGACGCCAACGTCGACGCGATCTGCTTTCCGGCGCGCTTCCTGAAGCACGCGCTTCGAGCCTCCTCCGAGGGGCGCGCCTTTTCCTTTGCGCAGCTCGCGTCCGAAGTTGCACAGATGAAGCCGGATCGTTGACGAATCGGGGAGGAAATTCCTCTAATTTGGCAAATTCCCCGGTGTGCGGCAGTGCTCTTTCCGCTGGCGCAATCACGCGAGCCTCAAGAAACCGCTCAAGCAAAAAGCTGGAATCGCAAAGAAGCGATCTCTCATGCAACTGGCGGGCGCGATCTCGCCGCCACCCGGCGCTGCTTGGGGCGGCCCAGGCTTTTCCATTCCGTCGGCTGCAGGTCGATCGTGCGCGGCCCTTTTGGGCGCTCGCCGAAGCGTTTGGCGATGTCGGAGCGGATCGAGGGCGCCTTCAGCGCGAGCCCCACCAAGTCCGAGGCGAAGCCCGGCAGGATCAGCAGCAGCGCCCCCAGCGCCTGCAAGCCGCCGTCGACGACGTTTGCTCTCGCCCTGTCCTCCTTGGGCTTGCCCATGCGCGATCGCAGGTAATCGACGAGCCGCTTGATGTCCAGAAGCCCCAAGACTGTGGTGCCGGCGCCCAGGATCATCGCCGGGATTAGGCCCATGAAATGCACGACCAGCACGAAGGCGATCGCCTCAATCGCCAACCAGCCGCCGACAAGATACAAAAGCAGCTTCGATCTGTTCACCTCTTCCGAGCCTTCCTCAAGGGCGCGCCGCCGCCCCACTGCGATCAATCTTAGGGGTTGATTCGTGACTTGCAACCGCCGACATGATAGCGCACAGTCGCCTGCTTCGGGAGAAGACCTTGTCCACCGACGACCTCGATCCTTCGCTGCTCATCTTCGCCGTGATCGCGCTCTTCGTGCTGTGGCGGCTGCGCTCTGTGCTCGGCGAACGCACCGAGCGCGACCTACGCGCTTCGAGGGGCGTCCCGCATCCCGGATCGGCCTTCCGTCTACGCCCGATCGCCGGCGGCGCCTCGGCCGGCGCGCCCTCGCGCTCCGCCGACGAGGAGCGGTGGAAGGGCCTCGCCGAAGGCGGGAGCAAAGCCTGGGCCGGCCTCGACGCCATCGCGGCCGTCGATCCGAGCTTCTCCGGCCGGCACTTTATCGACGGCGCGAGGAGAGCCTACGACATGATCGTCTCCGCCTTCGCCAAGGGCGATCGCGAGACGCTGCGTCGCCTGCTCTCCACAGAGGTCTACGGTCGCTTCGCCGCAGAGATGGACGCGCGCGAAGAGCGCGGGGAGACTGCGGAAGCCGCCGTCGTTTCGATCGACTCCGCGACAGTGGAGGACGCCGCCGCGGTCGGGCAGAACGCCACGATCACCGTGCGCTTCGCCAGCAGGCTGATGTCCACGCGGCGCGATCGCGGCGGCGCCGTGATCGACGGCGGCTCGGGCCAGACTGTTGCGCTCGTCGATCTCTGGACGTTCTCGCGCGACCCCAAGGCGCAAGATCCGAACTGGAAGCTCGTCGCGACCACCACCGCGCATTAAGCGCAAGCCTGTGCCTCGAAGCGACTTCGCCGACCTGCCGGGGCTCGAGCGCGACGATCTCGACGCGAGCCTCGAGGCCTTTCGCAGGTCTGCAGTAATCATCGTCAACAAGGCCCGGGAGCAGCGCCCGGCTCGCCCGCCGACGCCGGCTCTCGTCGCTGCGGCCGAGGCCGCGCTTTCCGGCGGCGGCGACGGCGGCGCGTTCTTTCGCCGCTGGTTTCGTCCGCTTCGTCTGAGCGTCCCGGGATTTCTGACGGGCTATTACGAGGTCGAGGTCGAGGCGCGACGAGAGCCCGACGCCGAATTCTCGACGCCGATCCTCGCGCGTCCAGACGATCTTGTCACGCTGAACGACGCGCCGCTTGAAAGCGCCGACGGCGCGGCGCTCACCGGCGCCCGCCGGCGCGCGGACGGCGCATTGGAGCCCTATGCCGAGCGGCGCGCGATAGAGGATGACGATTACGCCGGCAAGCCGCGCCCGCTCGCTTATCTTCGCGACCGCGTCGAGCTCTTCCTCATCCAGGTGCAAGGCTCGGCGCGGCTGCGCTTTCCCGACAGAAGTGTCGCCGCGCTTACCTATGACGGCCGCAACGGCCATCCCTATACGTCGATCGGCCGGCTGATGATCGCGCGCGGCCTCGTCAGAGAAGAGGACATGTCGCTCGCGAAGCTCAAGGCGACGCTGCGCGAGATGGGCCTCGGGCCCGGAGCCGCCGGGCGCGAGCTCTTGCAGGAGAACAAGTCCTATGTCTTCTTCCGCATGGACGAGGGGGAAGAGCGTCTGCAAGGCCCAATTGGCGGCCAGGGCTGCGCCCTGACGCCGCTGCGCTCGATCGCAGTCGATCGCGCGCGCTGGAGCTACGGCCTGCCCTTCTTCATCTGCGGCCAGATCCCGTGGGAGGGTCCCTCCCCTTCACCTTTTGCGCGGCTCATGATCGCGCAGGACACGGGCTCGGCCATTCTTGGCGAGGCGCGCGCGGACGTCTATTTTGGCGGCGGCGCCAAGGCTGGTGATCTTGCTGGCGGCCTGCGCCATCCCGCTGATTTCTTCGTGCTTTCGCCGAGAAGCTGAAAGAGGACGCCATGAGCGGCCAGGAGCGCCCGCCCCGCCGCACGAAAACGCTGACGCGGCTCGATCTTGAGCTCTGGTCGGCGGTGACCGCCGACGTGCGCCCGTTTCGCGCCCGCCCGATTGTCCCGCAGGCCGAGCCTGCGGCTCAGGAGACCCGCGCGCACGCCGCTCCCGCGCCTCATCGCGACGCGCCGCTGCTCCCGCGACAACCGCCCGCGCTCGCTGAGATCGACCACCGCACCCGGCAAAAGCTGCGGCGGGGCCGGCTTGAGGTGGACGCCAAGCTCGATCTGCACGGCATGCGCCAGGCCGAGGCGCATGCGGCGCTGAACGGCTTCCTGCGCCGCGCGCAGGCGGACGGCGTCAAAATTGCGATTATCGTGACGGGCAAGGGACGCGGCGGCGATGGCGCCGGCGTTTTGCGGCGTCTGGCGCCGATGTGGCTGCAATTGCCGGGCCTGCGCGACGTGGTGGCGGGCTTCGGCGAGGCCGCGCGTCAGCATGGCGGCGAAGGCGCGCTCTATGTCCGCATCAGGGCGAGGAAGAGCGAACGTGGGTAAAATTTGTCGGCAGTGGGCAATGGGCAGTAGGCGGTGGGCAGTCGGGAGCGCGGTCCGACCACCTACTGCCGATTCTTTGACATCCCCCGCGCATGGCGGCCAACAGCGCGTGGCGCCCAGCATCGTTCTCGTCGCCGGACCTACCGCCTCGGGCAAGTCGGCGCTCGCGCTCGCGATCGCGCGAAGGATCGGCGGCGCCGTCGTCAATGCCGATTCGATGCAGGTCTATCGCGACCTGCGCATTCTCACCGCGCGCCCGACGCCCGAGGAGGAGCAGGGGGCTCCGCATCTGCTGTTCGGCCATGTCGACGGGGCGGAGAATTATTCGGTCGGCCGCTGGCTGCAGGACTTCCGCAGCCGCCTGGACGAGCTTGCGGCGAGCGGCCGGCCGGCCATCGTCGCCGGCGGCACGGGAATGTATTTCCTCGCCGCCCTGCGGGGCCTCTCCGACATTCCCGCGGTCCCTGCGGAGATCCGCGCGCGCGTGCGGGCTGAAGCCAAGGGACGCGCGCCGCAGGAACTGTACGCCAAGCTCAGGCGCCTCGATCCCGAGACCGCCGCGCGCCTTCGCGAGACCGATCCGCAGCGCGTCCTGCGCGCGCTGGAGGTTTTTGCCGCGACCGGGACGCCGCTCGCGCGTATGCAGCAGGAGCGCGCGCCCCCGCTTCTCGACGGAGACTGTCCGGCGTTCTTCCTCGCGCCGCCGCGAGCGGAGCTTTACGCGCGCATCGAGGCGCGGTTCGACAAGATGCTGGCGGCGGGCGCGCTCCAGGAGGTCCGGCAGCTCGCCGCGCGTGGCCTCGATCCGGCGCTGCCGGTCATGCGCGCGCATGGCGTCCCGCATCTGATCGGCCATCTCGAAGGCCGCCTCTCGCTCGACGAGGCCGCTGCGCGCGGCAAGGCTGACACGCGTCATTACGCCAAGCGCCAGTTTACTTTCGCGAGGCATCAGCTGAAAAGTTTCGTCTGGCTGAAGAGCGAGCAAGAGCAGGCGCAAGTGATCGAGCGCGTCGCGGCGTGACGCGTGGCCTTGCTCTTGCGGTGCGTGGTCTGATCAATAGCTTGGACTCTGGACTTCACTCTTGAGCGTCGCCGATGTCGCCTCCCCTGCTCCAGTCCCGTCGCGTCGCTTCCCTCGCCGAGATTGATGCGGCGGCTTGGGACGCCTGCGCCAATCCTGCGCGCGGAGGCCTCGCGGAAGCGGACGGCGAAAGGTTCAGCCCTTTCGTCTCGCACGCTTTCCTGAGCGCGTTGGAGCGATCGGGGTCGGTCGGCGGCGCGACCGGGTGGACCCCAGCCCATGTCGTCGTGGAAGCCGCGGGACGGCTCGTGGCCGCGGCGCCTTCCTATCTGAAGGCGCACAGCCTCGGCGAATATGTCTTCGACCACCGCTTCGCCGAGGCGTATGAGCAGGCCGGCGGGCGCTACTATCCCAAGCTCCAGGTTGCAGCGCCCTTCACGCCGGTGACGGGCCCGCGCCTGCTCGTCGCAGGCGACGCGCCTTCGGGCGCGCGCGAAGCCCTGATCGCGGGCCTGCGCGCGTTGCGGCACGCAGCCTCCGCCTCCTCCGTCCACGTGACCTTCGCCACGCACGCCGAGGCGCAGACCCTCGCCGAAAGGGGCTTTCTGCTACGCACTGGCGAGCAGTTCCATTTCGTGCAACAAGGCTATCGCGACTTCGAGGACTTTCTGGCCGCGCTTTCGTCGCGCAAGCGCAAGACCATCCGGCGCGAGCGCAAGGAGGCGCTGGGTTCCGAGGTCTCGATCGAGCTGCTGACGGGCGGAGACTTAAAGCCGGCCCAATGGGACGCTTTCTTCGCCTTCTACATGGACACGGGTTCGCGCAAATGGGGCCGGCCCTACCTGACGCGCGCCTTCTTCCAGGAGATCGGCGAAACGATGAGCGAGCGCATCCTGCTCGTCATGGCGAAACGGGACGGCCGCTACATTGCCGGCGCCATCAATTTCCTGGGCGACGACGCGATCTACGGCCGCAACTGGGGCGCGATCGAGGAGCGGCCCTTTCTGCATTTCGAGGTCTGCTATTACCAGGCGATCGACTACGCGATCCGCCACGGCTACAAGCGCGTCGAGGCCGGCGCGCAGGGCGAGCACAAGCTTGCGCGCGGCTATCGGCCGGTCGCGACCTACTCTGCGCATGAATTCGCCGATCCGCGCCTCGCGGCGGCGGTCGAGGCTTATCTGCGGCGCGAGCGCGCCGCAGTCGAGGAGATGATTTCGGACTACGAGGAGGCGCTGCCGTTTAGGCGCGAGTGACTCTAGCGAGCTTCAAACGAGGGGAATCACCCCAAATTCTTCCCCATCCGTCCCGCCAGATCGACGATGAACTGCCACGCCACGCGGCCCGAGCGGGCGCCGCGGGTGATCGACCATTCCAGCGCTTCGGCGCGCAGCGTCGGCTCCGACGCCGTGAGACCGAAATGACGAGCGTAGGCGGACACCATCGCGAGATAGTCGCCCTGGCTGCAGTTGTGGAAGCCCTGCCACAGGCCGAAGCGGTCGGAGAGCGAGACCTTCTCCTCGACCGCTTCGCCGGGATTGATCGCGCTTGACTGCTCGTTCTCGATCATCTGCCGGGGCGTGAGATGGCGGCGGTTCGAGGTCGCGTAGAACACGACGTTCGCCGGCCGCCCCGCGAGCCCGCCTTCGAGCGCCGTCTTCAGGGACTTGTAACTCGCTTCCGGCCCGTCGAAGGAGAGATCGTCGCAGAACACGATGAAGCGGAAGGGCTCCTCGCGCAACGCGGAGAGCAGAAGCGGCAGGCTTTCGATGTCCTCGCGGTTGATCTCGACGAGTTTCAAGCGGCCGGCGCCCGCGAGCGCGCCGTGCACGGCCTTGACCAGCGAGGACTTGCCCATGCCGCGCGCGCCCCAGAGCAGCGCGTTGTTGGCCGGCAGGCCCCTGGCGAAGCGCTCGGTGTTGGAAAACAGCAGATCGCGGACGCGCGAAATGCCTTCGAGCAGCCCGAGATCGACGCGCGCGACCTTCGCGACCGGCTCAAATCCCGGTGGCTTCGCGTGCCAGGTGAAGGCCTCGGCTTCGCCGAAATCCGGCGCGGGCGGAGTCGTTGGCGCGAGCCGCTCCAGGGCTCCGGCAATGCGCTCCAGAAGCGCGATCTGCTCCTCGGTCGACATCAGGCGGCGCCTCCCAGCATGAGGTCGAGGTTCTGCACGGCCGCCCCCGAAGCGCCCTTGCCGAGATTATCGAGCCGCGCGATCAGCACCGCCTGGCGGCGCGCTTCGGCGCCGACGACGAAGATTTCCATGTCGTCGGTTCCGTTGAGCGCCAGCGCGTCGAGCCGCCCGTTTGCAGGCGCCTCGCGAAGGCGCACATGCGCCGCGTCTTCGTAGTGACGCGCGTAAGCGTCCGTAAGGTCGGCGACTTTAGGCTTTTTGGGCAGGACGTCGAGCGCGAGCGGGATCGAGACCAGCATCCCCTGGCGGAAATTGCCGACCGACGGCACGAAAAGCGGGCGGGCCGCAAGCCGCGCATATTCGACGATCTCGGGAATGTGCTTGTGCTCGAGCTCCAGGGCGTAGAGCTCGAAAGGCGGCGGCTCCCCGCGCTCATAGGCTTCGATCCATTGGCGCCCGCGCCCGGAATAGCCCGAGACGGCGTTGATCGTCAGCGGCGCGTCGGCAGGGATGAGCTCAGCGTCGATGAGCGGGCGCAGCAGCGCGATTGCGCCGCTCGCATAGCAGCCGACATTGGCGACGCGCTCGGCGCGCGCGATTTTTTCCGCCTGTCCGGGGCAGAGCTCGGGAAAGCCGTAGATCCAGCCGGGCGCGGTGCGATGCGCGGTGGAGGCGTCGAGCAGGCGCGGCGCGTCCGCCGCGAGCGCGTCGCAGAGGGCGACGGTCTCGCGCGCGGCGTCGTCGGGCAGGCAGAGGATCGCGACATCGACGGAAGCGAGAATGTCACGCTTGGCCGCGGCGTCCTTGCGCAGCTCTCGCGCGATGGCGACGAGCTCCAGATCTGTGCGCCCGGCGAGCCGCTCGCGAATCTCGAGGCCCGTCGTGCCGGAGTCGCCGTCGATGAAGATTTTGTAAGACATGTTTTTTGCCTTTCGCCGCGGAGCGAGAGGGCAATGGAGCGCTGGCGTCGGGTTGTCAATGACGCCGCCTCCGGCGCGCTGACGACGGCGCCAGTATAGGTCGGGCCGGCCCCGCAGCGAAAAAACGCGAATTCGGAACGCAGCGAATGCTCAGGCGGGAGGACAAGGTTAAACTTGTTCGCCCGCCCGGGTTCGGCCCCTCAGGGCCATCGCGTCTGCTGAAAGATGTTCGTATAACCCACCGCTTGCGCATTACGTATGCATGCTTTCTGGGTGGCCTCCATAGCGGACCATGTTGCGCGGGGCGCCTGATTCGATATGCGCATCCTGCAATAAAAGGTGCGGTTGGTTTGTGGATTCCTCAAAACCACATATTCATATCGGACAAGTCCGGCGCTTATGGGCGCCGTCGGCGTGCTCGCGCAGCCTCCGACCGAGAGAGCGAGAAATATGGTCGCCAGTCTCGCATTCCAATTCTGCATCTTGTGATCCTTTCGCATCGCTGTCGGCATTCGTTGAATGAGGTCGTTTACTTTTTCATAATGCGCTCAAAGCGGGCATTTGACAAGGTCAAGCTGGGAGGAATGCGAGGGCGTCGCCTCATCCGCAGCGGCGAGCGCAGACGAAGCGGACGAGATTGCATGAGATGGCGGAGCTGCGCGTGGACGGTCACGCCCGCGACGCTCCCGCTCGTCAGGAACATCTCGCGCCCTCTTGGTGGCCTTCGTGTCTTTGCGGTGAGGCATGACCACAAAGACGCGAAGACCACGAAGAGGGGCGCGCCTAAATGTCCAGCAGCCCCGTGGCGAAGGCTGCGTTTTCCTGGATGAAGGCGAAGCGCGCCTCTGGCTTGTTGCCCATGAGCCGCTCGACGCAATCGGACGTCTCAGCGCGCTCCTCGCTGTCGACGATGACCTTGAGCAGCGTGCGGTTCTTCGGGTCCATCGTCGTTTCTTTCAGCTGCTTTGCCATCATCTCGCCTAAGCCCTTGAAGCGGCTGACCTCGATCTTGCCCTTGCCGGTCAGCTCGGTGCGTTTCAGCTCCTCCATATGCTCGTCGTCGCGCGCATAGACGATCTTGGCGCCTTGCGTAAGCTTATAGAGCGGCGGCACGGCGAGATAGAGATGACCCTTCTCGATGAGCTTCGGCATCTGCCGGTAAAAGAAGGTGATGAGGAGCGAGGCGATATGCGCGCCGTCGACGTCGGCGTCGGTCATGACGATGACCTTGTCGTAGCGCAGCTCCTCCTCGCGATAGTGAGCGCCGACGCCGCAGCCGAGCGCCTGGATCAGATCGGCGAGCTGCTGATTGGCGGCGAATTTGTCCTTCGTCGCCGAGGCGACGTTCAGGATCTTGCCGCGCAGTGGCAAAATCGCCTGATTGACCCGGTTGCGCCCCTCCTTGGCCGAGCCGCCTGCCGAGTCGCCCTCGACGATGAAAATCTCGGAGCCCTGCGCGCTGTTGTTCGTGCAATCGACGAGCTTGCCGGGAAGGCGCAGCTTGCGCGTCGCGCTCTTTCTCGCCACGTCCTTCTCGGCCTTGCGCCGCAGACGCTCGGCGGCGCGCTCTGAGGCGAACTCTAAGAGCTTGTCGGCCTGCGTCGGCGCATTCGCGAGCCAATGGTCGAAGGCGTCGCGCACCGTGCTCTCGACGACGCGCTGCGCCTCCGTGCTCATGAGCCGACTCTTGTTCTGACCCTGGAACTCCGGCTCGCGGATGAAGACCGAGATCATCGCCGCCGACTGGCCCATGAGATCGTCGCCGCTCACATCCTTGGCGAGCCGCGATTTGTTGACGCGCTCGGCGTGATCCTTGAGGGCGCGCAAGAGCGCCGAGCGGAAGCCAGCCTCATGCGTGCCGCCGTCGGGCGTCGGGATCGTGTTGCAGTAGGAGTGGACGAAGCCGTCGTCGCCAGCAAGCCAGGCCACCGCCCATTCCAGTGAGCCATGCCCGCCCTCGCGCTCGACCTTGCCGATGAACGGTTGATCCGTCACGGTCTCCTTGCCCTCAATCTCCCGCGCGAGATAGTCCTTGAGGCCGCCGGGGAAGCGCAGCACAGCCTCCGCCGGCACGTTGGAGCCGGATTCGATGAGCTCCGGCGCGCAGCGCCAGCGGATTTCGACGCCGCCGAAAAGATAGGCCTTAGAGCGCGCCATGCGGAACAGCCGCGAGGGCCGCCAATGCGCGAGCGGGCCGAAGATCTGCGGGTCTGGCTTGAAGCGCACCTTGGTGCCGCGGCGGTTGCTGACCTTGCCGAGCTTCTGCAGCTTGCCGAGCGGCTGCCCGCGCGAAAACTCTTGGGCGTAGAGCTGCTGGTCGATTGCGACCTCGACCTCGAGCTTCTCGGAGAGGGCATTAACGACCGAGACGCCGACGCCGTGCAGGCCGCCCGAGGTCTGATAGGCGCCGGAGTCGAACTTGCCGCCGGCGTGCAGCACGGTCATGACGACCTCGAGCGCGGTCTTGCCAGGGACCTTGGGGTGCATGCCGACGGGAATGCCGCGGCCGTTGTCGGTGACGGTGAGCCAGCCCCCAGGCTCGAGGGTGACGGCGATGAAAGTGGCGTGACCGGCGACGGCCTCGTCCATGGAGTTGTCGAGCACCTCGGCGAAGAGGTGGTGCATGGCGGCTTCGTCCGTGCCGCCGATATACATGCCGGGCCGCCGGCGCACGGGCTCCAGCCCCTCCAGCACCTCGATCGAGCCGGCGTTGTAGTCCGCGGGCTCGGTCTTCTTGGCGGGGGCGGAGGCGGGCGCCTTGCGCGGGGCGGCGCCGAAAAGGTCGTCTTGCTTGGCCATAGCGGAGGTTTTAGCGCGATTCGGGGTGGGGAGCGAACAACGCGATTCCGCCCGCTTCCCGCTCACGCCGCCTCGGCGCCCGGACGAAAGCCCAGTGAGTCGATGAAGTCCATGGCGGTCGCTCCGGCGATGAAGAGCCACGCGCCGTTGAGCGCGAGGAGCGGGGCATGCCGGCTCAGAAGGGCGGCGCCCAGCACCACGAAGAGTTGCGCGACGAGGATGACCATTTCGGGCCGCAGCGATCCAATGAATCTCGCCGACGCTGGCGAGGACCCCGCATGGCTTCGCCGCTGCAAGAGGGTGACGACCAGGATGAAGGCGGCGAGAAAGATCAGATTCGCCAATCCGCCCAGCGGAAAGGCGAACGCGTCGTCGTTTGCTCCGCTGTGGAACGCCAGCAGCTGAGCCCCCATGAACAAGCCGTTGCCAACGAAGACGGCGAGTGCGGGGGGCCAGACGATCGCAATCGCCGCTACGCCCAACCGGTCTTCCCGGCACGCCGCTCCGCCCCAGACGCCGCGGCGCAGGATTGAGCGCTGCCCCTGATAGGCGAACCCAACGAGCGCGAGCGCCACGATCACGAAGAGCAGAGCGACTGCGAGGTCGGCCGAGGCGACCTCCCCCGCGCGCCAAAGTTTTTCAATGGATCCGAGCTGACGAGAGAGGTCGGCGAGCGGGCCCGCAAGCAGAAGCAGCCAGAATCCATTGCCGACGCCGTGCACCGTGATCAACTCGCCGAGCCAGCCGAGCAGCGTGGTCGCTGCGACGAAAGTTGCGATCGCAAGCGTGCGAAAGGTCCAGCCCGGCTCGACGACGAGTCCGGCGATCCCTTCCGACGCCTCCGCCAAGCCGAGCCCCTGAAACGCGGCGAGAAACAGGGCCCCGGCGAGGACCCACCGACGTGCGGCTGTCAGCTGGCGCGCGCCCGCCGCCTCCCAACGCGCGAGCCGAGGGAAGACGAGCCTTGCGATCTCGAACACGATCAGCGCCGAAAAGATCGGCATGACGCCGAGCGCAAAGATGGAGAGACGGTCGGCAGAGAAATGGCTTCGCGACGACCCGTTCGCGACGTCGCCGTCGATCCCCGCGACTGGAACATGGCGACCGAGCCAATAGACGAGCAGCGCGCCGAAGGTCACGAGCAGCCGGCGGCCGACAGGCGAAACCGATGTTGTCAGGGAAGGGCTGAGCATGGAGGATTCCAAGATCATTGGGAGTTGTCAGAACCGGCGTTCGGCGCCCAAGCCGCGACGAACAGGCGTCGACATTGATGCAATTCTCCAATCGGCGCTATGCGCGGGCGCACGATACGATCCGCCACAGAATGAACGAGAATGGTGAAGTATCTGGGAATCCCGGCGAGAAGTTGACGGTCGCGCGGTTAAGCTGTTGGCGGTGAGAGGGCTCATTGCCGGCGTTATCAGAACTCCGCCCTCATCCGTCCGCGCTCCATGATATGCCGCGGGTCGAAGCTCTCCTTCACGCGCCGGGTGAGCGCCGCCAACGCGGGAGGCTGCGGCTGAAACACCTCGACGCTCGCCCGCGTTTCCGCACCGGCGCAGATCAGCGTCGAATGGCCGCCGAGACGCGCCACAGCGCTGCGAATGAGCGCAGCGTGCGCGTCCGGGCCCCTAGCGACGCGCAGCCAGACGAGGCCGCCCGCCCAATCGTAGAAGTGCGCCAGGAGCGGCGCCTCCGCATGGCGCAGGGCGTCGACGAGCGCGAAGCCGTCGGTCGGCGCGACCGAGACGCGCCAAACCAGGCCTTGCGCCGAAGCGATCGGCGCCGCGTCGCGCAAATCTCGCCACAACGCCGCCGATTCGGGCGCCGATAGCGTCTCGCCGCCGCCGAGCGCGGCGCGAATATCCTCCAGGCGCTTTGCGACCGAGATCGCCGGCCCTTCGAGCCGCATCAGGGCGGCGTCGCGCGCGAGGCCCAGCGGCGCAGCGCCCTTCGGCAGCGCGGCGAGACCGCTCGTCTCATTGGGCGTCTTCGCCGCAGTCCGCAGCGCGGCGAGCGCCGCCGCTTCGTCTTGCGTCTCGAACACCAGCGTCGCCTCCGTCTCCGCCTTCGGCAGGACCTTGAAGGTGACCTCGGTCAACGCCGCGAGCGTCCCGTAAGAGCCCGCGACGAGCTTTGAGAGATCGTAGCCAGTGACGTTCTTCATGACCCGCCCGCCGGATTTGACGATCTCGCCGCGCCCGGTGACGCAACGAAAGCCCAGAAGATGATCGCGCAAGCCGCCTGCCTTCAAGCGGCGCGGTCCCGAGGCGCCGATCGCCGTCATGGCGCCGACCGTTCCTTGCCCTGGCGCGCCGCCGAGCAAAGGACAAAAGTCGATCGGCTCGAACGCGAGCTGCTGGCCGTGAGCGTCAAGCAGCGCCTCGATCTCGGCGCGCGGCGTTCCGGCGCCCGCGCTGATCACGAGCTCCTCGGGCTCATAGAGCGTGACGCCGCTGAAGGCCGCGAGCGTGAGCGGCTTTCCTTCCGAAGGCCGCCCGAGCGCGCCTTTCGTTCCGGCGCCGACGAGCCTCAGCGGGGTCTCGTGTGCATGTGAGTCGGCGATAATTTCGGCCAGCTCCGCTTCGATTTTTGGGGCAAGAGGGGACATGCTCAAAACCTCGGCAGCTCAGGAAAGGGCATTTGGCCGCCCCGAACGTGCACCATGCCGAGCTCGGCGCAGCGATGCAGCGTCGGAAACACTTTGCCGGGATTGAGCCGCCCCTGCGGATCGAAGGCGCATTTCACCCGCATCTGCTGCGCGAGGTCCACTTCCGAAAACATCTCGCCCATGAGATCGCGCTTCTCGACGCCGACGCCGTGCTCGCCGGTCAGGACGCCGCCGACCGAAACGCACAAGCGCAGAATGTCGAAGCCGAGCGCCTCGGCGCGCCCGATGTCGCCCTCCTTCGATGCGTCGTAAAGGATCAGCGGATGCAGATTGCCGTCGCCGGCGTGGAAGACGTTGGCGACGCGCAGCCCGTATCTTTGCGCCAGCG
>Ga0187781_10000330_pt1 | contig 33707 bp, 31 predicted proteins | sample 0715_SJ02_MP02_2_FD_132447 | JGI IMG/M metagenome (GOLD analysis project Ga0187781, IMG submission 132447) | Tropical peat soil microbial communities from peatlands in Department of Meta, Colombia - 0715_SJ02_MP02_20_MG | ecosystem: Environmental > Terrestrial > Soil > Wetlands > Peat | place... | reverse complement strand
GAAAGCATCTCTCCAGCGACGACTATCTGACCGTACAAAAACCGTGACATCATACACCCGTCTTGCTTTCGGAGCGGGATTTCCTAGGCATCTAAGCTAAGTCCCGATTCTCGAACTAATCGGGCTCGCGTTGTACCACAACCAAAAACACCAAGCCGACAATGGTAAACATTCGGAACGCCGCTTCCTGCCCATTCCATATTTGCGACTGCCACATCAGAAACCATTCGCCCCCAACATCGAGGAATGCCACCAACCACATCAGCAGGCTCGTCGTCAGCGCAATCACGGCGACGTTCAGCGCGGCGGCGAATTGCGCCCTGTCCGCACGATACGATTTCAGCAACCGAACACCAGCCCACCAGCACAAAACCATAGTGATTGATTCCCAGGCGATGATGCCGATGTAGAAGACTGTATGTACTAGCGGCGAATCGACGGCGCGCCACATGCCGTGGTTCCCCGGAAAGGTCGAGTCCATCATCAGCACGTGGCGGACAAACTCGTAGTTGGAGCCGTAATCCGTGATGTTGTTAAGGACCAGAATCGCGTAAAAAAGTGCGATTGCAAAAACAAGAGCCGCTTTGGAAATGCGAAGCACTATTACATGCCGCATGAGTTGTTGCACGCGGGAATTATATCTTCTCGGTGACTTACTGCGAACTTTCTTGGAGTGCGCACAAGTCTGATTAATGAGCTAATCGGTAAGGTCAAGTACTGGCCGCAACCTTACCGGCGGACTTACAGGCTGGGTGTGCGGACTGAAAACGCGCTGCTGCTCTCACCTGCCCTTTTGCACAACAGGGGATAGTCACGGCAAATGAAATCGCATGTTTTTCAACAGACTCAACTCTTTTTGGCCTTAATAACTTTGAACCTGCTGTTTCTCGCCAACTGGGCCAACCTCCCACTTGTGTTTTGCAGATTCAAGTTGATACAATTGTTATAACGTCGGTGCGCGGAGAGGTGAAGGCATGCTGGAACTGAAAGTTCGTAAAATAGGAAACTCACTGGGAGTGGTGCTGCCAAAGGAAGCCGTCAGCCGGCTGCACGCTGACGAGGGCGATCGCCTTTTCCTCATTGAGGCGCCGAATGGTGTTTATCAACTCACACCCTACGATCCCGTTTTCGAGAGAAAAATGAAGAAGGCTGGCAATATCATAGCTCGCTATCGTAACACCCTGCACTCCCTCGCAAAGTGAGAGAACCGGTCTGGATTGACGAGCGTGATACCCTCGCGCTGCACGATCGCCTTCTTGCGCTGGATAGTGGTGCAACGGGCGTCCGAAATATAGGGCTTCTGCAGTCCGCTCTAGCTCGTCCTCGGCAGCTTTATTCGTACGGAGAAGCCCCCGATACCGTGGACATGGCGGCCGCCTACACGGTGGGAATAGTCCGCAACCATCCGTTTGTCGATGGAAACAAGAGAACCGCTTTTGTTGTGGGCGTGCTTTTCCTCGAAATAAATGGCTATCGTTTTACAGCTAGCGAAGAGGATGCCACAAAAGCGGTTTTAGGACTTGCCGCCGGGACCCTCGACGAAACGTCATTCATACGGTGGCTGCGCGCCAACGCAAGCCGCACTCCACGCTGAGGAATCGTCCCTGAAAAAGTAAGTAGATTCCAGGTTTCATTTTCCATTCATTTTCCAACTAATGTTCTCTCCAAACTTGCTAAGTGCCGCCAGTTCAAGCGTTTTCAGATTTTTGTTTCAAGCTTTCCCAAGCTTCGGACGTGGGTTCGATTCCATCGCCCGCTCACACCCAGGTTTGATTTCGCCGCTCTTACGATCCTATCTCGCTATTGCCAAATGGTCAGTATGTTACGCTTGACGTAACGCATAATTCGTGGTATTTTTCGACAGTGATGCTCAGCTATCGGGACAAGAGGACCAGGGATTTCGCTTCGGGGAAACGGGTCAAAGCATTTTCCGGGTTTGAACGGTCCGCGCGCCTGAAGCTGGACCGTATGGAGGCGGCTACGTCATTAAGGGACCTCGCCGCATTGCCTGGCAACCGATTTGAAGTCCTGGTGGGCGACCGCAGAGGACAATACAGCATACGGATTAACGATCAATGGCGGATTTGCTTTGAATGGGCTGACCGCGCGCCGGGGCCATCAAACGTTGAGATTGTTGACTATCACTAGGAGCACTATTATGGCACTTACTGCTATCCATCCGGGTGAACACCTGGCCGAAGAACTCCGAGCACTCGATATGAGCGCGGCTGAACTGGCGCGAAAGATCGACGTGCCCACCAACCGCGTCACGCAGATCTTGAACGGAACACGTGCTGTCACGGGTGACACCGCCCTGCGGCTCGCTCATTTCTTTGGTACGAGCGCACAATTTTGGATGAATCTACAGAGCCTCTACGACTTGCGGCTCGCTCAGGAGGATGCGGGAAAAGCCATCAAGGCGCTTCCCACCTTGAAACGACTCCACGCATGAAGAGCTCACGCGCCGTTCTAGGACTCGCTTCGGGAACGAACCAAGAAGCCGTATTCACCCGTTGGTTGCGCACCAACGCAAGTCGTACTTCGCGCTGAGTAATCGGGCCCTAGCTCGGTATTTCATGGAAACCACCACGCGACAGCTGCTTCAATTGGAATCCATTTGAGGAGGGTCGAAAAACGCAATAATGCCGCCAATTCGAGCGTTTTCTCGCTCCAAAATGAGCTTCCCAAGCTTCGGACGTGGGTTCGATTCCCATCGCCCGCTCCATATCAGCGCGGTCCGGCCCTGTATAATGGAATTTCGGGCGGGCCACCGATCAAGAACTGCTTCCAACTGATGGCCCGCAGGCCGAGACGGTGGGCGGTCGACTCGTCCCCAGGTCTGGTGATTACCAGCGGATAGAACTTTGTATTGCGCCTGCAGAACTCCAAAAGTCCTTTGAGATCGTGAGCGTCAAAGCCGCCTGTCTTTATTTCGATGGCCCAATGACCCCAACTGCCCTCAATAACTGCGTCGATTTCCATTGGCTCTTCGCGCCAGTACGTCACACGCTGCCCTTGAGGATCCAGCGGTCCTTCGGGATGCAACGCAGATAAGAGTGCATTATTGAGGGATACAAGCTTCGGTGGGGCAGCACGCCGTCGGTGCGTTGGCTGCGAAAATCTTTCTAAAGGTGATACCAGATATGCGCTTTGAAGCAGCGCCAAATAGTGAGCTACTGTTTCAAGAGCACCTTTGTCGCGGAGTTGCCCTTGTAGCTTTTGCAATGAAACGATCTGTGCGGGGCATCGAGTCGCTGTCGCAAACACCTGTCTGAGAAGCCCGGGCCGTCGAACTGTACCTAAAGCCAGCACATCGCGGCCGATAGCAGGATGATAATTGTCAAAGAGATTTCACAGACCCTACAGCGAGGTACATCGCCAAAAGTAGAGATGAGCATGTTGCACCTTTCACATTCCGTGGACTTGTCTCGTGGTTTGAATGTGCAGAGAAGAGGGATGACCAGTAGCGCGTCACTCAGGCAGGTGGATAACTCGCATAAGCGCATCGGTGGAGAATAGGCGGTTCTGAGCGCACCAGCTCCAACAAGGCGCGGAGCTAGACAGCCATTCCTGGGGTTTGGGAGAGGCTATTTCTTGTTTGTTATCTACCGCGAACAACAAATAGTCACTGAAAGTGATTCGTTCGTGAAGCCGCTTTCCCTTCCTTGCAGAAACCAAATCGGCTGTCTGCGGAAGCCAAATTTCGATTCCTCGACTTTGAAAATGTACAGGACCGTATTCCGCTGAGGTATGATCCACGGTGAGTTGAATTTCGGGAATCGTTTTGATGAGGTCAGCTTCTAGCTTGACGATCTGATAGTTGTCTGCCATAAACCAAGCCCGCCCATGCAAATTGACTTCGTGAGCGACACCTTTCGTACCCACCATGTAGGACCGAATCTGGCTAGGTTTGTCGTCACGTTGGCGAAAGCGGATTTGCCAGGTGGGATTGCCTTTCAAGATTGTCAAGCCCTCACAGGTCATGGAAAAGTCCCCTGCGTAATAGGGATGAAAGATGAGTAGCAGAGCCGGCAATCCTTTCGTCACAACATCAGGATGAACGGTTCCCGAAGACGAGCGGCTATTCTGAAACTCATTCACCGCAAGGATTCCTGCGACAGATTCTTCGATCGACACAACGTAGTCATATTTCCCCTGTTCCGCTCTAACCACTTTACCCGCCCCGTTGAGTGACTCGTGCACTAACAGCTCCGTGGCCGTAAATTTCTGCACATTATCGACAAATTCTCTAATTTTATGCTGAACTTGTGGCAAGACTTCGTCGAGATTGCATGCAGGCGCAGCATTGTCACTCGGTGCGGACGCATCGGGTTCCTCAGGAACTGCTTTGCTTTCGCCTGCCGCTGCAAGTGCCTTCGATGTCGTTGAGTTCGGATGTTCGGCCACGGGGAATCCCGAATGGGAATCCTGCGTTCCTAGAGTAGTATTAACGTCCGGGCTGGCGCGCGACATTTCCAATTGCGTCAAATACTGTCTTATAGCTGCCGCGTCCTCAGAATCGCCGACAAATTTCAAGTATTCCTGCAATTGGAAGGTTTCATTGAATCGGTCGCCCTTGGCTTCGTAGATTTGCGCGAGGAGGAAGTGCACTCGCGGATCACTGTTGTTCTTATCGATCTCCAAGGCAAGTTGGGCACTTTTTTCTGCGTCATCGAGCTTGTTCATTCTCAAATTGGCGGCCGCATTGTACTCATAGGCAATTCCGCTCGCGGTAGGATCAATGGCGAGCACCTGGTTGCTGAATTGCAGCACGATACTCCACGCCTCTTCCCGCGCAGCAAGATCGGCCAAGCACAGGTACGCCGGGAGGTAGTTGGGCTCAACCGTCGAAGCTTGGGCGCACGCGTTGCGAGCCTCGTCTGCGTGGTTTTGGGTCGCAAGCACTTGGCCCAAGGTCACCCAAGCAGCGGAATACTTGGGATATATCTGCACAGCCTTTCGCAGATGTTTTTCCGCACTATCGATTTTCGTCTCCTTGAGCGCTGCGCAGGATGTGAGGTACTCCTTTTTGGCTTTTGGCGGTACGGCTAACGTGGTGGCTGCCACCACAGGACTGCGTACAAGAGTCAACGGAGGAAGTAAACAGCTCTCTTGTATCTCCTTCTGCTCGCCCGGAATATTCTTAACCGCGTCGCGGAGTTGTACCTTCTCGAAGGTATCGTCAATGGGCTTGGGAATGATGCTGATATCTGGAGTCTGGCCCTCGGCCTTGCCCTTTGCGACCGGCAGCTGCCGTGCGACCGCTATCGCCGAAGCGAAGAAGCAAAATACAAATATGCTGGCGGTGAGCAGCACCAGGTAGCTCGTCAAAGACAGCCCGAAACGTGTTGCTGGTCCACAAAAAAAAGGATGCCTCCCAGGGGCCTGGATCATCCGCATTGCAGACCTCCGAGCAAGAGTTAGCGTTCGCGAATGCTAGCGCCCTTTACCCTGCTTTCCAAGAGGCAAAAGCAGCCCGCAAGCACGTGCCAAATCCTGGTCAGGAATGTTGCGTATAGTACCCGCTCAGTCAGGAGGCCGGGGTCCTGATACGTATCGGGCCCAACCCCTGCTTTTCTAGTGGTTGAATCTCGGAGTGCGAACGGAGGGCAGCTTGCCGTCTTTTGCCCGTGGACGGTTGCCCTCCGTGTGTGCCGCGTGTGTGCCCCACCGGGAATTAGGTGCGTTAGATGCGCTAAGTGAACTTCTGGGCCTCTCGAGAATTCAATAAGTTAAGCGCTTTCAACGCGTAGCTAAAACCCGGGCGCGATGCGATTCCCATCGCGCGCTCCAAATACCTCAAAAAACAGCGCGCTTTTTCAATGTACCCAATAGAATTGGAGTCAAATCTGGCGACAGCTACAGTTGTATTCAAGAACTTAACCCAAGAGCCGAACACCTAATTTCTTTGCAGTTTTGCGTAAGTCGTCGTCAAGTGTCGCCAAAGGCAGATTGCGCCGCATGGCTAGGTCGAGGTAGATCGCGTTGTAGCTCGTTAAGCGATGTCTTCGGCACAGTGGCAGCAGGAAGGTAAATGCGCGATGGGAAGCTTCTTCGTCCTGCTCGATTCCGAGTTTGCCAAGATCGGCAATAAAGGCGTCAGACTGTGTTGAAGTGATACGGCCCTTGCGCTCCGCCATCGCTAGGACATTCGTAATCTCGATGAACCACCAGGCTGGCACGAGTGCGGTCTCCGTTGTCAATCGAGCAAGCAACGCTCCTGTCTTCGACGTCGCTTCGTCATTAAAGAGCCAGGCCATGGCGATGGAACAATCAAGGACGAACGCTGCACTCATCGGCGGCCCTCGGCAATCAGGTCCTTGACCTTCAATCCGGTCAGAGATAAATGAGCGCCGAGCTTCTGAATACGCCTAATGGCGGCAGCGCGCTCCTCTGCGCTTGCCACCTTTTTCACGGGCACGAGCTTGGCGACAGGAGCCCCGTGCTTGGTGATAACGATCTCCTCCCCAGCTTCCACCTTTTCGAGTAATTCGGACAAATGCGTCTTTGCCTCGTATGCGCCGACTGTATTGCTGTTTTGCTGCATGGCCACGTTCCATCTCCACGACTAGTGTAAGACCAGTCTAAACAAATTTCGTGGCCATAGTCAAGTTTCGCTGGATCAATCCGGCCACTCCATGCTGGCTGGGCTGCAGTGTGGTAAGCCGGCATGACACACAACGTATTTGTGTTCAAGGAGTCCCTTAACTTCGGGTCGACAAGGCCGTGGATCGTTCAGGTTGGAAGTAAACGCAAGGCTTTTTCCACGACAATCCCGCTGCTCCAATTGGAATCCATTTGAGAAAACCGAAAAATGCAAAATGCCGCCAATTCGAGCGTTTTTGGGTGTTCTGCTAAGCCTCCCAAGCTTCGGACGTGGGCTCGATTCCCATCGCCCGCTCCATAAATACAATGGATTCAGCTAGCTTCCTTGATCGGCTAATTCGTGATTTGCCGCCCAAACAAACAGGACAGCTGGTTTATCTGTGGCAAAAACTACGCGAGCGCAGACGTAATGTCCGTGTGCGTGAAATCATCGCCTTTGAATAACAATGGTTCGTCTATCGCCTTTGCCAGCGCATAGCTGAAGCAGTCGCCGAAGTTCAAGCGGGCTGGATGGCCGCTTCCCCGGCCAAAATCACGGTAGGCCAAACATTCGGGCCGCGCTGGGCATATGACGGCAGGGAGGGTGCAAGGTGGACCGGCTCGAACTGGTAGTCAGGAAGATTGACCTCTTCCGTCGGTGACAAGAGGCGGGAGGCGACACGCTTGGGTATTAGGTCGGACGGCCTATTCGTCCATGTGCAGGTATCATTATGAGAGATGTCCGTTTACACGGGAGTCAACGGATTGTTCCTCGAGCCGTTCATTATTGGCTGAAACACCCGGGAGTAGAATGCTCAAGGGCCGAACCGCAAGGATTGAGGGGACCGGAGATGCCATCAGAGGCGCGCATGCCAAGTTCGCGATAGAAGCAACGGCTACGTTTGGTTGGGGGTACGTTTCGTGTCAGCCAGGCTAGTCTCTACATGGATTCGTCCCAACACCGAGGGACAAAGTTCTCCGCTTGGAGCTTCGATTGGTTCCGGTGGAGTAAATTTCAGTCTGTACTCACGTGATGCTACGGGAGTTGATTTGTTGTTTTTCGATCACGAGGACGACGCTTGGCCATCGCAACTGATTTCTCTGGATCCATTCACTAATCGCGCCTATCACTACTGGCATCTGTTCGTTCCAGGCGTGCGGGCGGGACAGCTCTATGGGTATCGCGTTCATGGAACATTCGATCCATCGAATGGAATGAGGTTTGACTCTACCAAAGTCTTGCTCGACCCCTATGGGCGAGGTGTTGCCGTCCCTAAGAACTACTCTCGTGAGGCGGCACGAGAAAAAGGCGACAACACTGCTGCGGCAATGAAAAGCGTAATCGTGGATACACGCGGCTATGACTGGGAAGGTGATACACCACTAAACCGGCCGTCCTCACAGACGATTGTCTACGAAATGCATGTGAAAGGATTTACGCAAAATCCAAACTCCGGCATCCCCAAGGAGAAACGCGGTACATTTCGAGGACTCATCGATAAGATTCCGTATCTCCAGGACCTGGGCGTCTCGGCTGTTGAACTACTTCCGGTATTCCAATTCGATGCGCAGGATTGCCCACCCGGTCTGGTCAACTATTGGGGTTATGCTCCAGTCTCCTTCTTCGCGCCACATCAGGCATACAGCTCCCGCAAAGATCAGCAGGGTCCGGTCGATGAGTTCCGCGACATGGTCAAGGCACTGCACCGTGCGGGAATCGAGGTCATTCTAGATGTGGTGTTCAATCACACTGCCGAAGGGAACCACAACGGTCCAACCGTATGTTTTCGTGGAATCGACAACAACGCTTATTACGTTCTCGAAAACGATCGCTCATGCTATGCGAACTATAGCGGAACCGGCAACACACTTAACGCCAATCACCCCGTCGTTCGCCGAATGATCGTAGATAGCCTCCGCTATTGGGTTCAGGAGATGCATGTGGACGGCTTCCGATTTGATCTCGCATCAATCCTTGCGCGTGATTCGAGCGGCAATGTGTTAGCTAACCCCCCGGTGCTTTGGGACATCGAGTCGGACCCGGCGCTCGCCGGAACCAAGATGATCGCCGAGGCTTGGGATGCCGCAGGACTATATCAGGTCGGAAGTTTTGTGGGAGATAGCTGGAAGGAATGGAACGGGCGTTTCCGCGACGATGTAAGAAGCTTCTTCCGTGGGGAGGATGGTTCCTTGCGGCAGTTCGCAGATAGACTGGTCGGCAGTCCCAACATTTACGGCCATGAGCAACGCGAAGCGGAACAAAGCGTGAATTTCGTGACGTGTCACGACGGTTTCACGATGAACGACTTAGTTTCCTATAACCACAAGCACAACGAAGCTAATGGCGAGGAGAACCGCGATGGTACGGACGACAATCGAAGCTGGAATTGTGGCGTCGAAGGCCCAACCAACGATCCTGCCATCGAGCGCCTGCGAAGCCGCCAGGCGAAGAATTTCATGACCGCAACAATACTATCTCTGGGCATGCCCATGCTCTTAATGGGCGATGAAGTCCGGCGGACCCAAGGCGGCAACAACAATGCCTATTGCCAGGACGGCGACGCCAATTGGTTCGATTGGTCCTTGCTCACCAAGCATTCGGATATTCATCGATTTGTGAAACTGCTTATCGCGAGGCGGCTGTTGAGGGACTTCGACCACCAGCGTAAAAGGATGACTTTGACGCAGGTGATCGCTCAAGGGATCAGAGGCTGGCATGGTGTAAGGCTTAACCAGCCAGATTGGAGCGATGCTTCGCATAGCGTTGCGTTCAGCGCTTATTTGCAACAAGAAGGTCTGCTTGTCTACTTCGCGTTCAATGCTTACTGGGAACCACTTCACTTTGAGCTGCCTCGAATAGGCAACGGAAGTCGAGGCATCTGGAGGCGGTGGATTGACACATTTCTGGAGGCCCCGCAAGATATCGTCGAATGGCAAGAAGCTCCTGCGCTATCTAAAGATAGATACTTGGTGGGACCTCGGTCTGTAGCTGTTCTTTGGGGTCAGGTCACAAGTGCCTAATTAACGTTGTGCTTTATTGCTCGAAATTGCGTGCTGGTGTAATCATTTCCTCAAAATGTTCTGCCCTGAATGCCGCGTTGAATATGGTCCCGGCTTTACACGCTACACGGATTGTGACTTGGATTTAGTGGCCGAACCTCGAAAGCCGGAGTCGGTGCAACAACTTGCGCTTACCGCCCGCGGTAAAGGCGCAAACAGTTGCTCAGTAATTCGCTCACAGAACCTTGCGAAGGCTTCACGCGAGCTGCAACGCCGTCCGGAGTGTACAGTTTTCTGAGAGATTGGATTTCGCGCGCGAAGCGCCGCGCGGGACCGCCTGCATAGATTCCGATGGCACCGACCCAAATCAGGGCCGTTCCAATCCATAGTAGACGGGCCGATTGCAGCTCATCATTGTCATCCTGCTGGGCCGCTGAAACTGCCTGAACTTCAATATGAGCCACACTGGTCGTCGATGCCCGGTCCATTGCCTCCACATACCGGCCGTTGGCAAACTCGGTATTTACGGTTCCCTGAGCTTTCGTCCCGACAGCAAATAGAAGAGCAGCGCCCAGTCCCACGATAGACAATTGAGTCCCGACCATTTTCTGCAATCTCATGATGCCTCCACTCCGGACGGCTTCCCGCCAACGGGATGACACTCGCAAGTGGAATACCGAACCCGAAGATGCGGATTAGGATCACGCTGATCGGGTCACTGGATTGAAAGGGAAAGAGTTATTTGGATTTGGATAGCGGGAGCATGAACACCTCAGAGAGTCAGAGGAGCGCAAGGTCAAGCCGAACAGATAGTCCGTCAATCCTTTCGGTTTGGGTTTAGTTTGCTGAGGATGACCATGCTCATGTTGATCCGCATTGTCTTATGGAGGGCGAAGAGTCGTGTGGCTGTTTTCCTATGGGCCTTGCTATCCGGGACCGGGACATCTCGTATGTCTCGCTTCGGGTCGAGTCAACTGATTTGTACCCAATAGCAAGTACTGGAAGGCACTTGATGTCCGGTTGACCAGGCCTGAAGCTTCATGATTGCTTGGCGACAAGCCTGAGTTCCGGCGTATTGAGCGGTTCCTGGCGGTTCACCCGTAACTTGAACTAGTAACCGCCGCCTAAAGCACGTGGAGTTTCTGGAGAACCAATCGGGATCCATTCCAAATTTCCGCGTGTTTCACACGCGAGTGTGTGGATCATCATCATAATCGTCACCATAATTGACAGAAGGCACTTCGAAATATAGATTTCGCCTTAATGCGGTCGCAGGACACAGATTCGATTAACAAGGATCTGATGTGCGTACGCTGTTGCTCATTTCCATCGCGTTTCTGACTATATCGCCGTCTACGGGTCCGGAGTGTGTATGGGCTGGTGACGTATTTGCTGACCGCGAAATGAACATAAATGGACGAGTGTGCCAGATTTGTCAAAACGGAAGGTGGGTAGACAGGGATGTAAAATGTGAGGAGTGCAAACCCAAAACAACTCCCGTTTCAGCAAATCCTCCGCCGGCTGCAAACGATTGTACTGCCAGACCTCACCGGTCGGCGCCACTAGAAACGTATACCGATGGTGCCCGCGCGGTATTACAAGGTAAGTTTCAAATCTGCTCCGATGGTCAATGGATCGAATCAAATCCTGCGCCCTCGCAATTATGTCCGGCAAGATAGCAGGAAGGATTTGTAGCCTACCGATCTATACGCAAACCATCAATTCAGCATTTCGCGCTCATGGCTGTCGGCAAGCGGACCACCCTCAAGTAGAAGCTGCAGGGGAAACCTCCAAATCCGTATGGGTGCTGCTTTGGTTAGCGCTCTCTTTATGTGTGCGAATCCGTTTCCAAATCTGTGACGCGCCGACCACCGCGAGCACGGTCAGAATAGGATCGATCGGATGGCGATAGCGCTGCGAAGTATGCGTTACATAATAGGGAATTGGAAAAATGAAGATCGCGAAGGTCAGTGGGAGCCACTGTGACCAGTCTCTCGCAAGAACCGCAATCGTACCGGCCAATGCCGTAAGCGCGAAAAGGGAAGTGTAGACGATATAGGGATAGCGCACTCCGAGCGGGTTTATATAGGAATCGGTGTTGGAGTCATACCATGCCGTCCACGTATCCAAAACATGATTCAGAGAGAGCCGGACAAACGTGGCGGGATGAGACTGGATGAAGGAAAGCGCTTCTCTCTCCTTGTCGCGGCAATAGTTCAGTTCTCCCTCGTTGACCATCCGGTCCAGCTCTACGGGATTTAGCAATGGACTCTTGTTAGGTGTCCAGATTTTTTTCACGTCGGGGTTGTTTCCCAGCCACAATTCCACCCCAAAATTGGATTTGACGAAGGTGAAGCCCCCCAGCCGAATCCAATTTCGGATCGTCCACGGCATCAACACGAGAACACACGCGAGCATCGCTAGCGCGAAGGGAGTCGCTGCAGGAACACGAGTTTTTCGGCGCCGCAGCCAAAACCATAAAGCGAAAAAGGGAAACAGAAGGAACACGGCGGGGTTCGTTAAGGCGGCAACGCCCCAGAGCAGTCCGTAGGCGCACCACCCCCACGGCGAGGAGGACTCTTCGAGTTCGTAGCTGAAAACGAATAACCAAGCCATCAGCAATGCTGCGAGGCTTTGATCCCAAATGAAGGCTATGGGCATCAGAATCGCAACAGGAAGAAAAACCCAGGTCCAGGCGGCAATCAGTCCGGCCTTCGTGCCCGCCACTTTTTTTCCGAGGAGGAATATCGGATAGCAGGTCAGCGCGGAGAAAAAGGCATTCAGGAATTGGCCAAAGAGCCCGACCACACCGCCGTCCTCGAGTGAGATGAGTCTTCCTAAGGCAAGAATCCAAACGTAAGCCGGCGCCAGCCAGCTAGTTGGCACAAAATCCGGCACCGGGAATGCGTAACCGTGCCCCGTGATAAGGGCGTAGGTCAGGACAATCGCTTCCCGTCCCTGGCTCTGGTAATGGTGGTGGGGCGCATCAACGTATTTCAACGAAATTCCAAGTGCGGCCAGCCGAAGCAGCATTGTCGAGTAGATAGCCGCTCGCGGTGATTCAAAAAAAGAGACAATCGCAGAACGCAGGCGCAGCGAATTCATTAACTGGATTTCCCTCGCTTATCGGCCTAGCAAGTAAATTAGCCCGCCTGAGGAAAGGCGGTCAACGAAACCGCGTCCTGCTGTAAGCCAAACATCAACAACAAGCCACTGCCTGGAAGGGAATTTCGTGGGCTGCCGACAGCCACTGTGATGAGGGTCACAATTTCTGGACCTGCGAATCACTGTTCGAGGGCGCCCCTTCCGTTAACCTTTTGTGTGAGCGACGTACCTCTCCGGCGTGACCTGTGTACGCGTGCGCCCTCAGCGTGACCGTTTCTTTGCGTGCGAAGGGCCCAATGCCCCGCAGACTCGACGGGCGCTGGAAAACTCTTGGCTTAGAAATCTCTTCAGGAACCTAAGCGGCGAGACGGTTGGACTCCGCCTCGAGCTTCGGCATTTTAATGTCCCATGCAAGGCCGAGTGTTCGTAACGTCCAGATGCCGTACCAGTTCATGTCCACTTCATACCATCTGTGGCCGTGGCGCGCAGCCTGTGGATGAGCGTGATGGTTGTTGTGCCATCCTTCGCCAAAGGTCAGGATGGCCACCCAGAAGCTGTTCGTGGAAGTGTCGCCGGTATCAAAACGCTGCGTCCCCCAGATATGTGTGGCCGAATTCACCAGCCAGGTGAAGTGCAGGCTCAAGACTGTGCGCACGAACACACCCCAGAAGACCCAAGGCCAACCTCCAATGGCATAGAAGACCAGGGCGACAAGAATCGAAGGCACCACGTGCCACTTGCTGATCCACAGGTGGAACTTGTCCCTGCGCAGATCGGGGACGTAAGGCAAAAGTTCGTCGCGATCGCGGTGCATGGCCTGACCTGTCATGATCCAGCCCATGTGCGCCCAGATGCCTCCATCGCGTGGCGAATGCGGATCACCTTCCTTGTCCGTGTTCTGGTGGTGAATGCGATGCGTGGCGACCCAGGCGATGGGTCCGCCTTCAAACGCCAGCGTGCCGCAGGTCGTGAGGAAATATTCAACCCATTTCGGGGTCTTATAGCCGCGGTGCGTCAGCAGGCGATGGTAGCCCATGCCGATACCCAGGCTACCGGCAACCCACCACATCACGATACAGAGGGTCAGCGCCTTCCAGGTGAAGAAATAGATGGCGGCAAGAGCGCAGAGATGGAGGGCCACCATAAAGAGTGTGGTGGCCCAATTCACGGGCTGAGAAAAAGTCTTGTCACGCTTCAAAGACGAGAGAAGGCTCATAGTCGTCCAATAACTGTAACAGTTTCTTTCCAGGTTTCGTGGGAATTCCCGTAGACCCTGTGTAAAAGTGACAACCAAGCAAAACGTGTGGTGTCTCTGAATTCGGTTGGACGGAAACTTACTTTGCGAGAGTTACGTACCTTCAGGAGGGAATCTGCGAGTACACTCAACGACGAAGAAATGGGAGGGAATGCACGTGAGGAAACCAAGGTTCATGGCAAGCGTAGTGATTGTCGCTGGGACGATGCTACCGGGATTTGCCCTCGGGCAAGCAAAGCACACCCCGACATTCGAGGAGGCCCTGAGCTTGAGATCCATTGGCTCGCCCAAGATCTCACCAGATGGCCGATTCGTAGCCTACCAGGTGCAACAAGCAGACTGGAAGGAGAATGAGTTCGTGCGCCAGCTTTGGCTGGTGAACGTGGAAACGGGGAAGAGCATTCAGCTCACTCGCGGCAAGAAATCGGCAGGCGGAGCTGAATGGTCGCCGGACGGCCGCTGGCTGGCCTTTGTGACCGAGCGGGAATCGAGCGCCATCGAACCGACACCACCCGCTGAAAAGAAGGAAGAGAAGAAGGAAGGGAAGGAAGGGAAGGAAGACAAAAAGGAGGAAGAACCCAGCAAGCCGGCGGGAACGCAAATCTGGCTGATTTCCCCTGAAGGAGGTGAGGCTTGGGAACTGACCAAGTCAGAAACAGACGTCAGCGAGTTTCGCTGGTCGAAGGACTCCAAATTCATCGCGTTCTCGGCCAACGCGCCGGAGAGCAAGGTCAGCAAGGATCGCAAGGAGAAATACAGCGATTACGAAGTGTTTGAGAAAGACTATCGCCAGAATCAGTTGTGGTCCGTGGACGTCACGGAAGCGGAAAAGACCTCTCTGCCGGCAACCGCGAAACGCCTGCTCACGGATCTTTCACTGAATGTGACGGGCTTCGCTTGGTCCCCGGACTCCACGCGAATCGCCTTCAGCGCCACGGCGAATCCTATGCTCGCCTTTTTTGGGAATCAGGACATTTATCTGTTGGAGCTTGCGAAGAACAACGCCGTACAGAAAATCGTGGCCTTGGCCGGACCGGATTCGGCCCCGATATTTTCCCCGGACGGCAAGCAACTTGCATTTCAGACCGCGTTGGCTCAGCAGTACTTCTATTATGCCAACGGCCACATCGGCGTTGTGGATCTGGCAACCGTTCTCAGCAAACCGGCGACCACCTCGGCCGACGTGCGCGACGTGACCGCAAAATTTGACGAAGACCCGTATCTCGTCGACTGGGGCCCGGACGGAATTTACTTTGCCGCAGAGCAGAAGACGAACGCGCACCTGTTCCGCGCCAATCTACAGGCAGGCGACATCCAGCGCATCACCTCGCCGGATGTTCTTCTCGTGGAAGACTCTTCCTTTACCACTGATTTCAAGACCGTGGCGTTCACGAGCGAAGATGCCACGCATATGGGAGAGCTGTACGTCTCTCCCGTGTCGCCTTTTGCACCGAAGAAGCTGACGGACATGACCGCCCAGGTGAAGGACTGGACCTTGGGAACCGTGGAAGTGATCTCCTGGAAGAGCCAGGACGGCGCCGTTATCGAGGGCATCCTCCACAAGCCGGCCGATTACGATCCCTCGCGCAAATATCCCCTTTTCGTGAAGATTCATGGCGGGCCAACCGGAACTTCCGAGCCGACGCTTTCCCCTGCCACTTATGCGTATCCCGTGCAGCAATTTCTGGCCAAGGGAGCGCTTGTGCTTGAACCGAACTATCGCGGCAGCGCTGGCTACGGCGCTGCCTTCCGCGCGCTGAATGTGCGCAACCTCGGTGTGGGCGATATGTGGGATGTGATGAGCGGTGTGGATTATTTGATTGCCAAGGGCATCGTGGACCCAAACCGCATGGGGGCGATGGGTTGGTCGGAAGGCGGATACATCTCTTCGTTCCTGACAACACACACGGACCGCTTCAAAGCCATTTCCGAAGGTGCGGGAATCAGCGATTGGATGACCTACTATGTCAATACGGACATCACACCATTCACCCGTCAATATCTCCACGCTACACCATGGGACGATCCGGAGATTTATGCGAAGACCTCGCCGATCACGACCATCAAACAAGCCAAGACTCCGACGCTGATTCAGCAGGGAAGCAACGACAAGCGTGTCCCAGTTCCGGACAGCTACGAGCTATATCGTGGCTTGCAGGACCTGGGCGTGGAATCGCGCATGGTTCTTTACACCGGGTTTGGCCACGGCGTAAACAAGCCGAAATCGATGCGGGCGATGCTGCAATCGAATCTCGATTGGTTCAATCACTTCATCTGGAACGAGCCGATTCCGAAGGATTCGCCTATCTACGGCACCAGCGAACTTGGAGCCGAAAAGTAGACCCACTACGTGGATAGCCGGTTTGGCGAAATGGGACGCAACGGCCAGATGCGCAACGATTGCACGGCGCCAAGATCTTCCTGCGGAATCTGAATGCGCAGATTGGATTTTGGGGTCCGATAGGTGCGGGAAGTCCAGGCCACTTGATCGTCGAGAAAGCATTCCACGACAGAAGCGTCCAGAAAAAGGCGCAGACGGTGCGTTGTAGCGACGGTGGGGGAGCGCTTCACGATTGCAGGTCCGATATGGAAAGTGCCTCCATCGCATTTGGGATCGAACGCTACGCCAAAGATTTCCTGCGTGCTGTCGGAGATACTCAGATGGACCGCCCGATCCCGGATCAGCAATTCGATTTCAGCGGTTGCGCTCTTGACTTCGATTTTTTTCAGCTTGTCCAGCCGGGCCTTTTCGCCCGTGCTTTCAGAAGGCAAACTCATTTCGGTTTCACGTAGTTGGGCGATTTCGGGGATCACGGCCATCTGAAGCGTTCCGTCGTTCGCCAAAGTCAGGGCCCGGGGAAGTGACATGCATCCGGCCCAGCCGGCAGCGCTGAACTCCGCTTCAGGCCGCGTCTCGGTAATCCATCCCCACAGAACTCTCCTTCCTTGGGCATCCACCTGCGTTTTCGGCGCATAGAACGCACCATAATCCAGCAGTCCCCTTTTACGCGCATGAAAAACTAGTTCTTTTGGATCAAATTCGCCGCTCTCCCAATAGACCTTCCGCTCTGTGGAATAGAGCAGGACATGCTTTTCCCCAAGAGGAAAAAAGTCGGGGCACTCCCACATCTCCCCTGCATCCACGGGATCGCTGGTCTGTCTGCCATTGCCTTTTCCAGTTGCCAAAGGGTGCAGGTATTCCCATTGCCGCAGATCCCTGGACCGATATAGCAGCACGCGCCCGCCTTCTTTGCGGATGCCGGAGCCAACTCCCAGGTACCAGGAGTTTTGCGAATACCACAGAAATGGGTCGCGAAAGCCTGCGAGATTTTGATCTTTCGGTGGAAGCAACACCGGCTGTGGAAGCTTCTGCCAGGTTCGCAGTTGATCGTCCACTGAAGTGGCCAAGCACTGCACCTCCAGAAAATTGTGAACGCCATCGCGCAGTGTGGCCTGTTCCGGCGGGACGGTTCTTACTCCTGTATACAGAATCGTCGCTGTGCCTCGGTCATTCACGGCGCTTCCGGAAAAACATCCCGCCTCGTCATAACCACCAGCGGTCGGAGCAAGCGCCAGCGGCGAGTGTCTCCAGTGGATCATGTCTGGGCTGATGGCATGGGCCCAGTGCATGTCTCCCCAAACGGCGGCTTTGGGGTTGTACTGGAAGAACATGTGATAGTTGTCCTTCCAGTAGATAGGGCCATTGGGATCGTTCATCCAATTGTGGGCCGGGAGTAAATGAAATTGGGGGCGAAGGGGATCGGCGGCAATTTGTCCCTGAGAAATTCCGTCGCCAGGTAAGCGGAATCTGTACAGCGCACGCGCGGACATCATCGCGCCAGACGCCGCCAGCGTTTCCAGAAAGTCCCGTCGGGACCGAATCATGATTCGAATGCCTCTCGAATGCGCGAGCGTTTTGGATGGAGACTAAGAGCTCCGACTAGTCAAAGGATGGCCCAAGCTCCGGTCGAGCTCAAGTTTTTCTTCCTTGCGGAGCAGGCGGTGGGCCCCTTTCGGCAGATCGCCCACCTGTAAGGGGCCAATGGAGACGCGAATCAGCCTCAGTACTTCGAATCCGAGGGAATCGAGCATCCGGCGAATCTGGCGGTTTTTCCCTTCGTCGAGGACGATTTCAATCCACGAATTTTTCTCTCCGGCGCGAAGGAGCTTGACGCGCTTCGCCCGGAGTGTTTCGCCCTTGGGGGTTTCTACCCCACGCACCAGCGCAGAAAGCATGCGTCCACCCGCCACGATGCCGATCTGGACGTGATAGGCCTTATCCACATGCGATGCTGGATCCGTAATGCGCGCAGCCCATTCCGAGTCATTGGTGAGAAGCAACAGGCCTTCGCTAGCCTGATCAAGTCGCCCGACCGGAGCAATCCACGGCGTATCAGCAGGGAGAAGTGAATAGACAGTGTCGCGTCCCTTCTCATCGGCGGCGGTGGTCACAATGCCGCGCGGCTTGTTAAGCATCAGATAGATTTTCTCTGCGGCGGCCATGGTTTTACCTTCGACCTGAATACGATCCGCGCCGAGACGCACGGGCGCTTCCGGATTCCGGGTGACGGAGCCGTTCAGGCGGACTTTTCCTTCGCAAATCAGATCGAAGGCCCGCGAGCGAGAACAGTAGCCTAGCTTGGAGAGGGCGCGCGCCAGCCCGACTCGGCTGACTTTGGATGTGGAGCGAATCCGGTTCGGTTTCACGGAAATACAGCAGATTCTAACTCTTCTTTTCTGCTGTTGACTCGGGATGTTTCACTTCGCCGTAGCGCTGAGCGAGCCATGCACGCACTTCCTTCGGATCGTATTTGAACGGCCCATTGCCGCCTTTGTAGGAAACACGCCCGCTTTCATCAATGATGTAGAGCCGCTCCGGCCAGGCAGCATAGGCATCATTTGCAGTGTTGGACATTTCGTCAATGCCGAATGGAACAGGGTATTTGAATCGTTTGGCGAAGTCGTTAGCAATAGCTACTCGGTCCACAATTGTCTTTGGTTGAACGTAGCAGACGTCATCCTTTTCCTTTGCGTTGGATTTCATCTCCCACTCATCGGTCGGGTGCGCTTCGCGGATGTAAATCGTCAAAAAGTCTGCGTGATCCTTGTAATCGTTGTAGATCTGAACGACGTCGCCAACCTGGCGGCGGAATGGTGGTCAAGTGAAACTGCCGAATATGAGGACGAGCGGCCTGCCGCTGGTCCTTTCTCGGATGTGGAAGTTCGAAGAGCCATCAAGCGCCACCAGACGCGCATCCGGCGCCTGATCTCCCACTCTCAAATTGCCCCGATGCATGTACGGGAATGCGTAGCGGACCATGTAATAGACGTCCTTGGGACTGCCCGCCATGAAGCTGAGCGCCACATACGCGCCAACGAAAACAACGGCCAGGGAAATCAGGGTCCATTTGAGGGCGACAGGCATGAGGGCTCCGTTCAGTGATGTGCCGCCAGCAAATCTTCGCGCAACGCTTTGTACCGCGCCAGCGCTTTTTCGATGATGTTGATGGCCGCGTACGAGGGACGAATGTCCTCGACCTGCACCTGCTTGCCTTCCAGTTGCTTGTAGTCCTGGAAAAAGCGCTTCAGAACCAGCAAGCGATGCGGGGGAAGGTCTCTTGCCTCAATATACTCGCTGAACTCGGGGTCGTTGGTGGCCACGGCGATGATTTTATCGTCGCTCGCGCCCGAATCGATCATGGTCATGACCCCAATGGCGCGCTCTGATCAGAGCAAGGGGTTGCACGGGTTCCTGACAGAGAACGAGAACATCGAGGGGATCATTGTCCTCAGCGTAAGTCTGGGGTATGAACCCGTAATTGGCCGGTTAGAAGACCGCCGAATGAATGATGCGATCGACTTTCAGCAGCCCGGTCTCCTTATCCAATTCGTATTTTACGTTGGAACCGAGAGGAATCTCGATCAGAGCCTGAAAGTCGCGCGGCAACTCCTTGCCGGGAGAAACATCGTGCCATGGATGCATGAAATAGCGGCCCTCTCCAGAAACTAAATACACACCTATTATCGCAGGAGAACGACGGGAAACGTAAGCGCTGGAATCAGGCCGCTTTTTTCGTCCATGCGCCGAGGATGGCGCCCATCAGCACCAGCCCGGCAAGGGGGTAGAACTCGTTGATGGCGAAAAGCGTTTTCGGGCGCATCTCGAACATGTAATTCATGAAGGATATCGGTCCGATAAAGCCAATCCAAACGAGAACGCCAACTGACGCGCCGCGACCTGCCGTGTTGGCGTTGCGCCAGATGCAGAGCTGCGCCACAGAATAGGCGACCAGCAACTCCAACAGGAACGCAACGACGAAAGGAATGGCGGGGTTCATGCTTTTTGACTGCTCGACGGTTATGTTTTCGAGTGCCATCCAGGGCTTGCTGAAGAGCACCCCGTACCAGAGGGCCCCCAGAAGCCAATAAGCGATCGCGGCAACCAGAATGGCAGGGTAATTGGTTCGCATCGAGGAATCCTCTCACGAGCACTCAAACAAAAGGGCTTGGCTCGGTTTGTGTGGGCGAGTCTCTAACCATAGGCGCGGGAAGTCAAGCCGTGATAACCGGTGATAACCGGTTCTATCAGCCACACGGGGAGAGAGTAGACCGTGGAAATCAAATATTCCTCGGTCGAATGACCATGGGCGTGATATGAGTGTGCCAATTTGGGTTCGGGAGGGGGACATGGGGCAACCAGTGCTGTACTGGCAGATCCTGAGCAAACAGCCGGCAAAACTCGCCGAATTTTACGGCTCCATTTTTGGATGGAGCATCTGGCCGCCCGACGCACTGGGAAGCCGCGCGGTTCAGACCAATAGCGACGAGGGTATTCCCGGGGCGATCTGGCCAATTCAAGCTGAAGGGGAGAGCATGGTGCAGTTGTTTATCCGCGTGGATGACGTAGCGGCATGTGTGCAACGTGTGCAAGCGGAAGGAGGGAAGGTGGTCTTTCCGCCGCAGTTGATACCAAGCGGCGAGGAAGTAAGCATTCTGCTGGATCTCGAAGGCATTCCCTTCGGGGTCTTTCGCGCGGGCAAGAAATCCTGAAGCGATTAGGCGCGGGCTTTGTCGATCATCTCTTCCCAGATGCCTTTGGATTTCAGCAGGAGTTCCACCGCGTCGCGGATTGCGCCACGTCCCGCAACGGATTTCGTGGTGAAGTGCGCGGCGGCTTTCACTTCCGGAACAGCATCGGCCACGGCGATAGCCAGGCCCACGCGGCGCATGACGGGAATGTCAGGAAGGTCATCACCCACGTACGCGACTGCCGATTCGGGCACGCCCGCCTTGCGTACGATATCCTCATACGCGGGAATCTTCATGGGCTGCTTCATGTACACAAATTCCATCTTCATTTCGTTGGCGCGGCGCAGCAATGCGGGACTCTCGCGCCCGGTGATGCAGCCCGTGCGGATGCCCGCCGTGTGAGCGAGCGTCAGGCCCTGGCCATCGTGAGCGTCAAAGCTCTTGATCTCCAGGGCAGTGCCATCAGGCTGAGACAGCAGCATGACGTTGCCGTCGGTCATTGTGCCGTCGACGTCCATTAGTAAGACTTTGATTTGTGCGGCGCGCTTCTTCAAAGCAGGAGAGATTTTCGGGCTGTCGGACAAGGGAGCCTCCAGTCGTATTGTGAATCGTAAAGTTTAGCAGGAACGTTTCTGATTGCAGTTATTAGATAGCGTGGAGCCGAAGGGGATAACAGATGTCAGATGTAAGAGCGGATGCTAATTTAGCTAAGCTAACAGTGCTCGGGATCTAGGTGGTCTCTGTTCGTCTCTGCGTTCTCTGTGGTAAAGCCTTTTTCTTTCTGGAGCTGTGCTGACATAAGCGGGGGAAGACGCAGGGCCCGCGGACTCGCCCTGCGCTACAGGCTCAAATCAATTCCAGGGTCCACAGGTCGTGAAGGTGGACGACGCCAAGGACTTTCTGCGAAACAGGATCGACGACGACCACGGAAGTAATCTTCTTCTTTTCCATCAGGTTGAGCGCCTCGCTGGCGAGAAGATTGGGGCTGATGGTCTGTGGAGTGCGGATCATGCAATCGCCTGCATTCATGGAAAGCGTAGCGCCGCCGTGTTTTTCCATCAACCGGCGGAGGTCGCCGTCGGTCAGGATTCCGGCGAGCTTGCCGTCGGGAGTAGTCACGGTCGTCATGCCCAACTTCTTCGCAGACATTTCGTGGAACGTTGCGGGCATTGGCGTATCGGGCGTGACGCGCGGAACCGCTTCGCCCGTGTGCATCAAGTGTTCGACGCGCAGCAGCTTTTTGCCAAGACGCCCGGCGGGATGAAGCGCGGCGAAATCGTCGGTCTTGAAGCCGCGGCGGTCGAGCAGCGCAATGGCGAGAGCGTCGCCCATGGCCATGGCCGCTGTGGTACTTGCCGTGGGAGCAAGGTTCAGCGTGCAGGCCTCCTCCTTGACGCTAACGTCCAAAACCACCTCGCTTGCCCCGGCAAGCGTGGATTTCAGATTTCCGGTCAGCGTCACAATGGGTATTTCCAGACGCTTGAGGGACTCGAGCAGGTTGAGAATCTCCGGCGTTTCGCCCCCGTAGCTGATGGCCAGCAGGGAATCGCCGCGCGCGAGCATCCCGAGATCGCCATGAAGCGCTTCCGCAGGGTGCAGAAAGAAAGAAGGAGTGCCGGTGCTCGAGAGCGTGCCCGAGATTTTTCTGCCGATAAGTCCGGACTTGCCCATTCCGGTGACGACAACTCGGCCCGCGCATGCCAACAGCAGTTCGACTGCGCGATCGAACGACGAATCCAGCCTTCCGAGAAGATCGGTGATTGCTTGCGCCTCGATACGGAAAACGCGGCGCGCGGAGTCGAGGCTCATGCGTTGCTCCAGCGGCGAACGAGAGTGGAAAGTTCCTTGATGCGGAAGAGAAGTTGAGGGAGTTGCGCGAGAGGCAGGGCGTTTGGGCCGTCGGAAAGTGCGGCCGCCGGCTGGTCATGAGTTTCGAGGAACAGGCCGTCGACGCCGGCAGCAACACCTGCGCGTGCGAGCGTTTCGATGAACTCGGGCTGGCCTCCGCTGGCGTGGCCCAATCCCCCTGGAATCTGCACCGAGTGTGTGACGTCGTAAACCACGGGGTAGCCGAGTTTCTGGAGAATCGGAAAGGTGCGCATGTCCACGACCAGATTGTTGTAGCCGAAACTCGCGCCGCGTTCGGTGAGAATAATATTCTCATTTCCGGAGGAAGCCACCTTTTCAGCGACATTCCCCATGTCCCATGGAGAGAGGAATTGTGCCTTCTTGATGTTGATGATGCGGCCCGTTTTGGCGGCGGCAAGAAGCAGATCAGTCTGACGCGCAAGAAACGCGGGAATTTGGAGAATGTCCGCGACTTCAGCCGCGGGCGCCGCCTGCGAAGCGTCATGAATGTCGGTGAGGATGGGCAAGCGAAGCTCGGATTTGATTTTGCCGAGTATGCGCAGGCCCTCGGTTAAGCCTGGTCCGCGGAAAGCCTTGATGGACGAGCGATTCGCCTTGTCATACGAGGCTTTGAAGATGTACGGCACGCCCGCATCGGAAGCAATCTTCGCCACTCGCTCCGCCATCATGCGCGCATGCGCTTCGGATTCAATGACGCACGGCCCGGCAATCAGAAAAAGTGAATTGCCGCCGCCCAGGCGCAACGAACCAAGGGAGAGTTCACGGGTAGTCGCCATCGATTGAATTCAAGATATCACAGGGAGGTTCAAGGCCGCTCGGCAGGAAGGAGCAGGAAGCGCCTGCTGCCGCCGACGTGATCGACCGCAAAGTTATTTTGGTCCGCTCTGAGTAGAGGCTGCTTCGATTCGCGCTCCGGCAGATACATCCTGGCGACTATCTGCGCACTTCCTATGCGGCTGATTTCAAAAGCTTGAAAGTAGAAGGAGAAAGTACTTGTGTAAGCTCTTTATTTTTCTGTTGGATTAGAGGGTATTCGAAAGTGTTGATTCTAAAGAAGCTTGCTCCGCAAATGTGCCACGGGCGGGAGTGATGAAGCCCCCGAACACACACCCCTTTAGATAGTCGTACTTCCATGTACGAGATAACTGTCAAGTACTAGATAACTGTCAAGGAGAACAGATGCGTCACACCGAGGCCTGGGGCGCGGTGCGCAGGGCCGGGGTGGGAGGCTGAGCTTCTACGGCCGCCACGGCCGCGTTCGGGCGCGACCTTTGGATTCTGTGTTCCAGCGCGGCGCCGATGAATGCAGCAAAAAGCGGATGTGGTTCGAGCGGCTTGGATTTGAACTCCGGATGGAACTGGCAGCCGAGGAACCATGGATGATTGGGAGCTTCGACGATCTCGACGTAATTTTCATCGGGAGTTCGTCCCGTGATTCTCAGGCCCGCGGCGACCAGTGTTTTCTCGTATTCGCGGTTGAACTCGTAGCGATGGCGGTGCCGCTCGCTGATTTCTGTTTTGCCATAGGCCTTGTACGCGAAGGAGCCGGGTTCAAGCTTGCAAGGCCAGGCTCCCAGCCGCATCGTGCCGCCCATTTCGTCAATGCCGAGCAATTCTCGCAGCTTGTAAATGACGCGGTGCGGCGTCTGCGGCTCAAATTCCGTACTGTCCGCTTGCACGAGCCCCGCGGCGTCGCGCGCATACTCGATCGTGGCGCATTGCATGCCCAGGCAAATTCCGAAGAAAGGAATCTTGTGCTCGCGGGCGTACTGGATGGTGTAAACCATGCCTTGAATTCCGCGCTTGCCAAATCCGCCCGGGACCAGAATGCCGTCATAGTTCTTCAGCCGCTTTTCCGCGGTTTCAAGCGAATCGATCTCTTCGGACTCGATCCACTCGATCACTGTTTTGTGGTTGTGAGCTAACCCACCATGCATGAGCGCTTCGCGCAAGCTCTTGTACGCATCTTCGAGCTGAACATATTTGCCGACAATGCCGATGCGCACTTCGCCCTTGGGATGGTGCAGGCGGTTCAGCATGTCGAGCCACGGCTGCATGTTCGCGGGACGATCCTCCAGCCGAAGCAGGCGGGTGATCTGCGCGTCCAGGCCTTCCTTGCTTAGCTCCACGGGGACTTCGTAGATGGTTTTTACGTCCTCCATAGAAATGACGCAGGATTCGGCCACGTTGCAGAACAGTGCAATCTTGCGTTTCAGGTCCAGGGAGATATGGCGCTCGCTCCGGCAGAGCAGAATATCTGGCTGAATCCCGATGCCGAGCATTTCCTTCACGCTATGTTGTGTTGGTTTGGTTTTCAGTTCGCCGGCTGCGGCAATGTAGGGAACCAGAGTCACATGCACGAAGAGCGTGTTCTCCTGGCCCAGTTCGAGCCGCATCTGGCGGATCGCTTCAAGGAAGGGAAGCGACTCGATGTCGCCAACAGTCCCGCCAATTTCCACAATGACAACGTCAACGCCTTCGGAGACTTTCCTGATGCATCGCTTAATCTCGTCGGTCACGTGAGGAATGACCTGAACGGTCTTGCCGAGATAGTCGCCGCGGCGTTCCTTGGACAGAATGGTTTCGTAGATGCGCCCGGTGGTCCAGTTGTTGTCGCGTGAGAGCTGGACGTGAGTGAACCGCTCGTAGTGGCCGAGGTCGAGGTCAGTTTCGGCGCCGTCATCGGTGACGAATACTTCGCCGTGCTGAAACGGACTCATGGTACCCGGATCAACGTTCAGGTACGGATCGCATTTCTGGATGGTGATTTTGAACCCGCGACTTTCGAGGAGACAACCGATGGAGGAAGCTGCAACGCCCTTACCAAGTGAGGAAACAACACCGCCGGTAACAAATATATATTTTGGCGCCATCCGGGTCGCTCTTGTCTGCACAAAGCAAACTTGAGCCTATCCAACCTCCGCAGGATTGACGTACATACAATTATGTTCGGAAGCCCGGGGAGAGTCAATGCAAAGTCTTGGAGGCAAAGCATCGGAATTTTCGTTTTGGGGCAGAGGTTGGTGTAACTTTGTGCAGTTGCAGGCGCTTAAATGCAGTTGCACAGGGAGTACCGGTCTGTCAGTTAATTTTGCAGCGGTTCGGGAAACGATTATGCTGGAACCGGCCACTCGACAAGGGCGGGTTTCTGCAAGGAGTGCTTGACTTATTGGGGTTCATCCATTGAAGACGCGCAATGAGATAACCAACATCGTGCCAGGGCTGAGAGCTGGGTTATTCGCCACTGCTTTGCTCGCCTCCATGGCGCTGGTCGGTTGTGGTGGCGGCGGAACAGTGACGCCGCCACCATCGGGACCGTTCTCGAACGCCAGTCTGAAAGGGCAGTATGCCTACACGATGAGCGGGCTGGACCCGAACGGGGCGTACTTTGCCCGCGCGGGTTCGTTCACTGCGGACGGCAATGGGAACATCACCGGCGGATTGGAAGATACTCTGAACCTCAGTGCCGGTGAGCCTGCCTCGACAACCACGTTCACGGGTGGCACGTATCAGGTTCAGTCCAACGGCCGCGTCGAGGCCACTCTTACCGGCACAAATGGACTTCAGTTGCCTATGAGCTTGATGATGCAGTCGTCCGGTCAGGGATTCCTGTTGGAAACGGACCTGAATGCGGTGTGCAGCGGGACCTTCTTTCTTCAAACGAGCAGCGATTTTACGGCGGCCGCGCTCGGAAATCCTTACGTGTTCGATCTGTCCGGAGTCTCTTTTTCAGGTGGCCATGCCGCGCCTATTGCCATGGTTGGCAAGCTCAGCGGCGATGGCAGCGGCGCGATCACCGGCGGCGTAATGGACACAAATGACGGCAATAATCCCGCTTCTTCCGGTGCCACGCCGATTGCACCCGGAACATACACTCTCGACACAAATGGGAACGGGGCAAACTTCGGGCGCGGCATGATGGAGTTCAACGGGCGCACCTTTGCCTTCTACATCGTGGACGCAACGCACTTCAAATTGATTGAGGAAGATTCTCTGGGAGGCAGCGCTGGCGACGCACTGCAGCAATCTCCGGGCATTCCCACCCAGAACGGGCAATTCACCGGCAGTTTTGTCTATATGGTTCAGGGCTTCGCGGTCGTGGGGCCACAAGGGCCGGTGGATTTGGTGGCGCGTTTCGCAGCCGACGGAAACGGTGGGCTGGGAGCCATCACACAGGACATCAATAACGACGGCAGATATTCGCACATCTCAGGAAATATCTCGGCGGCTACCTACGCGATGGACACGGCCAACTCTGGAAGCGGAAGAGGAGAGTTCACCTTTACTTCGGGATCGAGCACGTTTTCGAATGTCTTTTACCTGATCTCGCCCTCGCAGGGCGCGTTGCTTGCCACATCGCCGGGCCTTGTCGGCATCGGACCGATCTACGCGCAAACCGGCGGTCCCTATTCCGTCAGCGGAAGCGTGGGTTCGTATGTGACCAATTGGACCGGCGTGCAATTGGGTTCCACGACAGCCGTTCCGATCCAGGAATCGTTTGTGGGTCAATACGCGCTGTCGAATGCTACAAGCAGCAACGTCGCGGGAGTGACAGACTATGTGCAATTGGGAGTCAGCACAAAAAACGTAAACTCCAACATCGTGCTCAGCGGAACACTAATGCTGCAGAACGACACCACTTCCAATAATCTATACAAATTCGTGCTGAACGGTTCGACTTCCGTGACGGTCAATTTTCAGGCTTATTTTGTGAATCCGGGCATGGCTTTTCTCGTGTGCTCGGATAATTTGAGGACCCTGGGGGGGATCGTCACGCAACAATAAACAAGCCGGATGCGGACTACACTTGTGCACGTTTTTCTTCTTTGAGCAGTTTTTCCACGCGAGCCACATCGTCCGGCACGTCCACACTCACCGCATCGTGTGGCACTTCCGCCACGCGTATGCGCCAGCCATTCTCCAGCCAGCGAAGCTGCTCGAGTTGTTCTATTTTTTCGAGCTCCCCTTGTGGAAGTGTCGGGTACTCGAGCAGAGCTTCCCTCTGAAAAACATACAGCCCCAGATGCTTCCAATACTTGATGCTGTGCTTTTGCTGCGTGTCCCGAATCCAGGGGATGGGGGCGCGAGAGAAGTACAAGGCGTTGTCGTCGAAATCGAGCACGGTTTTCACGACGTTGGGGTCCATGATGTCCCCGGCATGCCGAATTGGAGTGGCGACCGTGGAAATCTGTGCAGGCGGCTCCTCAAGGAGTGCCCCGACGGCGGCATCAATGGCGAGCGGGTCGATGAGCGGCTCGTCGCCTTGTACGTTTACAAATAGATCGCCGGGCTCGTGGACCGCGACCTCGGCGATGCGCTCTGTTCCACTGCGGTGGTCAGCGCGGGTTATCCGTGCCTTGCCGCCAAAGGATTGGACAGCGTCCAATATCCGTTGATCGTCCGTGGCCACAAGGACTTCATGGACGGTTTCGGCCTGTTTGGCCCTTTCGTAGACGTGTTGGATCATCGGCTTGCCGGCGAGTGGTACTAAGGGTTTGCCGGGGAGGCGCGTGGATGCATATCGGGCTGGAATTACAACAACGACTGTAGGATCAGTCATGGATGAAAGGTCTCCGCTGGGTTCATCGAGCTGATGCTAGCACAAGGTGCGCGACTGGCCCTTAGGTTGCCCCAGAACATCTGAACATCTGAGGAAGGTCTTGCCTTCCAAACCGCCGGTGCTATGATGAATCATCCGCGCGGCCCTCTCGGCGAACCGGGAGGTATGGGGGAGCCGTGAAACGCGACTGCAAGACGCGTTCTATCATCAGGGTAACGATGACCCGCCCCCTTGCGTGCCTTGCGGTCTTGTTGTTCGCCCTTCGCCTGTTTGCGCAGGAGACCCCTCCCGACCCCAAATTGAAGGTCACGCCATCTTCGGCCCTGGCGGGAGACGTTTCTCACAATACCCCATCCGTGAAAATTGTGCCGGGCAAAGTGATCAAGGCGGAAGTCGACCTGGCGCTGGTGAATGTCACTGTGACCGACCCGTATAACCGCTTGGTGACAGGCCTGGAGCCGGATAACTTCCGAGTTTTTGAAGATGGAGTTGAGCAGGAGATCGTGAGTTTTTCCTCCGAAGACGTGCCGATCTCCATCGGCGTGATCTTTGACTTCAGCGGAAGCATGGCGAACAAGATCGACAAGGCCAGAGAAGCGGCCCTGGAATTCTTCAAGACCGCCAATCCGCAAGATGAATTTTTCCTGGTCAGCTTCAACGAGCGCGCGGAGCTGACGAGCACGTTTACCAACAGCGTGGAAGATCTTCAAAGCCGGATGATGCTGACGGCTCCAAAGGGCAGGACTGCCCTATTGGACGCAATCTACCTGGGGCTTAGCCAGATGAGGGGTGCACACAACGCCAAACGTGCCTTGCTCATTCTTTCCGATGGAGGAGATAATCATAGCAGGTACAACGAGAACGATATCAAGCGGCTGGTGAAAGAAGCAGACACCCAGCTCTATGCCATTGGAATCTATGACCCGCTTGGTTATCGCAATCGTACGCCGGAAGAACTCAACGGGCCCTCACTGCTTGCCGAAATTACGGAATTGACCGGTGGGCGTGTGTTTGCCGTGGAGCATCTAAATGATCTGCCGGACATTGCGTCCAAGATCGGCATGGAGCTGCGCAACCAATATGTACTGGGATACAGACCAAGCAACCACGTCCACGACGCGCGGTGGCGTAAGATCAAGGTCAAACTGCGCGCGCCCAAGGGCCTCCCTCCGCTCTCGGTTTACGCCAAAACCGGCTACTACGCCCCGGCGCACTGACCTTCTGGTATTGAACGCCTGCCCAAGATTCGCTGCACTTTTTCTGTTCGCATTTCTGGCGTGTGCCGGAACCGCCTTCGCGCAGCTTCCGGTAACGGAACAGGCGCCGCCTCCCCCGCCTTCTCCTGGGCAGCAGAATGTTCCCAATAGCAAGCAGGGAAGAATTGCCCTGAACGTAAACCTCGTGGTGCTGCACACCACTGTGTTGGATGATCGCGGAAAGTTCGTGGAAGGCTTGTCCGAGGATAATTTCCGCGTGTACGAAGACAAGGTCGAACAGAAACTCGCGATCTTCAAGCGCGAGGATATTCCGGTCAGCATGGGCCTGGTGATCGACAACAGCGGCAGCATGCGCGACAAGCGGCCCCGCGTGAACGAGGCTGCCTTGACCCTCGTTCAAAACAGCAATCCCCAGGACGAAGCGTTCGTAGTGAATTTCAACGACGACTTCTACTTGGACCTGGACAAGGACTTCACCAACAGCATTCCGGAACTGAAAGAGGCTTTGGAACGCATTGACGCGCGCGGCAGCACGGCGCTCTACGACGCCATCATCGGCTCGCTGGATCATTTGAAAAAGGGAACGAAAGAGAAAAAAGTCCTGCTTGTGGTGACGGACGGCGAGGACAATACCAGCCGGAACACCCTGGAGAAGACCATCCGCGAAATCCAGAAGACCGACACCGTGATTTATACCATCGGGTTGTTGAGCCAGGAGAGCAAGAAAAATGCCAAGACGGCAAAGCGCGCGCTGACCGAGATTGCTTTGGCTTCAGGCGGCGTGGCCTACTTCCCGGAAAACGTGGAGGACGTTCACTCGATCTGTGAACAGGTGGCGCACGACATCCGGCACCAGTACACGCTGGCCTACTATCCTTCCAACGCGGCGCGTGACGGCAGCTTCCGCAGCGTACACGTGGACGTGATTCCCCCGCGCGGCCATGGCAAGTTGATTGCCCGCACGCGGAATGGCTACTACGCGCCGAGCGGTGGGTCTACCGCATCCGGAAAATAGTCTCTCTTTTCATTTCCGGGCGCCTCGATTCGATCGAGGTGCCTTTTTGTTTTTCAGAGCTCTTGCGTGCGTCATTCCGAATAGAATCTCGGACGTGGGGAATCCCTCTTCGTGGCGTAATCGAAGAGAGATTCCTCGCTTCGCTCGGAATGACGTACATGGGTTACTGCAGCTGAGGCAGGAAACTCTCTCCATGTGGGGTACGCCCGCCGAAATTCTCGGCGACCGTCTGCCCCATATCGGCGAGCGTGGCGCGCGTGCCCAGATTCTTGCCCATCTGGTGTGCCGGTGAGAAAGCAAGAATCGGCACGTATTCCCGGGAATGGTCCGTGGTTTCCCATCGTGGATCGGGATCGCATCCATGATCGGCTGTAAGAATCAGCAGATCGCGCGAATCGAGTAGCGGAAGATAGTCCGTCAGCCACGCGTCGAACTCCTCGAGTGAGCGTGCAAACCCCTCCACATCCTTGCGGTGACCATAGAGCATGTCGAAATCGACCAGGTTGCAGAAGATCAAGCCCTTCTTTCGTTCACGTGCGGCGGCGGAAAGCTTCTCCATGCCATCGAAATTCGATTTGGTAGTGATGAAGTCGTCGACCCCGCGGCCGTTGTAAATGTCATGAATCTTGCCGATGCCGAAAACCGGCACATGCTTTTCCTGGAGAATATCAAGGACCATCGGCTTTGGCGGATCGACGGCGTAATCGTGGCGCCGCGGAGTGCGCACGAAATTGCCGGGCGTGCCAGCAAAGGGCCGCGCGATCACACGGCCGACGCGGTGTTTGCCATCGAGCAGTTTGCGCGCGATCTCGCATATGCGATACAGCTCCGCGATGGGGATGACGTCTTCGTGCGTGGCAATCTGAAAGACACTGTCGCCGGAAGTGTAGACGATGGGCTTGCCTGTGCGGACGTGCTCTTCACCGAGTTCCTTGATAATCTCCGTGCCGGATGCAGGTTTGTTGCCGATGGTCTTCCGGCCGATTTGCGCCTCGAACGCGTCCATGATTTCCGGCGGGAAGCCTTGCTTGTAAACGGGAAACGCCTGGCTGAGCCACACCCCCGCCATTTCCCAATGTCCCGTCGTCGTGTCTTTCCCTGGTGAGTGGGTCGCGCCTTTCCCGAAAGAGGCGAGAGGATGGGCCGTGGGAGGAACATGCTCCAGTGGTGCGATATTTCCCAAGCCAAGTTTCGCGAGATTGGGGAGGCGGAGCGGTCGCGCCTCCGCGATGTGTCCCAGTGTGCTGCGGCCCAGGTCATCGTAGTCGGCCGCGTCGGGTAACGCGCCGATCCCGACGCTGTCGAGAACAATCCAGATCACACGATCGAAGGGGGGCATAAATGAGCGCTCCTGCGGGATTCGAGACGGTGAAGCTTCAATCCGTCATTCCGAACGAAGTTTGCGAAGTGAGGAATCCCTCCTGTGTCGTCAATCGAAGAGAGATTCCTCGCTTGGCTCCGAATAACGGAACCATGTTCTTCTGAATCTCAGAAAGACCGCTAAGGGCTACAGGCGCACTCTAGCATGCTGCGCGCGAGAATGGGAATTGACGGCCCTGGCCGCAGGGCCTACGATGGCCCCGTCGGGCCCACAGGTGGAACATTTGGGCGGTTTCCTGCGTAGAAGAGAGTAGAAGGGAAAAGTATGCCTCAAGATTATCGCGTACGGCGCAGCTCTGTGGTTTTCCCGCTTCTTCTGATCGGGATTGGCGTGATGTTCCTTCTGATGCGCTGGATGCCAGATTTTGAACCCTGGCCGGTGCTGTGGAGATATTGGCCTCTGCTTTTGATTCTTATCGGCCTGGGAATGTTTTGGGACAGTGCGCAAAGGCGGAGCGATCCGCAAGGCGCGCCGACGTTTCCGGTAGGATCTGCCATCGGCACGCTGCTGTTCCTGCTCATCATGGGGTACCTAATGTTTCACTGGCACGGAGCCAGGCATCACGACTGGATGAATGTCTCGGCCGGGTCCGGGCATCACGGGCGCGAAATCAAGGTGATTGAGTTGAAGGACGCGAAAGCGGTGCGCATGACCGTGCACATGCCTTCCGGTGAACTGCACATGGAGGGTGGGTCGGTGAAATTGCTCGAAGGCGACTTTTCGCAGGGGCCCTCCTGGAACGAGCCTACGGTCGAGTACAAGGTGGAAAATGGCGTGGGCGACCTTTCCATCACACAGGAGAGCGCCAGCCAATTGATGCACAACTCGGACAACACCTGGAAGTTGAAGGTGAGCGATCAGGTGCCGCTGGAACTCCAAGTGGATGTGGGCGCAGGGCGAGGTGACCTCAATTTCTCCAAGGTGGACCTGACCCGCCTGGAAGTGAACATTGGGGCTGGCCAGGCGATTGTCGACCTGAGCGGCGAGCGCGGCAAAGACTTGCAAGCGGAGATTCATGGTGGCGTGGGCGAGGCCATCGTGAAGCTGCCGAAGAATGTCGGTGTGGTGGCTACGGTCCATGGAGGTCTGGGCTCTGTGGATGTTCACGGTTTGAAGGAAGAGGACGGCCAGTACACGAATGCCGTTTACGGGAAAGCGCCCAACACCATCCAACTCACCGTGGAAGGCGGCATCGGCCACATCCGGCTGGACGAGGAATAACCCTAGCAGCGCGGGCCGAACTTGTCCGCTGCGAGGCGAGGAATATCCTCGCGTGCTTGGTTCAACGTATTTGCGGCGATCGGAGAGTATTTTCACCATAGCAATCTCCGCACGCCAAACTGGGTTGGCTATTTCCTGCAACTCAGAGCATCACTCGATCCACCACCAGCTTGACCTGCATGATTTCAGCCATGGCGACATCACTTGGTGGGATCGCCTGTTTGGCACGTTTCGCGAGGCCAACGAGTTTACGGCGCGATGCGGCTTCCCGGATGGCCACGCGACGTACCTGGGCCGGATATTGATTTTCAAAGTCAGCTACTGATTGGGCGAAGCGCGGCATTGGTCTGCCCAAAGCCCGAATTTGCTTACACTTGCCGAGAGTCGTATACTTTTAGGTTTAGGCAGTGCCCAAAAGGCGCACTGACTGAGCTTCCCTTTGGCCACGAATGAAATCATCGCTCCGGCGG
>Ga0187781_10000329_pt1 | contig 33879 bp, 26 predicted proteins | sample 0715_SJ02_MP02_2_FD_132447 | JGI IMG/M metagenome (GOLD analysis project Ga0187781, IMG submission 132447) | Tropical peat soil microbial communities from peatlands in Department of Meta, Colombia - 0715_SJ02_MP02_20_MG | ecosystem: Environmental > Terrestrial > Soil > Wetlands > Peat | place... | reverse complement strand
TCGGAATCACCCACATCTTTCTGGACGCAGCCATGAATGAGAATCTTACCGCATGTTGTTGACACCACAGCTGTAAGGTGCTCCTGCGGGCTCCATTGCGTGCCAACTCCTGATTAGTCGGATTACCGGAGATGTTCCGTACCAGGGCCCGGTGCGTGCGGTAAAAGGAGCCCCCACCGGCCCCTACCCGGGATTCTGGCACGGACAAAGGGCCCCTTCAATTTTGGAATCGGTCCCCGCGCGCGGGCTTCTGCGCCCGGCTTCTACTCGGCTGGAGTCTCGCGCCGGTGCACCGCCATCCATCCGAGCAGTCGCGCATCGGGAAATTTCCGGTACAGGCGGGCGAGACTCTCTTTGCCAGCGCCGTAGGACAATTCCAAGTCGCAGAGCTGGGCGAACACTTCCGCACGCTTCTCTTCGGCGATGCCTTATGATTCCAGCACCCGCATGATGGCCTGGATTTGTTCCGGCGGGACGGTGATGCTCATGACGCGGCCTCCAGCATGCCGTTGGACAGGCCACGATTTTCTCACGCAACTGCCTAAGCCCATTCAGCAGAGCGGTGAACGGGGGCGGGCTTTGACGGTGAGGCGAGCAAGGCTCGCAGAATCAGCTTATATTTTCCGGAGGCGGCGAATCAAACCTAGTCCCATAATGCTCGTACCCAAGAGAAGCAAAGAGCTGGGCTCAGGAGCAGCAACCGAAGGTACCACAGTCGCCGCAAAGCCCGCACTTTCGAGTGCGCCAGTGAAAATCAACGGACCGCCGGTCGTGCCGAATGTCGCGCCCGGATTGAATTCGCCTGTGCCTTCAATGGGCCCGATGGAAGTTGTCAGTCCGTATGTGGCAAAAGCCGGTGCGGACGTGTCGAGAATGTCTGTGCTAGTTGAGACATCAGTTATACCGGCTACTCCGACCGACTGATTATCAAAGGCGGCCACTGTGTCGGTGAACTCAACCGTCGTGCCACCTATCGACACAACGGCCAACGTGACGGTATTTTCGCAAATGCCTCCTGAGCATGTGACATTGGCCGTGTCACCATATAATGATATCGTCACGGGAACGTCGGTAAATGGTGTGCCGTTTAGTGTGCCAATTCCTATGCTCGCCTCCACATAAACGACCTCGTCTGCCGCGGCTTGTCTCGCTCCGCAGAGTTGAAATCCTAAGATCGCCAACAAGACGAGAATTGTTCGTCTCAAGGGCTACCTCCAGTGCGACAGGAATCGTGGGCCTAGACTTGTACGAAATGCGGCCAGCAATTGGGGGTCCATGCTTGGTACCGGGCGAAATTGCACCAGGAGGCTCTCCTTTTATCACTGTAACCACTGGGCTTTTCGAGAGTAAGGATTTGGCGGAATAAGGTGATGGTACCATTAATGCCATGCAAACTGATGCACACATTCGGACATAGAATTCCCGTTTCACGCAAAATTCTTGGCTGGTTTGTGGCGATTCAGCGCCAAGACTGACACGTCTGGCCAGACCCAAGGTTCGACGATCTGGTAAAACGCATCGGCATCCCAGACTGAGGCGCCTGGAAGGACACCGACTTTGACATCCCCATCCCCATTCCCATCCTCAAGCGAGCCAAGGTGGAGTACGCGAAACTGCAGTGGTTATTTGCAATATGCACGGGGGTAGTGTCCTGAGTCCTGATTAGTCGGATAACCGGACAAGTTCTGTACTAGGACTGTCTCCGTGGCTCGGACCAAGTATCGGACTAGGGGCATAGTTTCGACGTTACCTGGGCCTGAAGTGCGCTCAGAAACGCCTTCGTAGCTCCCGTTCGGGCAAATGGCGATAACGGGCGTTCTCATAGGAAACCCCTGCGATGAGGCGCAGGCTGATGCTCGCACCCATCCGTCCGAATAGGAAAAATTTTTGCGGTGGCTCAATGCGTGTGCACAACCCCACCCGGCCATTTTTTCGGGCTCGACAGCAAAAATCATTATGGTGGCCCGCGTGTATTTATCTCTTGCGCAAACGCGTTCCGATAGTGCTTGCTCAGTTGAGCGCATGGAGCGCGAGATTCGCGATCAAAGTGAAGATTGAGGCCACTGAATCAGACAAGAAGCTTCTACTGGAAAAACTGAATGAGCGCGCGAGCTAACGCTGTTCCGCGAAGGCTTTCTCAAGAGATTTAAGTCCAAATGACCGGACCGAATCCACGGGGATTCCATCTTGCTGATTATCCGCCAGTTCGCCGCTATCCAGATCCGACAGTTTGCGCGTGCTTTGCCTGCCCGCTCTACCGCTGGGAGAGTTGCTTAGAACGGAGAGATCGTAACCATCGTGAATCATTACCAGTTCAATCGCACGTAGCTTGACGTGCTCGGACTTCGCTCGCCGCGAAAGCTGTAGAAGCATGCGTTTGATTCCGAACTTCGCGTCCGACATGTTTTCAGGAGTGTCTCAGGGCGTGTCCCGGAGCACAACCCTTGATGCCGCAACTACCCTTATGGCAGTTTTCGTAGCAACTTGAGGAACAGTTAGCCAGTTTTCGATGGCATGTACCAGGGCAACCAGTCCCTTGTCCGGTCAGCGGAGAAAAAGACGAACAGAAAAAAACGGCTGGCAGGAGGGCCAACAGGGCTAGACGTTTCATTGCGCGTATCGTAGCACCACGAAGGCCTTCCGGAATACGAAATCTTCACTCCGAGAAAATAACAGACAAAAGATACAGTTGAAGTTTTTGTCTGACAACAAAACTCAGCGCCCAACATACCCCACGGGGCGGCCCGCACCCGGCCTTTCGGCCGAGACCAAAAGGTACTGCGAATCGCTGTGCCCAATTTTGTGCCCTATCTCAGTAAGTAACCATCGCAAACCGGAGTAGAGCAGGGAGTGTGCGAATCGCCTGTACTGGCACAAGAAATCAGCGTGATAACTGACGATCACACATCATCGTCATCGCCGTTTTGGGAACTCATAATCCGTTGGTCCTAGGTTCGAATCCTAGCGGGCCCACCAGCGGTTTCGGGGACTTGCGTAGGGATGCTTTCGATTTAGAGGGTCAGTCGCAGGCTTGCTGCATCACGCGCTCTCGCTCGGCCCTCATATCTTCGCCGCGCAGTTCACGCAAAGCGTAGGTCACGTATTCGTGCGTAACTCGCTTCCGCCAGGTCATGTTGAAGTCCGTATTGTCGAGCGGCTTCGCGATTTGCGACGCGAGGGCGGCGGCTTCGGCGATCGAATCCTGATCCAGCGGCCGGCCAACGAGAATTTTCCCACTCGCTCCCGCAATGAGCGGCCGCGATGCCGCCGAGCCCACAACAATCCGCGCTTCCTCAATCACTCCGTGGCTCGAAAAGCGCGCCGCGGCAGCCACCGACAGCACCGGAAAATCGAACGAGCCGCGGCGCCGGAGTTTCCAGTAGGTGCTTCGCCAGCCGTGCGAGGAATCGAGCAAGACCTCCGCCAGGATTTCATCGGGCCGCCGCTTCAGGTAATGGATGCCGTCATTGTTGTAAAGATCGTCGAGCGCGATTTCGCGTTCCCCCGAGTGCGAGATAAGTCGCACGCGAGTTCCCAGGGCCATCAGCGCGGGCGCGGTATCGGTGGAAGAAACCGCCACGCACTTCGGGCTTCCCGGCGCCACCCAGCATGTCGAGCCGTCCTTCTTCATGCAGAAGTTGATTGCCTTCCGCCACTCATAGCTCTGGTCATAGTAATTGCACCGCGTGTCGAGGCACAGATTTCCACCGAGCGTAGCCATGTTGCGGATTTGTGGCGTCGCCACGAGAGATGCTGCCTGAGCTAACGCTGTCAGGCCGTTTCGAAATCGAGCGTCCTCAGCAATTTCACTCAGAGTGAGGCAGGCCCCGAGCCGCGAGCCGGAGGAGCTCAACTGGACCTGGTGCAGGCCTTCCACGTGCCTCAGGCTCATCAGCGTGCGCGGAACCTGCTGGCGGCGCTTCATATTCGGAAGCAAGTCCGTCCCGCCGGCAAGCGGCATAGCCTTCCCTCCCTCGCCTTCCAGAATTCGCGCAGCTTCGTCCAGTGTGCGCGGAGCGCGAAACTCGAAAAGCGGCAGCCGCATCATGAGCTGAGTACCTTTTCTTTCTCCGGAGTCTGCCGGGCGCGCTTGGGAACATCGTTCACGGCGTTCCCGTCTCCTCCTTCCCACGGCGGAGGAACCCGCAGCGCTTCCGGCCACTCGACGTGCGGAAAATGATTCGGCCCATAACGAGGAGCGCGGCCGGCTTGTTTCTCGGCTAGCGCTTTCATAATTTTTTCGGGCGTGACCGGCACTTCATCGATGCGCACTCCCACGGCGTCGTACACAGCATTCGCCAACGCCGGCATGATCGGCAAAAGCGGGCCTTGGCCCACTTCTTTCGCGCCAAACGGGCCGCACGGGTCCGGCTCTTCCACCAATTCGGTCACGATCTCCGGCATATCGAGCGAAGTGGGGCTCTTGTATTCGAGGATCGACGGAAACTTGTGCACCAGCGCGTGCGACAATTTCTTGGGCAGCCTGCGAAACTCTTGCTCTTCCATCAGCGCTTCGCCGAGGCCCATGTAAACGCCGCCCTCCACTTGCCCGCGCGCCAGCACCGGATTCAGCGCGCGCCCGATATCGTGCGCGATCCAAACCTTCGGCACCGTGACCCATCCGGTCGCAGAATTCACTTCGACTTCGATCACAGCAGCAGAATACGAGTAAGTGGGCGACGGTCCCACACCGCCGCCTTTGTAAAGCGCGGGCGATTTCGGTGGAGTGTAGGATCCTACCGTGCCGATGGTTCCGAATTGCGCTTCCGCGAGGCACACGGCATCTTGAAAACTCACGCTCTTTTCCGGAGCGGCGGAATCGAACACGCGATTCTCGGCGAAGCAAAGCCGCTCTTTGGGCACTTCTAATCGCAGCGCCACCGCCTCCGCCAACATCGCTTTTGCCCGCTCGGCGGCCTGGATCGCGGCATTTCCTGCCATCAGCGTGACGCGGCTCGAGTACGACCCCAGGTCCACGGGCCCGAGATCGGTGTCGCCTGTGTACACGCGGATGTCGAAAGTGGTGACGCCCAAAACCTCCGCGACGATTGCGGCGAGCACGTCATCGGATCCTTGTCCGATTTCCGTCGCGCCGCAAAAAAGCGTGATTCCGCCGCCGCGATCGAGTTTCAGTTGCACTCCCGAATGCGGCATCTTATTCCAGTAAATCGGCAGTCCCGCTCCGGTCAGATACGCGGAACAAGCCAGCCCCACGCCGCGCCCTTCCGGAAGCTTTCGGAATTTTTCGTTCCAGCCCGAGATTTTCACGACGCGGCGAATGCATTCCGCCAGGTTCACCGTCCCTAGCCGCAGGAAATTCGCTGTCACCGTGTTCGAGCTCTCCACAATCCGCAGCCGGAGTTCGGCGGGATCGATTGCGAGCTTTTCCGCAATTTTGTCGAGTTGCACTTCCTGGCCGAATCGCGGCTGGGGCGTCCCATGTCCGCGCTTGGGTCCACAGGGCGGCTTGTTCGTAAACGTGCGGCAGCCCTGAAATTTGTAGCGCGGGATGTGGTAAGTGGTTGTTTGCAGCGCGCCCGTGTAAAACGTGCTCGCCACGCCATAGGAACCGTAGGCGCCGCCGTCAATCAGCGTCTGAAGATGCATCCCCGTGATTGTTCCGTCTTTTTTCACTCCGGTTTTGAATTTCATCAGCACCGGATGGCGCCCGCGGTGGCAATAAAAGACTTCTTCGCGCGTGAGACAAATCTTCACGGGACGATCCAGCGCGAGCGCCGCCTTGGCCACTACGATTTCGTGATTGAATGGGTCGCTCTTCCCCCCGAACCCGCCGCCATTCGGCGTCGCAATCACGCGGATATGCGCCGCGGGCATTTCCAGAACTTTGGCCAGCGCCCGATGCAGATAATGGGGCGTCTGTGTGCTCGACCAGATCGTCAGCTTCCCATCGGGATCTTTCGTCGCCACCGAGGCGTGCTGCTCGATCGGCAGGTGCGTGCTCCCTTGATAAAAAAACAGGTCCTCGAAAATTTCATCCGCCTCGCCGAATGATTTCTCGACGTCGCCGAATTCGAGCGACACGCGCTTGTGAATGTTTCCTTCATCGCCGTAATCGTGAATCCGCGGCGCGGGCGTCGCGAGCGCTTCCTCGGGGCTGGAGATTGTCGTGAGAATTTCGTACTCGACGTCGATCAAGTCGAGCGCTTCGAATGCGGTCAGCTCCTCGCGCGCAATCACGGCCGCGATCGGGTCCCCCACGTGGCGCGCGTGATCGACGCAAAGCGCCTGCTCGTCCTGGCTCACCGGCAAAATCCCGTACTGAATCGGCAGATCCCTGCCCGTCAGCACCAGGTAAACGCCCGGATGCGCGAGCGCCCGCGACGTGTCGATCTTCCGGATGCGCGCATGAGGATGCGGTGAACGCAGCAGTTTGCAGTGCGCCATCCGCGGAAGAAAGATGTCGTCGGCAAAGCGCGTCTGCCCGGTCACTTTCGCGCGCGCATCCACTCTTCGCCGGGAAGCGCCGATCACGCGCAGATTGTCCTCGTTCTTCATGGCCGCTTCCCCTCCGCAATCTTCATTATCGCGGCTTCCACCGCCTCAAAAATCTGGAGGTAGCCGGTGCACCGGCACAGATTTCCGGAAATCGATTCACGAATCTGGTCGCGGCTGGGATGCGGATTTTTGTCGAGCAGAGCTTTTGCGGTCACCAAAATCCCCGGCGTGCAATAGCCGCATTGCGCCGCGCCTAAATCCGCAAACGCATCTTGCAGCGGATCGAGCCGGCCGTCTTCGCACAGGCCCTCGACGGTCAGCACGCTCCTTCCATCGCATTCGACCGCCAGGACGAGGCAAGAAAGCACCGGCTTGCCGTCCAGCAGCACTGCACAAGCGCCGCATTCGCCCAGCTCGCAGCCATGCTTGGTTCCCGTATGCCCGAGATCCTCGCGCAGCACCTCGAGCAAAGTTTTGTACGGCGCGAACGCCACATCCATCTCTTCCCCGTTCAGCGTCAGGCGGATTTGCGCCGTCTTCCGCGACTCCTGCGGAAATATCGGAAATGTTGCCATCCGAGCTCACCCTCCGAAAAATGAATGTGCTGCCTCGCGGTGTCCGCCGCTTCCTGCATATTCAGCAATGGACGATGGAGTTCGCTTCGCCGGCCTCGCGCGCCGCTCCGGCTTCGAATGCAATCCGCGGATCAAGTACTCCGCGAATCCATCCGCGATTTCCGCCGCGGTCATCGATCCCTCGGGACGGAACCATCGCACGGTCCAGTTGAGCGCTCCAAGCACCGCCCGCGCCGCCAGCGCCGCATCGCACGCGACAAACTCTCCCGACCGCGCGCCCGCCGCAATCAATTGGCGCACGCCTTCTTCATAACGGTCGCGCTTCGCGATCAGCCGCTTCTGGAGATGCGCCGGAAGCATCGTGGTCATCAGGTGCGCCGCTCCACCCTCCACTTCATCGAGCACACACCGCACGTGCGACCCAATCACGAACCGCAGTTTCTCCGCGGCGTTTGCTCGCAGCCGGCGGGCTTTCTCGAGCGCCGAGATCATGCGGTCGAGCGAATTGTCCTGGCAAAAATAAAGAATTTCGTGCTTGCCGCGGAAATAGTTGTAGAGGTTCCCGGGAGAAAGGTTCGCTGCCCCGGCAATCTCGCGCATTCCGGTTTCCGCAAAACCGTGCACCCGGAATTGCTCTCCTGCGGCGCGCAGGATTTCGAGCCGCCGGGCGAGATACCTTCCGCGCGCTCTTCCATTCCTCGATTTCGCTGGCCCTTGTCGTGGCAAGCCTGGGCTCCTTCTGCGCACCGGGAGTGGGCAGATCCCTTGCCACATAGCTACCATGCCTACAGCCGACTGTCAATGAATTCTGAACGACTGTTCAGCAAATAAACGGTCGTTCAGTTGGCGGAATCATGCCGCGTCTGTTCGGATGTGGTCTGGCGCCTATAGGGGGTCGGAGCTTCAGCTCCGACAAAAAGATTGAATTTGAGCCGGGCTTCAGCACCTGAGGTGCACTTGGCTAGCGGTTAGACCACAGGCTTGTGGGGGAACGCCGCTCAGCGCGGAAACAGCTTGGCTGCGTTGTCGTACAGAATCTTTCGCTTCGCTGCTTCTCCGATCAGCAGCGCCTGGAACTTTTCCAGGTTCCCCTGGATCTCCGGCACGCCCGGACCCGGCCAATCCGTTCCCCACAACACTTTCTCCGCGATTTCTTCAATGCGGGGAAAATACTCCATCAGCTTCTGCGGCGGAATTCCGGAAATGTCCATGTACATGTTTTTATGCCGGCGCACGAGAAAAAACGCCTCGTTCATCCAGAGCGGCCTGCCGCCGTGCGCGAGAATCACCACGAGATTCGGATAGTCCACGCTCACGTCGTCGCACAGCATCGGATGCGCGTGCAGATTTCTCGCGCCGGGAAAAATCGAAGTGCCGGTGTGAATCATCACCGGCAAGCCGTTCGCCTGCGCCCGCTCGTACACTGCCGCGAGCCCGCGATTGCCGTCCATATAACTGTTCGGCGAAAGCGCCTGGTGCGATGGATGGATTTTCAGCGCGCGAATTCCGAGCTTCGCGATGCGGTCCACCTCGGCTCCTGCAGCCGACTCACTCGCCGGAAAGACGCCACCGAACGCGATCAGCCGGTCCGGCGCCGCCTGGCAATATTTCACGATCCAATCGTTCACTTCCGCCGTGAAACCGATAATGTGCGGTGCGACATAGTTGATCAGCCCGGCCCGCTCGACACCCAAACGATCCAGCAGCGTCAGAAACGCCTTCGGATCGTTCGTGTAGCGCTCCACATCGGCGAAATCCTTCCGCCCGCGCCGGATCAATTCCAGCGCCGACGGCTTCATCATGTGATACGGCATGATGTGGATGTGAATATCGATTACTGGTTCCATCGAATTGGCACCCGCATTTTTCTCTTCACGCCGGCGGATGAACGCCGTTCTGCGTCCCCTTATGCGCCAGCAGTTTCAAATCGACACTCTCATCCGCTGCTTCTTCCGGACTCACCGGAATGCCTGCGGCGATCAGCCGGCGTCCCATCATATGGTCCACGGGCCGATTGATCGAATCGATGGCCGCGAGCAGGCCCTCTCTAAAATAAAAGACGGAAAATTTCAAGCTCTCCGGTTTCCCTCGCATCACGATTTGATCGTGTCCCTGCGAAATTCCGGCCATTTGCAGCTTCACGTCGTATTGATCGGTCCAGAACCACGGCAGCGCCCGGTACGGATTCTGCCGGCCGGCGATGGTCGCTGCCACACACTGCGCCTGTTCCGCGGTATTCTGCACCGACTCGAGGCGCACGCGCGAGCCTGCAAAAACGCAGGGATGCTCGGCGCAGTCTCCAATCGCGAAAATGCACGGATCTTCGGTCTGCAAAAATTCATTCACGGCAATTCCGTTGGATACGCGCAGTCCCGCCTCGCGCGCCAATTCGACATTCGGCACGACGCCGATCCCCACCAGCGCCAAATCGGCGCGAAAGGCGGCGCCATCGGCCAAAAGGACTCTGTGCGCGCGGCCGCTTGCTCCCGGGATTTCTGAAACCGCAGCGCCGCAAACAACCTTTACCCTCTTGCTTGTGTGCAGCCTCTCATAAATCTCCGATACCACCGGCGCCACCGCGCGAGACATCAGCCGCGGCAGCGCCTCGAGCACCGTCACGCGCTTCCCCATCGTGCGCGCCACCGACGCAACCTCGAGCCCAATGAATCCGCCTCCAATCACTACAATTTCTCTTGCGCTTGCGAGCCGCTCCTTCAGCGCCAAAGCTTCGTCGTGCGTCCGCAAATAAAGCACGCCATCGAGTTCCGCTCCCCGAACAGGCAGCAATCGATTGCGCGCGCCGACGGCGAGAACCAGTTTTTCGTAAGGAATCTGTTCACCCGACGCGAGTGTCACTTGTTTTGCCGCCCGGGCGATTGCCGCGGCTCTTTTCCCGCGAATCAATTCGATGCGGTGATCCTGGTAAAACTTTTCCGGCCGCAGCTCGAAACTTTCGAAATCCTGCTCGCCGAGCTGGAATCCTTTGGAAAGCGGCGGCCTTTGATAAGGGATGTGGGGCTCTTCGCCGATCAAAGTGATCGGCTCCTGATATCCTTGCTCTCGCAGCGATGCAGCGGTCTGAAATCCCGCCTGGCCGGTTCCGATGATAACGGTCCCTGCGCCCATCACCGCTGCTTCTCGGGCAGCCGCACGAGCAAGCCGTCGAGCGCTTCCGTCATTTTAATCTGGCAACTCAGCCGGCTCGTGGGCTGCCGCTCCACGGCGGCGATTTCGAGCACCGCTTCTTCGGTGTCTTGCGCCGGCGGCAGCAGCCTGAAAAAGTTTTCGTCCACGAACACATGGCACGTCGAGCACATGCAAACACCGCCGCATTCCGCCACGATTCCGTCAATTCCGTTCTTGAGCGCCGCGGCCATCACCGTCGTCCCCACGGGCACTTCGATCTCCCGCGCTTCGCCCTTCGCGGATACGTAAATCACCTTCGGCATATCATCGGCTTTCCGGAATCGCGCGTCGGCCCACAACACTGCGAGGTTTGCAGTGGCCACTCGTCAGGGCACGCCATCCCATCGCGACGAAGTGGGGGAAGGCGCAATGCAGTTCGTCAGGGCACGGCTTTAGCCGTGCCGAAAAGCATTCTCCCTTCAGGGGTTTTAACCCCTGAGGCCCGCGGCAGCCAGGTAGAATCAATTGAACCGCACGTATTCAAAATTCAACGGCTGGTTGTTGATCCCTCGCGTCGGCGGAGCAATCCAATTCGCAAATTTTCCCGGCTCAGTCACGCGCCCGCTCATCAACGACTGCACGAACGCATGATCCTCCGGGCTCGGCAGCCATTCGGAAGCATGATTCTTCCACGCTTCCTCCGTAAGCACTTCGCCTTCGGGGCTGACGAATTGCCCGGCAAAATTTCCAATCGCGCGGTGAAAGCCCTTGTGCGGCAGCTTCAGCCGGAACGGAATCCCCGCCTTGTCGATCACGCGCTGCCAGCGGCTCAATCCCGATTCAATCTCGCGGATGTAGTCGTCGCGCAAGCGTTCGTTCAGTGCCGTGAGCGCCGGCACATGCTTGGTGATGATTTTATCTCCCACGACTTCCGACACCGGATACTCCGCGCCGCTCAACACGTGGTCATCATTGATTTTCGTTTCTTCGAACCGGCCCTTCAGTCCGCTCGTAAAATAATTCGCCGCGTTCGACGAGACGTCCGAGCCGTACAGATCGAGCGTCACGCTGTAATGAAAATTCAAATACTTCTGAATCGTCTGGAGGTCGATCACTCCGAGAGCGCGCACGTCGGCGGGATCGTCCACTTTGTTTTCCTTCATCACCTCGCATGTCCGCTGGATGATTCGCGTCACGCCCGTCTCTCCCACGAACATGTGGTGCGCCTCTTCGGTGAGCATGAACCGGCAGGTCCGCGCCAGCGGATCGAATCCCGATTCGGCCAGCGCGCAAAGCTGGAATTTTCCGTCGCGGTCGGTGAAAAAGGTGAACATGTAAAACGCCAGCCAGTCCGGCGTCGGCTCGTTGAACGCGCCGAGAATTCGCGGATTATCCGTATCGCCGGAACGCCGCGCGAGCAGCGCCTCCGCTTCCTCGCGCCCGTCGCGCCCGAAATAACGATGCAGCAAATAGACCATCGCCCAGAGATGCCGGCCTTCTTCCACGTTCACCTGAAAAATATTTCGCAGGTCGTAAAGCGAAGGGCACGAGAGCCCGAGCATCTTCTGCTGCTCCACTGACGCCGGCTCCGTATCGCCCTGCGTCACGATGATGCGGCGCAGCGTCGAGCGGTGCTCGCCCGGCACTTCCTGCCACGCGGGCTGGCCTTTGTTCACGCCGAAATTCACCAGTCGCGCTTCGTCGCGTGGCTGAAGAAAAATTCCCCACCGATATTCCGGCATCCGCACGTAACCGAATTGCGCCCAGCCGTCCGGTTCCACGCTCACCGCCGTGCGCAGATACACTTCGTACGCGTGGCTTTCGGTAGGGCCGGTGTCGTGCCACCAATTCAGGTACGCCGGCTGCCAGTGCTCGAGCGCGCGCTGCAATACGCGGTCTCTCCCCAAATCGATATTATTCGGAATTTTTTCCGTGTAATCGATCATCGCGTCTCCCTCAAACCCGTTCCCAATTGAATTTCACCGGCGCGCCCGTGCCGTACACTTTCAGCGCTCCATTCGCGCCCACCGCGTTCGGGCGGACGAAAATCCAGTTCTGCCAGGCGGAGAGCCGGCCGAACACACGCGTCTCCATCGTCTCGCACCCTCCGAAGCGCAGATTCGCTTCGAGCCCGGTGAGCGCATCCGGCGAAAGCGCGGCGCGCGATTCGATGGCCTGCCGCATCTCGTCGTCCCAATCGAGATCGTCGGGCGCCGCCGTGACGAGCCCGGCCTCCAGCGCCTCGCGCGCCCCGAGCCTCGTCCCGATCCGGCTGCGCAGCGCCTCCACCTGTGCCGCGCCTTCGTAAACGCGCGCGGCAAGACGCGAAAGATGATTCGGCATCGGCAGCGCGCCAAAATTCAGATTCGAAAGCGCGATCGTCGCGCGCTCCGCGCCCTCCTGCGTGTCCCGCATGTAGCTGCGGTCCGCCGCCAGCGCCAGCTCGAAAAGCGAACCCACAAAGCAGCTTCCCGGTTCAATCACTGCGTAAATCGACCGCGAAGTCACGTCGAGCCGCGCCAGCGTCCGCCGCATCATCCCCAGCACTTCGCGCACGAACCAATTCGACTGATTCTTCGAAATGAATTCGTCGATCGCGAGTACCGCCGCGGGGTTTCCCACCGTCCTGATGATCCACAATCCCAGGTCCAGTTCATTCACGCGCAAATTCAGAATGGCGTCATCAAGTTCACGCGCCATCTGCAAGGGCCACCAGCTCGCGCCCGCCGCGAGGACTTTTTCGATTGTGTCGGGTCCTGCGGACTCCGGCGCGCGCACCGTGAGCGTCGCCGTGCGTGCTTCGCGGTTCCAGGCCGCATCCACGAATTCGTAGTGCAGCCCCGCCGAATCCGCCGAACGCTGGACCGGCGTGAGCACAATCCCCCTCACATTCGCGGGGCGGTCGCTCTGCTCCGCGAGCTTCAGCGCGCGCTGCTTCACGTGTTCGGCGAATTGTTGCGGCTTCACCACGTCATCCACCAGCCGCCAATCCTTCGCCCTTTGTCCGCGCACGCCGTCGGGCGTGGTGCAAAAAATATCGGCGTGGTCGCGGCGGACTTTTCTCTTGTCCGTGACGCGCGTGAGCCCTCCGGTGCCCGGCAGCACTCCCAGCAGCGGCAATTCCGGCAAACTCACCGCCGACGAGCGGTCATCGACAAGAATGATTTCATCGCACGCCAGTGCCAGTTCGTATCCTCCGCCCGCGGTCGTCCCGTTGCAGGCCGCGAGGAATTTCAGCCCGGAATGAGCGCTCGCGTCCTCGATTCCATTCCGCGTCTCGTTCGTAAACTTGCAGAAATTCACTTTCCATGCGTGCGACGACGATCCCAGCATGTAGATGTTTGCGCCCGAGCAAAAAATCCGGTTCTTCGCGCTCGTGACGATTACCGACCGGATTTCCGGATGCTCGAACCGGATCCGCTGCAGCGCGTCGTGCAATTCGATGTCCACGCCCAGATCGTAGGAATTGAGTTTCAATTTGTAGCCGGGGCGAATCCCGCCGTCCTCGGCCACGTCCATTGTGAGCGTCGCCACTGGCCCGTCAAACTTGAGCCGCCAGTGCTTGTAGCGCGAGGGATCGGTTTGAAAATCGACCGGCTCTGATTTCGCCTGCGTCTCTTGCGTCACTGCCACATCCACGAGATCCTCCTACTCGACACTCGCCTGTATCGCCTTCGTCAATTTCGCAAAACTTTCTTCCACCGTGTTTCGAGTCGTATCGAGATAGATGTCCGCTTTCCGGTAGAGCGGCTCGCGCGCCTCGAGAATCCGCCGCAAATCTTCCATCGCGCGGTTGCTTCCGGCAATCGGACGGAAATCGCCCTGCGCGATCACGCGCGACATATGCTCTTCCGGCGCCGCCTTGATCCACACCGTGAAGCAATTCGCGAGCAGATAATCGAACGTCTCCGGCTCCGTCACGATTCCGCCGCCCACCGACACAATCATGCGGTCGTGGCCCGCAAGCACCCGCTCGAGCGCGCGCCGCTCGATCCCGCGGAATCCGGATTGCCCGTACATCGAAAAAATTTCCGTGAGCGGCATTCCCGACTGCTTTTCGATTTCTTGATCCAGCTCGATGAACGGAATTTTCATTTCCGCGCCGAGCTTCGCTCCGAGCGTGGACTTCCCCGCCCCGCGCAACCCCACCAGCGCGATGCAGGTGCGCCGTGCCGCCACTTCGGGGCCGAACTCGCGCGTCAAACGCCGCACCACATCTTCGCGGCGGTTCGCGGGCAATTTTTCCAGGAGCCGCTCGATCATTTGCCGCTCGGCCGGCGCTTCGGCGATCGGCGTAAAAAATTCCGTAAGCGAAATGTGCAGCGCCGCGGCGATCCGCCGCAGCAGTACAATGGACACGTTGCCTTCGCCGGCCTCCAGTTGCGCCAGGTGCCGCTCGGAAACACGCGCCTTGCGTGCGAGCGCTTTTCGCGTGGCGCCGCTGCGGGCGCGCAGGTGGCGCACGCGTTCGCCGAGCAGCTCGAGGAAATCTTTTTCGCGCACCATCGCCGGCGCGCTGCGGCGCGCGGTGGTTGTTCTGGATTCGGCGTGAGCCGGCATGCTATTCTGCACTGTCTCCCTGGATGCAGTATAATACATGCGAGCATTTCAGAGGCCAAGCAAAATTGGAGTCAGGCTCGGGCCGGGAAGAGCTGTTTCGATTGAGCGTTGAGACGCGGCTGAGATAACAGTCATAATATCAGTGTGTTACAGAACATCTGAGGTTGGCCGGGCTGCGCTGATTTCCTGAAGTCCGGTGCCAATACGACATGCATTATAATGCATGTCCCAAAATTCTCATTCGGTTTGCGGAGGGCGATCCATGAAGCTGCTGAATTACGTTGCCAACCAGTGGCAAGAGGGCGCCGGCGCCGGCGAACCACTGTTCGATCCGGTCACGGGAGAAGAGCTCGCGCGCATTTCCTCGCAGGGCGTCGACATCCGCGCCGCGCTCGATTTCGCGCGCTCCGAGGGAGGCGCGGCGCTGCGGAAGCTCACCTACAATCAGCGCGCCGACCTGCTTGCGAAGATCGCCGAGGCCCTCGCCGCGAATCGCGACGAATATTTTCGCATCTCGCTTCTCAATTCCGGCGCCACGCAAGCCGACGCCGCCTTCGACGTTGACGGCGCCATCTACACCCTCAAGTACTACGCCAAAATCGGCCGCGCTCTCGGCGAAACGAAATTCCTGAAAGAGGGCGCGGTCTATCCGCTTTCGAAAACGAATATTTTTTCGGCGCAGCATTTTCTTCTTCCCGCGAAAGGCGTCGCCGTTTTCATCAACGCTTTCAACTTCCCAGCGTGGGGCCTGTGCGAAAAGGCCGGACCCGCGCTGCTCTCGGGCGTCCCGATTCTGGTGAAGCCCGCGTCGCCCACCGCGTGGCTCACCAATCGCATGGTCGAAGACATCGTCAAAGCCGGTGTTCTGCCGCCCGGCGCGATTTCGATGCTGTGCGGCGCGGCGCGCGATCTGCTCGAGCACGTCCGCGAAGGCGACATCGTTTCCTTCACCGGCTCCGCGGACACGGCCATGCGCATCCGTTCGCACCCGAATGTCCTGCGGCGCTCGATTCGCGTCAACGTCGAGGCCGACAGCATCAACTCGACCGTGCTCGGCCCCGACGCCGCTCCCGGCACGGACCTTTTTGACCTCATCGTGAAAGAGGTGGTGCGCGAAATGTCAATAAAAGCGGGCCAAAAATGCACGGCTATCCGGCGCGTGATGGTTCCGCGGCAGCACGCAAAAGCCGTGGGCGAAGCGATTGCGGCGCGCCTCGGCGCGACGAAAGTCGGCAACCCGCGCAACGCCGAAGTGAAAATCGGCCCTGTGGTCAACAAGGCGCAGCAATCGGCGTGCCTCGCGGGCCTGCGCCAGTTGAAGGAAGAGTGCAAAGTTGTTTTCGGCGGCGATGAACATTTTCAGCCCATCGATGCCGACGCGCAGAAGTCCGCGTTCGTGCAGCCGACGCTGCTCGCAACCGACCGCGGGCTCGACGCGAAATATGTTCACGACGTGGAAGTGTTCGGCCCGGCGGCGACGCTCGTCGCGTACGATTCGGTGGGCGACCTCGTCGCGCTGACGCGGAGAGGATTAGGCTCGCTCGTCTCGTCGGTTTTTTCCAACGATCCCGCGTTCCTGGAAAATGTGCTCGTCGAAATCGGCGACCTGCACGGGCGCGTGCTGGTGGTGGATTCCTCGGTGGGCGGCCAGCACACCGGCCACGGCAACGTGGTGCCCGCGTGCTTGCACGGCGGCCCCGGCCGCGCCGGCGGCGGCGAAGAACTCGCCGGCTTGCGCGCGCTGCTCCTCTATCATCGCCGCTTCGTAGTCCAAGGCCCGCCCGCCACAATCACCGGCCTAGAAGCCCAAGCCGTCGACGCAAGTCTGCTGTACTCGTGACTGGAGTAAGCAGTCAGCAGTGATTGGTGATCGCGAATCTTCGGCAGTGGTTAGAGTGAAGGCGAAGGTACAGCGAAGAGTCGGTATGGGTGGCATCAAACGGGAATGACAGATCCTCATCCTAGCCACGCTGAGTGATGTATCCTGAATGTGAAACGGGCGCCTGCCCCTTCTGCCCTGGGAGGAGAGCATGCCGCTAGAAAAAGAACTCGGTTACTTTAATTCGATTCGGGCTGAGCTGGTAAAAACCCACGAAGGTAAATTCGCGCTGGTGAAGGATGAAACCGTCATCGGGACATTCGACCAGGCGGAGAGCGCTTACCGCGCGGGCGTCGCGCAGTTCGGAACCGCACCTTTCCTCGTCAAACAAATCCTGCGGGAAGAACCAGTGGAAACGGTCCCAGCGCTAACTGTGGGACTTTTGAATGCCCGTCTATAGCCGAAGCTACTGGCCTTCCAACCAGTTTGGTTATCCACACAACCTTCGAATCTTCGGCCCGCTCATTTCGGTTGAGATCGGCGTGCCTCAGGCCCTCGCGCAGCATCTCAGCTCCCACAATTTGCCCGTACCCGCGCCTGTTCCCGGCGTAGCGTTGATTGACACGGGGGCATCCATCACTTCGGTGGATAACAGCGTGTTTCGGACTCTACGGACACAACCCGTCAGCATAGCCACGGTCGGAGGGGCACACGGTTCAGCGCAGCAGTCCGTCTATCCGGCGAGCATTTCTTTTCCCGGGACGGCGCTGCAAGGGCTCGATTTCAACCAGGTACTCGGATGCGATATCAGCGGGCAGGCGACGGGATTGCAGCAGCCATTGATTGCTTTAGTCGGACGAGATCTTCTGCAGCACTTCGTATTTATCTACCACGGCCCAATGGGGCTCATCACCTTCGCACACTGAATTGCATAACATCCGCCTCGACGCATGGCGCAGCCTTCCGTGTGAATAGATGCCACGAAAACCGAGGGTCAGGGGCGAGGCGAGAGCGATGGTGGTAAAGATCCTTCCGCGCGGCCTGGATGACGGGCGTGGTGCGCGTCCTCGGCGGAAGAGACCGGGGCGGGCGGAGTTTTACAAGGACTAGTCCTTGAAATGGAGATAACTTTATGATAAACTGTGTTTCGAATGATGGGACGCGACAAGGCGTGGAGGAAACAGGCGGGCGGGGCGGGGATTTCTAATCGCGGATCCGCGATTAGAAATCGTCGTAAGCGATTGAAAACAAAGGGAAGGAGGCATTTCTAATCGGCTCAAAACAGGGGGGGCGGCCAGCGCAAAAGCAAAGAGAAAGAGAAAAGCAGATCCCTCCCTGCGGTCCCCTCAGCTGCGTTCGGGGCAGGCGGGATGACGGCTAGGCCTGAAGAGCCGGCGGGATGCCGGCGCTACGAAGGCGCAGACAAAAACCGCACAGGCAGGAGTGCCTGTGCCACGGGAAGGCAAACCCGGCGCGGCGGGCGAGTCAAGCCTCGCCGTACAAAGCGGCGTCCAGCCGCCGCACTCCAAAAGGGCGAAGAGCCGGCGGGACGCCGGCGCTACGGAAGCACGGAAAGGACACAATCAAAGACAAGAGAGATTCTTCGGCCGGACGACCGGCCTCAGAAGGACGAGCGAAGAGAAAAGCAACGGCAGCTCTGTCTATGCCATTGCGCGCTTGAGGCGCTGGGCCGATTTTTGCAGGCGGCGCTTCAGGCTCTCGACTTCTTTGGAGATTTGTTCGAGCTCTTTTTTGGCCACGACGCCGGCTTTCTTCAGCTTGCGGGCGGTGCGGTCGGCCCGGCCGACAGCCGCGCCGATTTTTGCCGCTGCTTGGTCGAATCTGGATTTCGCCATGGAGACCTCCCTCAGAAGTTCGGGCGATGTTATACGCGGGGGGAGCGGAACGTCAATGATTGTTGCGGCGAATGGAACGCATTGGACAAGGGCGTGCTCGCGCGTGCCATGGAGGAACGGCGAAGAGGACAGGCCGGGAGGCCTGTCCTACAAAGGCGCGGAGGCTTGCTAGCTGTGGGCGGCGCCGAGTTCGTGGATGATTTGGCCGACGAAAGATTTGGCGTCGCCGAAGAGCATGAGAGTTTTGTCGAGGTAGTAGAGAGGATTGTCGATGCCGGCAAAGCCGGGGTTCATGCTGCGCTTGATGACCATCACGGTGCGCGCTCTGTCCACGTCGAGAATGGGCATGCCGTAGATGGGGCTGGAGGCATCGCTGCGCGCGGCGGGATTGGTGACGTCGTTGGCGCCGATGACGAGCGCGACATCGGTCTGCGGAAAGTCGCCGTTGATTTCGTCCATGTCGAGCAGCTTGTCGTAGGGCACATCGGCTTCGGCGAGCAGGACGTTCATGTGGCCGGGCATGCGGCCGGCGACGGGATGGATGCCGAATTTTACGTCGACGCCGCGGCGAGTGAGCGCGTCATACAGCTCGCGCACTTTGTGCTGCGCCTGCGCGACGGCCATGCCGTAGCCCGGGACGATCACGACTTTGTTTGCGGCAGCGAGAATCGAGGCGGCTTCTTCGGGGCTGGCGCTGCGGACCGGACGCGCTTCCTGTCCGGCGGCGGCAGTGGATTGTTCCTGGCCGAACGCGCCGAAGAGAACGTTGGTGAACGAGCGGTTCATGGCTTTCGACATGTTCACGGAGAGGATGAAGCCCGAAGCGCCGTCGAGAGCGCCGGCGATGATGAGCAGCTTGCTATCGAGGACAAAGCCCATCATGGCGGCGGAAAGTCCGGCGTAGGAATTGAGCAGCGAGATGACCGTGGGCATATCCGCGCCGCCGATGGGAACGATCATGAGCACGCCGAAAATCAGCGGCACGCCGATGATGAGCGGGAAAACGCGAGTCTGCTCGGGATGAATGACGAGGAACACGGCAACCACGACGGCGGCGGCGAGAATCGAGAGGTTGACGAAATTCTGGCCCTTGTAAGTGATCGGCCGCTGCGGCAGCCACTCTTCGAGTTTGCCGGCGGCCATGAGGCTGCCGGTGAGGGTGAGCGAGCCGAGAATTACTTCCATCGAAAGGACGGACATCATGAACGGCGGAATGTTCGGCGAGCGGAGATAAAACTCGGACGTGCCGACAAGCGTGACGCAGAGGGCGCCGCACGCGTGGCTCAGTGCGGTCCGCTGCGGCACGGCCGTCATTTGCACGAGGCCGAGCGGCACGCCGATGATCGAGCCGAGCACGAGGCCGATGGCGATGCCGCGGAAGTCGACGATGCCGTGATGCAACAAGGTGCCGCAGACGGCGAGAAGCATGCCGAGCTCGCCGGCCCAAACGCCGCGGCGCGCCGTCGTGGGCGAACTCAGCCACTTGAGCGAGAGAATGAAAAGCGCGGCAGCGGCAAGGTAGGTGATCTGGATGACGTGTTCGGTCGGCGGCATTGGGGGCTATTTTTGCGGACGGCTGGATTTGAACATCTTGAGCATTCGATCGGTGATCAGAAAGCCGCCGACCACGTTGCTGGTGGCGGCCACGATGGCGATCGTGCCGAGAATGGCGGAGAGCGTGCTTTTGTGTTCGCCCGTGAGAATGATGGCGCCGACGACGGCGATGGCGTCGAGCGCATTGGTGAGCGACATCAGCGGCGTGTGCAGCAGCGGCGAGACGCGGCGAATGACTTCGAAGCCGATGAAGGCAGCCAGCATGAAGACGTACAGACTGGTGATGAGATCTGCGTTCATTTTCTAGCGGCCCTCCGCGGCCTGCACCGTCAACGACGGCAACGAGAAAAATTCGCGCACATGCGGATTCACGATTTCTCCTGCGCGCGTGACGAGGGTGCTGGTGAGGATATCGTCCTTCAGATCGAGGGTGAGCTTGCCGCCCTGCACCAGATGCAGCAAGAACGCGCTGATATTGCGGGCGTACATCTGGCTGGCATGGTACGGGACGCTGCTGGCGAGGTTGATGCGGCCGATCACCGTCACGTTGTGCTCGACCACCGTTTCGCCCGGGCGGGTCAGCTCGCAATTGCCTCCGCGCTCCGCGGCGAGGTCTACGATGACGGAACCTGGCGCCATTCGTTGCACCATCTCGCGGGTCACCAGCACGGGAGATTTTTTTCCCGGAATCACAGCGGCGGTGATTACCACGTCGCTTTCCGCCACGGTGTTGCCGAGCAATTCGCGCTGCTTTTGGTAGAACGACTCATCCTGCGCTTTCCCGTAGCCGCCCGCATCTTGCGCATCCTTCGCTTCAATCGGCAGCTCGACGAACCGGCCGCCGAGGCTTTGCACCTGCTCTTTGGCCGCAGGCCGCATGTCGTAAGCGGAGGCGACTGCGCCGAGACGCCTGGCCGTCGAAATCGCTTGAAGTCCGGCAACGCCCGCGCCGATCACAAAGACGCGCGCGGGCGTAATCGTTCCGGCAGCGGTGGTGAGCATCGGGAACATTCGCGGGACCGTGTCCGCGGCGATGATCACCGCTTTGTAACCGCAAATCGTTCCCACCGAGGAAAGGGCGTCCATGCTCTGTGCGCGGGTGGTGCGCGGCATCAGCTCCACTGCAAAGGATGTGATGCCGGCGTCGGCAATTTCTTGCAAGGTTTTTACATCGCCGAGAGGACGGAGGAAACCGACGAGAACCTGATCGCGGCGGAAAAGCGGAAGATCGGCGCGGCCGGTTTTATCGTTCGAGCCGTAGCACAGCACCTGCACCACGAGATCGGCCGAGCCAAACACTTCGGAGCGCTGCGCAACGATTTTCGCTCCCTTTTCTGTGTAGGTGGAATCCGGATAGCCGGCTTCAACCCCCGCGCCCGCTTCGATGACGACTTCCATCCCGGCTTTCATCAGCCCGGGAATCACCATAGGGACCAGGCCTACGCGCCGCTCCCCTGGAAATGACTCTTTGGGGACGCCGACGATCATCTACTCGCCTCCATTATTTTCGGGTGGAATCGGTTTTCGCATTCTCAGGAGACCGCACCGGCAGATTCTCGTGCACGAGCCGTTCCAGAACCGAGCATTCTAGCCACAAATGCGCGAATCTCCAATCGAAGATAACTCTGAAGGAGCGGACATGACCCGGATTGAAACACCTCCTGTGCAACGTCCAGGATCTTGTGGCGCGCGACGCGTCCTGATTGAAAAACAAAGCGGAAGCCCCTCGGCTGCGCTCCCGCCTACGCCAAGGCTTCGGCGGGCAGGCAGGACAGGCAAGCTTCGGCACTCCAAAGGTCTTGGTGGGCAGCGCTCAAATAGATTGGATTCCAACAAAGCCAAGAAAGAACTAAGAGCTCGGGGGCGCGGTGCCGTCGTCCAAATACTTCACGAAGACGACCTCGTTCTGTGCTTCGTTGTAAAGCAGGTCGTCGACATTCGCTTTCGCGAGGAGCAGGCCGAAACCGCCGGGGCGGAGTCCTTTTTCCTGTCGAATCACGTCATGGGCCGTTGGCTCATCCGGCATGTGGGAGATGGCAGCGTGGTCGAGTTCGGCGAATTTGAAGCCGGGCCCCGGGTCGGCGATGCGGTAGAGCAGCATGCGCTTGGCGCGGAGATAGGAAATGCGCACCTTGCGGCTCGGGTCGAGCTTGCCTCCCCACTCGACCGCATTCAACAGCAGCTCGTGAAACGCCTGGCCGACAGCTCGCTGAGCATCTTCGGAGAGCCCTGCTTTGAGGTGAGCCATGAAGCCCTCGATTCGCTCGGCCGCCTCGAGCGAGCACGGCACGAGCAGCTCGACCCACGTGGGCCGCGCGGAGATCACTTCGATCGGGAGCGCGTCGGATTTCTTGGCCATGGATTCACGAATCTGCGCCACGAGTGTCTTCGGCTCGATCGGCTTGGTGATGTACTGGTAGGCCTGCTCGCGAATCGCGCTCAGGAGAGTTTCGGGCGTGTCGTCGGAGGTCATGACGATTACTTTCGGGCGCTTGGTGTTCTTGCGCAGAGCCGCGAGGACTTCGATGCCGTTCATGCGCGGCATCCATACGTCGAGCAAGATCAAGTCGAATTTGCTGGCCTTGAGTTTTTTAAGGACTGCCTCGCCATCGGCCACCGCCGCGACCTGGAATTTCGCCGCCCGCAGCGTTTCGGTCAAGAGCAGGCGAGTGGTGCGATCATCATCGGCCACCAGGATGCGTGTCATCTTTTCCTCCGCGTTGCCTTTGGCGGGCGGCTGCGCCGCTCGGGCGAGCTTTTCGAGTTGCCGATCACTTGCAGGGACGGCAAAAGGCCCGCGAGTTCATCCTCGAGAGCCGCGAACATTTCCCATGTGCCATCGAGTGTACCTCCGCGGGCGGCCATTTCCAGCCGCCGCGCGGTATCGAACGCCGGCGAGGGACCGAAGTTCCCTACCGACCCTTTCAGCGCATGCGCCGCGCCCGCAAGGCCCTGGGCATCCCGGGCGGTGAGGGCAGCCCGGATGCGAGCCATCATCTTAGGACAATCGTCGCGGAATGTCTTGATGAGCGAGCGAAGCAACTTGTGGCTGCCGTTGAAGCGCTCGAGCAGCTCTTTTTCTCCCCGAGCGCCAGCGGCTTCCGGCTGAACTGGTGCGGCGGGAATTGACGGGTTCGGTGAGCCGACTGACGCGATCGCCTGCCGAAACGTTCTTGGGTCGATCGGCTTCGCGAAATATCCGTCCATGCCCGCTGCGAGGCAGCGTTCGCGGTCGCCCGGCATGGCGTGAGCGGTCATGGCAATGATGGGGATGTGCCCGCCATTCGACGCCTCTTTTCCGCGAATGATCTGTGTGGCTTCGAGTCCGCCCAGCTCCGGCATCTGCACGTCCATCAAGACCAGGTCGAAATTGTGCCGCTCGACCGCCTCGATCGCTTGCAGGCCGGTCTCGGCAACAATCACTGAATGGCCGTCGCGCTCGAGCAAATGCAGCACAAGCTCCTGATTGACGGGATTGTCCTCGGCTACGAGAATCCGCAGCCGGCGGTGAGCCTCGCGAACGCGGCGCTGTCCCTCCAATGGGCGTTCTTTTTGCGGAGTGCCGACATGCAGTGTCGTAATAATTGCATCCCAAAGCTCCGACTGTTTCACGGGCTTGGCCACCGCCGCCACACCGAGCTTTTTCGCGCGAGCCAGGTCTTCCCTTTGCCCTGCAGAGGTAAGAACAATTACCGCCACGTGCCGTCCACGGGGACTCTTCCGAATCCGCCGCGCGACTTCGAAGCCATCCATCTCCGGCATGTGGCCATCGAGGATGACGAGCCGGATGGGGTTGCCGCTTTTTTGCGCGCGATCGAGCGCGGCCAGCGCCGCCAGGCCGCTTTCGGCAGGCACGGGCTTGAGCCGCCAGCTCGAGACCATTTCTTCGAGGATGCGGCGGTTCGTATCGTTGTCGTCCACCACGAGCGCGGGCAGGCCGCTCAATTTCACGGGAGACGCCTCGGGGAGTGTTTCCTCCACGGCGGGCTGGCGTTCAAAACGCGCGGTGAAATGGAATGTGCTTCCGACTCCGCCTTCGCTCTCCACCCAGAGGCGGCCGCCCATCAACTCGGCCAACTGCGCGGAAATCGAAAGGCCAAGCCCCGTGCCGCCGTATCGCCGGGTGGTGGAACTATCGGCCTGGGCGAACGCCTCGAAAATGCGCTTCTGCTTATCGGCGGGAATTCCGATGCCGGTGTCGGTGACGCACACGTGAAGAAGACATTCTTCCTTCGATTGAGATTCGAGGCTCGCGCGCAGCACGATTTCGCCGTGCTCGGTGAATTTCACCGCGTTCCCCACGAGATTGACGACGATGCGGCGCAGCCGCTCAGGATCGCCCACGAGAGCGTCTGGCACGTCCTGCGCCACGTGGCAGGCGAGTTCGATGCCCTTCTGCTGGGCGCGCACGGCGAGCACCTTCAGCGTGTCTTCCAGCGTGTCGCGCAGGCCGAAGGCCACGCGGTCGAGCTCGATTTTTTTCGCCTCGGCTTTGGAGAAATCCAAAATGTCATTGATCAGGCTCAAAAGCGATGCGGCGGAACTTTTCACGGTGCGCAGATATTCGCGCTGTTCGGCGGTGAGCCGGGTGTCGAGGGCCAGATCCGTCATGCCGACGATGGCGTTCATCGGCGTGCGAATTTCGTGGCTCATATTGGCGAGGAATTCGCTTTTCGAGCGGGTGGCGTCTTCGGCCCGCTGCTTGGCCACTTCGAGCTCTCTCACAAGCTGGGCCAGCCTTTTGGCGTCCTGTTCCTGCGCCTGCCGGGCGGCTTCCAGATAATCGGCGTAAAGCTTCAATTCGTCGCTGGCGCGGCGCCGCTCGATGAACTGCCCGATTTGCGTGCCGATGGAATCGAACATCTGGAGGAGCTCGTCTTCGGGCTTGCGAATGTCGCGCCCGAAAAATTCCATCACGCCGACAACGTCTTCCCCGATGCGAATAGGGAACCCGAAGCAGGAGTGCAACCCCTCTTGGGCAGCCACCTCGGCGCGCGGATAGGGGACGCCTTGCGGAATTTCCGTGCGCAGCACGGGCTGGCCTGTGTCCCAGACCCTTCCGGGCAAGCCGATTCCCCGCTTGTACGTCATGGTCCGGGAGGCATTTTCGAATTTCGGGATGGCGATTCCGGGCCGGTGCCAGAATTGAACGCAGCGCAGGACACCGGCGATCTTGTCGAGACGCCACATGGATCCCACTTCCCATCCGAGCCCTTCGCAAACCGACATGAGGAGCAAGGGCGACGCGGCATTCAACGAATCCGCTTCGGCGAGCACGCGCGTGATGGCATAGCCGGCAGCAAGCCGGCGCTCGGCGCGCTTGCGCAGGGTGATGTCGCGGGCCACGGCGAAAACCAATTCCTGCTCGCGGCTCGGCATGGCGTTCCAGAGGAGCCAGAGGTAGCTGCCGTCGGCACAGCGATAGCGATTTTCAAACGAGGTCAATGCGTTGCCTTCGCGGATGCGCTGTGCTTCGGCAATCGTCGCATTGCGATCGTCCGGATGGACAAAATCGAGGTAGGGATGCGCGAGCAGCTCTTTCGCGGGGATTCCCAGGGTCTTTTCCCACGCGGGGTTAATGTGCTTGAAATATCCGTCGAAGCCCGCCACGCAAATCATGTCCACAGAAAGATTGAAGAGCTGGTCGAGCTCGGATTCGGCGACGTGGCGATCGTGCATCGCGCGGGAAAGATCGGCGATGCTGCGGCGGAGTTCGAGTTGGGTCACCGCCTGGCGGCTCAGCGCTTTCAACGCTTCCATTTGACCGGGCGTCAGATCGCGCGGCACCCGGTCCATCACGCAAAGCGTGCCCAGCGCGAACCCCTCCTGGGTGAGCATCGGCGCGCCGGCGTAAAACCGCACGGGCGGCTCGCCGGTGACGAGCGGGTTTTCGCGGAAGCGTTCATCCTGGAGAGCGTCAGGGACGACGAAGACGTCGGGCTGGAGAATCGCGTGAGCGCAAAACGCAATGTCGCGCGGCGTTTCCTTTGAGTCCATCCCCACCTTCGCTTTGAACCACTGGCGGTCCGCGTCGACAAGGCTCACGAGCGCGATGGGAACGCCGCAAATGGCGCCGGCGAGGCGCGTAAGATCGTCGAACTCGCGCTCGGGAGGAGTGTCGAGGATCGCGTAGTTCCGGAGTGTGTCGAGCCGCGCGGCTTCGTTCTCGGGCAGAGGAGGCTTCATCGTGGCGGGATGAGACCCGGCGGGGAATCATCTTATGCGGACGCCGCGCGGCAAGTCAACGAAACGTAAACAAGCGGCCGCGCGCAGCCGCGGGCGAAGAAGTGGGCGCTTAGGAGGAGGCGGCGCGGGTGGTGCCGATGGAAGTCTCCGCGAGCCACTCCGAGATGCGCGCGAGCGCCTGGCGCAGGCGCTCCGGATCGCCGCCGAAACCGATGCGAATGTGCGATTCCATCCCCAACTGCTCTCCCGGAACGATCAGGACGCCTTTTTTCTCGCGCAATTCCTCCGCCATTTGCGCAGAGTTTTCTCCGCCGTGCAGCGCGGCCCAGGCAATGGCTCCCGCGCGTGGGGAAACGTGCGCGAAGCGGCCCGCATGAGATGCGAACCAATCGCGCACGATCGAATAATTCCGGCAAATGATATTTCGCGTGCGAGAAAGAATCCATTCACGCCGCACCGGCTCGAGCGCCGCCGCAGCCAGCCGGTCGGTAAGCATTGTGGGCCCGATGCTCGTGTAATCGTGGTAGCCCCAGAGGCGCTCGATCATTTCGGCGGGACCTACAACCCATCCGGTGCGCAATCCGGGAAGGCTGTAAGCTTTCGAAAAGCCGGCGGTGCAAAGAACGCGGTCGTAGCTGCCCCAGAAACTTGGCGTCATCGGCCCGTCGAATTCCGCGCCGCGGTAAACTTCATCGGCCAGGATCCACGCGCCGACATGTGAAGCGGCGGCGACAATCGCATCGCGTTCCTCCTGCTTCAGGATGGCTCCCGTGGGATTATTCGGATTGCAGATGGCGATGAGTTTTGTGCTGGGAGTGAGGAGCCGCGGAAGCTCATCCGCGTCGATGCCCCAGTTGAGCTGCCGGCGCAGCCAGAGCGGCTTCACGCTGGCGCCAAACGCGCTGGCCAAGCCGCCGATTTGCATATAATTCGGCAGCATGAAGACGATTTCGTCGCCCCGGTCAAGCAGCGCCCACGTGGACACAAAATTCGCTTCGGAGCAGCCACAGGTGAGCAGCACATTCTCCGCGCGCGCGCCGGGATAGAGACCGGCGATCTTAGCGCGCAATTCTTCGCTGCCGTTTGTCTGCGGATAACCGAGCGGCACGTCCAAAATTTTTTTCAGGGTCTCGGGGTCGGGAACCAGTTCAGCCGTGGTGAGCGGGAGCACGCCGCTTTCGGAAATATTCAGCTCGATCCGATGCTCCCAAACCGATTGCCAGCGTTCCAGTTCGAAGGGTTGAATCTGCATGCGGCTCACCTCATGGATTGCAACTCCGGCGTCGTTTCAGAAATGTAAGCGAATCATGGCTCATTCCCCAAGCGATTTTGCAGGTCCCCGATTTGCTATCGGTCGCGCTCCGCGGGAAAATGGCGGCCGGGCCGGAAAATCTCAAGGAGGCGCGATGGGGATTCGAATATTTCGGGAAGCAATCCTGGTGCTTGCCGGCTTCGGCGCGCTTTCGGGGCCGTTGCTCGCGCAGAGCGGCGCCGTGAAATCCGTTCCGGCGGAGCAATCCGCAGCGAATTCTTGGAGATTCGCTGTCTCCGGCGACTCAAGGAATTGCGGGGACGTGGTGATGCCCGCCATCGCTGCGGGGGTGAAGAAATCCGGTGCGCAATTCTACTGGCACCTGGGCGACCTGCGCGCGATCTACGATTTTGATGAAGATATCGTGCATCAGCTCCGGTATATTTCGAAACCGCCGGCAATCAGCGATTATGAAGCGCTCGCCTGGCAGGATTTCATCGAGCACCAAATCAAGCCGTTCGAGGGCATCCCGTTTTTTCTCGGCATCGGCAACCACGAAACGATTTCGCCCAAGACGCGGGAGCAATTCATCATCCAGTTTGCCGATTGGCTCGATTCGTCTGTCTTGCAGGCCCAGCGGCTGGCCGACGATCCGAACGATCACCGGCTGAGCACTTTCTACCATTGGATCATTCCGCCCGTCGATTTCGTCTATCTGGACAATGCCACACTCGACCAGTTCGACGACGACCAAATCAAATGGTTCGAGAAGGTGCTGAATGCCGCCAGAACGAACCCGGGCGTCCGCAGCGTGGTGGTGGGAATGCACGAAGCGCTCCCGGAAAGCATTTCCGCGAGCCACAGCATGAATCAATCGGCAGAAGGAATCGAAAGCGGGCGGCGCGTGTATACCGACCTGCTGCGCCTGCAAAATGAAAATCAAAAGCGCGTGTACATTCTTTCGAGCCACTCGCACTACTTCATGGAGGGAATTTTCAATACCGATTACTGGCGCGTTCACGGCGGCATTCTGCCGGGATGGATCGTCGGCACCGCCGGAGCCGTGCGATACAAATTGCCGGAGGCACGGGCCGAAGCGCGTGTGGCCAAAAACAATATTTACGGGTACTTGCTCGGCACGGTCAAGGCGGACGGCGAGATCGAATTCCACTTTCACGAAGTGGGCGTCAGCGACGTTTCAAAGGAGACCGCCGCGCAGTTCGGAAGGAAACCAGGCGAGACGGAAGATTTCGTTCCGTGGTGCTTCGACCACAACACGCAGGATCCGAAGAAGGATTAAAGCCCGGGCGGTATCCGCTTAGGGCCGAGTGCAAAGCAGACGACACCGAAGCGAAAACAGAAGCCTGCCGGCAGGGCCGCAGAGCGTGATTATTTCGCGGAAATAGCGGCGGCAATCAGTTCTTGCGGGGACTGGCGAACGCCAGCGTCAGCAGCGTGTGCTGCTCCAATTCATGCGCCTTGTGCGATCCGGTGGCAGGGCTTGCACTCGCCGAGCGCTTCACGGAAAGGACAGGGCGCCCGCGTGCAAGGCGCTCGAGGCGCGGCAGCAGGAACGCGAACGCACCCATATTCGCCGGCTCTTCCTGCACCCACACAAATTCCCGCGCGCGCGAGTGGCGATCCATCTCGGCGGAAAGCTCGGCCTCGGGCAGGGGATAGAGCTGCTCGAGAAAAACGATTGCGGTCGAATCGTCCTTGCGGCGCTTACGCTCTGCAGCGAGTTCATGGCCGATTTTCCCCGTGCACAAGAGCACGCGGGAGGCCGAGCCGTCGCCGGTGTCGGGAATTACGGTGCGAAATCGCGGCGCAGATAATTCCGCGATGGAAGAAACAGCGGCGGGATGGCGCAACATGCTCTTTGGCGTGAACACGACGAGCGGCTTGCGCCAACTGCGGAGCGCCTGTCGGCGAAGCAGGTGAAAATACTGCGCCGCGGTCGAGGGCTGGCAAACCTGGATGTTGTCGCGCGCGGTGAGCTGAAGGAACCGTTCTATGCGCGCACTGGAATGTTCCGGCCCTTGACCTTCATATCCGTGCGGCAGCAAAAGCACGACTCCGGAGAGCAATCCCCACTTGGATTCGCCCGCGTCGATGAATTGATCGATGATAATCTGCGCGCCGTTGGCGAAGTCGCCGAATTGCGCCTCCCACAGCACAAGCGCCTCCGGAAAATCCCGGCTGAAGCCGTATTCGAAACCGAGCACGGAAGCTTCGGAAAGCGTGGAATTGTAAATTTCAAACCATGCCTGTCCGGAAGCTAGGTGCTGGAGCGGCAGATAATCTTCTTCCGTCTCGATGTCAGTGAGTGCCGCGTGCCTTTGATTGAAAGTGCCGCGGCGCGAATCCTGGCCGCTCAAGCGGATGGGAACGCCCTGCTCGAGCAGAGAGCCAAACGCCAGCGCCTCCGCCATTCCAAAATCGACCGGGCGCTTTCCGCGCGCCATTTCTGCGCGCTGTTCGAGCAGCTTCTTCACCTTGGGGTGGACGTGGAATCCCTGCGGGTAGCTCGCAACTGCCTCGCCGATTTCGGCCAGCTCTTGTTGCGCGACGCCTGTGTCCACTTCGAGAGCCACGTCGTAGCGGCCGCCCTGATACGCGTTCCAATAGGCGGGCAGTTGCCGCATGGGCGGACTTTTTTCCAGCTCGAGAGCCTCTTTTTGCGCCGCGTCGAGCTCTTCGCGGACTTGCTGCACCAGCGGATCGGGGTTCGCTCCGATATCGCTGGCATAAATTTTCCATAGCGGAGGGTGCGCCTCGATTTTCCGGTAGCGGCGCGGCTGCGTGATGGTGGGGTCGTCCACTTCGCTGTGGCCGTGGCGGCGATAGCCGATGAGGTCGATCACGACCGGAGATTGGAAAGCGTAGCGGTAGTCGAGCGCGATGCGCCCCACGCGCACGACGGCTTCCGGGTCCTCAGCATTCACGTGAAAGATTGGGATGGGCAGCCGCTTCGCGAGGTCGGAGGAGAAGCGGGAAGAGTGGCAATCTCGCGGCACGGTGGTGAATCCGATCAAATTGTTGACGATGATGTGCACCGACCCGCCGACATTGAACCCCTCGACTCCCGCCATGTTCAGCGTCTCGGCCCACACGCCTTGTCCTGCGAATGCCGCATCACCATGCATCATCACGGCAAGCACAACGCGCCGGCCTTCCGCCCCGATGCGCTTCTGCTTGGCGCGGACGCGGCCATTTGCGACAGGATCGACGGCTTCGAGATGGCTCGGATTTGACGCGAGATGAATGGAGAGCGTGTGGCCATTCACCGCGGGGAAATCGCCGGTTGCGCCCATATGATATTTCACGTCGCCGCCACCAAGAACGCTGCGCGGGTCGACATCTTCGAAGTGCGCAAAGATTTCCGCCGCCGGCCGGCCGACGATGTGTGTCATCACGTTCAAGCGGCCGCGATGGCTCATCGCCAGCACCGATTGTTCGGCGCCTTGCTCGGCGGCAGCATTAAGAATCGCATCGAGGAGGGGAATGAGCGCGTCTTCGCCCTCGAGCGAGTAGCGTTTGGTGCCGAGATAGCGCGTTTGCAGAACTTGCTCGAAAATTTCCGCGCGCACCAGCCGGTCGAGAATCCGAGCGCGATCGGGCTCGGGCGCCGGCGATTCCAAGCGCTCCTCGACCCACGCCCGTCGCGCGCCATCGGGAATATGCATGAACTCGGCGCCGATTGTGCCGCAATAAACTCGGCATGCTGCTTCCGCGTCGGGGCCGCTTAATTCGAGCTCGGGGACTGCGACGGGTTCGAGCCCGCCGAGCGGATCGAGGTTGGCCTGAAGAAATCCCCAGCGGCGAAACAGATTCCAAATATGTTCGCGGGCTGCTGCGGGCGCGGTGGATTCGATGGCGGCTTGCTGGCGGCTCATGAGTTTGCTCTGCGGCGTTCCATTATAGCGGCTGCATAGCGGCAGTGGCGAGGAAGACGGCTCAGCTCGCGCTCCAGGAACCGAGGAGCCGGCGGAGCAGCACAATCTGGCCGAGGTGATAGGCATTGTGGTCCAGCGTCAACAACGCTTCACGCAAGATCGTCTGGCCGGAGCCGCCGGGAATCGGCGCGAGAAGATCCGACTTGGGGTCGGTGACCAACGCCTGCATCTCCGCAAGATCGCGGAAAAATGCTTTCACACTTTTGTCCCAGGCCGCGCTGCTCGACGGAGCGGCGGTCTTAGGCCAATAGCCCGAAGGAAAATCGGGAGAGACGTGCTTCGGGTTTCGGGAGAATTCCAGGATGTCCCATTGCGCGAGGCGGGCATGCTCGAGCAACTCCCAGGCGGAGTAAGGGGCGCCTTTCGGCTTGGCACCGCGCAGCTTGGCGGGAAATTCGTTGAGCGCAGCCTTCCAATCGGCGTGGGCGTCGCCCCAGCCTAAAGATTTTCGCAGCTGGTCCCGGAGTGAAGTTTCGTCCATGGTGGCCTCGCTTTCGGAACGAGACTTTGGATGCAATGTAGCCTAATTCAGATTCACGCCATTGATTGACGCGGGCACGGCATGCCGTGCCCCTACGGGAAAAACCCCTGCCGCGCGCACCCGACGGTAAGTAGCGTCCCGCGTCCATCCGCTGGGGCTCAGCCGGCTTGTCCGCTCTGAAAGCGGGGCGTATCATCCACGCGGAAATAGTTCGAGGAGACGCCTATGTCGCTATCGCTTTTTTCGCGGCGGGATTTTTCGCGCACCATCGGCCGGTCGTTCGCGCTGGCATTTGCGGGGCCACGCTTGAGCGCGCTGCTGGCGGCGGAACGGCCCGCAGAAGCTGCGGGCGGCGCTATCCGCCTCAACGCCAACGAGAATCCGTACGGTCCCTCGCCGAAAGCGCTCGAGGCTCTGGCGGGATGCGGCTCGACCGCCGGCCGATATCCGGATCCGGTGCTGCCGCGGATGCGCGAAGCGATCGCGCGATCGCACGGCGTCAAACCCGAGAACATTTTGCTCGGATGCGGGTCGAGTGAAATTCTGCGGGTCGCTGACCTTGCGTTTCTTGCACCGGGGCAGAACGTGGTTGCAGCGGAGCCGACCTTCGAGGCGGTGCTCTCCTACGCGCGGGTGACGCGCGCGGAAGCGGTGAAGGTTCCACTCACAGCCGATCATCGCCATGACTTGCCGCGGATGGCCGCAGCCTGCACATCGAAGACGGCGCTCGTGTATGTCTGCAATCCCAATAATCCTACGGGAACGGTCGTGCATCGCGAGGAAATGAAAGAATTCGTCGAGCGCGTCCCTCCCGCAACGCTCATTCTCGTGGACGAAGCCTATTATCATTTTCCGGATGATCCGGACTACTCGAGCGTGATCGATTGGATCGGGCAGCACCCGAACCTCGTGGTGGCGCGAACATTTTCCAAGGTCTACGGGCTCGCCGGCATGCGGCTGGGCTATGGCGTGGCGACAAAAGAAACTATCGAACGAATGGGACGGCACACAATTTGGGACAACTGCAACGCGGGCGTACTGCCGGCCGCTCTGGCGAGCCTGGGCGACGCGGATTACGTCGAATCGTGCCGCAGCCGCTTGAACGGCTCGCGCCGGTGGCTCGTGGACCAACTCCCAAAAGACGGCCGCCGCTGCACGGACTCGCAAACGAATTTCGTAATGATCGATTTGGGGAGCGACGTCGAGCCGGTAATCGAGCAATTCAAGAAGCGCAATATTCTGGTGGGCCGGCGGTTTCCGTCGATGAGCAATTTTCTGCGCGTCAGCATCGGCACACAGCCCGAGATGGAGACATTTCTCGCGGCGCTGCGGGAGATTGCTCCAGCGCGCGAATCAAGAGCCGCTTGAGCGCTTCGAAAAGCAGGCCCTTCCCGGTGCCTTTGAGTGGCGGCAGGAAGGGCTCTCGCGGATATGGATTTGGTCTCGGCAGGGATACTATCGGCAAGCCCGGGGAGAACCGGGGTATTTGCGTCGTTCTGAAGCTGACGTCCCGTTTCCGCCTGGCCGGCGTGCCCGCCGGCGTTATGCCTGAGCGGGCGCTCCCGGAGGAGCGCCCATCGAACGCCGCTGCTGAAAACATTCGCGGCAGTACACCGGGCGCCCCTGCGTCGGCTTGAACGGAACCGTCGTTTCTTTACCGCACTGCGAGCAGACCGTCTTGGTTTCGACCCTTTGAACGTTTCCCGAACCCGAGCCGTTGCCAGCCGCGCGGTTGGCCTTGCACGCTTTGCACCGCTTGGGCTCGTTTTTGAAGCCCTTGTCGGCGAAAAACATCTGCTCGCCGGCGGTGAAGACGAACTCGGCCCCACATTCGGCGCACTTCAGGACCTTATCGTGGTATTCCATGCGCTGCTCCGAGACCATGCTGGGACACGACAGGCAGCGATACAGCCCGCGTCAGGCGACGAGAGGGAGGAACCCGCAACCGCAGCGGTTCCCGCCTGATGGCTGGCACGAGTCTGTTTGGATGGACCCAAGTATATTGGTCGCCTAATCCTGCTCACGCCGCTGCTTTTTCCGGAGGCGTTTACGCGAGAG
>Ga0187781_10000328_pt1 | contig 33989 bp, 29 predicted proteins | sample 0715_SJ02_MP02_2_FD_132447 | JGI IMG/M metagenome (GOLD analysis project Ga0187781, IMG submission 132447) | Tropical peat soil microbial communities from peatlands in Department of Meta, Colombia - 0715_SJ02_MP02_20_MG | ecosystem: Environmental > Terrestrial > Soil > Wetlands > Peat | place... | reverse complement strand
GGGCGACGTGGCGGGGCCGGGGTTGACATCCGGGACAGAAATGGCTGCTGCGGCCGGCGATCACGATGCGGCGAATCAGCCGTCCGCACCGCCGGCAGGGCTCGCCGGTGCGCTGGTAGACGCGCAGGCGCGGCTCGTAATTGCCCGGGCGGCCCTCGATGTCGACGTAGTCTCGGAAGCTGGTGCCCTGAAGCTTCACAGCGTGGTCCAGGACTTTTCTCACGGCCTTGAAGAGTCGGTGTCCCATTTCAGCAGGGACTCTGCCGGGCTGCGCCAGCGGATGGATTCCGGCCACAAAGAGCGACTCATCCGCATAGATGTTGCCGAGGCCCGCGAGCAACTGCTGGTTCATCAGCCAGTTCTTGATCGCGCCGCGGCGATCGCGCATGGCGCTGAGGAACTGATGCTCGGTCACCTGCTGCGCGTCCGGGCCAAGTCGAGCGAACACAGCTTCCATCTGCTCACGCGTGCAGCACCGCAACCGGCCGAAGCGGCGCACATCGCGAAAGCGCAATTCGTCGTCTTCGCCGAGGCCCAGCAGGACGTGGGTGTGCGGCGCCAGAGGCGCCTGGCGCGGGGAGACGGTGAATTGGCCGGTCATGCCGAGGCGCACCAACAGGTAGCGCGGGGGGGCGCTTTCGGCCGCGAGTTCGAGAGCCAGCGCCTTGCCCTTGCGACGAATTGAGACAACGCTCCGCCCCTCAACTTCGCCGGCAAACTGCTCAGGCGAGCCAACAATCACGCCAGGATGGCGCACCTCGACGGAGAGGATGCGGCGCCCCAAGGCGCGCTTCTGGAGACCCTGCAAAACGGTTTCGACTTCCGGAAGCTCGGGCATCGTGGATTGACGATTGTCGATTGACGATGGCCGATTGTCAACCGCCGGCTCACTCGTAACGCAGCGCCTGCACGGGATCAAGCCTGGCGGCTCGCGCCGCTGGATACAGTCCGGAGAACATGCTGATCACGATCGCAAACGCGATCGCCCCGCCCACCAGCCACCAGGGAACCGCCCACAGTCTCTCCGGCGGCAGGTTTTGGCGGCGCAGATAAAGGTTCGCGCCGGCGTTGATGACGCGTCCGATCGCCCACCCCAGCGCCACGCCTAGCATCCCACCCGTTAAACCCATGACCGCGGCCTCGGCCAGGAAGAGCTTCTTGACGTCTCCGTCGCTGGCGCCGATGGCCTTCATGATCCCGATTTCACGCCGCCGCTCGAGGATGGCCATCACGAGCGTATTTACGATGCCCAGCGCGGCCACCGCCAGAGCCAGGCTGCCGAAGATGCCGAGGAAAAGGTCCAGGACGGCGAAGAAGCGCTCGAGGCCGCGCGTGGCGTCGAGAATCGAAAAGGTGTTGAAACCCATCTTGCGGATGGCCTCTTGCACGAAGGCGACCCGGCTCGGGCTTCTTACCCGCACGCTGAGGCTAGGGTAGGCCGGCGTACTTGAAAAGTCCGGTTCGCCGCCGCGCGGGCCGGAGGGGAGCATGACGTGGAGGCTCTCGATCATCTGGAGCGGAACGAACATGCGGGCGCCGGCGATGCCGCGCATGCCCTCCGGATCCTGGTCGGTCACGGCCACGATGCGCAGCTTCTTCTCGCGCGCCGCAACCGTAAACGCGCCGCGGTAAAGGGGCTCTCCGGACACCGGTTGGCCGGAGGGCGCCTGCCGCGCGGCAGGGGACGCCGCTTGAGAGCGCTCCGCGTAGCGAAGCGTCAGCTCCTTGCCGATCAGAGTCTGGGTCTGCCCGTTCAACGAGGAGTTCGATTCGCCCACTTTGGGGCGAATTCCCAGGAGTTCGTCTGCAAACTGAATTTGCAGAATGGCCTCGTCGGCGGTGTCTGAGGAGAAGAAGCTGCCCTGCATATTTGAGAACGCGTCCCTGTCCCGCGCGGAAGGTGGAAGGCCGGCGACCATGGTGAGGTGGGTCTTGCCTGCGTACTCGACTTCGCTCGCGAAGCGAAGCTCCGGCACAGCCTCGAGAACGTCCGGCAGGCGCGCCATTTCGGCTCGCGCCGCTTCATCCAGCGGTCTGCTCTCTGCGGAAGGCGCCTCCTGGCTCTGAACGCGGCCGAAGCCTCGCAGGCTGCGCCCTGAGCTGACGACAATAGTGTCGAAAAGCCCGGATCGCGCCAGCCGGCGATCCGCTAACTGCTGAAGACCGATGCCCAGCGAGAGCATCGCCACCAGCGACGCCACTCCCACGGCAATGCCCAGAGTGGTGAGCGAGTTCCGCAGCGAGGATTCGCGCAGGTTGCGCGCCGCCAATTCCACCAAGTCGTTGGCCTTCACGGTGGGTCCTTCCTGCTGGGGGCTAGGGGCTGGGGGCTAGGGGCTGGGATAAGTGACGCAGTCTTTCGAAAGTTTTCAAAAAGATGGGGCCCAACTCCTGGTTCTGGCAGGCTATCGCCACCTCTAGTCCCATAGGCGTTAAACTAAGCAACTTGTCCCCCCGAAGCCGCGGCAGCGGCGACGTCCTTTGGCCCACGGCGCAAGCCGTGGGAATGGAACGCAGCCCTGGGATCGAACTAGCCCCGGTAGGGGCGACATCAGGATTCCTACGGTAGTGTGATGTCGCCCCTAGCGGGGCTAAACAGATTCTGGTAGGCGACCGTTCTCCCACGGCTGCGCCGTGGGCTAAATTTCGGCGCCCGCTTTGCGGGCTTCTGACAGCCGAGAGCCTTAGTTTAACGCCTAAGACCTCTAGTCCCCAGCCCCTAGCCCCCAGCCACTAGCCTCTAGCGTTCGCCTGGTCGCCGACCACCTTGCCATCCGCAAGAAAGACCAGGCGTCTGGCGTAACGCTCCGCCAGCGAGCGTTCGTGGGTCACCAAGAGCAGCGTCATACCCAGTTGTTGGTTGCACTCATCGAGCAGTGCCAATATTTCGCTTCCGGTATGACTATCCAGATTGCCGGTGGGTTCGTCAGCCAGAAGCAGGGTGGGGCGGTTGGCCAGAGCTCGAGCCAGGGCCGCGCGTTGTTGCTCGCCCCCGGATAACTGGCCAGGGCGATGCGTCAGACGGCCGCCCAGGCCCACCCGCTGCAGCGCTTCGCGCGCTCTGGACAGCCGCTCGGCGCGTTCCGCCTCGGCGAAACGCATGGGCAGCTCGACATTCTCCAGCAGCGTCATAGTGCCGACCAGGTTAAAAGCTTGGAAAACCATTCCTACACTATGGCGCCGGTAGCGGGCGAGCGCTTCGCTCGACATTGCCGCCAGATTGGTTCCGTTGACGATGACCGCCCCGGAAGTAGGACGGTCGAGGCCCGCAATCAAGTTCAGTAAAGAGGACTTCCCGGAGCCGGAACTGCCGAGGAGCGCCACGAATTCTCCTCCTCGCATTTCGAGCGAAATGCCATCAACCGCGCGGATGACCGCGTCACCCATTTGGAAGTGGCGGCAGACTGCTTCCGTGCGGATCGTGCCGCCAGTCGTGGTCGTTTCTGCCACCGTTAGTCAGACCTCCTTGTAGAGGCAAGCGTTACTCCGAGCGGGCGCAAAGGCGCCCGGTTGCCCCTGCGGAATCGAGGAGCAGTATAAGCGGGGTGGCTTGTGGTCATCAACCCCCGGTTGTGCGGGACACCCCGGTAGTGCGGGAAATAACTCTGGAAGGAGGGGTGGTAACGACAAAAAGTCCCAAACGACACCCTTACCCGCTGCTTCGATTGCCTTCTGAAATGCCAAATCTGGCATCCCATGTGCTCGCTATTTGCTGTGCTGTTTCCTTTGAAACAACTTACCCGTTTGTTCAGAGCCCTTTCGGACAATACCCGGCTCCGTCTTATCAGTCTGCTGCACGTTCGCAGCCTTAGCGTTAGCGAGTTGCAGGAGGTGCTGGGCGTTCCGCAATCTGTCGTTTCCCGTCAACTCTCCATCTTGCACTCTGTTAAGTTGGTGAAGTGGAGGCGACACGGTCTGAGAATCAGATACTCGCTCTCGCGCGCGCCGCTCCTTAACTATCCCGTAAGCGCTTTTCTTAAGGAGGTGCATCCTTTTTTCTCTGAGCTTCAGGCGGATGCGCGAAAGCTCGAGGAGTTTAAAGGAGATAGCAGTGCGGCCTAACCCGCTTTAAGCAAATGGGCGTTTCCTGTTAATGAGGAGGGCGGCGAGGTGCTCAACCCTTCGAGGAGAGGAGGGAGTTTTCATGAGGATTAAAACACTGATCTGCAATTGCAAAGGACTTTCCCCGGCTTTCAAGAATTCGGACATGAATTCGCTTCCCTTCGAGCTCGAGTCCTACCTCGATGTGGATTATGCCCTGGTGCACCCCCAGCTTTGCGGCATGGGCGGCAGCAGGCTGATGGAGGATGTCCTCCGCTCCGCTGAGTCCGACCCGGATATGCTGGTTATCGTAGGCGCGTGTGAGCCGGCGGCACAACAAAAGCTGTTTCAGAAGCTCTTCTGCAAGACTGGTTTCGATCCCGACCATTTGCTGGCGGTAGACATTCGCAACGCAACGAATGAGGTGATTCTCGAGCGGCTGGCCGAAAAAATAGGCGAGCGCGTGCAGCCCAAAGAAAGGCGCCACTGACCCCCACGCTTGGGGAACCGGTGCGGTTCCGAGTAACTAGGAGAAAATGCGGTGCCAAAGCCACGCAGTCCCAGAGAGCGGTTTCCCTGGTATCCTACCATCAACTGCCAGGGGTGCCTGCGCGATCTGGAGTGCCTTAACTTCTGCCCTGCGAACGTTTTCGATTGGGATCCGGCCACCGGCGCTCCTATCGTTGCCCGGCCCCTGGACTGCATCCCTGGCTGTAACAGTTGCGCCGAGAACTGCAAAGGCAATAGTATTACGCTTCCGGGCAAGAAAGCAGTGGCGGCAGCGCTAAAGCGCATCCGCTCCGAGGAGGGGCGGCGCCCAAGTAGCAGAGGGACCGTGGGTGCGAGGCATGTGGTTGCCGCCCGGCGGTCCCGGCAACGCCGTGCCCAGGGAAGCCAGAAATCAGCAAATCCAAGTTCGGTTATCACATTCACAACGCCGGCAAACAAGGCGCCGAAATAGGCGCGCGCTCCCATGCATCGCAAGACAAGCGGAGGCTTGGAGTGCGGCAGCGGAGCTGCCGCCCTGGAATGGCGCGCTACCCGGAAGGCGGCAGCTCCGCAAGCTCCGCTGCCGCACAAACTGTGAAAGAACCGTGGGAATGGAGAAACTGTCATCCTGAGCGCAGCGAAGGATCACCGTAGTTGGTTTGCTTCCACGCACTTCCGAAAACTACGGAGATCCTTCGCTGCGCTCAGGATGACAGGGGCGCTGATTTTTTCGCGGCTTCGCACGCCGAGGGGAACGTTATTGAGGAGTCATAGCTATGAAAACCAAGATTTCGCGCCGGAGATTTCTAGGGGCCGGCCTGAAGGGCGGGGCCGCGGCGGCGTTCTTCTATCCGGGTCTTCTCGCTAAAGCAGCCGAGGGCAGCGGCGGAATTTGCGTCACGCTCTGCAACCACTGGAGCTACACCGGAATTGGCTGGCAGTTGGGTCTCGAGTCGTGTGTACTGTCAGCCACCGACGCGATGGAAATGGCCGACCGTGCACCGCACGTCAAAACCTGCCTCGAATTGGACGCCCTCGCCTATCAAATGATGGCCGAGAAGTTTCCCGAGGTCGCCGCCAGGCTGAAGGAGTATCTTGCCGAGGATAAGGTGGAGATCATCGGCGGCACTTTTGGCCAGCCGTTGGGAACGATGTTCAGCGGCGAATCCAACATCCGCCAGCTTGTCTATGGGCGCGAAACCATTCGCAAAGCGCTCGATTATGAGGTTGCGACATTTCTCGACGAGGAAGAATTCTCTCATCCGCAGATCCCGCAGATCGCCCTGGGAGCAGGGTATCGCTATGCCAGCCTGGCGCAGGTGGACACCTGGGGCCGCGCGGGGATTCCTTACCTCGAGGTCAACGCGTTCAAATGGAAAGGCCTGGACGGCAGCGAGATTCTGAGCACGCCCAAGAACTCTCTGTTCGGTTATTCGCCGGACCTTAAGCAACTCGCCAACTCGGATGCCTTCAAGAAGCTCGCCGCCTTGGGCAAGCCCCTGATTTTCACTTGGGAAGAGTTCGGATGGGAGCCGCCCGACGAGCCTGCCTACCTGAAGACTCCGGAGAAATACAGAAAATTCGCCGAGGGATCCCCGGTCGAGTTTGTCAGCCTGAAGGATTATCTCGACGAATATGGAAGCGGCGCCAAAGACTCCGTTTACTTCAATATGGACGCTTGGACGAAGCTGCTGACTTGGGGACTAGGCGGCGATCAATTGCGCGTCATGGACCGCAAGGTGGAGGCGAAGCTGCTCGCGGCGGAGCGCTTCGATGCAGTTGCCGCCGGTCTGGGCGGGAAGAACCAAGCGCGTCCGCTCGAGCGGGCTTGGAAGAATTTGCTGACCTCGCAAAGTCACGATGTAGGTTTGTGTGAATTCTCGCGCTGGCAGGGCGACCGGATGGCGCCGCTCGATCGCATCGAGGATTACCACAACTTCACTTGGGGCGCCATTGGCTACAACCACCTGGACGCCGCGGAGAGACAGGCGCAGGAAGTGCTGGACGCCGCGCTTGGCCTGGTGGTAAGCAAGGTCGGTTCGGAGGCGGGAAAGCACGGCCAACTCGTGGCTACGGTGTTCAATCCCTGCGGCTGGGAGCGGAGCGATCTGGCCACCACGGGGCGCATCTATCCGCTCCACGAAAAGGTCCAGGGAATCGTCGTCAGGGACCGTTCGGGGCGGGTGGTGCCGTCCCAGATCGTCAAGAGCGACAGGGATAAGCAGGGAAACCTGGTGGTTGCCGATGTGGCTTTCCTTGCCGAAAAAGTTCCCAGCTTGGGGTACGACACCTACTACCTCGAGTTCACCCCCGAAGCCGCCCGGCCTCCCTCGACGGACTTGGACATTAACGAAGCGCAACTCGAGCTCGAGAACGAATTCCTGAAGGTCAAACTAAGCTCGCAGCACGGCGCCATCGTGAGCTTAATCGATAAACGGACGGGACGCGAGATGCTGGACGCCGGGAAAAGCCCCTTCCCGGTCTTCAAAGGCACGCCGAATCAAGACTACTGCCTGCGTAGCGTCTTCGTTCAGGAGAAGTATCATCGGCAGGCGGCCCCCATTCCTGCGCTGTTTGATAGCTCCACCTCGGTGGCGGCCTATGAGGGCGAAGAGAAGATCACCGCCCCGGCCGCAGAGGTGGACTGGCGCGTCATCTCGAAATCGGCCATTCGCTGGATTGAGCGGGGGCCGCTGCGCGCCACGGTCAAGACGAGCCATCAATGGCCGTTGCTGAAGTTCGAGACTTACGTCACGCTGTGCGCGGGCCTGCCTTGGGTGGAAGTCACCAGCCGGGTGCTGGCGGAAATACCGCCCGCTCCCGATGCGCTGGGGACGGACGAGCGCTTCCCTGCCGACATCAAGCACGGTTACTGGTTAAAGCTCGCGCCCGGCTTTCAACCCGAGTCGCTGGTCCGCGATTTCCCCCTGGGCATCGAGCCCACCCAGCGCCAGATCTTCCAAGCCCGCACCTTCGTCGACCTGGTGGGCCAGGAGCAGGGACTCCTGCTGCTGCACCCCGGAACCCAGTATTTCAAGCGCGATAGCGACGGCGTATTCTCAAACCTGGTCATGCGGGAGTGGGAATCCTACTTTACCGGCGAGTATGGCTGGCCGCGCTACTCGGAGTACCGCCACGCCCTCCTGCCCCACGGGAAAGACTTCACCAACGCAGAGCGCACTCGCGCGGCGGAGGAGTTCAGCCAGAAGCTCATTACCATGGTCGGCCGGCCACACGACGGAAACCTGCCGGGCCGCAAGGGGTTTATCAGGGTCGAGCCATCGAGCGCCCACCTGATGGTCATGCGCGCGAAGGAACGCAAGGGATTCGAGCTTCGATTCCTCGAGGTCGAGGGTAAGAAGGCTCCGGCTTCCGTGGAGTTGGAGGTTCCGATGGCTGGCGCGTCGGAGACTAACCTTCTGGGTAAGAAGATCGCTGAAGTCTCCGCCGGCGCGGGCAAGTTGAGCTTTGAACTCCAGCCTTGGCGGGTCAGGACGTTCGCAATTGACTGAACCCCCCACCCCAACTCCCCTCCTGATCGTAGGGAGACGGCTTGCCGTCCCCGGGCTGGATGTGTCTCTCACCATTGGGGTAGGGCAAGCCCTACCCCTACACATTTTCAAAGCAGCCGTTGATCCCCGTCTGCTGACGGGTACCCCGAAACCATGAATAGACGATCATAGGGGGACGGCTTGCCGTCCCCTGGCTGGACGGATCTCCCACCATTCCGGGTAGGGCAAGCCCTACCCCTACACTTTTTCAAAGCAAAGCGGCGATGCTTACTGGTTGGCTAAGAGATAGGGTGCACAAGCCACGACTTCCATACGAACTCGCGCCGTGCCTGATTCGAGAAACTCAAGGCGTTTCGCGGCGCCCCAGGAAAGGTCGAGCAGGCGCCGCCCCAAATGAGGTCCTCGATCATTCACCCGCAGCAGTATCGTCTTCCAGTTCTCGAGGTTGGTGACGCGAATGATGGTCCCAAAGGGAAGCGTGCGGTGTGCCGCCGTGAGCGCGTTCAGGTCGAAGGCCTCTCCGCTGGCGGTCAGACTGCCTTGGAGTTCGTGACCATACCAGCTCGCCAAGCCAATTTCCTGGCTCAGCATGCGATACAAACTGGGAGGAGCAAGGGAAGCGGATAGTTTCGCTTCGGAGCGCGGCGAAAGAGCGATAAGCCCCACCACCGCGAAACCCATGATGAGCCTTTTCATATACCCTCCGGACAGTCCGCTGTCGCCACCTGCCGTACCCACCAGACTTGCGTAACTTCCCTCGGGTTATATCGGTTGACAGTAATCGGCCGGTGAACAAAAGTCAAGCGCAAAGATGCTTCGGCAGTGGTACAGTTTGAAGTAGAGGCGGCTTTACGCCGCCATCTGGCGAAATAAACTCGCCGCTACAATTTCAAACTGAGACGCTACGGATGCTTCATCGTTGAGCCAAGCGGAGGGTGGGGCGGGCCACTATTTCCACACGGACCCGCGTCGTGCCGGACTCGGCAAAACCCAGGCGTTTTGCTGCCGCCCATGAGACGTCGATGAGGCGCTGGCCGAAGTATGGGCCACGGTCGTTGATGCGAAGCAGAATGTTCTTTCTATTGTCGAGATTGGTAACTTTGACTTTCGTTCCAAAAGGCAAAGTAGGGTGGGCTGCGGTAAGTCCATTCAAATCGTAGGTTTCACCGTTTGCAGTCTGGCTCCCCTGGAATTCTTCACCGTACCAACTGGCGATTCCAGTCTCCTGTTTTTCTGGCGGCGCTACCGAAGCGCGCGGCGGCTCGATGGAAGCGGAAGACCTTGCTTCGCTCTTGGCAGACAAGGCTATAAGCCCAGCCACCGCGCAACCTATAACTAGTTGTTTCATTCATCCCTCCAAAGATCACCCAACCATTCATACTCGAACGGACTGAAGAGCATGCTCAAGTTGGGATAGGATGAAAATATTGTCGATTGACAGAGGTCAAAATGTCAATAATAAAAGTAGTCTGCCCAGACTACTCATCGCTTGCGGCATCAGGCGTATTCTTCGTACCTGATGAAAGCGATGGGTCTAGCCCTGGTTTTCCGCCTCAGTTGGAAGGGCGGGGCTTCAGTCCCGCCGTTTCAGGGCGCTCACAATCATTTCCAATTTCGCGGACTCTGCGGTGTAGGGGTGGGGCTTGCCCTACCCCCGGGCCAGCGGCCCGCAAGCAGGGGACGGCAAGCCGTCCCCCTACATCGCCTGCCGCTTTCGACGGAGGGGGGGTATCTTCCCACTTGCGCAGTAGCGACTTGTCCGTTAGGCTTGGTCGTTCAACCACAGACTCGCAAGGAGCGCACCAAGATGTTCGAAGAGATTTCCATTTTTTCATTTCCCACTCGGATCGTTTTCGGACGCGGCGCCATCAAGCGACTTCCCTCATGTCTCATGGAAACGGGCGCGCGCCAGCCGCTGGTGGTGACGGATCCGGGCCTTCGCGCCACGCCCGTCCTAGACTCTGTCGTTTCGGTGCTTAAGGAAGCCCAAATCCCCCACAAAGTTTTCGCTGGCGTTCATGGCAATCCTGTCGAGGAGGACGTGCTCGGAGCGGCGGCGCTCTACCGGTCGGCCGGCTGCGACGGCGCGATTGGGCTGGGCGGGGGCAGCTCACTTGACGTTTCCAAGGCGGTGGTGGTTATGGCCCGGCATGGCGGAGCGCTGGCCGAACTTGAATGGCAGGCGGGCGGCATGGAGCGAATGGTCGGACCCTACGACCCCATTATCGCCGTCCCCACCACGGCGGGAACCGGCAGCGAAGTGGGGCGCTCCTCCGTGATTACGTCTCACGAACTGGGCCGGAAGATCATCATCTTCAGCCCCTGGCTGATGCCCAAGCGCGCCATCCTCGATCCCGAGTTGACCGTAGGGCTGCCGCCGCTCCTCACCGCGGCCACCGGCATGGATGCCTTCACCCACTGCCTCGAGTCCCTCACCTGCCCCGTCTTCCATCCGATTTGCGACGCTATCGCCATTCATGGGCTGGAATTGGTCATCCGTTACCTCGAGCGGGCGACACGCAATGGCCAGGACATCGAGGCGCGGGGTTATATGCAAGTAGCGGCCAGCATGGGGGCGATCGCCTTCCAGAAAGATCTCGGCGCCACGCACTCGTTGGCACACCCGCTTTCCACCGAGTTCGGACTGAATCATGGTCTGGCCAACGCCTTGTGCCTGCCCGCGGTGATGCGCTTCAACCTCGAGCCGGCGGCGACTCACTATGCGCGCCTGGCGGCACTGTTCGGCGTGCTGGCGCGCCATATGACGGAGAGGGAGGCGGCGGGGAGAGCGGTTCAGGAAGTCGAGTCCATGATCGACCGCTTGGGCGTAACGCGCGGCCTGCGCCACCACGGCGTGCCCCGGGAAAGCCTCGGTGCGCTCTCCGCGAAGGCCTTCGAGGACTCCTGCCACAAAACCAATATCCGGCCATGCACGCAAGGCGACTTATTGAGGCTATACGAGGAGAGTTGGTGACGTTTTTGCGCCCCTCTTACCCGAACGCTCTGCTCACTTACGAGAGGCGTGTTGTGCTAGGGGTTGACAACCCGTTAGGCGCCACATAGACTGCAAGCATGAACGTATCTCTTGACCCCGCCGTGCAGGCGAAGCTGGTACGCTTGGCTGCCGAGCGCGGAAGCGAACCCGAAGCGCTGGCTCGCGAAGCGATCGAGCGCTTCGTCGATTACGACGAGTGGTTTATTAGGGAAGTGGAGAAGGGCTTGGCGCAAGTCGATCGCGGCGAGGTTCTGACCCATGAGCAAGTGGGGACGCGCCTTGAGAAATTGCTGACCGCGAAGCAGCCACGCCCATGAATACGGAGCTTCGCTGGACAGAGGAAGCTGCCGCCGACCTCGAGAACATCGCCAACTACCTATTTCAGAACAGGCCAGAGCGCGCTGCCGAGTTGGTGCGGGAAATCTACCACGCGCCCGCGGCCCTGCTGACGTTCCCTTACCGTGGGCGTGTGGGGAAGAAAGAGGGGACGCGCGAGCTAGTGCTTTCGCCCCTCCCGTATATCGTAGTCTACCAAATCAGGGGTGAAGGGGTTCACATTGTACGCATTTTGCACGGGGCACAGTAGTGGCCTTGAGGAGAGGGTAGCGCAGACCTGCTGTCCAAGGTCTGCGGCTCTTAACATCGATTGCAGTCAAAAGCCGCGGACCTTGAAAGCAGGTCCGCGCTACCCTTTGAGGAAATTGGTAAGCCCTGAAGGAGAAGGACATGAGTGAAGTGCCTGCCTGGAAACTCGTCAATCCCGCCACCGAAGAAGTCTTTTTCGCCCTCGCACCCACTTCCGAAGCTGAGCTGGAATCAATCCTTTCGAGAATGCGGGCGGCGCAGGCGCTGTGGCGCGACGTGCCCATCGAGCAGCGGGCGGACATCTGCGGTCAGTTCATCACAGCTTTCCGGTCCATGAAAGAGGCGGTCGCGCTGGACATCACACGGCAGATGGGCAAGCCGATCGGCCAGTCCCGGCGCGAGGTAGACACGATGCTGGACCGCGCCGAAACCATGGTGAAGCTCGCGCCCGCTGCGCTCCAGGACGACGTTCTCCCGCCCAAAGAGGGATTCCGCCGATTCATCCGGCACGAGCCGCTCGGCGTGGTGCTGGATATTCCCGCTTGGAACTACCCGCTGCTGATTGCCGTCAACGTGATCGTCCCCGCCCTGCTCAGCGGGAATGCCGTTCTGATCAAGCACGCGCGCCTGACGCCGCTCGCCGGCGACGCCTTCGTGGAGGCGTTCCGCAAGGCGAGCCTTCCGCAGGACCTGGTGGCGTCGGTTCACGTCAGCCACGATGCCATCCGTAAGCTGATTGCGGCGCGCGCGGTTGATTTCATCTCCTTCACGGGCTCGGTGGAGGGCGGGCGGCAGGTCTACAAGGAGGCCTCGAGCCAGTTGCTCGATATGGGTCTCGAGTTGGGCGGAAAAGATCCGGCATTGGTCCGCGAGGACGCCAACTTCGCGTTCACGGTCGAAAACCTGGTGGATGGCGCCTTCTACAATGCCGGGCAGAGTTGCTGCGCGGTGGAACGAATCTATGTCGTGCGGCCCATTTTCTCCAGATTCGTCGACGCTTACGTGGCGGAGGTAGAGAAATACAAAGTGGGCAGCCCTGAGGACGAGACTACAACCGTCGGACCGCTCGCCCAGCGCAAAACGGTTGAGTTCATGGAATTCCAAGTTGGCCAGGCCGTCGCGCGCGGAGCCAGGGTGCTGACCGGCGGACACCGGCCGCTGGGGCGCGGCTACTATTTCCAGCCGACGGTGCTCGTGGACGTCAACCACGAGATGAGCGTTATGAGGGAAGAGAGCTTCGGGCCGGTTATCGGGATCATGCCCGTGGATAGCGACGAGGAGGGCGTGCGGCTCATGAACGACAGCCCCTACGGCCTCACGGCCTCGATTTGGACTGAAGATATCGAGCAGGGCGAAAAGCTGGCGCACCGGACAGCGGCGGGGACAGTGTACCTGAATCGCTGCGATTATCTGGACCCTGAGCTTTCCTGGGTCGGCATCAAGGATAGCGGACACGGTTGCACGCTTTCGCACCTCGGGTTTCTCTACCTGACGCGCCCGAAGAGTTTTCACCTGCGCACGAGAACGTAGGGGCGGCTACTTTATGGCCATCGTCAGGGGGTTGCCTTGTGAGCCGGAGGGCTGGGTGAGGCCGAGGACTGCGGCGAGAGTTGCAGCCAAGTCGATGGGCTGGCATGGTGTGAAATAGATCCCCGGCTTGAAGACGCTGCCCCACAAGAGCAAAGGAACTTGCGAATCGTAGTTCCAGGGAGTTCCATGCGTCGTGGTACGAGTGCTGAAGGTCGCCGGCGCGTAGGGATCGAGCACGACAACCACGTCTCCCCCGCGGCTCGAGTGGTAACTGTTCGCCACGGCCTCAGCTAAGGGAGACGAAGGCAAGCTGCCGCTCAAAATCTGCGTCCGCGTAAAGGCGGCCGTGACTCCCGGCGAGGACGCAGCCGCCGTGGCCGCCACTTCCTCCGCCTGAGAAGCCTGAATACGATGGCTCTTCAAAGCGTCGGAATCGAGGTAGATAAAAGGCCCGGCCATAGCCGCCACCCAGCTTCCCGGACCGAATGCCGCAACCATCGCTTCTTCGATTGTCTTGCGAATCAAGGCCGGCTGGGCAAGGCCTGAGCCGAGGTGATGGCTATCGATGAATTCAGGATTGGGAGAAACGCCGTGGTCTGCCGAGAGAGCAATCCAGACGTTGTTGAGACCGACGAGCTTATCCAGATAACCAAAAAGGGATGCCAGAATCTGGTCCGTGCGCAAGGTCACGTCAGCCACTTGCGGGCTGTAGGGGCCATACGCATGACCGATGTAGTCGTTTTCGCTCAGCGACACGGTTAACAGGTCGGTGTCGCCCCGCTGGCCTAACCGCTCTCCTTTGATCGCTTTCTCGACAAACGCCAACTCGATTTCGCTCATGAACGGAGTGTTGTCCAGCCAGCTCAAGAATTTGGGACCGGGGCATGGTTCGTCAGAGCCTTTGAATTCGCCGAACACCGCGCCGTTTCCCGATTCCGGCAAGGCGAGCCATTTCTTGCCACAGTAGTTTTTCACCGGCGAATTCTGGTTGAACTCGGCTGCCCAGGCGGGCAGCGCAGGCATGTAGTAGGTGCTGGTGACGAACCTGCCCGTACGCGTGTCATACCAATATGCCGCCGAGGCGGAGTGGCCGCCCGGCAGGATGGCACTGCGGTCCTTGAGCGAAATGGCCACGACTTTCGACCCAAAATCGCTGGCGGCCCGCAATTCGTCTCCCAGCGTGCTGCCGATCAGATAGTGGGGAGAAAACGCCGGCGCCTCGCTGGTCCCTTCGGGCTCCCCCACGAGCTTGGTTGCAGGGTCCTCGACGCAATTGACCGTCCGGTGAAGCGAGCGGTCGTACCATTCGTTGCCGATAATTCCGTGCAGGTTTGGGTAGGCGCCCGTCAATAGAGTGGCGTGGCCGGGTCCGGTGGCCGTGTTGGCGTGATGGTAGCGGCAATCCGCGAAGCAGGCGCCCGTGCTCATCAAGCCTTTGAATCCGTCGGGCCCGAATTGTTGCCGGAAACGTACCAGGTAGTCATAACGGAATTGGTCGATAACAATGATCACCACCAGTTTGGGGCGGCGCGGGTAGTCGACCGCGGTGCCTGCCATCGTCGGAAAGCGAAGGGAGAGCGTCAGTAGAAATGCGGTTAAACCGCCAAGCAGAGGTCTCTTCATCACAAACATGCTCCTGGTGCTTAGTTGTGTTAGCAAGCGCAATTATTCTGAGGCCTGGAAGGGCGGGGCTTTAGCCCCGCCGATACGCAGAGCACGGTGGAAGGGGCCTTCAGGCCCTGAAGCAACGTGGCTTCAGGGGCTGAAGCCCCGAGGAAAGGCCTGTTCTCTGCGGCGGGGCTAAAGCCCCGCCCTTCCGACGCGCTAGGAGGTAAGAACGCTTACTTCTGCAGTAAGCACTAGTCACGTGGGCAATCTGGAGATGTGTCGCATCTCGGCCCAAGCTCCAAGCGCGTAGCCTGTCATGCGGGGGCCGGTGATGTCAAGGACGCGGCAGGGCAAGATCGCGGACGGGTACGGATGGTGTGCTGGTGCTTAGTTGTGTTAATAGGCGCAAGAAGGCCTGGGAGCGCGGGCTTCGAGCCCGCTTCTCGCATAGGGGCGAGCGGGCTGGAAGCCCGCGCTCCCAGGAATGTAGAAACTCGAGCGGCGGTTAATCCGGCGTTTGGCTCGCGTCTCGTGGTACATTGATTGCGTACCACAAAGCATCGTTCCAGGGATACGACCCATGCGCCGCGTCATCATTGTTTCCTTATTGATGCCTTGCCTTGTGTTCATACCCGCTCGAAACAGTGCCGGACAGGCCGCGCCGTCCCAGAAGCCCACATTGCTCGAAGCTCCCGCCGGGACCTTGCCGGTGAAGATCAATCCTCGGGGTATGAGCGTTCTTCCGAACGGGCGTCTCATCACTCCCTTTGGCAAGCACGTGAAGGTAGCGCCCCATCCATACGGCCTCGCGCTCAGTCCCGATGGCAAGACCCTGGTGACGGTGAACGGCGGCACTCATCCCTTTTCGGCAAGCATCGTGACGGACATTTACGGGCTTAGTCCCCACGTGGCCCAGATACCTCCCGGATTCAGGTCTTCCGGCGCCGATCCGGAGAGCGTGTTTCTGGGAGCGGCCATCGCGCGCGACAATCGCACGCTCTACCTCTCGGAAGGCAACAACGGAAATGTTGGAATCTTCGATCTGGTGAGTCAAAGGCGGCTTGGCTCGCTGAGCCTGGATGGCGAGTTTCAGGGCAAAACGTACAGCCACAGCCTCAGCGCAGAACTCGAGCTCTCGCATGACGGCAAGGCGCTCTATGTTCTGGACCTTGCCCACTTTCGCCTGGTGATCTTCGACACGCGCAGCAAGCAAGCGGTCTCGAGCCTTGGCGTGGGTCGAATGCCCTTTGGCCTGGCGCTCTCGCCCGACGGCAAAACGGCGTATGTATCCAATGTTGGAACCTTCCGATACAGCTTGGTTCCGAACTACGACGAGAAGAACCCACGCGACACCGGCCTTACCTTTCCGGCGTTCGGATACCCCTCGAAGGAGGCCGCAGAGGGTGTTACCGTCGAGGGCAAGCAGATTCCCGGCTTAGGCGATCCCAACGTTCCCGAATCGAATTCGCTTTATGTGATCGACGTGAGAAATCCCCACGCGCCGGAGGTACTCGATCGGATCCGAACCGGGCTGCCGATCGGCGATCAGATCGTTGGCGGAAGCAGCCCCGGCGCCGTGGTCGCGGGCACAAAGAAAGTGTATGTTTCCAACGCCACCCAAGACAGCATCAGCGTGATTGACGCACGCGGCCGGCGGATGGAACAAAACGCGCTGATTGCGCCTGACAGTAGCGTGAAAGGGCTGCGCGGCTTCCTGCCCTTCGGCATGGCGCTCAGTCCCAATGAAAAGCGCTTGTATGTCGCCTGCGCGGGCATCAACGCGGTGGCGGTGGTTGACACCGACCAGATGCAGCTTCTGGGTTTCATTCCCACCGCTTGGTTCCCGGCCCGGCTGGCGCTTAGCAGCGACGGCAAGACGCTTTTTGTGGCGAGCGCCAAGGGGTTTGGCGCCGGTCCTAATGGAGGCAGAGGTGTTCAGCTTGGCCCCGAGGGCGCCTACGTCGGCGACATCACCAAGGGTATTGTCTCCACGATGACGATTCCGAAAGATCACCAGTTGAGCCCCCTTACCCTCCAGGTGATGAGGAACAACGGCTTTGTTCCAGGCTTTCTGGCGCAGGCGCCGGCGCCTCCGTCCGTGCGTTCGCCCAACTCGCCCGTTCCTCTGCCCGGCGGGCCCAGTCAGAAGATCCGTCACGTGGTTTACATTACCAAGGAGAACCGGACGTTCGATGAGGTATTCGGTGATCTGGAAGGCGCCGATGCGGAGCGGGACGCGACGCTGGCGCGCTGGGGAATGGACGCCACCGTCCAGGAGGAGAAGAAAGAGAACGACGCGAAGGAGCCGCCGCCAACCCTCGAGCACATCCAGGTCACGCCCAACGAACATGCCTTGGCTAAGCGCTTTGCTTTCGGCGACAACTTCTATGTGGATTCGGATGTCTCTGTCGACGGCCATCTCTGGCTGGTGGGCAATTACCCCAACGAATTGCTCGAGTCGGCTTGGCCGGCCGCCTACGGCGGGAAGCTGGACTTCGTCCCGGACCAGGACGCTCCCGGACGGCTGGACATCGGGTCCTCGTCCACCATGCCGGAGACGTATCTCGAAAACGGGTCGCTGTGGGAGAACCTGGCTCGCTCTCAGATCAGCTTCCGCAATTATGGCGTGGGGATCGAACTTCCGGGCAATGACGAGAGCACCGGCGAATATCCTACCGGTTCGCGCCAGGTGGTGAACGTGCCGATGCCGAAAGTTCTGTTCGATAATACTTCGCGCGAGTTCCCTACTTTTAACACCAATATCTCCGACCAGTACCGGTTCGAGCAGTTCAAAAAAGAGTTCGACGAGTTCGCCAGCGGCAAGAAACCCATGCCTCAATTCATCTATATCTGGCTTCCTAACGATCACACCGCCGACCCGCGCCCCGAGGACGGCTACGCCTATCACGCCTCCTACGTCGCGGACAACGACTTGGCGCTGGGCAAGCTGGTGGAGCTGCTGTCTCACAGTGCGTTGTGGAACGACATGGCTATCTTCGTGACCGAAGACGACGCGCAGGATGGCCAGGACCATGTGGACGCACACCGAAGCTTGCTGCTCACCATCAGCCCCTACGCCAAGCCCGGCGTTTCCCACGTCCACACCAGCATGGCGAGCATTATCAAGACAATCGACTTGATTTTGGGTATGCCGTTCATCAATCAATACGACGCCGCAGCTTCCGACCTCTCCGACATGTTCACCGATACTCCGGACTCTACGCCTTACAGCGCCTTGCCTTCCGACACGCGCATCTTCGACCCGGCGAGGATAAAGGAGCCAGGCCTGGAGGCCAAGCCCGGCGCACCGCTGGATAATCCCGACCTCATCCGCAAAGAGATGAAGAATCGCATTGAGCCGAACCCCTGACATTCCGTGTCGGCTCGATGAAGCGGCGGCTTTACGCCGCCACTTGGCGAGGTAAACTCGCCGCTACAACCTCAAGCTGGAGCATCCGCTGACATTCCGCCGCCTTGACGCTCTTGGCGGTTTACCCTAGAGTAAAGCGATTGCCGCCGTTGCCACGCCGGTGCTTTGGCAAGTCATGGAGCACCGAACGCGTAAAGGCAGTGTCTGGCAGTTGCCTGAGGCGCCATGCATTTCACCTTGCGGTCAAAGCTTTTGTTGCCCTTTGCTGTCTTGGCGTGCGCGCTGTCGGCTCTGTCCTTCACTCCGGTGGCGGCGCGGCACGGGATGGTGGCCTCGAGCGAACCCTTGGCCTCCGAAGCAGGGGTCGAAATCCTGCGCGCCGGCGGTAATGCCGTCGATGCGGCGGTGGCGGTGGGCTTTGCTCTGGCCGTGACTCATCCGGTGGCGGGGAATATTGGCGGTGGCGGATTCATGCTGATTCGCCTGGCGACGGGCGAGGCCGTCGTGGTGGACTACCGCGAGGCCGCCCCGGCGGCTGCTTCCAGAAACATGTACCTCAACTCGAAGGGGGAACTCATCCCGGAGGCCAGCACGGTGGGAGCCTTGTCAGCAGGGGTTCCGGGCACGGTGGCCGGCCTGGCGCTGGCCGAGCAGAAATATGGGAAACTGGGGCTGGCCCGCGTGCTGGCCCCGGCGATTCGCCTCGCCCGCGATGGCTTCGAGGTCAGCTACAGCCTCAGCCGCTCCCTCGAAGCGGATGGGAAACGGCTTTCCAATTTCGACGGCTCGCGCCGAATCTTCCTGCGGGATGGACATCCTTACGAACCGGGCGAAGTTTTCAAGCAGCCGGAACTGGCCGGCACTCTCGAGGCCGTGGCGCGAGAAGGAGTCAAGGGCTTTTATTCCGGGCCTGTCGCGCACGCGATAGCCGCCACAATGCAGGAGTACCACGGCCTGATCAGCGAACAGGACCTGGAGCGTTACCATCCCATCCTGCGCCAGCCGCTGGAGGGCCATTTCCGAGGCTATGACATTCTCACTGTCCCGCCGCCCAGCTCCGGAGGCGTGGCCTTGATTGAAATGCTGAATATTCTCGAACCGCTGGACTTGGGGCTGCCCGACTCGTTTGAATCTATGCATCTGATGATCGAATCCATGCGACACGCTTACGCGGATCGCGCCGCTTACTTGGGGGATGCGGATTTCGTGTCGGTCCCGGTGGCGCGGCTAACCAGCCCGGCATATGCGGCGAGGCTGCGCCAGGAGATTCTGCAATCCAAGGCGGGGTCGCCCATCGCGTCAGGTAATCCCCAGGCCTTTGAAGGCTCCCAGACCACTCACTACTCGGTGGTGGACGACGAGGGCAACGCGGTTGCAAACACCTACACTTTGAATAACGGCTACGGCAGCGGAGTGACGGTCGAGGGCGCGGGCTTCCTCCTGAACGACCAGATGGATGACTTCGCCGCGAAGCCTGGCGCGCCCAATTTATACGGTCTGGTGCAAGGCGAGGCGAACGCCATCGCTCCGGGCAAGCGGCCCCTCTCGAGCATGACTCCCACCTTGGTTCTTCAGGACGGCAAGCTGCGGCTGATTCTCGGCTCCCCGGGCGGAGGCACGATCATCAACACCGTGCTCGAGGTGCTCCTGAACGCGCTAATCTTCAAGATGGATATTCTCCAGGCGGTTTCTTTCCCGCGTTTCCACCACCAGTGGATGCCGGATCGGCTGACCCTCGAGCGAGTCGGCTTTTCGGCGGACACCATTCAGAAACTTCGGGACGCAGGTTATCAAATTGATTTTCGCGGTGGGCAGGGTGACTGCGAGGCGATCGAGGTCGATCCCGTTTCGGGTTGGAAGCTGGGCGCAGCCGATCCGCGCGCCTCCGGAAAGGCGGTAGGATACTGATGAATTATGGTCTCTCCACCTCGTTTTTTGCCGGGGAAAGACTCAACGCCCATACCCTGGACAAGATCTTGGCCGTGGACCTGCGTCATCTCGAGATCATGGCTGCCCGCCAGCACCTGGACTATCACGACCTGAACCAGGTCCGCGACGTGGCGCATTGGTTCAGCGACCATGCCATTCCGCTTCACGCTCTGCACGCCCCGCTGTTTACCGACTGGAATTGGGGAAGGTCGGGGGGACTGCTGATTTCCGTCGCCAGCCTCGAGCGCAGGGCGCGAATCGACTCCATGGATGAAATCAAGCGTGCCCTCGACGTCGCCGAGCACCTCCCTTTTCGTTACCTGGTTCTTCACCTGGGCGTTCCGGACGAAGAATACGATCTGAAAAAGTTCGACGCCGCATTCACTTCCCTCGAGCACCTGCACCTCTTCGCCAAAGAGCGCGGCGCCCAGATTCTGCTCGAGAATATCCCCAGTGAGTTGAGCGCTCCCGAGCGCATGGTGACGTTTTTCCAATACACCCGCTTGGATCTGAAAGTCTGCTTTGACACCGGCCATGCCCATCTGACAGGGGGAGTGCACGCGGCCTTCGAAACGCTCCGGGAGCGCATCGCCGCCGTCCACGTGCATGATAACCACCACGAAAAGGATGACCACCTTTTGCCCTTCGAGGGGGAAATTGACTGGGCCGCGGCCATGCGCGATTTCCGGGCCCTGGACGCGGAGCTTCCTGTGCTTTTCGAGCTCCATAGCGAGCGCCATGAACCCGGCATACTCGCGCGGTTGCCCGAGGTGAGGGCGCGGTTGGAAGAACTTCAGATATGAAATGGAAAATGTTCTTGCTGGTATTCGCGATTATCGCCTTGGCTGGTGACGCATCACCTTCACCCTCTGCGACGCCTCAGGACCAGATTCGGGCGGTGCTGGAATCACAACAGGACGCATGGAACCGCGGCGATCTTGACGCATTTATGCAGGGCTACTGGAAATCCGACCGCACCGAATTTGTCGGCGCCAGCGGGATCGAGCGCGGCTGGCAGGCGGTGCTCGATCGCTACCGGAAGGTATATCCGGACCGCGCGGCGATGGCCAAGTTGACTTTTTCCAATCTCGAAATCACGATGCTCGGACCCCGGGCCGCGTTGGTATTGGGCGAGTGGCGGCTGGATCGAGCGTCCGATCAGCCGCACGGCGTCTTTACGTTGATCTTCCGCCAATTTCCCGAAGGCTGGCGGATTATTTATGACCATACCTCGGCGGCGGAAAAATGACCTGGGTAGCGCAGACCTCCGCTCTTGAGGTCTGCGGCTTTTCTGCGGTTGTTCACCCAATCGTAGGATCAACCGATCACCCGATGATGAAGGAGATTGTTCTTGGTTCCTACAGTTGAAATTCGAAAGGTTTCTGATTACGTCGGCCAGGAAGTTCTTGTGCAAGGTTGGCTCTACAACCTGCGGGAGAGCGGCAAGCTGTTGTTTCCGCTCTTTCGCGACGGCACGGGCATGATTCAGGGTGTGGTGGTGAAGAGCGCGGTGCCGGCGGAGGTTTTCGAGCGCGTGCGCAACCTGACCCAGGAATCTTCCCTTCGCGTCACGGGCAAGGTGCGCGCGGATAAACGCGCGCCGGGCGGATTCGAGCTGGATGTCACCGGCCTCGAGATCGAGCAGTTGGTGCCGGCCGCGAGTCCTTATCCCATCACGCCCAAAGAGCACGGCACGGAATTTCTGATGGACCATCGCCACCTCTGGCTGCGGTCCGTGCGCCAGCGCGCCATTCTGGGCGTGCGGCACGAGATCATCAAAGCCGTGCGCGACTTCTTCGATGGCCGCGGCTTCACCCTGGTCGATACGCCCATCTTCACGCCCTCCGCCTGCGAAGGCACCACCACGCTCTTCGAAGTGAATTACTTCGACGATAAGGCTTACCTCACCCAATCCGGCCAGCTTTACAACGAGGCTGCCGCCATGGCGGTGGGAAAGACCTACTGTTTCGGACCCACTTTCCGGGCCGAGAAGTCCAAGACCCGCCGCCACCTGACGGAGTTTTGGATGGTCGAGCCGGAGGTCGCTTTCGCCCATCTCGAAGATACGATGGTGCTGGCGGAAGAACTCGTGGCCTTCGTGGTTGAACGTGTTCTGGAGCACCGCCGGCCGGAACTGAAAACCCTGGAGCGGAACGTCGCCAACCTCGAAAAGATCAAGCTGCCGTTCCCTCGCCTGAGCTACGACGATGCCGTGAAGCTGCTTCAGGAAAAGGGCGGCGAAATTCAGTGGGGCGGCGATTTCGGCGGCGGCGACGAGACCGTCATCTCCGAACAGTTCGAGCGGCCCGTGCTCGTCCATCGCTACCCCAGCCAGGTGAAGGCCTTCTACATGGCGCCCGATCCCCAACGTCCGGAAGTGGCGCTCTGCGTGGACATGCTGGCGCCGGAAGGTTACGGCGAAATCATCGGCGGAGGCGAGCGCCTGGCTGATTACGACCTGCTGCTGGAGCGCGTCGAGAAGGAGAAGTTGCCGCGCCAGTCGTTCGAGTGGTATCTCGATCTGCGCCGCTACGGCAGCGTGCCGCACTCAGGTTTCGGCATGGGCATCGAGCGCGTCGTCGCCTGGCTCTGCGGCCTCGAACACGTCCGCGAAACCATCCCTTTCCCTCGCATGCTCTACCGGCTGGTACCTTGAACTGGGGGCTCGGGACTTAGGCGTTAAACTGAGGCTCTTGGCTGTTAGAAGCCCGCAAAGCGGGCGCCGTGGTTTAGCCCATGGCGCAGCCATGGGAGAACGGGTCGCGAACCCGATTCTGTCCAGCCCCTCTAGGGGCGACATCACACTACCCGTGGGATTCCTGATGGCGCCCCTACCGGGGCTAGGACGTTCCCCCAGGCGCGTTCCCGTCCCACGGCTTGCGCCGTGGGCTAAAGGACGTCGCCGCTGCCGCGGCTTCGGGGGACAACTTGCTTAGTTTAACGCCTAATGGGGCTGGGGACTGGGGGCTGGGGTGACTTTGAATTCTCTGGACCCACAATATGCGTTTACGCATGAGAACCACCGTCCGTATTGATGACAAACTCCTTCTTCAGGCAAAGAAGCTCGCGGCCGAGAGAGGCATCACGCTGACCGCGCTTCTCGACGAGTCTCTGCGCGCAACCCTGGCGATGCACAAACCCTCTCCGCGCCGCTCGAAGGTTCGGCTCACTACGGCCGGTGGTGGCGGTGTACAACCAGGCGTTGATTTGGATGACACGGCTTCGTTGAACGATCTGATGGAGGGGCGCAGCGGGGGCTGAGTTTGCCGACGAGCAGGCTGCGGAAAGAGTGCCCACGGCTGTTATCCTGAGCGAAGCGAAGGATCTGCATTCGCTGGTTGTCCAGGGAAAACTGCAGATGCTTCGCTCCGCTCAGCATGACAGAGAACCTCTTCCGCAGCCTGTTAGGGCAGGTCAACGTCCAGGGCATAGATTTCCTGCACGCCGGCATCACGCACTACAAGAGGAGAGTCGTCCGGAGCCAGGCCCATCCAGGGACCAAGGAGGCCCCCGGTGCGCCGGAAGCCCTTCATGCTGACCACGCGCTCGACTTTCCGGTCGGCGACTCGGACGCGATAAATAGCAGGTTCGTTGGTCGTCGGGACGTCGAAATAGACGAACTTCGCATCCCGCGACCAGCTATAGTAAGCCGCAGGAAGGTCAACGAGTTCCGTCCATTTCTGGCTCTTGGTATCGAAGAGGAACAACTTTTGCTGGTCAACGGGCTGGGCAACGATGTAGCGCCCGTCGGGCGACCAGCGGGGGGCGATCAACCCTTCCGAGCCCGGCAGGGTCGAAACCCGGTGCGACTGTAAATCCAGCAAGTGTACGGCCTTGGTGCTAGAAGGTTCAGGCCCAACCAGGTTACCGAAGGCTAATGAACGTCCATCCGGGGACCAGCTTGGGTCGCATTGGTTTCCTTCCCCTGCCATCGCCGGCTGGGGAACACCACCATCGATTGAAACGATGTAGATTCTATATGGCTGGCCGGGTTCAGTCCCGACGAAGGCAATCCGTTTCCCGTCGGGTGCCCAACTCGGCAGGCCGGCGATCATTGGAGGAGACGTCAGTTGAAGTCGCTCGCTCCCATCCAGTTTGCTCCTCCAGAGCGTGGCCTCGGGAAGCGTCACATAAACCAGCGACTTTCCATCGCGGGAAAAGTCCAACCCTTCCGCCGAGAGCCCGGGAAGAAACGGCGCGAATTGCCGCGAGTTTGCATCGTAGCGCGCCAGCTCTCCTCGAAACTGCGCGCCAAGAACGAACATCCTCTTTCCGTCGGTACTCGGAACCGGCGCAGACGTGTCCAGAGGCCCGGCCGTCAGGCGAACCGGCTGGCGTGCGGCTTTTTGGAACAGGCCCCACTTCTCGCGAATGGCCCATATATCGTTCCTACCGTTACGTGCGGACTGGAAAACGAAGTACGCTCCATCCGGGGTCCAGTTGCCGCAACATTCGGCCGGCGGACTGTTCCAGCCGGGAAGCAAGGGGTGAAGATGAGTTCCGTCTGCGGAAGCCTCCCACAATGAGGTTGAGTTATCCTTGAGATCCGATAACGTGAAGCGGAAGAAGTTTCCGTCTGGGGACCATCGGGGATACAAAGGAGTAGCGGCGGTGCTTAGAAGCTTTCGCGATTCAGTGCCGTCATTCTTGGCTAAAAACAAGCTGGAGCCATTGGCGTAGAGCACCTTCTGTCCGTCCGGGGACCAAGCGGCGTCATGCGCCTTGATGTCGCCGAAGCGGCGGGGTGAGCCGGCCGGAATCGGCAGGATGCTTAGCTGCCCATCCCCAAGGTACGAAAAACGGCCAACCAGCAGTTCGGACCGGTTGGGAGAAATGTCGAGAATAGTCAGAACAATGGATGGATCAATGCTCACTGGTATCGGCACACTTTCTCCGCCTGTGGACGACACTTGAGCAAACGCCGAAGCGTTCCCATATGTCTCGCTGAAGTAAATGCGCGGGCCATCCGTTACCATCCCGGCTTTCTGCCGGCCATCGTGGGTGATCTGAACAGAACCGAGAACCTTGGGCGGCGGGAGCGGGCGAGACAGCAAATAAAGGGCGATTCCGCAGGCGGCAATCACAATCCCCGCCGCGGGCACTAGCCAGCGCCGAGGCGCCTTCCGCCGTAGCGGGGGCGTCTCGCCCGCTGTGGCACGGGCGCCCCGCCGGTGCTCTGCCGGCGGGCTGCTGCGGGCCGGTTCGGATACGGCTGAGAGGCCGGCGCTACGTCCCGAATCCGTGTCGCGTTTCAGGCGTTTCAGGTCGGCGCGCAGGGCGGCGGCGCTCTGGCAGCGCAACTCGCGGTCCTTGTCCACTAGCTCGTTGATGATCTCTTCGAGCTTGGCGGGCAACTCCGGATTTAGCTGCACGGGCGAGGCGGGCGCTTTGTGCAGGATGCCGTCGAAGATCGCGGCCGTGGTGTTTCCCGGGAAGGCCAGCCGCCCGGTGGCCATCTCGTAGAGCACGACGCCCAGGCTGAAGAGGTCCGTGCGCGCGTCGAGTTCCTTGCCCAGCGCCTGCTCGGGCGACATGTAGGCGATCGTACCCAGGGCTATGCCCGGGCTCGTCAGGTGCTCTGGCTCGTTGGAGACTGTCGGCGTGTCTTGTAGGGGCACCCCTTGTGGGTGCCCTACCCGCCCGAGGGCACCCACAAGGGGTGCCCCTACAGTCAGTTTGGCGAGGCCAAAATCCAGAATCTTGGCCTGCCCGCGCGTGGTGACTAAGATGTTCGCGGGCTTGATATCGCGATGCACGATTCCTTTTGAGTGTGCCGCGTCCAGGCCGTCCGCCATCTGAATCGCCAGGTCGAGCAGTTCGTCCAGCGTGAACGGCCCGCTGCCGATGCGATGCTTGAGGGTCTGCCCCTCCAGAAATTCCATGGCAATGAAGGGTTGCCCTTCGAATTCGTCAATGTCATGAATCGTGCAGATATTGGGATGGTTGAGCGCGCTTGCGGCGCGGGCCTCACGACGGAAACGCTCCAGGGCCTGTTGATCCTTGCCCTGCGCCTCAGGCAAGAACTTCAGCGCCACGAAGCGGCCGAGCTTGGTGTCCTCGGCCTTGTACACCACGCCCATGCCGCCGCCACCCAGCTTCTCCAGGATCCGGTAATGAGAAACGACTTGGCCAATCACGATTGTCGCCTTGATGCGCGCGATTGCACTTAGCTTAACATATTAACCATGAAATTAACAGGTCGCGTGGCGTTTCAGCAGGCTCGCGTCAAAGTCGCGGCTTCCAAGTAGCGCAGGCGTCTCGCCTGCCTTCTTGGGGCATCGTGAGGCCATAAAAGATGCAGGCAGGCGGGACGCCTGCGCTACTTGGCCACCATTTCGGGAGTTTGACGCGACCCGTGCCACCTCGAGCCGGATTTGACCATTGATTTTGACTATGATATGTTTTGTTGTATTAGAGAAGGGGGGAGGCAATGGAGGAGATTGCCATCTCGGTGTTTAAAGCCAAGTGCTTGGGATTGCTGCAACAGGTACACAAGACCAAGACACCCATCCGCATCACTCGCTTCGGCAAGCCGATTGCCGAGGTTGTCCCGCCCAGTCCAATCGCCGGCCGGTCGAACTGGCTGGGCTCGATGGCGGGCACCGCGAAAACGCTTGGCGACATTGTCTCGCCGGTGCTTGAGGAGAGCGATTGGGAGGCGCTGCGCGATTGAGGCTGCTGCTGGACACTCACATCTGGTACTGGAGCCTCGTCGAGCCCGCCCGCCTGGGGCGCCGTGTGCGAAGTGAGCTCATCAAGGCACAAAATGAACTGTGGCTGTCGCCGGTGAGCACGTGGGAGATCCTGCTACTGCACGCGAAGGGAAGAATCGAGTTGCGGGAGGTTCCATCGCAGTGGCTGGCTCGCGCGACGGCGAACCTTCGAGAGGCGCCGCTCACCCACGAAATTGTGCTGGCCGCTTATCAATTGCCTCTCGCCCATTCCGATCCCGCCGACCGCTTCCTGGCAGCGACCGCCGAAGTGCTCGACCTCGCCCTTGTAACCGCGGACGAACGACTGCTCGGCCTGGGAGAGATCAAAACTCTCGCCAACCGCTGAAAGGGCAAACCTCAGGCATTGCTCGCGGCGGCTCGCGAGCCGCGCGACATAAACGTACGCGCTTCGCGCTGTAGCGGCGGTCTATGACCGCCGCCCGGCGCTCATAAAGCGCCGCTACAATTAGCGGGGTTCGCCGGAACGGTCGGCATTTCTACGGCAAGGTCACCACCGCCACGCCCAATCCGCCCAGGATGACTTCCTCACTCCCGAGCTGAGACGTGGCGGGAGGTTGGAAAGCTGTCTGCTGATCGACCACCTCGAGCCGGCCTCCCGAGGCGCCCGGAATGGATGCGACGATGTTCCAGACGCGTTTATTCACCAGCAGGAGCTTGTGCTTGCCGTCGCCGGTGACGAAGCCCAGGCCATAAAGCGAAGGCGTATCAATGCGGGCGTCAACAAGCTTGTCGCCGGGACCGAAATTCGAGTGAAGCAGTTTCAGCACCCAGAAGCGCGCGTTGGGCTGTCCGGTATTCCAATCCACCAAGCTGACGGAAGGCCACTGTCCGGGATAGCCGACCATCTGGGACTCGCCGGCCACCTCGACGCCGAGCTTGGCCACTTCACCGAAAATGTAAGCGTACATCGCGCCCGAGAGGTTCCAGTACGAGTTTGGGATGGGCGGCGCAACGTAGCCGGGCGGCATCCCGGTGCCATCGGTGCCGGTTTGCGACCCCAATTCGTCGAGATCCGTCTGGGTTTGCGGCGAGAGGCGCTGCCGGACGGATTCCGCCCAACGCACCACCGCCAGAAACTGATCGGCTTGATTGAAGAAAGTATATTGCTGCACTTCCGGTGGCTCGTTCTGGGTGGGCTTGGCGTAGAAGTGGTAGCTCACCATGTCGAGAGGAACCCCAGGCTTGTGGTGGTGTGGGTCCAGGAAATACTCCATGGTAGGCAGGTGGCCTTCCGCGGAATCCAGCGCCAGCGCGACGAACTTCATCCCGGGCGCCACTTGCCGGATGGCGGCGACGATGGCGTCATAATCGGCCGTGTAATCCTGCGCGGTCATCGAGTGCTCGTCGTCGACTTCGTTAAAGACCTCCCAGTAGTCGATCTTGTAATGATGACCGGACTCGCGCCGTTTCCCGGCTTCGTCGGTGAATCCCCCTTGTGTGTACCAGCTCACCAGTCGGGCATAGTAATCGGCGAGTTCTTTCCGGCTCGGGTCGCGAAGCTCTTTTCCCTTTTCGTACGTCCATGTTATCTCGTCGGGGTCGGCCGGATACGGCACCGGTTTCTCCGTCTTGAACATCCACTGCGGAATCGTGCTGAAATTGATGATCACCGAATGCCCAGCCTGGGCATTCATGAAGTCTTCCATCATGGGATCGATTAAGGAAAAGTCCCAGGAGGTCTGGCCGCCATTGGGGGGTTCGAGTTCAGCCACCGCCAGCTTGGGGTACGGCAGCCAGGGCACGTAACGGACGTAGTCGCCTCCCAGATCGTGCAAGGCGTCGAACACGCGGTCGTGAATCTTCGAACCGCGCCGCAAGGGCGGCATGACCACTACCTGCAAGGTTGGAGTGGTTTTGGAAACGGCAATCACCTTGTCCCAGGCGAGCTTGACGGAGGCTTTCTCCGGCGCCCGCTGCGCTGCGCTTTCTTTTCTGATGCATGAGCTTGCAGCACATAATAATAATATGGTTACCACATTTAACTGAATAACTCTCCAGTGTTTCATGGAAGTTCACCCGCTGCGCATCACTCCCCGAGCACCTGCACAAGGTAAACTCTCTCCAGCGGACCATCATACTCCATGAAGTAAATGGTCTGGCGGGAGCCCCGCACGATCTTGCCGTTTTCGATTGGAAACATGCACTGAATTCCGCCCACAATGCTCTTCAAGTGGGAATCGGCGTTGAAGCCCATGCGGCCGTCGAAGTCCAGATAGCGGCGATGGTGGTAGTCCTCTTCTTCCGGGAAGAGGCGCGAAAAATGCGTGAGGATGTCTTCCTCGAGACAGGGAATTCCTTCCGTTACCAGCAAACCGGAGGAGGTGTGGCAGGTCATGACGTTCACCACGCCATTCTTCACGCCGCTCTTCTCTACAATTTCATCCACCTTGGGCGTGATGTTAATCGCCTCTTCCGCCTTGCGGCTTTGGACCCTCACCCGCTCGAGCTTGATGATCATCGGCTTATTCCACCCTGATCGGCGTTTATGCTAAGCGCATCGCGAACTGTCATTCCGAGCGCAGCGAGGAATCTGGCCCTGCGTCTGGAGCATCGCGGGAACAAGTTCAGAGCGGGGTTCCTCGCAGCGCCCTCGAAAGTCTGTCATTCTGAGCGAAGCGAAGAATCTGCATCGCCTCGGGTCGGAGCTGCAGATCCTTCGCGAAGTTTACCCTGAGCGAGCAAACTGCAGACCCTTCGCTTCGCTCAGGGTGACAGCGAAGGGCTCAGGATGACACCGACTTTCATTTACCTGGATGGGCCCCACGCCCATGACCGCTCGGAATGACAGCGAACAAAACAAGATTCATAGAGCGATCAACTCGGCGTTCCCAGCAACCGTTCGGCGTTCGTCGAGAAAATCTTCTCGAGGCATCCTTCCGTCAGCTCCAGTGACTTGAGCGCTTTCACCATGTTCTTGATCTCGACGCGCGGGTAATTGGAGCCAAAAACGACTTGGTTGCGAAGACTCCGCTCGATGAGTGTGGTAGGAATCTGCCGGCTGAAAACGAACTCGAAAAACTCGCCAGGGCCGTCGAAATAGAGGCATGAAGTATCGAGAAACACGTTCGGGTACTTCAAGGCCAGAGCGGTGGCATCCCAGACCCAGGGCCATCCCCAATGCGCCAGCACAAACCGCAGGCTGGGAAATCTGCGAATGGCCTTTTCCAACAAAAGAGGTTGCCCCTGCTCGAGCGGAGTTCCGGGCGCCCAACTCATCCCGGTATGTATCAGCACCGGTATGCTTAGTGAGTCTGCGGTTTCGTAAAGCTCGAATACGCGGGGATGGTTGGGATCAAAGTCTTGCAGGGCCGCGTCAAGCTTGAGACCCTTCAGGCCGAGTTGCGTGAGGGCTGATGCCAACTGCTTCGGCGCGCCCTGCGCCATCGGGTCCACGCTCGCGAACCCGATGAAGCGCTTCGACACGCCGCAGAGTTCGGCGACCTGTTCGTTGCTGCTGACGGCATCCCGGCGCGCGCGCTCGCAGGCGATGGGGAGGAGGACGGCCTTCTCGATTCCAGCAACATCCATCTGGAGAAAGAAAGTCTCCAGTGGCTGAAAGTTGTTGCCGATGTTGAACACTTCACGCGCTACGCGCACGTAGTTCGGATATTTCTCCGCGAACTCCCGGATCAGCACCGGATGGGTGTGGAAATCAATCGTCACTGTTCTTTGCCTTTCGGTTTGTAGGGGCAACCCTTGTGGTTGCCCGGGCGGCCACAAGGGCCGCCCCTACGCCGGTTCGCTGCTCGCCGCTTTCGCGAAGAATTCTTCGCATTGCTCCCGGTCTCGGAACGCTTCGGTGCCGCCGGGGCGGGTCGTGGAAAAGGCTCCGGCGATGTTACCGTAGTTGACACAATCAGCCAGCGCCGCGCCGCGGACGTACCGGTGGACGAAGCCTGCATCGAAACTATCGCCGGCCCCCACGGGATCGACCACATAAACCTTCAAAGCGGGGCATCTTACTTCGCCGGACGGGTCGCGGGCCAGCGCACCCTCTCCGCCCAACTTCACGACCAAGACGGGCACTCGCGGCGCAAGCGCGGCGATGGCAGCCTCCAGGTTATCAGTTCGCGCGATCTTCTGGGCCTCGCGCTCGTTGGCGAAAAAGACGTCCACATGCTTGAGAACCTCGAACAAGTCATCACCCCAGCGGTCGGCAGGGTCGTCATTGGTGTCAAGCGATGTCGTGAGGCCTCGCCGTTTCATTCTCTCGAACAGCTCCGGGATGCGCGATTGGAGGCTGCGATGCAAGAAATACGACGACAGGTGAAAGTGCCTCGAACCCGCCAGGTAATCGAGATCCAAATCTTCAAAACACATCTCGTCCATGGTTCCAGGATAGGTCAGGATATTGCGGCAGTCCGTGCGCGGCAAGATAACGGTTAGACCCGTAGTTACGGGCCCGCTGACTTTTCTCACCTTTGCTACATCCACTCCTCCGGCCGCCAGCCGATCCAGCGCAATCTGCCCCAGCGGATCATCGCCGATACGGGAGATGAAGCCGACCTTGCTTCCCATAACCGAAAGGTTGTGGGCAAAAATAGCCGATGAACTGCCCAGCGTCAGGGCCAGGCGATTGGCCAATAACTCACGTTCCGGCTCGAGATTCTCCGGCAGCCCGTAGAGGATCAAATCCAGGTTCAACTCGCCGACTACCGTCACATCAAAATGAGGCACCGTGATCATCCCTCCCGTGATGCGGCTTCGAAAAACTCCGGCGTAGGGGCGGCCCTCGTGGCCGCCCGCGGGTAACCACAAGAGTTACCCCTACTGCGCGAGGATGACCGCCCTGGACAGATTCCTCGGCCGGTCGATATCGTACCCTTTTTTGAGGCCCGTGTAGAGTCCCAGCAATTGGAGGGGCGGGAGGTAGGCAGCGAGCCTGACAGACTCCGGAACCTCGAGCTTGAGTTCCACCAGCAAATCTGCCTGTCTCCTTACCGCATCGTCCGCACGATTGGTAATCACCAGCGTGGTTGCGCCCAGCCCTTTGATCTCCTCCAGCACTTCGCGCTCCGACGCGTATCCTGCCTCCGAAAGCAGAAACGTAATGAGCGTCTCCGGGCCCACGATCGCCTTGGGACCGTGGCGGAATTCCATGGTGTGAAAGACCTGCGCGTAAGAGCAGGACATCTCCTTGATCTTGAGTTGCCCCTCTGAGGCAATTCCGAATAGCGGGCCTTGCCCCAGGAAGACATAATCGGCGAAGGTTCGCGCCGCCACGAATTCCTGGATCGTGGGATTCACCCCATCAAGGACCGGCTGCGCCGCCGTGGGCGTCGTTCGGAGCGCTTCCGCGAGTTCCTTCCTCTCCGCGAAACACGCAGCCAGCGCCTGCAGACCGAGCAGCATCGAGGTGAAGGATCGAGTCATCACCACGCTCTTCTCATCCGCCGGCAAAAGGTAAATCGTCGCGGAAGAAGCTTCATCGAGAGGATGATGCTGCGAGCAGCTGATCGCCAGCGTGCGGATCTTCCTTACCTTTTCCAAGTATTGCGCGGCCCGCACCACCTCCGAAGAATGGCCGGAGCGCGAAACCAGTACGGGCTGGCACTTGGTCGATTCGTTCAGGACCAGATCCGGAAAAAGCAGCAGCTCCGAAGCCGGAATCGCCCAGGCACGGGTTCCTGTTATGATCTCCCAGCTTGCCGCGGCAGCCTGAGAAATGTAGTAGCTCGATCCGCAACCGATAAAAAGGTATTCGGCGTCCTTGGGGAGCCGCGTTGCCACTCGTTCCAGTTGCCCGTCGGCATCGAGCCGTCGAAAGCATTCTTCCCAACAATGCGGTTGCGAAAGAATCTCATTTTGCGTTATGGCTTCGCTGACTTGATCTGCAACCTTCATAAGCTATTTCTCCCTTGCTCTAAGGGTGGTCCCTTGGTTCCCCCTCAGGCCGAGCCGCGTTTTGCCAAAAGGTACTTTTGTCGCACATTACGCCTCGATGAAACCGGGCGGGGTGCTTTCCCCTCTTTCCATTTAGTACGTATCCCTTCGTTTGTCAAACAAAAACTGACAGCCGACCAGTTAAGCAAGTGGAATCGGTCATTATCGACCACTCAGGAGGGGGTCCAACCCTGAGAATCGTTTTTACGCTTGAAAACCCAATTCCCGCGTTTAAGTGTAAGCATGTGAAATGATAAGAAACACGCTTCGTTGCACGGCAGCGCGGCCGTTTCGCCCGCCTGTAGGGGGACGGCTTGCCGTCCCCGCATTTTTGCAGATCTCGACGGGGGTAGGGCAAGCCCTACCCCTACGCAGCCATTTTCAGAGGAAGAAACGCTGTACCCTTGCGGGTGAACTCAGCGCCCAACGCGACCAACCCATAGCTAATCTTCCTTAGCAATTCGCAAGTGAATTACAGAGTCATCTTGTCACACTTTAAAAATCGAGGTTTGATCAACTTTTCTCTTGCAGTAGATGATCTATGGGAGTATAACCGTCGCATGCCAAAGAAAGGTTCACCACCGCTGGAGGGCGAGCTGCTCCAGGGCACGCTCGACCTGCTGATCTTACAGACGTTGGTGCTCGGCCCCGCGCACGGCCACACCATCGCCTATGCCATCGAACACCGCTCCGAAGACGTCCTGCAAGTCGAGCATGGTTCCCTCTATCCGGCTTTGCATCGGCTGGAGGACCGCGGCTGGATTGCCTCGTTTTGGGGCACTTCGGAGAATAACCGCAAGGCGCGCTACTACCGGCTGACGCCCGCAGGCCGCAAGCAATTGGCCCAGCAAACCAGCCGCTGGGACGAACTGGTGCGCGCCGTTAATCGCATATTGCGGCCAGCCGGGGAAGCGGGCGGGTAGCCGGCAGCTACGGGGTCACCGGGACATGACTTTATGAGTGCCTCAGGCGGGAACGTATCGCTCGATTTCGATGTCGCTGGTACGCTGGCGCACTTTTGCGACGTCGTAAGCAAGCTGCATACGAAGGAGATGGTCCATGTCGGGGCCAAACGCCTTCTCGATGCGCAAGGCCATTTCCGGCGTCAGCGAGGATTTACCATGCAGAAGATCGGAAAGCGTGGCACGGCGGACCTTCATAATCTCGGCTGCTCTCGACACGCTGAGGCCCAAAGCTTCAATGATCTCAGTTCTGATCAAGTCGCCCGGATGGGGCGGGTTTTTCATCGGCATGGGAGCCTCATAGAGCTGCCGCAGCCCCTTGTGTCGAAATCGGCCAAACTGCATTCCAGG
>Ga0187781_10000327_pt1 | contig 34073 bp, 24 predicted proteins | sample 0715_SJ02_MP02_2_FD_132447 | JGI IMG/M metagenome (GOLD analysis project Ga0187781, IMG submission 132447) | Tropical peat soil microbial communities from peatlands in Department of Meta, Colombia - 0715_SJ02_MP02_20_MG | ecosystem: Environmental > Terrestrial > Soil > Wetlands > Peat | place... | reverse complement strand
GGGGAAGAATAGAGGAGTGAAGGCAGGGCTTGGGGTGGGATTCTCAGCGGCGTTGAGTGGAGCGGGTTAGCGGCGGGGAGGAGGCGGGCAAATCAGCAGACAGGGAGGTTCCGCGGTGGGAGAACGCTGTCAGGTTTCGTCAAGTTGGGAGGGCTAGGGCCGGGGATCAGGCCGATGCCAAGCGCGGCTCGACTGCTGGCACTCGCCGTAGAGCGATACCTGATTACGGTGCAGCATGAGTTGACGACACAAGACCGGGCCAACCCGTTTGCGCAGCCAAATAGCTTTCCGGGGTGCCGACGTCCAAATGATAATCTGTAATCAGATAAGCGAACATGCGGTTGACGAGCCGGGGCAGAACATCACGGCCCAAGTCGGCGGGCCCGTGCTGGGGGATACTTTCAAGCAATTGAGGTCGAGCCAGCAAGATGCCGCCGAATGCCAGATTACCGGGTGGATTTTCCGGCTTCTCGATGAACTGTCGGACCACGCCCCCCTCGTCCACAACGGCGATGCCTGACCGTCTGGGGTCTGGAACCCGACACACTGCGAGAGTCGCCGCACCCTGGTGCTGCGCATGAAAATCGGCCATCTTGGTCAGATTCGCTGTGGTCAGGACATCCGCATAAAAAACCCAGAAGGAGGATTCGGATTCGACCCACGTCCGGTTGGCCCGCAGTGTCGCCGCACTGCCAAGCAGCGTCGGTTCTTCAAAGAGCCGCACTCTCATGCCGCTGTTGCACTTCGCCAGGAAGTCTCGAACCTTTTGAGACTGAGAATAAAGATTCACGAGTACCTCATCGACACTGTACCGGCGGCATATTTCCAACCAGATCGCGAGAAGCGGAACTCCTCGAACCGGCACGAGACACTTGGGGGTCTGGTCCGTGAGCGGACGCAATCTCGTTCCAAGGCCGGCTGCCAATAGAAACGCTTTCACTTTACTATCGTGCCGATTCCCACTTCATCTCGGCCGCTTTCAGGCGCGGATGCGAGACCAGCAGATGCCACACCAAGGCCTGGAACGATTCGGTATGCGGAGTCACCGTCTCGGGATGCACCACGGGGACGAGCACGCAAGCGTCTGCGACCTGCGCAGTGTAGCCGCCGTCGCGCCCCACGACACCGCAAACCGTCGTGCCCACCTCCTTCGCGTATTGGAGTGCGCGAACGAGGTTGGGGCTGATGTTGCGTTGCAGATCTCCGCCGCCCACCGAGAAAACGAATACCATGTCATTGGCCTTTAGCCGGCTGCCACGCAACCAGTTCACGAACGATGTTTCCCAACCGTCGTCGTTGACCCGCGCCGTCAGTTCCGAGACATTATCGGTGGGCGCATAGGCCTCGATTTCTGCGATCTTACGAAAGTCGTTCACGGCGTGTGAGGCGTGCCCTGCCCCGCCGCCCACGCCAAGAATGAATAACCTCCCGACCCGTCCACGCAATTCCACGAGCCGCTCTACCATGCGCTCAATGGCTTGCTGGTCCAACTGTTTGAGAATCAGCGTGGCTTCGTCAATGTAGCGCTTGGTGTAATCCATCGTGGCCGTCCTCCGCAAGTTCTAACTGGATCAGTTGACATGCTTCCCACAGATCCTTCGCCACCAGGGCGGGGCGCACATCCGGGGTCTGAGCAAATTGACAAATCTCACACTTCCAACGGCCGATAAAGACAGTTTTGCAACCGGCGCGTTTCCCCGCCTGCAGGTCGGGGATGCCGTCGCCAACCATGTAACAATCTGAGAGCGGAACTTTGAGCTGCGCGGCAGCTTTTTCGAGCAGGCCGGTCTCCGGCTTGCGGCAATGGCAACGGCGGCGCAGAGAGGGCACCTTCGCCTCAGGATGGTGCAAGCAGTAGAATATCCGGTCAATATGCGCTCCCGCAGAACGAATCTGCGAGAGCATGGTTCGGTCGAACCACTTTAGCATTTCGGGCTTCAAGTGCCCTTTGGCAATACCCGGCTGGTTGGAAACGATGGCAACGGGCAAGCCGAGGTCATTCAGCAGGCGGATTGCTTCCGGGACACGCGGCAACAGGCGAAACTGCGAGCGGGTGAACGGCGCGTCAATTATCCCCGCATCTTGATGGTAGACCAAAGCGTTGATTACGCCATCACGATCGAGAAATACGGCTCGGCGGCGCACCGCTCCTGCTCCCGTGGCTTGCACCGTCGCTCCCGCGCTTCGATTGATCCGTCTAAACTCAGCCGGCTTAGAGCTGGTAGCCCGCTTTCCGCGCGTCCTCATAGAACATCCTGACCGTCTCGAGCGAATATTCGCGCAGGTCCTTCCCGATCAGAACAAGTTTTTTCAAGATGTCGGAAGTCGCCGTGATGATGTGGCAGCCGATCGCATCGGCCTGGAAGATGTTCAGCAGCTCGCGCGGGCTGGCCCAAATCAGCTCGAGGTTCGCATAGGGGCGGAGCAATTCGACCGCCGCAGCCATCAGAGGCACCGGATCGCGCCCGGTATCAGCGATGCGCCCGGCAAAAACGGAAATCTTTGACGGTGGTCCATCCGCCAGACATTCACTGGCTTCCCGAACCTGCTCCAGCGTCAACAGCGCGGTCACATTTACGCGAATTCCCGCCTGGGCCAACCGTCCCAATAGCGGGCGGGACGATTTCCCCTGAGTATTCGTGATGGGGATCTTTACCAACACGTTTTCCCCCCACGACGCAATCTCGGCGGCTTGCCGTTCCATTTCCCCGAAGTCATCGGCGAACACCTCGAAGGAAACGGGCCGGTCGGGGATGTGTTGGAGGATCTCCTTGGCAAACGATTCGTAGTACACGACACCTGATTTGCGCATGAGCGTGGGATTGGTGGTGAAGCCGGCGATCAGCGGATTCGCGTACATTTCCAACATGGTGGCGCGGTCCGCCCCGTCCGCATAGACTTTGACATTCAAGCCTAGGGGGCTTTTGCATTCCTCCTTCCGCGAAGGTTCCTGACGTAGCAATTGTTCGCCTGACATTTGGGATAGGATCGCCATGGTAGGTCTCCTTATCTATGAGATTCACGCATGTTGAAACGAAGCTCGTGTGGGTACAGGGCCTCGTGCCGCAAGCTGAAGGGGCATAACCCTCCCCTCTTTGTGTACTTGGTGGTTCTGCCGTTGCATGTGCGCCAAGCGACCGTCGCGAGAAACAACGTCAAAGATCACCTTACTGCCCTCGAAATCGAGTCGGAAATTCAACTGGCGCAACCCCACCTCGCGCATCGCCTCGCGCACCTGCGAGGAATGGTCTTCGCAATAAAGCGTCAGAAACCCGCCGCCGCCCGCTCCCGAGATCTTGCCGCCAATGGCTCCGTGGCGCTTGGCCAGCTCATACCAGGTGTCAATCTGGGGGTTGCTGATGCCTTCGGCCAACCTCTTCTTGGTTTGCCAGTGAATATCCATCAGCTCTCCAAAGCGGCGCAAATTGCCGTCGACAATCGCGGCGCAAGCCTCCAGGCCAATGTCCTTGATCTCCCGCAGGCTCGAGACGACGAGGTTGTCGTTCCGTTTGGTGGCCGAATCTTGTTTGCGCAAGATAGCGGTGGCGTCGCGCATGTCATGCGTGTAGAACATCAGGATGTTGTGCTCGAGCGCCTCCAGCACTTCCACGTCCAGCCCGAGCCGTGTTACCGCCACTTTGCCGTCGGGGGAGATGTCCAAAATCGTCAGCCCGCCAAAGGCGGCCATGTACTGGTCCTGCTTGCCGATGGGCTTTTTCAGGACGTCAAGCTCGATGTGGCAGGCCTCTTCGGCCAATCGGTGGGGACTCACGGGATTCTGCGTGAGGGCGTGCAGCGCGTTGAGCAGCCCCACCAGATAGGCGCTGGAAGAGCCCAGGCCGGTGCCGGCCGGGATGTCGGCGATCGAAACGATCTCGATTCCGCTGGTGACGCCGAAGTGCCGCAACGCTTCGCGCGCCAAGTTGTGCTCGACTTGGTCGATATCATCGACTAGTTCGGATTGGGCGTATTTCACGCGAATTTTGTCATCGACAATCTGTGTGTTCACGTTCAAGTACATATACTTATCGATTGCCATAGCGAGGATGAAGCCGCCATGCTCGCGGTAGAAAGAGGGGAGGTCTGTACCGCCTCCACCGAGAGTTACCCGAAATGGGGTCCTAGTAATGATCATGGTCGCTCCTTAGTGGCACTAGGAATCTCGATCCAGCATTTCTGTCGGGCGCTTTGGTATGAAGCTTCAACGAGCTGTTGGGTTCGGAGGCCTTCCTCGGCAGCCGCCATCGAGCCCTCTCCGCTGTGGATTAGGTCGAAGAACTCCTGATATTCGCGGCTCCAGGAATCATCCTTACCCGTGAAGGAGAACACTTCCTCAACTGGTCGACTGTGGTTTGCCTGGCGCTTCCCCCAAGTCAGGCACTGCGGGCCGTAATGCCCGTCCCGTCCCTCAAGCCGGAGGTAGCCGTCGCGACCGACGATTTCGATCTCGAGGATATTGACCCATTGAGTCCAACTAACGTGCAACTGGGCTATCTGTCCTGCGGGCGTCTGGAAAAGGCAGAAGCAGTTGTCCTCGACCTCGGGGAAAGCCCAGAAGTAGCGGCTGGTTTGCGCCAGCACCCTCGACGGCTCACCCAGAAACACACGGACCAGATCGACCATGTGAATACCCTGTTCCTGGAGTACGCCGCCACCGGACAAGTCAGCGTCAGTGCACCAGTGCCGCTCGTAGCCGGGCCGCCCACTGTGGCCGTACCGAGAACGGAGGAAATACGGGCGTCCGATGGCTCGCGCCCCGATCAGTTCGCGAGCCTTCCGAATGTGGGCCATCTGGCGATAGTTAAAACCTGTCTTTAGCACCCGGTTCGCGCGGCGGGCAGCCTCGACGACCCTTCGACCCTCCTCGGTGGTGCGGGCCAGGGGCTTCTCGCAGAGAACATGCTTGCCCGCTTGGAGAGCGGCGATCGCGATTTCTGCGTGGAACTTCGTGGGAGTTGAAACGACGACGGCATTGACGTCGGGGCGGCAAATCGCCTCGCGCCAGTTTGCCGTGCAGGACGTGGAGAACTCCTGCGCGAGGGCGCGCGCGCGGGTTGCGTCCACGTCGGCAATCGCGGAGACATGGCCCAGGCCGGAACTCGAGATGGACTGGGCTCGAATGCGGCCAATGCCGCCTGCACCGATGATGGCCGCCGAAAGCACCGTCATTTCAGGGGTACACGGCGCAGCGTAAACGCTTCCGAAGCTGCGATTTCCTCCATGCGATTCGTGATGTGCTCCCAGTCGTCCCACACGGCGCTGAGCAAGCGGCCTGTCAAGCGGTTCGAGCGCTCGGAGGCTAGGAAGACGGCAAGGCTGGCGGCGCGGTCGGGCGAGGTGCCGCCGGTCTCTTCCATGCGCTTGAGCTCTTCCAGGAGCTTCGGGCCACCCGCTTCGCCCGCAGCCCGCATTTCATCCCACATGCGGCTCCTGACGGGGCCTGGGGCGATAGCGTTTACCTGGATGTTAGCGGCGTCGAGTTCCTGCGCCAGGCTTTCGGCGAAACGGACCACGGCGGCTTTGGAGCTGCTGTAGGAGGTGAAATAGGGTCGGCCATAGGCGGCCCCGCCCCCGGAGAACAGAATGATCTTTCCCCGAGCGCGTTCTTTCATGATGGGCAGCACTGCCCGCGCCAGGTAAACCGAGCCCAAGAGATTTGTTTCGATCGCCTTCGTCCACTTTGCCATGTCGAGGGCTTCAAGCGGGCCAATGGGGCCCTGGGTACCACTGCAATTGACTAGTACGTCGATGCCTGCGAAGTCGGTCTTGATTTGCCGGATCACGGTTTGCACATGCTTCCAGTCGCCGACATCCAGCCGATAGCAGGCGGCGCGCCCGGGTCCCCGCGAGAGCTCGTCGCAGAGCGCTTGCGGTTCTGCGGTGAGAAAGGTAAGCGCCAAGTGGGCTCCTTCCGCGTAGAAGCGGCGAGCAACGGCACTACCGATCGCGCCGGAAGCACCCACGATTACACAAACCTCGTTTGTCAGTTTCACTGAGCAGCTACCCTCCTCCGTACGTTGCTGGTCTCGACAGCCTTTAGCACTCGTGCCTGGATGTATTGAACGGAGCCCCGCAGTCCTTCGTGGATATCCACCTTGGGCGCCCAGCCAAGCCCCTGCGCCGCCGTGATGTCCGCCAGCGTCACCTGGGCTTCCCCCGGAAGGTCGGGCTTGTATATGGGCTTAAGGCCGGTTTGCAGCAGTTCCTCGACAAGCTGGTAGACTTCGTTGATGGAGTAATTGACTCCTGTGCCGACATTGAAGACCCGCCCTGCTGACCGCGGGTCTTTGAGCACCACCATGTGGAAATCATTTACGTCATCCACATAGATAAAATCGCGGCGCTTTTCACCGGTTCCATAGATCATCGGACGTTCTCCGCGGAGCATACGAATGATGAACGCGCTCATCACCGGCGGGACCACGCGCCGCCAGTCCTGGGCCGGGCCGTAGACGTTGAAATAACGCACGATGGTCACGTTCATTCCGTACAGCTCGCGGTAGCTCTCGCAGAAGGCGGCGCCGCCGTGCTTGCTGACCGCGTATACTCCAATCGGCCGGATCTTGTCCTCCTTGGTGGGAAACTCGGTAATGCCCTCGTATTCGGCCCCGGTGTCGGCGTAAATGAATTTGCCCGCCTGGGCCTGTCGCGCGGCCTCAAGAAGGTTGAGCGTTCCAAGGGTGTTCACGCTGGCGGCTTCGAGCGGATGGTCGAGGCAATCCGTCAGGGAGCTTCTGGCTGCCAGATGAAAGACGGCGTCCACCCCGCGCAATAGCGGATAGACTTCCGGATCCCGGATGTCCATCTTGTGAAACTCCACTCGTGGATCGACGTTTTCGAGTGTCCCCGCACTTAAATTGTCGATCCCGATGACCGAGTATCCTCGGTCAAGCAGATGTTTCGCCAAGTTGCTTCCCACAAACCCGGCGACCCCTGTCACTACAATCTGGTTGCGCATAATCGGTTATGGTCCTCCTCGTAGGCTTGAAAGCAATCGCGCTCGAAAGCCGAACTAAGGCAGGCTGAAGCGGTCCCGCGGACTCCAGCTCGGCCCCACATACATTGGTCAGTAAGCACCCTCGGCGCGGAGCACTTTCCAAAATGTTTTGGCGATGATGAGCAGGTCGAGCCAGATGGACCAGTGGTCGATGTAGAACATGTCCATCTGAATTCGCTCCTCGTATGTGGTGAGTTGCCTCCCCATCACCTGCCAGAATCCGGTTAGCCCGGACTTTACGGAGAGCAATTTGGGGAGCCGGGATCCGTATCGATCCCCCTCTTTCCGTCTGATCGTTCGAGGGCCAACCAAGCTGATGTCTCCGCACAGAATACTGAAGAACGAGGGGAACTCGTCGAGGCTGTACTTACGCAGCACGCGCCCGACGCGGGTGACCCGGGGATCCTGTCTGAGCTTGTACTGCGACTCGAACTGCTTGTGAAGCTCGGGATTTCCTTCTAGAAACTGATCGGCGCCAACTCGCATAGTACGGAATTTGAGGTAATACCGGTCCTGGCCTTTGGGGCCAAGATAGGCACTTCGGTAAAAGATCGGCCCGGCATCCTCCAGCTTGATGGCCGCTCCAATCAATGGGCTGACGAGAGCGGTCAACAGGCTCCCTAGCAACCCCGCGAAGATATCCACACAGAACTTAACGCTCCTCTGCAACTGCTGGGACCAAGCGGGGGCTGCACAAAAGCGGAAAAAGCCTGAAAACTCGTCCAGCGCGAAGCTGAACTCAGATGTAGCAGACAGGTCCGAGTACACCTCTACGTCGACCCCTCGCACCTTACAGCGACGAAGAATTTTGCGAACCAATTCGCGCGATCCTGGTGTCGTACTGGGGAGGCTCATTATGACCAGTTGCACACGCAGCTTTGAGACTGCTTCATCCCATGCGGCAAGAGCGTCGGATTCCGTCCTCATGGGTGCTCCAGGCGAGCTCCCTCCGGCGAGTTCGGAAGCAGGGATAACCCCGACCATCCGGTAGCCCTGATACCGTTGCACGGAAAGCAGGTTCTCGAATTCGGCGAGCTTTTCCGTGCTCCCTACCCAAAGGACCCTTTGCTGCGCCAGCCCGCGCCGCCACAGCGCTCCATAAAAGGCCTTGAGGCCCATGCGGAACGAAGGGATGATCGCGAGCGCCAGACAGTACCAGCAGACGAACAGATACCGGGAAAACCCCAGTTCCTTGAAGAAGATGAAGTTCGCACAAACCAGGGCGATAAAGGAAAGCGAGACGGCGCGGAAAATAATGGCAAGGTCCTTTTCCGGCCTGCGCAGGTCCGGGCTCGCGTACCCCTCCGCTACATAAAGGACTACAAGCAAGAACGGTAGATAGAATAGCAAGTAGCCCGGTGGACTCATATTGGGCCGCGGAATCTTAGAAAGCCTCTGCATGACAATCAGCGAAACCCAATTCGTAAGGGCTACTGTGGCCGCATCGCTGGCCAGGAACAGTATGCGCTTGAGGCCGCTTCGGCTGAGCGCATCGAAAAAGCTCTCGCGCCTCGCTCTCGGTTCCTCCACCGTCGCAAAGGCCGCCAGCCTCTGCTCGATTCTGTTGGTTTCGATACTATCTGCGCCCATTTGCCCCACCTACGTCCCGGGATGATTCGCAGGCTCGGCTGTCGGCACCATGCGCTCAGTTCTCTGCCAGGCATATTGGTGCTTCCCTCGGGCCCATCGGACCCAGGCCAGGACCACCCCTAGGTTTGCAAAGACAAAATAAAAGGGGATGTAGACAATTCGCGGTCGCAACCCCAAACACGCGCAGAGACAGCCCGTGGCTGCGGCAACGTAAAAAGCGCATTGACCTACGGTTATGACGCGGTAGAACCCGGCTGCCCTCCAGAGAAAGGGAGTAGAAAGCAGGGCCATCAGCAGGGCAAACGGCACGAATAAACGCAGAACATGGTGAGAGAGAAAGCGCCACCAGATCCGGCTGCTCCACGGATTCAAGCCCTCTTTAAGGTAAGGCAGATCTCGAAAGAGGGAGACGTGCGATCGTATCTTTCGCTCCAACTCCAGTCCCAAGTTGGCCGCCGCCGGGATCAAGGCTTTGGCGCGGGGCTCGAATCGCACCTGTGCCCCATTTGAGATCAGGGTCTTCATGGGCACATAGAAGTCGTCACCGATCACGGGAATCTGCGGAAACAGTGCTTTGCGGACTGCAAGGACCTGACCATTCGACCCTAAGCACGACCCCAATTTGCTCTCCGAATCCTTGATCCAGGCCTCATAGTGCCAATAGAGACCCTCGCCTTCCGAAGCGGAACTTCCCGTAGGCACACAAACTCTTTCTCCCGTTACACAGCCCACACTGGGATCCTGAAAATGGGGCACCAGCAGTTGGACTGTCTCCGGCTGAAGCAAGGCATTGCAATCCGTCAGCAAAATAATGTCGCCGCGGGCTTCCGGGACCACGCGATTGAGGGTTGCTGTCTTCCCGCTGCGTTCTGCCTGGTGGTTTACTTCCACGCCCCGCTCTGCATATCGCCCGGCGATTTCCACTGTCTTGTCGGTGCAACCATCGGAGGCCACGAGAATCTGGAGTCGGTCGGAGGGGTAGTCCAGCGCCAGCGTGTTCTCAATCTTTCGGGCGATCCAGCGCTCCTCGTTGTTCGCGGGGATGATCACGGTCACCGACGGCAATTGCGGGAGCGCAGGGCATGAATCGCGGGCCCCCTTACGCAGGCGCGAAAGTAAGTCCACCAGCACCGGGTACGCGAAGTACACGTAAACCACCAGCACGGCGGACGTCCAAAACAAGAGCTTGATCACCTATCAACCTCTCGGGCCGCTGCTTTCACTTTGGCGTAAAGCCCACGCTGATCAAGCCTTGCGGGCCGCGAGCACCGTCGAGTACCCCAAGATCACTCGTCGGAACGTCAACCAATAGATCGCCTCGGAAATTGTGTGCAAAGCTGTCTTGGCCACGTTCTTCCACCGATCATCGTTGAAAATCACGGGGGCATTCCCGACATAGATGGGCTCGAATCCGCAGCGCTTGACCAATTGGGAGATCGTTCTTGGTTCGAACGAGCATAAGTGATGTGGCGGGTCAAATCCCACCAACGGATGGCGCTCGGTCTCCATCCAAAAGGGGTCTTTGAAGCCCAGACGGCGCCGCACTTGTCCCAAAAGGGCATGCAAGCGCGCGTCTGGAACTACCAGGACCAGGATCCCGTCGCTTCGCAGCAGCGGGCGTAAATGTTGCAGAATGGAGGCGGGATCTTTCAGATGCTCGAGAACGTTGAGAATGGTCACCACGTCGAAGTCCCGATTCGCGCCCGATGCCAGGAATGCCTCAACTGTCCCATTGAAGGTTTCGATTCCATGCACGGCTTGCGCGTACGCGCTGCCCGTTTGCGAGGGCTCTACCCCAAACACGCGGAATCCCGCTTGGCGAAGACAGCGCAGAAAATTACCGGAACCGCTACCCACATCCATAGCCGATCCGCCCTTCTTGAAGCGCAGGACCGCCAGTCTGACGCCCCGATTGAACGCCTCCTCTCCCTTTCGCCACTGGTCGCCTTGGTCGAAGGCCGCGTAAATGTGCTCCAATTCTTTGAAGCTGGGTTGGGGATTCACATGGAGGAGTCCACAACTGTCGCAGCGTACGATGCTATAACCCCGGGCGGTGAGGTAAGGCGTGTAAGCGGCGCCCGAGCATACGCGGCACGGAACCATTTCACGCTCTGGAAACGTCAGCGCACTAACTCGAGATGCCATGTCTGCCCTCCTCTATGGCTGGGAAAGGTTGCGGTAATTCGTTTCGCTAACAAATATCGCGAGACGATGTTCTGCAGGCCCAAGTTGTGCAGGAATAAGCGGGGCCTACTTTTCCATCTCTATCACGGTCAGCCAGGCATACCGGCGAAGTCTTGGAAGCAGGCGCATCAGTTGTTCATCCAAGCGGTCTAGCGCTCCGATAATGGCCAGCGCGAGCTGCTTGCCCAACAGGTGCGTTGGCGCAGCGCACGCGGCAAGGAGGAAGTGTTCGCGATGGTGGCAAGACCTAAACCCCTTTCGCGTGCGCTCGATGTCGGCGAAAGAAAGAGGTCGCTCGTCGACGGTATGTGACTTTGGAGTAAGCCGGCGCAGTGTCCAAAGCAGTGGGTGGTGATACATAGGCTCTTGGAACACCGCTTTACCCCCGGGCTTGAGCACGCGGGCGATCTCCGCAAAGGCTTTTTCCAAATCGAGGTGATGCAAGGCGCCGTTTCCTACAACATAGTCAAACATGGTATCGGCGAACGGCGTGTGGTGCGCATCTCCAGCCAAGAACTGTGGGGCGTTGCCATTGTGCCCTATTTGCGCAGCGGAGGCGCGAGCTTGCGCGATGAGCTTGGGGGAAATATCGATGCCAAAAACGCGGGCGCCCCGGCGGGCCAGTATCATGCTGAACTCGCCGTTACCACATCCGTAATCGAGTACGACAGCGCCTTTCAGGTGAGCAGATTCCCAAAACGAGCTCCACACTCGTCCCTGCTTGCCTTTCTCGTAGAACGCCTCCGAAAAGCAGCTCAGGATCCTCCGCGTCGCCGAGCGCCTTTCTTCCAGGCCGTCGAAGAACTCCCTTTCTCGTTCAATTCGCCTTCCCAGACAGCCCTCCGTTGCAAGCCTCTGGCAGGTTATCCTCGTCCTTTGTGTGTCGATTCAAATTTGCCTGATTATTTCTTGCGTCGCGCAAAATGGAAATTCCTTGCTCAACTTGCCTCAGGCTGAGGGGAGGCCAAACCAGGCTTGTCGCAGTTTAGAATGTGCAAAAATGCGCAGGTCGTTCCTGCCCAAGGGGCAGTCATAAAGTACACAAAGAAGGGATCTGCAATCATTTGGAGCAACTGGAACACGAATAAGAGAAAGAGCCCCACATGCAGAGTGTCCTTAAACGCCCCGATGGCACGTGTGCCTAGCCCCCACGCAAGCCAAACGAACGCCGCAGTTCCCACGAGGCCCAGTTTCACAAGGAGGTACACCCATCCGACATCGAGGGTCTCTTGTTCCCAAGTTACCCCGGTCATGGGGTCGTACCAACTCAAAGTACTGCCGAGGCCGGTGCCGAGGAGCGGGACACCCCCCAAGGATTCAATCACCTGGGTAGATTCTGTTGTGCGCAGGAACACGCTGTAGCTACTTTGGATGTCCTCGGGAAACAGACTCTGCAAATCCGGGTACCTTGAAAACCAGGCGCCTATCGGATTGAGCAGGTCCGTGGTAATCATGGCCGTGAACAGCAGGAAAGCTGTTGCCACATAGAAATATCTCTTCCTGCGCGAGGGGGACCGCAGTCCTAAAGCGAGCGCAGCGCATATAAAGCATGCCGCAACCGCCCTCTTGAACTGTGCCAGCAACGGTACTCCCAAAAGAATTGTAGCGAGAAGTAATCCCAGTCGAGACCGCGTGCCGGTTTTCTTTCCGATGAAACGAGCAAAGAGCAGTACCGCTAGGCCACCGGCATAGGCAGAGAGAATTGTCAGCTCTTTGCGTAACCCCAGTTCCGGCACTTGATAAAGATAAATGCCCTCATAGATGGCGGCACAAACTACTCCGGCAGCGATTGTTCTTCCCATCACCTCTTCGATGTCCCCCCGGTTGGGCGCAAACCGCAGCCCGAGCAAAAAATACCCGCACAAGAGGGCGCACCCGAAGAACTGCTTCAAAATGTTCAGGATCGGGTAGCCCCGAAATAGCCCGATCACCACCGCTAAGACCGAGATTGCTGCAAAAACATAAAATGCACGGGGTGGAGAGACGCCACCCATCGCGGTACGGCGTTCGCTCTTTTCCCTCTTGCTCCAAACGTAACGGAGCAGCATCGCTGCGAAGGGGAGGCAAACCGCTATTGCCCAGTACGCCAATTCGGGCGAATAGCCGGCGCCCCACTGAAAGCCTTCTGGCGGACAAACCAGTGAGGCCGCCATAACCAAGGCAGGTGTAATCCACAGCCCTTCACGAGGATGGAAGAAAACGTACGAACTCCAGATGGTCGAGAGACCCACGAGGCCATAGAAGCGCCCTAGAAGGCGCACACTCCCAAGACTGGCCAGAGCAAGTACGATATTGCGTAGCATAACCCAATAACGATGGGGCGAGCCGGAGATTCCCAATTGTTTCGGCACGCTGATAGGGTCTGCGCTCATCGGGTCAAAGCCACCTGCGATTCGGGAGATCCAGGTTTCACTGGAACTGATTGCGCAGCTACGACCCCCTCGCCTTTTGCCGATGCATAGTCTCGCGCCACCGTTTGTTTTTGCCACACTAGCAGAGCCTGACGATAAGGTGGTGCAGTGTCCAGTTTGCGAAGGAAGAGCAGGTAGAATACCCCGGAGAAGAGCCAGGAAAACAGCCGCTGCTGAAGCAGTGCGACTCGCAGCCACGCGTGGCAGTTGTCCGAGCCAGTAACTCGTGCGCCGGGCAACAACTCCAGGAGTTCGTCGCGGGTGGGATGTCCCTGCTGTAAGTGCTCTTCCAGCCAGCCTGGCTGCACCCCGTCTCGCTTCGCAATGGCCGCGGATAGATGCATATCGGACTTTCGTGCCTGGAAGAGGCCGTCTGCTGACTCTAACGGACAAGTGATCACGACACCGCGCTTGGCAACACGTTTCAACTCCCCGACGAAGGTAGGCCTGGCCGCGCGCGGAAGGTGCTCGACCGTATCCAAAGACACTGCAGCGTCGAACGCGTTGTCCTGGAACGGCAGACATGTTCCGTCTGCACAGACACGAAGCGCTCCTCGACCGCGCGCATCGCGAAGGAGATGGGCCGAGCGATCCACCAGACAAATCCCGGAATCCTGCCTTCCGAGCGCCCATGCTATTCCGCCCCTGCCTCCGCTCGCCACCTCAATCAGGCGGGCCTCACGCGCAGGTGCCAGCCCATTCAGTGCTCTCATTACCTCCGCGTACCGAAACCAGAAGCTACAAGTCGGCGAGTGCAACGCCTCAAACCAACCGTATCCACGATTCGGCCGGCGCCCCAGCAAGCTAAGGACCCGCATGCCGACAGCCTCCCATCCCTCGCGCAGCACGGCATCCGAAAGGTGCGCCATTCCGTAGCGGCGCAAAGCGCCTCGCAGGCCCCCATGGCTCTTCAGGGCCTCGGCATACTTTCCAGCGAACGCGTTAGCCAATGGTCTTCAGCTCCCTTCTCGGCGAAGCCTCTAGCCTGTGACGGCATGCGCAAAGGGTTGCAGTCTTCGCTCCACGCACCGCGAAGCGGATTGCACGACGCTCAACCATTACCTCATGTCTGCATGGCATAAGAAATCTCCCTGCTAGTACCGTTCAAACCTCTTCCCGCTAAATCGGATAACCCCGACCGCAAGCCGCCGCTGTGCGCACCAGGAGTGGAATACACACCCTCTATTAAGTTGGAACGGCACTGGTCGATGCGAAGGGATGCTCCCTTAGTTCTGCGATGTAGTTGGACACGCTGCGAAAATACTCGAGGTCCTCGTAATATTCGTCAATGAACACTGGCCTCCCACCCGGCGTGATGCGCCAGATGCTGAATTTTGGCGTCAATACATCCCAAAGGTCTCGAAAGAATGTTCGGGAGTTGATGTTTCCCGCGCCGAATTCGAACGCCAGTGCCCCTATGCGTCGGGCCGCCATGGACCGTTGCGCTCCCCTCAACACGAAGGGCTCGTGACCCTCAACATCCATCTTTACAAGGTCAACGAAATCCAGTTTCTCCCTTTCGATTACGTCGTCGAGTGTAATTACTTCGACCTCAGCCACCGTGTATCGGCGATTCCCAACAACGGTGTCGACGCGTTCGTGCAATGAGGCGGTCCCGTCGGTGGCGGAACAGAAATGCAGAGTTGCCTTGCCGGGCCGCTCGCCAACCGCGCACGGGATTAGCGTTGCTTTGGCCAGTTGCGGCGCCGTCTCTATAACTGCTCGACATCCCGCCGAGGGCTCGAAGATGAACACCCGGGCGTCGGGCATCGCCCTCAGAAAAGATCTGGACCAGCACCCAATGTTCGCCCCAACGTCGAAGACCACAGGTTGGGCACGTCGAATCCGAGTTACGGCCGCGCGAACCTCAAGATCCAAGCTGCATGCGCCCGCGCCATTGCCCAGGACATAGTTTAAGTACGCCTCGACCATCCTCGATGGGGTATAAAGGAAGCGCGAGCAGGCAATTCTGCTGAGCGGCTGCGCTAGCAACTTCCCAAGCGAGTTCAGAGGGCCTGCCTTAGAAAGATCCATCGGCTCTTCTAGTGCTCCTGAGGGCCATCCATCGCACCTTCGCCTCGCGCTGACGAGTTCTCATGGCTGGAAAGCTCTCGCGGTTAGGTACGATCCTCGGAATCGAACCACCATGATTCCGGCATATGCAAGTGTGAGAAGTCCTGCACTGGGAAGCAAAGTCAGACCAAGCACCCTGCTCCCTGCGACCACTCCGAGCCCAATAAGGAAAGGCGCGAGCAAGGTGGCACGGTGGTTGACATGTACGAATCCCCTGCTCTTCGCCATAAAAGCGAGTAAACAGAAGGCGTGGGTGAGAAGGACCGCCACGCCGGCCCCCTGGATCCCATGGAATGCTGTGAGCACGGAACACAAGGGGAGAAACAGGGCGGCAGTCAAAGCCAAAACTTTCTGGTAATCACGGTCGCGGTGGAAGGCGATTACCACGCCCGTACCATAAAGATTCCAAAGCGCCGTCAGGAGGAAGGCGACCTGAAAGACTCGGAAGACTGGAACTGCGGAAAGGTATTCTGTCCTCTTAAAAACAGCTAGAACAATCTGGCGGGCGTAAAAAACACCCCACAACGACCCCGGAAGAAAACACAGGGCCATATCCTGGTAACATCGCTGGAAGTATCGACTGAATTGGGCCGCACCCTCAGCGCTCATGCGGCTCAGTAACGGGAATGCCCCTTGAACATACATACAGGCAAGCATCGCCAGGGCGAGAGCTGCCCGATTACCCGCTGCATAGAGGCCCACGGCCTTTCCCCCGCGAATGGCCCGCACGAGCACAACGTCGCCCCAGACAATCAAGGTAACCATGAGAGTTCCCCAGCCTATGGCGGCAGCCGATCTCAATATTTCCCAGGAACGACGAAGAAGGCGCCTGGTGCCATTCGTGCCCAGTTGGAATGTCGTGGCTTGCTTTAACCAAAAATAGCCCACTGTGCTGGCGATCAGCGCGGAACCAAAGAGGGCCATCGCAACACCCTGAAGTCCCAGCCCCAGCCGCACGCTTAGGACAGCCAGAGCAAGCCAACTACCCTGCCAGAGGACGTTCAGAATCGCGGAAATTTCTTGGTGATGGAGCCCTTGAAAGGCCCAATCCAGGAGTCCTGCTTGCGCGACGTTGCTCATTCCGAAAATGCCCACGAGCTGAAGTTCCGTGCGGCTGACACCAGGAACCAGCGCCAGAATGGCCACCGTTACGACCGTTGCGAGGAGTGCTAAACATGCTCGCGACCAACATATTTCTATCGCCAGTTCTGGGGACACGCCGCCCGATTGGGCGACCGCGCGGCTTCCAAACATCGGCAGGCCAAAATTGGACACAACGAATATGTAGGCGTACACAGCCCAGGCAAAGGAAAACGAACCGAATTCGGGAACAGAAAATTGCCGCGCGACATAAATGACCACACAAAACTTCAGAGCCTGGGAGATTAGCCCTCCCGCCATGTTCACAGCCGACTGACGGGTCAGGGCCTGAAGGGAAAGAAACCCACGAGCGAGCATGGGCACCGGCCTTGGGTCTTGACATGTGAGCGCGCTGTCATCGGCTGCCGAAGCCGCTAGTACGCTCGGTTGTTCGAAGATTGCGTTCACGGTCTGTGTAAATCCCGTTAGGAGAAGCTGTGAGCACTCCATAGCTCCGCCCTGTGACTTACAAGGGCGCTCGTCACCTAACCGGGTGTGAACCAGTTTTCAGTCGTCAGTTCTCAGTCTTGGGCTAACACTACTCGCTGACACAACAACAGTTCTCAGTCGTCAGTTTTCTTCTTTCAGCCACCACTGCTCACTGCCTACCAGAGATTCCAAATTCCGGATTCAACACACACGCGCTTCAAGATTCGGACCTCGCCCCGTATCGTCCGGAACACGGCCCGGGACGATCGTTGGACCTGTTTCGCCAAGGCCGGGGCAGAGCGGCTTTTGCCGTATGGAAGATCTCTTCCGCGAGAAGTTTCACGGGATCAGCCGGGTCCGTTGTCTCCCAGGCCGCGCTGCCGAAAACCCACGTCACTCCCAACGAGAAGGCAAACGCTGTTCCCAACAGGACAATCAGAATGCGGGGAGGAAATGATTTCTTGTCCGGAAGGTTGGGAGGGTCGAGCACTTTCACGGTTGGGATTTCCTTCGCTTCCTGTACTTTGGCCAGCTCGTACTCTTGCGTCAGAGTCTCGAAAACCGCTTCCTGAACTTTCGTCCTGCGGTACAGGTCAGCGTAGGTGACGCCGAGCAACGGCAGTTTCCTGATCGAGGGATAGAGTGGATCGGTCAGCGTGGCGCTCTCGAGCGAGCTGCTTTCGCCTTTGCCACCGATCTTTTCGAGTTGGCTCTCAAGCTCAGCGATTCTGGCTTCCGCAGCGCGAACCCGAACGTTGCTGTTGGTGTAAATCTGCCTGAGGCCTTCGAGTTCAGAGCGAGCAGCAATGAACTGTCCCTGGAGAGTGGCCGCCGCGTCGACCATAGCCCTGCCTTGTTCCTTGATGTCAATCGCCGTGTTCTTGCTGGCGAACTGACTAAACTCCTTTTCGGCAGATTCCAAGTCTTGGTTGACCGTTTTCAACCGTCCTTCGAGGAAAATCCGTTCGCGCCGTGCTGCGGACGTGCTCACCTCAGCCACCAGGTGGTTCAGTTCTTCAACGTAGGCTTGGGCCATGGCCTCCGCCCTCCGTGGGTTCTTGTCGGTGACCGTAATGGTGATGATCTGGCTCTTGCGATCTACGGCAGTGCCGGTATGGGACGCCAGAGCCTTGCGCGTGTCCTCCATCCGGCGGTCGCCATATACCTTCTGCAAATTAAACTTCTGGATGAGATTGTCGGCCACCGTGCGGCTGCTCAAGACTCCCACAAACAGGTCGCTGGTGCTCTTGAGACCAAGCAAGTCACCTGCAATTCCTGCTAGCCCGCTGGCTTGGCCTGACAGTGCGGCAGCCGCCGTTGCCAAGCCGGAGCCGGACTGGTTATCGGGCGGCATCAAGCGGGCGACCGACTGATAACGACTGGGAATGAGGAACGCCACGACCGCAGAAAGCAGCAAGCCGGCGCCTGCGACGCGCCCCAAGAATCGGCGACTCTCCCACAGCAGCCGGAGATGAGCAACTGTCCGTTCGCGAGCCGCCCGCTGGTCCAGTTCAGGCTGGGGTCCAGAATCACCGGAAAGGGTGCCGACATTCTCTGGGCGTGCAGTGATGGAGGCCTCGTGGTCCGAAGGCCCAGGCGGTTTATTTGGGTCAGGTTCGTTCATCAGGGTCCTGTACCGTGCTTCCTTGGATTCCCGCTTTCGCGGGAATGACCGCAGCGTCCCGTGAGATCCTTCTCACCACGGAGGCACGGAGGCGCAGAGAAAGAGCCTCTTGCATTAAAATCTCTTTGCCTCTGTGTCTCTGGGGTGAAAGCCTTGCTCCGTCATTTCGTAATCCCCCAATGCCGGGGCCAGTAGGTGAGTTGCAACGATCCCGTCACATTGTTCTTGGTCTCCGGAGCGAGTACAGTCACCAGCCATTGTTCGTACTGGACAAACGCGGATAAGGTCAGCCCGCTGCCAAGCTGATAGTCAAATTTCACCGAACCGTCATTAAGCGTGCCGCCGTGGGGAATGAAAGTACTCGCCACCTGGGCGTGCCGCCATCCAAACTGAAGGGAAGTCCGGGGGCTGAACCAGTACGTGCTCCAGCCCTGGTAGCCCGTCCCCACCCGGCCAATCCAATCGCCGACCAGATTGTTCTTGTTCGTATAATCGTCACGATAGAAGTTCTCCCAGTAGGCGAACTGCCCGGTCTTGTTTTGTCCGTTGCGAGGATCCGTGGTCACCCCCTCAAACCGGAAATCCAGCCGCGGCACATGCGGGAAGTGAGGCACATAGAAACCGGTACTCATCAGCGCACGCACGGGGAAGAACGCGAAGAGTGGAGTGATGTCGTCGCGCGACATGAGTGTGGCGTAAAGCGCCAGCCAGTTGCGCAGCCCCGGCGTCCGGTAAGAAATATCGAACCCGCCGTTGCGCTGGCCGGGATTCTGCGACTCGGGATAGTGTTCTGAAGGATGAACGCCGAAATAGCTATTGATGATTGCGCCGAGGGTCAAGGGCCGACCCACGCCGCCAAATTCCGCCGTGCGCGAAACGCCGAATTCCAGGTTTTCCGTCGGCTTTAAGCTGATCCTCTCGCCATGGAAGAAAGGCCGTGGCGGGAAATGGTTCCCCGCGAGCTGGCCGAAAAAGGCCTCCGCTTTCACCGGCCCAAGCCGCTGAAACATCCAAGGAAGAGTGAAAGGGATATCGCGAGCAACACGAAACATGCAGATGGGTTCGGCATTGTCACTGAGCAGGAGGGACCCTCCCCGGTTCGGGCCCCACCACAGGCTCTGCTGGCCAAAGGAAAAATCCCAATTCGCGATTTTGGTGAGCGCATAGGTGTCCAGAAGCGTGAAGCGGTTTATCTCTGGGACGGGGTGGGCCGGCTGAACCGGTGTGCCGTCGAGCTGAGCGATTAAATCCTGAACGCCCTGGGAATAACCGGGCGCTGCGGGCGAATGTTGGTACTCGCCACGCGCGTAGAGAGCGAAGTGTCCCCAGTTGGCCCATCCGGAAAATCCCGTCGCAGGATTAAACCCTTCGGCATAAGGGCGGCCGAAATCGTTGATGAGGGTTTGACCGAAATGATAGCTGTCATTGAGCGGTTGGCCGGAAATGCCCAGCATGCGCGTGTAGACGGACTCCACATGCAGATTGCGGCTCGGTTCAGCGCCGGGGGGATCCGGGTCGGAAGTTTCCGGGACAAGCGAGAACTCTCGCGCGAGGGCGTCGTAGATGCGGTTTGCTTCCGTGGTGTTGGATTCCTTCTCTCCAATCGTTGCGCCGGCTTCTTCTACTAGGCGGGCGCACTCGGTCCTTGTCCAAGGCCGCATGCTCAGGAATTCTGTGTGGATGTAACCGAGGGCCGCCAATCTCTCCAGGTCCGGATAGATCCAACTATCGAGCGGGACATAGGGTGAGGCCAGTTTTTGAGGATTTTGGGATTCTCCGCCACTGACATTTTCGGATGGGCCGCCCCAAGCTTCTCCCCCCAGGTTCGAGTCGTGATGTTTCTGGTACATTTCCCGCGCGGTTAGCCATCCCATGGCTCCGCCCACAAGCACGTCAGACGGGAAGTGCTCATTCCCTGTAACGCGTGCGACGCTTACGACGCCGGCAAGCCCGTAAGCAAATAGCTTTGTCAGTGGGCCGGGATACTGATGGGCGATCATGCTGGCGATGGACCAAGCAACCACAGAATGATCCGACGGAAATGACGTCCCGCCCCTAAAAAGCCTTCCTTGCGCGCCATCTGCGCCGGGACGTTCGCGGCCGAGGATGCTTTGAAGGACCATGCTGGCCGCAAGAGCATTTAAAGCCGATTCTCCGCTCAAGGAGCCCGTCTCTTGTTCGTGATCGTCCCCCGTCTTTTTCCCCCACAGGTAGAGTGCGCCGCCGACGCCAACAAGCGCGCCCACACCAACATTGGAGAAATCTACGCTCCTCCTCGTGTTGACCGCCGAAAGGGTGGTGTGTTGCATAATGGAGTGATCAGCGACCATTAAACTTGCGGCGGCTCCCCCCAGCATCAACAGCCAATTTGCGTCGTTCGATCGGATTCGATCCGGGCTCGTCCAGAGATCCCGCTCGTCTCCCGCAAAGCGCTTGATCCACTGCTTGGCATTGTCCGCGTCCAGTGACCAGTGCCGCTCGGTCCCGCCTGCCGCGCTGCCTTCCTGAACGGGCGCGTCCTTCAACGCCATCTCCTGCCCGCGTGCCAGCGAGACGGCGAAGACGGACATTGCCAGCGTCGCGGCGAGAGCTGCAAGCCACAGCCATCGACACGATGGGGCACTAGAAATTAGGCAACCTCCCGATGCGCAAGCCTTGTGTTGCAAAGCCCTCACCCCGTCCGTCGGTCGACGGAGTCCCCTCTCCCGCCGGAGCGGGAGAGGGGATCGGGGAGAGGGAGGGGACGCTGACTCCCCGAAGGAGAACACTTTGAGTAGTCGTGCAGGCGCGGGCGAAACCCGCTGACGGGAAGACATCTTGGATGTAGCGCGGATGTCTCGCCCGCCGTACCCGGAGCGTCGCCCTCCCGCAAGCGGACTCGGCCAGGATGCGCGCCCCGCAAGGGGCGAGACGCCCGCGTTACGAGGGACGCACATTGCGTCGAATTGACTTCCGCTTGGCTGGGTTTTCCCGCTCATGGGACCACTGCTGCCGTAATCGCGCCTGCCTCCGCTACCTGTGCAAGCGCGATAATGTTTTTCCAGCGGGTGCTGCCGAGCACCGGCCGCTCCGGGACCACAACGGCATCACCAGGATTAACCGCCGCGGAGAGCACGTTGCCGGACCACCACCCACCCCGATGACGGCTTATGACTTCTCCATCCGCGCGCACAACGAAGATGGCGCTCTTGTCCGCCAAGCGGGTGGCGCCACCGCCCTGCGAGAGGTACCAGCCGGCGTTTTTGCCCGGCGTGTAGGTGATGGCATTGGTGTTGTAGACTTGGCCGACCACGAGGACGAATCCCGGGTGCTTTGGAATCTCAATCGAGTCGCCGTTACGCAGCTCGACGTCCTGCGCTGAGTGTTCGAGTCCCTTCAAGCCCGGCTGAAGGCGAATCACCAGTCGCCCGCTAACGGGCGCACGCCGCAAGGCCTCGAGGGCGCGCTCGCGTTGCTGCAAGGCCTCCTGCTGGAGCGCGGCCTCTTCCGTTCCGGAGGCCGCAAGGCTCGTCTTTACCAACGGGCTTTCCTGCTCGAGGCGCTGGATAAGATCCTGCCGGCTCTTTTCCTGAAGTTCTCGGACCGAGATGCGCGTGAAAATGATGCCCTGCGGATAGGAGGTGGGAAGCAATCCTCCAGCACGCTTCAAAACGGAGCTCAAATGCTCGCCCGGCCGGATGCCATACACACCGGGATTTCTGACCTCGCCCTTCACGGAGACGGCTGCACCCAGATCGTTCCACCCGGGCAGTTGCGGCACGCTTAGGACGTCTCCATCCTTGAGGCGAAGGTTGCGGCCCGCATCGTGGGAAACTGCGGTCAGATCGACGCTCTCGTGCGTGCCTGACGGCGCGTTGCCGCTCGCCGCCTGATACCGTGTGAGGTCGGCATCCTTCAGGTCGGCGCTCCTTTTCGCGCCGCCCGCGGCGCGCAGCAAATCCGCGATGCGCATGCCTGCGCCGAGCGGATATCGACCTGGGTTGACCACTTCCCCCTCGACGTACACACTCGGCGGGTCTACCCTGAAGAGGCTGCGGTGCACGATGATGCGGTCGCGCGGCTGCACCAGGACGTTTTCGAGCGGGTCGGCATCGAGCGCCTCGGCGAGATTCACATTCAGGATTCTGACCCGGCCGTCCGGCTGGGTGCGGAACAGTTGCGCCGAATCAAGCGCCGCATCCGGCAGTAATCCTCCGGCTTGATAGATCGCATCACGCAAATGCATCTGGCCCGAGGTTTTGTACTGGCCTGGAGTGCGCACCTCTCCAGAGAGCCAGATTACCGGAGCGGCCTCCAGATCGTATCGACCGAAGATGCGTACGGTGTCGAGAGGTTCGAGCTTCGGCGACGCGGAGGGATTCACGAGCGCCGCCTCCAGGTCGAAGCTTTCCACCACTGGCCGCCAGTCCGGCTGGCGCAGGGAGATGATTTCAGCGTAGTGCCTGGCCGGCTCAGGAAGAAGGTCCTGGTAGGAGGATAAGAGATTCGCGACGCGCATGCCGGGAGTGTAGGCATAACGCCCGGGTCGCAGGACGTGGCCTTGGAGGTAGACCTCAGCGCTATTGTAGGGGGCGATCGGGAAGATGTGTACTTCGTCGCCATCGCGTACGCCAAAGCTAGCGAGCTGGCGGCGAACGGCCTGGGGATCGCTGGTTTCGTCCAGGTTGACGCTCAGCATGGTGCGCTTTTCGTGCGCCTCGAGCCGTTGAACTTCAATGTGACGCAGGGCCGCGGCGGGAAGGACGCTGCCCGCCAGGTCGAGTGCCTCGGCGAGATTCGTTTCGCCACGCAGTTCGTAAACCGCTGGACGGCGTACCATGCCGTCCACGGTCACCTGCGGGCCGACCGGAGGCACCAGCAGAGTGTCACCATTCTCGAGGTTTTTCAGGTCACCGCGAATGCCATGGAGCAGCAGGTCGTAGACGTCCACCTCGTCGACGAGTTGCCGGCCACGGGAATGGCGCAGAAGGCGAAGCGACCCGCGCGGGGTGACGCCTCCGGCAGCAAACAGCGCGTTGAGCGGGGTCGAAAGCGAGCTGATGTCGTAGGCGCCCGGTGATGCCACCTCGCCAACCACGTAGACGCGCACGGTGCGCAGGCGCCCGAGCGAAACGTCAGCGGACACGTCCCGGTACTGCGTCCGAAGCACGCGCTGCACGACCTCTTGCACTTCACCAAGTGTTCTGCCGGTCACCAGGAGTGGCCCGGCCTCCGGCAACGAGAGGCGGCCTTCGCGGTCTACGGTTCGGAACAGCCGCTGCGAAATCCCGCCCCAAAGATCGATGGTCAATCCATCGCCCGGCCCGAGGACGTACTCCGGGCCAGCGGGAAGATCCATGGGAATCCCTGTGCTCTCGGGAGGCCGGCGGAACACCTCCAAACCAAAGCGTTCAAGATGCCCCGTGCGCGGCGCGGCCTGCACGTAGAGATCGTAGAGCGAGGGTACGTCAGCGTAGGGGTTGGGCGACTTCACCATCTCGACCGGCTCGGAAATCAGTGGAATCAGAGCTGGCTTCGGCTGGGTCCGTGACGCAACGGTGTGCAGCGCCTCCTTCTCTGGAAGCTCGGGGAGGACAGCAGGCATCCCGCCCGTAACATCGGTGACGTCTTCGAGCCGAAGCGAACCGGGCTGCGGGCTTGACTTTGCCGGCCCTGTAGTGGAAACGGCGCTCGCCGTGAGCAGGAACGGAGGAGTGAGGTCAGGGCGCTGAAGGTCTGGGGGAAGCGTATCGGCCCCCGGCTGCACGGGTGGTGCAGGGTTGGGGGCCGGTGTGGGTTGGCTCGTCTGTACTGGGGAGTATGTCGCCACAGAAGGTGCTGATTCAGGCCCCAGGTCAGTTGCCGCACGGGCAATCCGGGCCGCGCGAGCCTTCCGGACCAAGTCTTGCTCTTGCCCCTCGGGCGATTGTGTATTGATCTGTGGTGTCAGGTAGCCGTAGCGTTGCAACAGGCGGGTGGCGAGAGCGCGGAGCCGCGGATCGTTTTCCAGCCGATCCAGAATGGCCAAATCCGCCATATCCTGTTCCGCAACGATTTGCCCTTTGTCGGTGGCCTCTTTGGCCATTAGGCGTTTTAGCTCCACCATGAGGCCGGGATCTTTGGTCAGGAGGTCGCGGATCTGCGCGGCCGAGGCAGACACTAATTCGAGGTTATCTGTACCCCAGTCGGAGGCTCGTTCGTGCTCCAGGGGCTCGGAGGCTCGTTCGCGCTCCTGGGGCTGGGAGGTTCGTTCGTGCTCCTGGGGCTGGGAGGTTCGTTCATGCTCCTGGGCAGGGGCGGCCGACGCGGTTGCGAATCCGACAAGGAACATGACGAGCGCTCCAGCGACCATCCGCGGGGTGAGCGCAAGCGTGCTGGGCAGGATATGAACCGTGCAAATGGAGAGGCTCCCTGGAACCAAGTTTTGTTTGCGCAGCATCTTCTTGCTCTTTGCTGGGCTGGGAAAACTCTCCGGGACGTCGGCCTTATCTGGAACCTCTTTCACAATCTCGATGTCAGGCTGATCCGGGAATGTAGTGAGAGTCACTTGGTGCATAAAGCGAGGACGACCTGCCACCAGAACACGCATAGGCTTTTCCATTCCGCCTCCAAGGGGAGCTAGTGATAGCCATAGTCGACATACGCAAAAGGGTCAAAAATGTAGTCGTGGAAGTAGCCAAAAAGGACGCACAGTCGGGACAAAGGTTAGTTTGTCAAGCATCAATTTGGGGCTTACCCACGTTCCACTTAGGCAAAGGTCGGTCGTCCTCCACGCAGCGAGAAAACCGCTGTCAACCGGAAATTTATGCACGGCACACTAGCTGATATCGGCAGGTCTGAAATTCAACCTGAACAGATTACGACCTTCAGGAGCCTGGGCCTAAGAGGGGCACCGAGGGAACTCTTCCCGGCCTGGATCGAGGCAGCATCCAACATCCGAATTCAGTAATGTTAACCATTGGGCCACCGCGATACGGCGTTTCTTGATCGGTCGCCGTCAGCAGCCTAAACTCGGGATGCTTGATCGCCGGAGACGCCCGACGGATCTGGATCGAAAGCATGGGCGACGGGCGAGGGTCGTCAATTAATGGACATATTGTTGATGTGTTGTTCAGGGTTTGCAGCTACGGAAGAAGCAACGAAAAGGTGCGCTCGCATTGTGCGCCCCGCGGTGAACCTGCCTTTGCGATTAGCCGAGTACGCAAAGCCGATGTAGCCCTTGCGTGGCGGCCAGCACGAGCGCGTCCGCATGGAAAAGAAAGAAATGATGCGCGTCGGACATGAACGCAGGTCTGTGCTACTTCGGCGATGAACTCTGCGGAGCGGTCGAACCCAACAGGTCATACACGCGTCGAATGGTGACGGGGCCTTGCAGGGAAGAGTTCTCGAGGCGTGAAACAACAGTGAGTTGTTTGCCATCATCACTCAACCGGAACGACTGCGTAAGTTTGGTGCCGTGGTCTAGCTTTGTTTCGGCCACCAGCGTATCGCCTTGCCAGTCGGTTTTGGTGGTGGAAATCTTTTTCCCGTTCGAGTCCCGGTCGTCGTGCTTTTTCCCATCCAGGTAAAAGGTCCGGGCATGGTCCGAATCGTCGGTGATCACCACTTGATCAGGCCGTTGGTCGACTTGCAAGAACTTAGGATTCTCGGCCAAGCGATCCCAATCCTCGGCGCTTACGGTGCTTCCGCGATTGGCTTGTTGTCCACCGCGGCGGCCCATGCCGCCACGCCCCATCCCGCCGCCCGGCCAGCCGCCCCCGCCGCCCGGATAGCCGCCTCCACCGCCTGGCCAGCCGCCCCCTCCACCTGGATTTCCGCCCCCAGGACTACCACCTGGGTAGCCGCCGCTGTTGGCAGTTGAGCGCTGGGTGCTCTGCGCATCAGTAATCTTCTGTTGCGCATCGTCGCTTTGGTCTTTGTTGAATTGCCATCGCCCGCCCAGTTTCGGCTGATTATCTCCGGCGCGGGCCACTCCAGCCAGTGACGTCGCCAATAAAAATGCACCCGCCACAACTACGCTCTTTACTGCAAAGCTAAAACTTTTCCCCATGGGTTATCACCCTCCTTACTTTTCACGTCCCTGTCTCTTCTCCTTCGATTCTGAGTCTGGGCCAGCGGTTGTACGGCGGGCAGGGTAGCGCAGACCTGCTCTGCAAGGTCTGCGGCTCTTGGTTGTGTGACTGAAAAAGTCCTGGACCTAACGGGCTCGTTTAACCGGATCTTCTCTCCCCCTGAAAAAGTCAGGTCCATCTTTGGCAACTGACCGGCATCAGGACATGGAGTGAACGGGGGAGTGAACGGGGGAGTTGATTTCGGCTACTTACTCTGCTATCCTCGCGATGAAAAAAGAGAGGACTGCGAGTCCTTGCCCTCTCTCTACCCTAAGATTAGAGCTGGTGGCCTAGGAGATCATGGCACTTCCAACCGAAGATGTTCTAACCGAAACAGGGCGGCGGTTCCGCCATTCCGTTCTTCTTCTGATGGCTTTTTCAATTCTTGCCAGTGTCTCTACTGCCCAGCAGAAGAAGGGGCAACCCCCGCAAGGCTTGGCAATTCTGGAAACCATTCGTGAAGTCAGGGAACTCCCTTCCGAGGAAGCCCGGCTTAGGTACCCGATTCATGTGCGCGGCGTCGTGACTTATGCCGACAGAAGACAAAACGATCTCTTCGTTCAGGATTCCACGGCGGGCATTTACGTTGACTACGGCCAATCGGCTCAGGAGCTTCACTCCGGCCAATATGTGGAGATCACGGGGGTCAGCGGCGTCGGCGATTTTGCTTCGCAGATTGAGAATCCCAAAATTCAAATTCTAGGTCAAGCACCTTTGCCAGTTCCCAGGAAGATTTCGGGCGAAGTATTCCTTACCGGGGTTGAGGACAGCCAGTACGTGGAGGTCGAGGGTATTGTAAGGTCGGCAGCAGAAAACCAGGGGCGGTTGCTGCTGCACGTGGCCTCGGGGACTGCCATCATTCCTGTTTACGTTTTGGACTACAAGCCCATTCCTCAAGATCTAGTGGGAGCCAAGGTCGTGATTCGAGGCGTTTCCAGCGGGGCTTACAATCCCCGGCTCCAGTTCCTAGGCGCCATCCTGGAAGTGCCAACCGTGAAGAATATGACCCTGGTGGCGCCCGCGCCGGCTGACCTCTTTTCAATCCCCGTGCGCCCCATCCACCTTATCCAAAGGCTGGCTACGGTCGAAGCTTTCAACCAAGCCGTGCACGTTCAAGGGATCGTCACGTTGCAGCGACCTGGCCAAGTGATCTTCATACGAGATGCGCAAGAGGGCTTGGAAGTCGAAACGCGCCAAGCGACACCCTTGAATGTCGGCGACCGGGTTGACGTGGTGGGATATGTTGCAGTGGGTGACTACAGTCCCATGCTCAAGGATGCGGTCTACCGCAAAATCGGCACCGGCGCAGAACCTCCACCGATGGCCGCAACCGCAGATCAAGCCCTGTCGGGGATTTATGATTGCGAGCTCATCCGGATGCGAGGGCGATTGCTGGGCGTCTCAATCCGCGCCAATCAAAGGTCACTCACCATCAACTCGGACGGTGTGATGGTCGAGGCCGCGATTGAGGGAGCGGCCGGACAAGAAATACCCACCCATGCCCGAATAGGCAGTTTGGTGCAATTGACGGGAATCTGCAACGTCCGGGTTGACGAGAACCGGAATCCCACCGGATTCGCTCTACTGCTCCGCTCGCCGGCTGACATTGCGGTGCTGCAACAGGCCCCCTGGTGGAGCCTCCAGCGTACCGTTTACCTTCTAGGCTTCACAGCTTTGTTGGCCGTCGGAATCCTGGTCTGGGTTGGCATGTTGAGGCGGCGGGTGGGACAGCAGACCGAGACCATCCGGGCCACCCTGGAGTCCACTGCGGATGGAATTCTGGTATTGGATGCCGCCGGAAACATCGTGGCCCACAACACGAAGTTCGCCGAGCTTTGGGATATTCCCGAGTCGATTCTTGCCTCGGGCAAGGACCGCGAATGGTTGGACTTCGTTCTGCCGCAGTTGAAGGATCCGGACGCCTTCGTCGGGAAAATGCGCAGCTTGTATGAGGACTCCGAAGGATACTGTGACGATCTGGTGGAGTTCAAAGATGGACGCGTCTTCGAACGGCATTCCGAGCCTCAGCGGGCCTGGGGGAGAAACATTGGGCGGGTCTGGGGATTCCGCGACATCACCGAAAGGCGACAAGCGGAGAAGGCTTTGGAGGAAAGCGAAGAACGGTACCGCATGCTGTTTCAACGCAACCTCGCCGGCGTCTACCGCGCCAGCCTCTCGGGGCGAATTCTGGATTGTAACGAAGCCTGCGCGCGCATTTTCGGTTTCTCCAACCCGAGTGACCTGGTGGGGCGGGATGCCTCGGAGCTTTATACGAGCCCCGCGGCACGGAAGGGGTTTACTTCCAGCCTGCAAGAGCATGGCTCATTGACTAATTTTGAACATTGCCTGGTGCGAAAGGATGGCACCCCTGTCTGGGTACTGGAAACCGCAACTTTGATCAAGGACGGCGACCAACTGATCGAAGGCACCATGATCGACATTACGGCGCGCAAGCAAGGCGAGGCGGAGTTGCAAAAAGCGAAGGAGGCGGCGGAGGCCGCCAGCCGGGCGAAGAGCGAGTTTCTGGCGAATATGAGCCATGAAATCCGCACGCCCATGAACGGCATCCTGGGCATGAGCGAACTGGCGCTGAGCACGGACCTGAGCGCTGAGCAACGGGAATTTCTCACCATGGTCAAGTCGTCGGCGGACTCCCTGCTGACGGTGATCAACGAAGTTCTGGATTTCTCCAAAATCGAAGCCGGGAAACTGGATTTCGACTTAATCGAATTCAACCTGCGCGATAGCCTGGAGGAGGATGTCCGGATGTTCGCATTTCCGGCTGACCGGAAGGGCATCGAACTGATTTGCGACGTGGCCCCGGAAGTGCCGGATGTGATGGTGGGCGATCCAACCCGATTGCGGCAAATCATAGTAAACCTTCTCTCGAACGCACTTAAATTTACGGAGCATGGCGAAATCCTGCTGCGGGTCGAAGTGCAGGCTCTGGCTCAGAATGATGCTGTGCTCCACTTCTCGGTACGGGACACGGGTATCGGGATTCCCTGGGACAAACAGCAATACATCTTCGAGGCCTTCGCGCAGGTCGACAGCTCCACTACCCGCCGCGTCGGCGGAACCGGACTTGGCCTGACGATTTCGGCGCGTCTGGCCGCGGCGATGCAGGGCCGCATCTGGGTAGAGAGCGAATACGGGAAGGGAAGTACTTTCCATTTCACGGCACGATTTGGCCAGGCCAAGCCAGGTGCGCACCCGGCAAGAACCTCGCCCGTCACCCTGCACGGAGTGGCGGTTCTGATTGTGGATGACAATGCGACGAATCGACGGGTGATGGATGAGACGCTTTCTTTCTGGGGCATGAAGACCTGTCTAGCGGCGGATGGTTTTCAGGCGCTCATGGTGCTGAAGCACGCCCAGGAGAGTGGGAACCCCATTCCTCTCCTCCTGACGGACGCCCACATGCCGCTGATGGATGGTTTTCGGCTGGCCGCGGAAATCAAGCGAGAGCCCCAACTGGCAGGCACTCAGGTCACCATGGTGACCTCGGGAGGCCAAGTCGGAGATGCGGCGCGTTGCCGCGAGCTGGGGATATCCGCCTACCTCACTAAGCCGGTTCGGCAGGCGGACCTTCTGGAAGCCATTGTCAGGGTTCTCGGCTCCAATGCGCGGGCAGAGGAGGCGGGAGCGCTGGTGACGCGCCATTCCCTGCGCGAGAACCGCAGAGGCTTGCAGATCATGGTAGTCGAAGACAACATTGTGAACCAACGCTTGGCCGAGCATCTCCTGCGGCGTAAAGGCCACATCGTAACCATCGCCAACAACGGACACGAAGCGTTGGAACTTCTCGGGCGACAGAACTGCGACTTGGCTCTGGTGGATGTCCAAATGCCTGAGATGGACGGGCTACAACTTACGGCCGCCATCCGGGAAAAGGAGAAGAGCACAGGCGCACATTTGCCGATTATCGCCATGACCGCTTACGCCATGAAGGGTGACCGCGAACGTTGCCTGGCAGCGGGCATGGATGACTACATCCCCAAGCCGATCAATTCCAGGCAGCTTTTTGATATGATCGAGGGCGTGCAGAGCGTCGGGCTCAAGGCCCCCCCGGCCACGGAGTCAGGGATCAATCAGGAAATCCTCGACGAGTCGACGCTTCGCGCACGATTCGAAGGGGAGCCGGAATTGCTTCGCGATGTGGTCAATCTCTTCCTGGATGACTGTCCGAAGTTATTGGACGGTATCCGCGGGGCTGTCGAGCGTAGCGATGCGCAAGCACTCGAGCGGGCTGCCCACAAGTTGAAAGGAACGGTGGCGAATTTCTCGGCTCGTGCCTCTTATGACGCGGCGTTGCGTTTGGAGGTGATGGGCCGTGGGGGCCATCTCGAGCAGGCTAGGGAAGCCCTGGCGCGGCTCGATTCATCCCTCAGGGAGTTGAGGCCCGTATTAATTAAACTGAGCGGCGGCATAGAGCCATGAAGATATTGGTAGCTGAAGACGATCTCGTAACCAGGCGAATGTTAGAGGCCTACCTGGTGAAGTGGGGTTATGAGGTTGTGGTGGTGGGGGACGGCCAGCAGGCTTGGCAAATCCTCCAGCAGGAAAATGCTCCGCGCCTCGCCCTCCTGGACTGGATGATGCCGGAAATGGATGGGATGTCCATCTGCCGCGAGGCGAGACGGCTTAACCTCCAGCCTTATATTTATCTCATCCTTCTGACCGCGAGGAAATATCAGGAAGATGTCATCGCGGGACTCGAGGCCGGGGCGGACGAGTATTTGACCAAACCTTTCGATCCTTATGAGCTTAAGGCGCGTCTGCGCACCGGAGCCAGGATTGTGGAATTGCAGGATAGCCTGATTCAGGCGCGCGAGGCCCTTCGTGATCAGGCGATGCACGATGCCCTTACCCAACTGTTCAATCGTCGTGCCACCATGGATATCCTAGCGTCGGAATTGAGCCGCGCCTCGCGCGACCTGAAACCCCTCACGGTGATGATGGTAGACATCGACCATTTCAAGTCAGTCAACGACAGGTTTGGGCACCCGGCTGGAGACGCGGTCCTTTGCGAGGTGGCCGGGCGGCTACGGTCGTCCATGCGCGCTTATGATACCGTGGGGCGCTTCGGAGGCGAGGAGTTTCTGGTGGTGGCGCCCGGTTGCGACTCAACGCCGTCCCGGGCGCAAGCGGAGCGGCTTCGTGAAGTTATTTGCTCGCAGCCCATTAAAGTCAAAGATCTCTCCATTAACATCACGGTGAGCGTGGGAGCAGCGACGGCGCGCGAGCCCAGGCCGCAGGACTTGGAAGTACTGCTCTCTGTGGCCGATAAGGCACTCTATCTGGCCAAGGAGAGAGGCCGGAATCGCATTGAAGGCGAATGCACCGCCCCACCTCTTGCCGCCACACCTGACCCCCCTGACGGCTCCACCGCCCGATAACCTACGAGCCCCATGATGTATAACCGGCTTAAAGCTGCCATGTGGCGAGGTGAGCTCGGCCATACTTCGAAGTACGACGCTTGGTGTATAATGGCCGTTATATGAGTGACCGGCACGCGACCCCGACCGAAGCTGAGCTGAGCATCCTGCGCGTGCTCTGGAGCCGCGGTCCCAGCACGGTACGCCAAGTTTACGACGCCCTGTATCGGGGGACCGAAATCGGGTACACCACCGCTCTGAAGCTCTTGCAAAATATGCTCGCCAAGGGCTTGGTGACGCGCGACGACCGGCAACGGCAGCACATTTATGACGCCAGGGTCCCAAAAACGCCGACGTTGAATGCCGTAGTGCGGAAGTGGATCGACAAGACTTTTGCGGGGTCGTCTGCGGCTCTGGCGATGCAAGCGCTCGATGCCAAGCCGCCCCGCCGCGTGGAGCTCGCGCGCTTGCGGGAGCTCATCCGGGAGATCGAGAAGCGCGAGGGCAAGGCATGATGAGCGTCGGTCAGGGCTACTGGGTCTACCTCCTAGCCTGGGTGGTTCTGCATTTTACCTGGCAAGGCCTCTTCCTGCTCATTTCCTGGCAGGCCTGCGACAGAATAATGAGCGCGGCGCCGCCCCAGACTCGCTATCGTGCTGCTTGCTTCCACTTGACGGCCCTCGCCGCCGCCCCCCCCCCCGTTCACTATCCTGCTTTCACATCGCGCTCTCCAGGCCAGCATGTCGGCGGGCCGCTGGGCTGCCTCGCCCGCCTGGGTGCAGAGCATCAGCCGTCCACTCTCACTTGTATGGCCTCTAAGGAGCGACCCATGCGGAATTCAACCTTCTCCCGTTTCGAGGTCTCGGAGCTGACCGAGACGAATGGCTCCACACGACGTCTCGCAATAGCGTGTTTGGTGGCGATCGTGGCGTTGCTGCTCGGCCAAGCAGCATTGGGGATCACAGTTCCCGTGCCCGCCAGCGATCAAACCATCGCTCCCGAACGCGCGGCCCAATATTTCGCGGAAGCCGAGGCCCTCTCACGCCAAGACGGCGGGCGCCTTTGGGGCGTCTCACTCTACGGACCGATGATCCTGGTTGACCCGGAGAGCCACCAGGCGGTTGCCAACCAAGCCGACGGGGAGGGGAGGCTGACGAAAAGTGGAAAGGTCTTTGTGGGGAAACTGCCTCCAAGCATTACGGTTGCCAATACGGCTATAGACTGGGCCGGCGTACACTGGACAATGGTAATGTGGCCCCTTACGGAAGATCCCGACGGCCGGGCGCTCCTGATGATGCACGAGTGCTTTCATCGCATCCAGGATGCGCTGGGAATGCCGGCCGCGAGCCCGGTCAACGCGCATCTGGAATCGCGGGAGGGTCGCATTTGGATGCTGCTGGAGTGGAGGGCGCTCGAGGCCGCCTTGGAAGAGACCGGGGCGCCGCGCAAGGCGGCGCTCGACGATGCCCTGCTCTTCCGTGCTTACCGCCAATCCCTTTTCCCTAAGGCTGCCGAGGAAGAGCGCGCGCTTGAGATGAACGAAGGGCTTGCGGAATACACGGGGGTGAAGCTGAGCACGCGGTCGATCTCCGAGATGACCGCGCTGGCAGCTTGCGGCCTGCGACAGGCACGCGAGTGGGCAAGCCTGGCGCGGAGTTTCGCTTACGATACCGGTCCTGCCTACGGCGCGCTGCTCGATTCCTCCGGTGCCGATTGGCGCTCTCAGGTCAGAACGACACGCGATTTTGCCGCTCTGACCCGCGCCGCTTACAACCTAGCAGCGGCAGCCCCCTCGGCTGAGCGAGCACTCGTAAGGGCTCGGGCCTATCGCGGTGAGTATGTGATCGCGACGGAAACAGAGCGCGACAGAGTTTTCCGAGAACGCGTGGCGAAATATCGCGCCGCGTTTCTCTCCGGTCCGGTGCTCATCCTTCCCATGGGAAAGACCTTTAACTATAGCTTCGATCCAAGCCAGACGTTGCCTCTCGACGATACGAAGACGATCTACTTCTCCTCGCGCGTTACCGACGACTGGGGAATACTCGAAGCCCCGGGCGGAGTCCTGCTCGTACGGGAGGGCCAATGGAGGGTTCAGGTGCCTGCACCGGCAAAGTTGAGTGGAACCCCGCTCCAAGGTGACGGCTGGACGCTGACTCT
>Ga0187781_10000326_pt1 | contig 34174 bp, 29 predicted proteins | sample 0715_SJ02_MP02_2_FD_132447 | JGI IMG/M metagenome (GOLD analysis project Ga0187781, IMG submission 132447) | Tropical peat soil microbial communities from peatlands in Department of Meta, Colombia - 0715_SJ02_MP02_20_MG | ecosystem: Environmental > Terrestrial > Soil > Wetlands > Peat | place... | reverse complement strand
GGCCCGGTCGACATCAATGAGCAGACTCGGTTGACCAAGCTCGCGCACCACCGTCAGCTCCGTAAAGCCGGGAATTCTGCCAAGGGTCTCTTTGATTTTGAGCGCCGTGTCTTGCAGGACACCTAAGTCGCCACCATAGACCTTTACGGCCAAAGCGCTCTTCAGGCCGGTCAGCGCCTCGTCCACAGCGTCCTCGGCGGGCTGGGTGTAATTGAAAATGATGCCCGGAAAAGCTTCGAGCCGCTCGCGGAGTGCGTCCGTCAGTTGCTGCTTGGTGTGAATAGAGCCCGCCCAGGACTTGTCTTTGTAAGGCTTAAGGCCCACGTAGAATTCCACGTTGAAGAAGCCCGTCGGATCGGTGCCATCGTCCGGCCGTCCCAGCTCCGAACCCACGACGGTCACTTGAGGATAAGACATCAAGATCTGGCGAATCTGGGGCGTGACTTTGGCAGCTTCTTCGAAGGAGATGGTGTATGGCATAGTCGCCCGGACCCACAATGCCCCCTCATCCAAGTGAGGCATGAACTCGCCGCCGATGTATGGGACCAGCAGTAAGCTGGCGACAAATATCGCCGTGGCAATCAGCATGGTAAGTTTGGGACGATCCAGGCACCAGTTCAGCTCACTTGCATATTCACGCTTGAGCCATTCATAGGCCCGGTTAGTCTTTTCCTTCACTCCTCGCCTAAACCAGTAAGAAGCCATGACAGGAACAAGCGTCAGGGCCAGGATCAATGATCCGATCAAGGCGAAAGACATAGTGTCGGCCATCGGGTCGAACAGCTTGCCGGACGGTCCGTGAAGCACATAAATAGGCAGGTAGCCTGCGATGATGACAGCCACGGAATAAAAAATCGGCCGGTCGACGTCGCGCGCCGCCTCCGCAATGACTTCGTGCAGCTTGTATTCCGTTCCGTGCCTCAGATTCAGCTCACGGTAAATGTTCTCGACCATCACCACAGTGCCGTCAATGATGATGCCGAAATCAATGGCGCCGATGGAGAGGAGGTTGGCCGAAATATTGCGGGCGTGAAGAATGATGAATGAGAAGAGCAAGGCCAACGGAATAGTGAGCGCCGTAATGAGGGCGGCCCGGAAACTCACCAGAAAGAACACAAGCACGATCAGCACCAGCACCATGCCGCGGAGCAGATTATTTTCCACCGTGTCAGTGGTTAGCTTCACCAGGTCGCTGCGGTCGTAGTAAGGGCGAATTTTGACGTCCTTGGGGAGCACTTGTTCATTAAGCTCTCGGGTCTTTTCTTCCACGCCTTTTAGAACATTTTGGGTCTGTTCCCCGCGGCGCATCAGAATGACGCCTTCGACCACGTCATCGTTGTTCTGAAAACCGAACTCTCCTAAGCGCGGCGCATGGCCCATGGCCACTTCGCCGATGTCAGTGATACGGACGGGAGCGCCATTCACGCTGGCAACCACAATCTCGCCGATGTCCTTGGTGTCGCGCACCAATCCCAGTCCCCGCACGTAATAGAATTGTCCGCCCTGCGAATAGAATCCCCCACCCGCGTTGGCATTGTTGTTGGAGAGAGCTTGAACCACCTGCGGGATGGTGATGTGATATCCGTAGACGCGGGAAGGGTCGAGCAGCACCTGGTATTGCATCACGGTGCCGCCAAAACCGGAGTCGTCAGCCACACCCGGGACTGATTTATACGCTCGCTCCAACACCCAATCCTCGATGGTCTTGAGCTCCTGGGGCGAGTGGTCCGGACTTTCGATGATGTAGCGATAGACGAGCCCGCTGGGCGAGTAAAGCGGAGCCAGCGAGGGCGTCACTCCGTTGGGCACATTGGCGTCGCTCAGCCGCTCGAACGTGACCTGGCGCGCCCAGTAATCGTCCGCATCTTCCTCGAAAGTCAAAATTACATCGGAGAGCCCATAAAGTGAAATGGAGCGCTTGAAAACCAAGCGCGGGATGCCGTTCATCTCAACTTCGATGGGCAGGGTCACCAACCGCTCGACCTCTTCCGCGGCATGCCCCGGCCATTGCGTGATGACCTCCACCATGGGGGGCGAGAGATCGGGATAAGCGTCCACCGGCATGCGCTGGAAAGCGACAATCCCCGCCACCACGACGAACACGGACATCATCACCACTAGGAACCGCTGGTTTAACGCAAATTGTACGATGCGATGAATCATGGGTAGTTGTCAGTCTTCATTTATCAGTCGTCGGTAGCAGGTAACAGGGAAGCGGGAACAGGAAGAGACGAGAAAGACGCGAATGGCTTGGCGCAGCCGTCGGCTCAGATAACCTGCACGAAACCGCAACGATCTTGTCCCCCGCACCCTTCCGTTCATCATTCGCCATTGAATCTTCCCTCTTCCCTGTTCCCTATGCCCTACCGTTGGTAAGAATTAGCAAACTGCAAAAACAAACTCCCATCAGCAACGACACGCTCGCTGGCGCGGAGCCCGCTCAGGATTTGGGTCTTGCCTTCCTGGCTATCTCCGATAGTCACTAACCTCTCCGCGAACTGTTGAGGCTGGCCGGCGTTCTCGGCCACGTAAACAAAGGGTTGATTCTCACTGTTGCGAAGCACCGCCGCGTCCGGTACCGTAAGCGCGCCTTCAGTGACTCCTGCGTGAACAAAGGCCGTCACGTACATGTCTCTTTTCAGCTTCTTGCCCGGGTTATTGGTTTCGATGCGGATTTGCAGGGTTCTGGAATTGGGATCCAGTGCGGTGGCGATGTAAGAAATCTTCCCCTTAAACGACTCGGCATAAGCGTCGGTTTGGATCACCACGGCGTCGCCAAGGTGTACAAATCCCAGGTCGTGCTCGTAAACGTTGGCCAGCACCCATACTGTACTCATATCTGAGATGGTGAAACATTGTGTAGCTCCGGCTTGGAGCACCTGCCCCGGTGCAACCAGCCTTTCCACCACTTCTCCGACCAGCGGCGCCAGGACGGGTATTTCCGGTGAAACAGGGTTCTTTAGCAAACGATCGAGTTGATCGATCCCCAAAACCTTCAACGACTGCTCGGCAGATTCCAGATCCGCTTCCGCCTGATTTCTCGTTGAATCGGCCTGCTGCAAGTCCGCTTCGGCGATCGCGTGATGCGCATATAGGTCCTTCGCACGGCTATCGGCCTTATCCGCCAATTCCAGGGCATCGCGAGCCTTGAGATAAGTGGAACGCATTTGCGCGTAGTCGGGGCTGCTCACGTAAAGCATAGGTTGATCGGTGTGAACCACCTCGCCCGGTGCAACCAGGATCCGCGAAACCGGCCCGCTCACTTGCGTGATGACGGGCGTGGTTTTGAAAAAGTTGTAGGCCACCGAGCCTGTCAGGCGAAGCACCCGAGGCAGACGCGTCACCTGTACCGGAGTCACCTCGATGTGCGTCATCTGCTCCGGAGGGACAGAAAACAACTGGGCTTTCGCCTCCTCGCCGGTTGTCGAACCGAAGGAGACTGAAGAGGACCCGGCCTCCGCGCCCCGCTGGGTGCATCCGGTCAGGAAATGCAAGCCAATGAAAATCAGAGAAAGGGCAGCTTGTGCCAAAGTTCCGTGGCTAATAGCGGCTGAGCGAATTCGGTACTCAGAGAAACACTCTTCAGCCCCGGAAGGGGCGGCAGAGAATAGCACACGGCTTGAGCCGTGGGGAGGCGAAGCACCCCTCACCCCCGCCCCCTTTCCCGCTTGAGCGGGAGAGGAGTACCGAAGGCTGGGTAAGGGTCGTCCTTCCCAGGGTTTACGAACTGGGCTACCCGTTTCCGCGCCTGATGGGGCTGGCACGGCGCTTCTTTTGCCGACCGTTTTGATGGTTGCTTTCATTGCAGTTTCCTCGTTCCCACGACTTCTCGCAACTGTTCGATCGCCAACATGTAGGTGGCTAGAGCCTGCCGGTAAGCCAATTGGGTGGAGCGGTAGCTTCGCTCCGCATCCAGGAAATCGAGCAGGCTGGCGGCTCCACGCTTGTAAGCGTATTCGCTGATGTCACGGGAGTCCTGGGCCTGCTTGAGGTAGCCGGAGAGATAAAGTTGCACGACTTGGTCACCGGTCTTGAAGGCCTCGTAGGCGTTGGCCACGTCCGTCATCACGGTTTCCCCAGCCGCCGTCTTGGTCTCCTGCGCCTGCCCGATGGCGTAATTGGTGCGCGCAATCTCGCCCTGGTTCTTGTCAAAGACGGGAATTTCGATGCTGAGGGTCAGGCCGGCGTCGTTCGAGGCGGAAACGTGTGTGTAGTCGAAAGTCGCGGTCAAGTCGCGCTTGCCGTTCGCCTTCTGCAGGGAATATTGGCTCTGCGCGGCGGTCACGCCCTGCTGCGCCCCGATGTAGTCCGGCCGCAGTTGCAGCGCTTTGAGTTGCAGGTCCTCCCGATTCAGCTTCAAGGGTTCGTAAGCGAGTTCGCCCACCACGTCGTACCCGGCGGGAAGCGCATCGTAGCCCTCGAGCGCCCGCAGGCTGGCGTAGGCCTGGACCAGGCTCAACTGGGATTGCGATACGTCCATCTGGAATTGGAGCAATTGTAGCTTGATTTTCAGGAGGTCGCCTTCGCTGATGGCCCCCGCTTGATACTGCTCCGAACTGAGATTCACGGTTTGCTGGTAGCTGGCCAGATCCTGATTCGCGAATTGCAGAGTCGATTTGGCCAGCAGGATGCCCATGAACTGTTGCGCCACGTTGAATGTCAGCGCCCGTTCCGTATCGCTCACTTGAGAGCGCGTCACCGCAGTCTGGTCCTTGGCAGCCCGAAGGCGCGCTTGGCGTGTATGCCCTCGCTCAATCGTATAGCTGATTCCGAGGTCAAACTCCGTGGTCGAGTTGATAAAGTTCGAAGTAAATTGGCTGGGAGTAAAGATCGGCACGTAAAGGTCGTCGTAAGTGAAAACGGGGTTCGGCCGGAGGCCGGCTGTGATTTCCTCGGCTTCGCTTTGTTGGATCTGGGTGCGAGCGGCCTTCAGGGAATGGTTGTGCGCTACGGCCATCTGAATAGCTTGGTCTAGATCGATCCGCACACTCGGCGGGGATTGCTGCGCGGCGACCGTCGGACAGCCCTGAGCTATGAAGAAAATCGCCCCGGCCGCGACCCAAAGTCGAGAGCATGGCCATTTTTGAAGTATTTGCATATCGGGTGTCCTGGCAGCACCATTTATGAAGATTTGGTTTGGCTTTGAGGAGTAATTAGGACGTCAATTCCAGGCCCGTCGGTGGTAACCTGTGGCCCGGCCAGCAGACTAGGAAAGCGGTGGCGCGCGCCCCAACACCATAATCGAGTGGTACGAGCGATAGACACCGGGACTGAAAGGAAGTACGTGGGAAATTGAAACCGCAACGTACTGCACTGGCGGCAACCCGGCCACTGACAGACCCAGACTCTGGCGCACGATCTGACAGAGGCTGCAAGTGAACTCCGTGGTGAGCGGCGGTGGCAGTTGCGAACTGCCCTGACTGACAGCGGTTGAAACGCCCCCGGCGAACCCGGTCAAAGGGTGCTGATGGAGCATTTCCACCCAAAGCAGGTGGCACTGGAGCACCATAAGGCAGCAGATAATAGCTGCTCGGGGAAGCCGGCGTTTGAGGCAAGTGCTCACTGCGCCGCATCTTACCACAATTCTAATTGCAACTCAGGGGACAATCCTCTCCATGCGGTAGGGGGTGCGGGTGTCTTTTTGTTTTTCCTTTCTCACTTGACGCCCTACAACTTAAGGGGAAGAGACGGCAGGTGATTGAGACCCCGAAGTGAATTGCTGAGATGTGAACATGAGCGGATCTGAATTTCTCCAAAACAGAGGTTGATATGTTTTTCCAAGGTCAGTTGGCGCTCATTACCGGCACCTCGAGCGGTATTGGCAGCGGGAGAGCAAAAGCTATGGCGCGCCGGCGCGCGCGAGTGCGAGTTAACTATTGCAAGAACCCGTTAGGGGCGGATCACGCGGCGGAAGCCATTCGTCAAGCAGAGAGCGAGGCGTTGGGGGTTCGTGCTGACGTCACCCGCCATGCTGAGGTGCTCGCCCTGGTGGAAGCGTTGCGCAGTGAGTGAGGGAGAATAGATATCCTGGTCTATGCCACCGTAGACTCGGGCACCGATTACCCGCGATCTGACGGCCTAGCGTTTAGGAATGGCGCCGGAGCATAACTGTTGGGAAATCGCCTTGTGTCAAATAACGGCAAGGCGAACAGAGCCGATGTTCCCCGCACGCAGGCGCGCAGGCGCGCAGGAGAGCATCCCACGTCAAGTCAATGATGCGCAGGCGCACAATCAGCGCATCAGAGATGGACCAATTCCAGAGAGGTTATAAAACGCACGCTGCGCTGTCCCTTTGGCGAGACCCGTTTCTGTGCGAATCTTGCTCCACGAAAAACCCTGAGCACGAAGTCGCGCTATCGCTTGCGAGTCCACGGCAGTTCTCGGCCTGCCGAGCCTCCGCCCCTTCGCTCTGGCGTTTCGCAGGCCCGCCCTCACCCGCTCTTGGATCAACGACCTTTCAAATTCCGCCATCGCGCCGATGATCTGGAACATCAGGCGCCCTGAAGGTGTGCTCAGATCGAGGTTGTCTTTGAGGCTGGCAAAGGTTATCCCGAGCGCCTCGAACTCAGCGAGCGCGTTCACCAGATGCTTCAACGAGCGACCGAAGCGGTCCAGCTTCCATACGAGGACCACATCGAGTTTCCGCTGTCGCGCATTGGACATAAGCCTGTCGAGTTCCGGCCTCGATTCCTTGGATCCAGAAATCCCGTTGTCAACGTAACAGCCGGCGAGTTCCCAGCCGCGCCGCTGACAGTACTCTTCAAGCTCGCGGGTTTGCATCGTGGGGTCTTGCCCGCTGTTGGCGGTGCTGACCCTGGCGTAGATCGCTGCTCTTGTGATTCCAGGTTGTCTGCGTAATGCAGGTGGGTGTACCTTTTCAGTAGCCATGTCCAAGCCCTCCAGTGGCTTGGGTGTGGTTAGGCAGCCGTTGAAGTTGCCGCTTCAGCGGTTGCCGCTTTTTCTATAGCCCTTCTTCCGTCCCCTGCCTTTGCGATAGTTCGCTTCTTTGTATTTTCGGACTCTCTCCACGTCTTGCCGAGTCCACCGCCACAGTGTGCGGCCGTCCAGCGGCACGGCGATGGAGGGCACGACACCGCCAGAGCGCAACCAACGATGCAAGGTCGTCCAGTGAACGCCTACTATCTCAGCCACTCGCTCCGTGGAAAAGGTTCGCTTCATGCAATACTATTATGCATATTTAATTTGCTTTGTCAAGATGTTTCGCACGCGATGTTCGTGTAGTCGTCTTGGAGGGAGCCACGAGGAGGTTACGCGCCTTGCCAAACTATCAATCAACCTGCCGCTACATTGGTTTTGTCGCCTGCGCCTGAAGTCTTTTCACACGCTCCAAAATCTCCCGCTGAGTAATCAGGCCTTTCTCCTCAAGCAGTTCTACGAGTGCTTGCACTTGCAGCATGGTTGAGTAGGCCAGTTCCTCATAGGCGACGGTGGGTCTATTATGCTCCTCAGCCATGTCCACCCTCCATGCCGTCTAGCCGGCGCTAACGTCACCTATTTTTGAGACTCGTCCCAAGAAAATGTTCGAATGCGTCTACAACCTTGCGCGGGAGGTCCAGCGTAGATTCACGTTCTCCCCTGCCAAACGAAAGATCATGGCCTGCCCTTTCCACGGGCACCAGTAACGTCGGGACAGGGATTAGCTTCAGCGCTGATTGCATTTCTTCCAGCGAGCCGAACGGGTCCTTCGAACCGTGTACAAAGAGAGCGGGCGTCCGCAGACTTGAAAAATGCGCCGTGCGGACTTGTTCTGGCTTCCGCGGAGGGTGCAGGGGGTAAGAGAAGAGGAGTAAGCCATCGACAAGCGTGGTATCGTCGGCCGCGACCATAGTGGCTTGCCTCCCGCCGTATGAATGCCCGCCGAGAAAAACCCTTTGAAATGGGCGTTCGGGCAACAGTTTTCTCATACCTGCAACCGCGCTTTTCAAGCCTTCGCGATCCTCAGGGCCAGATCCGGAAATCGGCGGGCCGTGCGGGCGCTTTTGGCGATACGGAAGGTCACATCGGAGTACTGTGACTCCCGTTGCGGCGAATGCGTGTGCCACCGCCACCAATAGGAGCGCTTGACAATTCGAGCCGGCGCCGTGAGTCAGCACCAGCGCTTCTTCCGCGGTCGAATTATCCGACGGAGCGGCCGGCCTGTGAAGGAACCCACGTACCGGCGGATTGGAGTCAACGGCAAAAGCAGATATGTTGGGGTCAGACGGTCGAGGCATGGAAATTGCCCATACACCTTACTCTGTTATCGCATAATGGTGCGTTTTTCAACGCTACTCAACCTGTTGGCGTGTCGTTTTTCTTTAGAGACCGATTCACAGATGGAACACCTGTCTTCACGGGATGAAACCCTAAGCTCCAAATCACGGGTCAGGAGGTTCATCGCCATCAAAGTGGGGATCTTAGCCGAGGTAGAGCAGACATTCTAGTCCTTCGGCTTCCAGCAAGACCTTCCGCCGAAATGAGCTCGTGTACGTAATGAAAAACCTTCCGCGAAAGAGTACCCAAAGATCTCCTCGGTGTTCAGTGGACTTTTCACTTGACATCTCAGATTGATAGGTCATTATTGTGGCCGTTTCATTCGGTGCGGTCAGACCCTCGCCCGCCCAAGCGCTGAGGGATATACCCGCCAGCCTCCGCGCCAGACTAGCTGTGAGGAGACAACAACCCCTTCCCCAGGAGGTATTTCATCATGTTTCCCTCCCATCGGCCTAGCTTAATCCTTCTGCTTACGATCCTTATCGCGGCTCCCCTCTGCTTGCGGGCGCAACAGGTCCAGGGCAGCATTACGGGAACAGTTACGGACCAGTCGGGCGCGATTGTCCCCGGCGTTACAGTGACGGCCAAGGAAATCGACACCGGGTTGACCCGAAGCGAGGTCACCCGGGAGGACGGCTCTTTCACCATCCCTCTCTTGCCGCCCGGCAGTTACCGGCTGACGGCAGAGAAGTCGGGCTTTCAGAAAACCGTTCTGGGGCCCATCAATCTTCTTGTGGACGCGCACCTGCGGGCGGACGTTCTGATGAAAGTGGGCTCGCAGACCACAATTCTGACGGTGGAGTCAACCGCACCCGTGTTGGATACGCAGAGCGCCACGGTTGGGACTACCGTCGAGGAGGCCAAAATCAGCCAGCTTCCTTACAATGGCCGGCAATTCCTCGAAACCATGCTGTTCACTCCCGGGGTTGTTCCGGGAGTCCAAGGTTCTGAACTGAACACCAGCGGCCATGGCGGGTCCATCAACGTGAACGGCCTGCGCGAGGACGAGAACAGTTTCCTGCTGGACGGAATGAGCAACACCACGATTGCCGCGGGCACGTATGTAGCATCGCCGCCGCTCGATTCCATACAGGAATTCAAAGTCGAGACCGGCGTCTACGATGCCAAGTTCGGGCAGTCGGGCGGCGCCCAGGTCAACATGGTGACGAAAGCGGGAACCAACCGCCTGCACGGTTCACTTTACGAATATCTGCGCAACGACAACTTGGACGCCAGGAATTTCTTCCAACCCGACGTGCCACCTTTTCACCGCAACCAATACGGTGCCAGCCTGGGTGGGCCGATCGACGTTCCCCATATTTACGACGGCCACGACAAAACCTTCTTCTTCTTGAATTACGAAGGGCTGCGCGACAACGAATCTTTTTGGAGCCGCTCGCACGTGCCCACGCTGGCCGAGCAGAGCGGTGATTTCTCTGACATCGCGCCCGGTTCCTCCTGCTCCACGAGCACGCTTCTGCTCGATCCACTGGTGGCGATCAGTTCATCCTTCCCGCTGACCGTCCCGGGCAACAATCTCAACAATCTCGTACCGTACCTTCCCGCCCAGATGCTCGACCCGGTCGGCCATGCCCTCGCCAGCTATTATCCGACTCCCAATATCCCCAACGCGCCTTGTGGCGGTGAGGACTATCAAGCCGTAGTGGCGCAGCTTATCGACACCAACAGTTACGTGGGGCGCATCGACCATCGCTGGGGCAGCAAGGACAACCTGATGTATCGGTTCAACTTGACCGCCGATTCGGAATTAAGACCTTCGGGGTACCCTACGGGCGTGCCCGGTTTTGGCACGCGTATTGTCAATTGGTACACCAACACCGGTCTGGAATGGACCCACACGTTTTCTCCCTCTGTGTTTAATGTCGCCAAAGCCAGCTACAACCGCTGGCAGTACAACTGGAAGAATCAGGACCAAGGGACCATGGTGAATCAGAGTCTTGGGATCAAGGGTGCGTCTACCGCCTACCGCGATACGGGTGTGCCCAACCTGAGCTTCACTCCCTACGACGGACTCGGGGCGGATCCCGTCGCACCGCAGATGGGCGCCATCAATACCTTCCAGTATGCCGACACGCTCACTTACATGCGCAGCAACCACTTGTTTGATTTCGGCGCGGACATCCGCCCCGTGAAGCGAGGCAACTTCTTTCAAGACGTGGATGGGCGCGACGACTACGACTTTACCGGGGAGTTTACGGGTGCCGCCGTCCTTGGTCAACTGCCAGCCAGCGCGCAATCGGCACTCTTGGCGGCCTGTCCCTCTCCCAGTTGCAGCTTCGGTAACGGTGTAGCGGACGCCCTGTTCGGCGTACCGACTAACTGGATTCGCGGCGCTCCCGACACGATTTCCGGGACTGACACCCAGTATGATTTCTTTGCCCAGGACCGCTGGAAGGCTCGGCCCGACCTCATGGTGACGCTCGGCCTCCGGTACGAATACAACAGCCTGGTCACCGATAAGTCCGATCAGTTCGGCAGCTTCGATTTCAACAAGGGATTAGAGCTCGCCGCGGGCCGGAGCGCGGCAGCCCTGCTGAATTTTGTCGGCGCCACGGGCGCCTTGGGCTACCCCATCGGCCAGTTCGTGCAGGTCGGGAGGGAGAATCTCGGCGGGACCCCCGAGAACCGCGCGCTGCAACATCCAGATCACACCAACTTCGGACCTCGCATCGGCATTGCCTGGACGCCTTTCGGAAACGGCAAGACGGTGATTCGTGCCGGGGGGGGCGTCTATTATGACCAGATGGCGGGTGAGCTTTATTTCCAGAAAAGCGCCAACCCGCCCTTCTTCCAACTGCTCCAGGGAGACCTGCTGGATAATGAAAGTGCCGTTTTCACAGCTTTGAACCCCTACGCGGGCGGCCAATTGCCGCTGGCCACGGGCCTGCTCCTCCAGAACCTCTTTGTCGCGCCCTCGCTCACCCAAGCTCTTTTCCCGGAACTGAATCCGGTTGTTCTGGACGTCAAGGACGGCAGGGTTTTGGAATGGACGTTCGATGTGCAACGCCAGTTGGGCTCCTGGCTGCTCGATGCGGGGTATGTGGGAACTCGAGGGCTCAGATTGCCCTTTGAGTGGGACCCGAACCAACCGAACAATGCGCTTTATACGGGTGGTCCGACCTGCGTGGCTGGAACGACGGCTGACACGCCCTGCCCTCGGCCCTACCCCAATTTCCACACCATGTCCTACACGGATGACATCGGCACCTCGATTTATCACTCCTTGCAGGTCAAGGTTGAGAGGCACTACACCAACGGCATCGCCGTCATCGGCGCCTATACCTGGTCGAAAGCTCTCGACACCAACTCAACTTACTTTGGAACCACCGCCAGTCCCGCCTTCCCCCAGAACTCTTACGATCTCGCTGCGGAAAAGGGCCGCGCGGACTTCGACTACGAACAGCGCTTCTCGCTGGCCTACGTATACGATCTGCCCTTCGGAAGCAAGATCTTCAACTTGCACAACTCGAAGGCGGACTATATTATCCGCGGCTGGGAACTGGCGGGCATCGCCATGATGCAATCGGGCGCGCCCTACACGCCCTGGGTCGACGGCAATCCCAGCAATAACATTGACAATCACGATCGGCCCAATGTCGTTCCCGGCGTCAGCTTCTATCCCGCGCACAAGAGCGTCAACCAGTGGACGAATCCCGCCGCCTTCTCCCAACCTGCTCCCTACACTTTCGGGAATGGGGGTCGAAATATACTGACTGGGCCGGGTGAGGGCGACTGGGACTTCTCCCTGATCCGAAACTTCAAGATTGCTGAATCGAAGACCCTGCAGTTCCGGGCCGAGATGTTTAACATATTCAACCAGGCGAACTTCACCCTGCCTAACGGTGATGCCAGTAGCAGCAGCTTCGGCGTGATCGGCAATACGATACAGCCCATCGCCGGACAGGCTTCAGGCGGACCTGGTGACCCGCGGGAGATCCAGTTCGCGTTGAGGCTAACCTGGTAGGGGAATTGATCGGGTGATCAGACGATCGGGATATCGGTAGACCAGCACTGATCTACCAATGGCGCCCAGGTTTAATCATCAGAACATCTGAAGATTTGATGGCGCCGTTCGCCCGATCAGCCCGTCTCCCGATCATGCGATCATGTTTGCACAACACATTCTGGCCGTGGATTTGGGCACCTCGGGGTGTAAGACGGCCCTGGTAACGCCGGATGGGAGGATTGCGGGATGGGCGTTTACCTCCGTTCCTCTGCACATCCTGCCGGGAAACGGCGTCGAACAGGATCCGGTGGATTGGTGGAACGCCTTCGTCCGCAGCACACGAACGGTCCTGACCAAGACGGGGCTCTTCCCCTCGGCGGTGGCCGCCATCTGCTGCTCCTGTGCAGGGGAGGCTACCGTCGCGGTGGACCGCGAAGGGCGCGCCTTAAGGAACGCAATCCTGTATGCGGATACGCGCGGCATGCAACATATCCGCCGCCAGGTGCGCGGCATAGTGAACGCCTTCGGTTACGACGCCCTGAAACTTGTTCGCTGGATCAGGTTGACGGGTGGCGCGCCCTCGCTCACCGGGAAGGACCCGGCGGCGCACATGCTCTTGGTGCGCGACGATTTTCCTGAGGTCTATGCCGCGACTTATAAGTTCCTCAATGTCCTGGATTACATGAATTTGCGGTTGACGGGCCGTTTTGTTGCCACCCCCGACTCCATCTTGACGTCGTGGGTGACTAACAACCGCCACCCGGATCGCATTTGCTATGATCGCGGCCTACTGGCCGCCAGCGGTATCGACCCCGATAAATTCCCGGAGTTGGTCGCTTGCACTGAGGTTCTCGGCGAGTTGCTCCCGCAGGCCGCCTTGGAACTCGGACTCCCACCGTCCACCCCGGTAGTGGCCGGCGCGGTTGACACCTCTGCCGCCGCCATTGGCTCAGGGGCTGTCGCAGACTTTGAACCCCACCTCTACGTGGGCACTTCCTCGTGGATTGCCGCCCACGTGCCCTTCAAGAAGACAGACCTGCTGGCCCAGGTGGCTTCTGTACCCTGCGCGGCGCCGGCCCGGTATCTGATGATCGCGATGCAGTCTCTGGCAGGCGGAGCCCTGGCCTTTCTTAAGGACCAGCTTCTGTTTGACGAAGCGCCGATCTCCCAAGCGGGAGTCCGCTCGTCCGGTCAGGATGAAGTGTCGCGCGCAGCGCAAACTCCCACGGGGTACGGACTTCTAGACCAGATGGCCGCGCGTGCTCCTGCCGGCAGCCGTGGGCTCTTGTTTACTCCATGGTTCACGGGGGAACGCACCCCGGTTGCGGATTCGTACCTGCGGGCAGGTCTCCTCAATCTCTCCCTCAGACACTCGCGTCAGGACGTCGTGCGTGCTCTCCTCGAGGGCGTGGCGCTCAACACGCGCTGGATGTTGCAACCTGTCGAGCGCTTTCTCGGCCGGCGCCTCGAAGAGTTGACGATCGCAGGGGGAGGAGGAGCCTCTGATCTGTGGTGCCAGATTTTCGCTGACTCGTTGGGCCTGCGTATCCGGCAACTGCAGGAACCAATGCAATCGAATGCGCTCGGGGCCGCTTATATTGCAGCAGTGGGCCTGGGCTTGATGACGTTCGACAAGGTGCCCTCGCTTACTCGATGGAAGGCTGTCTATGCGCCGCAGGCGGCGCATCGGGAGGTGTATGATCGAATGTTCAATGCGTTTCTTGAGATCCATCGGCGCCTGCGGCCGCTCTACCGAAAGCTGAATGAAAACTGATGATTGATCACTCCGAGGCCCGCCAGCAAGTTGTTGATGCCTGTCTGTGGTTGGCCGAGCGCGGCTTCCTGGCTGCGACGGGGGGCAATGTCTCGTTGCGCATCAACGCGGATTTGCTTGCGGTGACACCTTCCGCTGTCGATTATTATTTGATGTCGCCGGAAGATATTTGCATCATGCGCCTGAATACCCTCGAAGCGGTCGCAGGCGGCCGGAAGCCCTCGATCGAGTGCGGCCTGCATGCTGCCCTGCTGCGGTCGCGGGAAGATGCTGCGGCCGTGATCCACACCCATCAGCCCCTGGCCAGCGCCGTTGCACTGCTCAATCTCCCGCTGAGCACCGTGACGGTGGCGGAGCGTCACGCGATCGGCGCCCGGATCGAGATCGTGCCGTACGCGCCATCGGGTACCTGGATGCTGGTCCGCGCTTTGAAGCGCCGCTTGAGACCCGACGTGCACGCCTACCTGCTTCGAAACCACGGCTTGATCTGCTGCGGCTCGACCATCGAGGAGGCACTTGCCAGAACCGAAGTCGTCGAGCGCGTGGCGGCGGGGTTTCTTCGTGACTCCATCGAGCGGGCTGGCGCAGCGGGCCAAGGCAACGACCTGCTAGCGTATGCCCTGGAAGCACTAGATCGCGTACGTAAGATGTAGTGGCTTGTGAGAGCGGGCATCCTGCCGCCGCGGCGGTTCACTGCGCCGTGTGTGGACGTCGCAGGCAGGATGCCAGCGCTCCCATTCTTCAAGCTCTCTGGGTGCCGCTTGCGGCATGAGCGACTGCTCTGAAAAGGTGCAGACACCAATGGCAGCTATAAATAGCCAGCCCACCGTGGCCACGGCAAATCGATGCGCTATTTCGCATTGGCCTGATACCAAGGCGCTGTACGAGCGCCTGAAAGCCCTGGTCGCTGCGCCGATTCGTCCTATTCCACCCGCCAGGATGGCCGAGGTCCTCAACTACTTCGCATCAAAATGTGGTGGCTCAAAACAACTCGCGAACGAAGCTGCGGAGCGCATCCCTGGCGGTGTGCAGCACAATCTGGCCTTCAACTTCCCTTTCCCGCTTGCGATCAAACGGGCTGACGGCGCCAACCTGTGGGACGTCGACGGCAACTGCTACCTTGACTTCCTGCAAGCCGGCGGCGCGACGCTCCTCGGGTCAAACTATAAGCTCGTGCGGGATAAGGTCCTCGAGTTACTCCACGAGTGCGGTCCGGTGACGGGCTTGCTCCACGAATACGAGGGTCAACTGGCAGCTCTGGTAAGCCAATATATGCCCTCAGTGGAAATGTTGCGCATGGTGGGTTCCGGGACCGAGGCGGTGATGGCAGCGGTCCGTCTGGCGCGCGCATATACGGGCAAGAAATGGATCATCAAGATCGGCGGCGCTTACCACGGTTGGAGCGACCAGATGGTGTACGGCATGCGCATACCGGGGAGCGGTCGGCACGAGGCCGAGGGCATCCCCGCACAATTCACAGCGTGGACGCAGGAGTGTTCTCCGAACAACCTCGAGGCCATGCGGCGCAAGCTGTTCTGGAACCGGTTGCGCGGGGGGACGGCGGCGGTCATCGTGGAACCGCTCGGGCCCGAGAGCGGCACGCGCCCCGTCCATTTCGATTACAACCGTGGGGTTCGGCAATTGTGCGACGAATTCGGAGCGCTACTGATCTTCGATGAAGTGGTCTCAGGATTCCGAGTGGGCTTGGGCGGCGCGCAGGGCTTCTTCGGCGTCAAGCCCGATTTGACCGTGCTCGGCAAGTGCTTGACCGGAGGCTACCCCATGGCCGGCGCCATTGGCGGCCGTAGAGAGATTATGGGCAGGCTCGCCGCGGGCGTCGGTGGTTCCTCGACGAAGCGGGTGTTTGTGGGTGGCACGCTGTCCGCCAACCCGCTCTCCTGTGTGGCCGGCTACTACGCGCTTCAGGAGATTGCCCGCACGAACGCGCCCGTCGCGGCAGGCCGGGCCGGTGATCGGCTCGCGGACGGGCTGTGCTCGATCATCGACCGATTGGGGTTGCCCTACGTCGCCTATAACCAGGGCTCCATCGTTCACCTGCAGACTTCCGGCGTGCTGCTACTCGAGGCAAGCAACCCTATCAAGCTGCTGCGTGAGGTGCATCCGCGTTTGCGGATGATGGAGGAAATGGGTGCGGCTTATGCCGCGCACGGGATCATCACTGTCGCAGGAAGCCGCCTTTACACCAGTCTTGCCGATACCGATGAAGTGATCGACGAAGCGCTCGATCACTTGGAAGCCGTGCTCAAGCTTGTCTAATCGCATGTTACTTTAGCCAGTGCGCGGCAGAATTGATAGGAGAACTTATTTCTCGATACGGGAACGGTGGAGCTCTAGCCCCGCCCTTCCGAATTCGTAGCCCAAGAAGACACTGAGTTGTCATGGATTGGATCGCACACTGCCGCCAGCAGGTAACGGAGGCACTTGAACGCCTCACGGTCAAAGGGCTGGTTCAGCCTCCAGACGCCGAATTCTCGGTTCGCGTGCCAGCGCAAGCCGCCATGGCTGCGGCACAGTTGCTGGGGGCACGCCCGGAAATCAGAGTAGTCGCTCTCGACGACGCTCCTCATCCCCCGCTGTTTGACTCGCCATTGCTTGGGCTGCATGCGGCGGTGTATCGGCATCGTCCTGACGTGGGCGGAATCCTCACTTCTCCACTGCCTTGGGGCTCCCGGCTCGAGTCGCTCGGCGGCACGATGCCCGCCGTCTTTGACGAACAGGTGCGGCACCTGGGGCCACGAGTCGAGAAACTTGTTCTGCAAGGCGCCGGCATGGCAGAATCGGCCATCGCCAGGCTGAAGCGCGGTGCAAATGTTTTCCTGATTGAGTGCGGCGTGCTCTGCCTGGGCTTCACCGCAGCGCGTGCCGTACTCAACGCGGAACTTCTCGAAAAATGCTCCCAAGCCTTCATCCTGGCATCCCTCGCACGCCGTCCGGTTCGAGTTATTCCCTCCTACGTTCGCTTTATCGCCACAAGGCGGCTCCGTCAGGACGAGAAGCGCGCGAGCAGGGCGTACGCACGCGGCGAGTCGCCCGACCGTCTCATGGCGTATTGATTTTCTCAACGGGTCACATCATGTTAAGCAAAATCTTCCCCCGGCAGCGAGACAGAGTGATTCTGCTGCCCGCCATCGGATCGCAGCTCATCGTCAGCACAAGCCTTTTCTTGCTGCCCTTATTGATCGCCACACTCAAGCGTGATGCCGGGCTTTCAGGCCGGAGCGCAGGATTGCTCTTGAGCATGGAATTGGGCGTATCGGCGCTCACCACATTCTGTTTGTCGGCCTGGGTACACAAGCATTCGGCGCGGCACTGGGCCCTCGCGGGCGCCCTTCTTACCGCTCTCGCCACGGGGCTCACTATCATCTCTCCCGCGCCTCCCGCGCTCTTTTCTACGCGGCTAGTCGCTGGGATTGGAGCGGGCGTGGTGGGCGCCGAGGCGACGAGTGTCTTGTCGCTCGCGGTCGCTCGGGAGCGGATCATCTCGGCTGTGACGATCGTTTCGATCATACACGCGGCGTGCTGGCTTGCCGTTCTACCCTATCTAATCGATCGATGGGGGTACCGGGGTCCTTACGTCGCCCTATTCGTGATCTGCCTCGCCGGCGCCTGGCTATTGAGGCATTTACCGTCGCTTTCCCTCCATCACGATTCCGGTAAGCAGGCATCCCGCTCCCTCTTCAGCGTTTCCGCCGCCCTTGTGATCGTGGCCGTCTTCCTCACCCAATTAGGCCAGGGCGCGTTCTGGACCCTGGAAGAAGTGTATGGCAGGTACGCGGGCTTCGGCAGTCATGCCATTGGCGCCTTCTTAGGCGTAGCTACGCTTCTCTTGTTGCTGGGCGCGGCCGGGGCAGGGTGGGCAGGCGATCGGTTTGGGCGCTTCGCTTCCTTAATTGTTCTCGTTGCTCTCAATGCCGCCTCCATCCTCCTTGTCAGCACGATCGCGTTCCGCTGGATGTATGTTGGCGCTAATGTTCTCCAGTCCGTCACGAACCTCTCCTCCTTGATCTTCCAACTCGCCTTGGCCGCGAGCCTGGATCGCTCCGGGCGAGCGGTGGCGGTGAGCACCGGCATGGTCACGCTCGGCAATGGACTCGGCCCCGCGGTCGCGGCCAGTATGAGCGGCGCCGCCAGCGCGCCCTTCGTGGGCGTGTTTGTTCTTGGATTGAATAGCGTGGCCCTGGCGCTCTATGCCGGAGTAAAGTCGCGCAGCGGTGAAGCACGGGAGATGTTTCCTGTTGCGCCTTGATTTTTCCACCCATCCCCGAGGGACTGCGGGATGGCTTATTGACTGCCTATGAGGTCTCCACGCAGATCTCGCAAGGCGCAGAGATGGTGGGGCTGAACGCGTGTGAAACAGGACTCGGCAAAGCGAAGGCGGGCGAGCGGGTCTTGGGATTACTGCGCGTCTTTGAGGAAGCCGAAGGAGATTCCTTGGTAATTCCGATGTGGGAACTGCCGGATGCTAAAGTGCGCGGCCAGGGGTTACTCGCGGGCGGCTGGTATGCTTGCTATGAATCGATAAAGAAAGGGAAGCCGTGTAGATAACACCGTCGCAAGATGGCACTTTGCCATTTCGAAGGTGCCACCAGAAATTACGATCGAGTAGGTTCTGGCAACGCAACAAGTTACTTGCTGCTGCGATGCGTCACCCGCGGGATAAGCCGATTCAAAGGAGGCTCTGTGATCACAGACGCGAAGTTCGTTCTTCCACTGACTCTATTGAGTTCGCTTTCGGCGTTCGCGGCCGAAAGCGGGCGCCCCATTCCTCGAATCGAGCGCGTGGGAATCCAGTATCGATTACTGGTCGACGGACAACCCTTCCTCATGTTGGGCGGGCAAGCGCACAATTCGAGCGCCACCCGCGCGGAGGATCTCGAACCTTTTTGGAAATCGCTAGTCGCGATTCACGCCAACACGGCGGAGGTGCCACTATATTGGGAGTTGATCGAGCCTGAGCCGGGGAAGTTCGACTTCCACCTCATCGATGAGATTGTGGCGGGCGCGCGCCGCAACGGATTGCGCTTGGTATTCTTGTGGTTCGCCACGTGGAAGAACGGCAACATGGATTACACCCCGGAATGGCTGAAGGGTGACCCCGCCACGTACCGCCATGTTGTCGGTCCCCGTGGCGAAGAGATGTGGATTGTCTCACCCTTGTGCACAGCGGCCTGCGACCGGGACGCTGCGGCTTTCCGCGCGGTAATGGAACACATCCGCAGCATCGACGAGGCGGACCGAACGGTCGTTATGGTGCAAGTTGAAAACGAAACCGGACTGATTGGCACGGACCGCGACTACTCGGAAGAAGCCACGCGGCTCTATCGCGGCCCTGTCTCAACCGAATTGATGTCATATCTTAGCGAGCATCGTGACAACCTTGCCGGGAGTCTCCGGGCGGCGTGGGCGGGGAACAACTTCCGCCCATCGGGGACGTGGCTGGAAGTCTTCGGCGACCTTGGCGCGGAAGCGTTCAGTGCCTGGTACGTGGCTCGCTATGTGGACGCGGTGGCGGCAGAGGGCAAGCAGGCCTACCCCTTGCCGCTCTACATCAACAATTGGTTGGTGGAGGGTAGCGCGACCCGCGCAGGCGACTGGCCCAGTGGCGGTCCCACGGTTCACGTTCTCGACATCTGGAAAGCCGCCGCACCTCACATCGATGTCCTCGCCCCGGACATCTACTACCCAAAATTCTTTGACGTGGCCGCCCAGTACACCCGGCCTGACAATCCCTTGTTCGTGCCGGAGACGGATCCCCTGCCTTACTTCGCCGCGAACGCCCTCCTGACCTTCGCTTATTTCAACGGTTTCGGCTTCAGCCCGTTTGGCATCGATAATTTCGTGGAGAACGGTGTGGTGATCCCCCAGGCGGCGGAATTCGAAAACCTTTACCGCGTGCTGCGGCCGCTGCTGCCGTTGATTGCCCGCAACCAATACACGGGAAAGCTGCACCCTCTGTTGCAGGGGGTGGGCCAAGGTGAAGAGTGGGCTTACGCGGTCCGGCTGGGAAATCAAATTGCCGCGAGCGTGGAATTCACCGCTAAATACGATCCTGAAAAGGGCCGGGGGAGCGGCCTGATTATCGAATTGGGTCCGAATGATTTTGTGGTGGCCGGCGCGGGCTTCAATGTGAATTTCCGGGCCCTGGAAGGCCCGCCGCATGACGCACGGATCCTTACCATTGAGGAAGGGACTTTCGAAGGTGAGCGTTGGGTCCCCACGCGCCGGTTGAACGGCGACGAACTGCATGTGGACCTGCCCGAACAAGCAAAGATCCTGCGCGTGCGCTTGTTACAGTAGAAGGGTATGGGAAGGATTAGTAAGTCCGGGCTGCAGTTGCTGGCAGAAGTGGCTCGGCAGAGGCGGGTAACGCATCGGCTGCCAGCGCGCGGGCTACATCCAGAAAACCTTGTGTAGCGGTGGAGAACGAGGCATGACGACGGTGGATGCGCCGCAACTTGCGCTAGATGCGCAGGTCGCTAACAGGGACGGAGACGAACTTCCTGCCGCGCCAGTTCCTCCTGCACACACATCCGCGGCACCAACGTGACGCCCATTCCGATGCCGACAAATCTCGCAACAAATCAAATGCTGGCGCGGAGGTTCTCGACCGCAACCTCCAGTAATACTTCGACGCTTTCTTTTGCTTTGCCTTCCAAAGTTGCGGACGACCTCAGGATTTCAAGGGCCTCTTCAATGGCCTGCGGTGCGGTTTTCTGTTTCGGTTTGCGCATCGTTTGATTCCGTTGTCCTTCTGTTCCCGCGGTGTGTGCGTGTGCGATCTCGGCCAATTTCATGAGTTTTACGTGCCCTGTCCAATCGCTCTAGCAGGTTGTGTTCTGTTCGTTGTGAATTGGCGGACCGCCTCGGAAGTCGGTCCCTACAGCTAGGGCTTGGCACGGTGGGCTTCAAACCAGTTTAGGGTGTAAACGGCCTTGGCCAGTTGGTGGCTGGGGTGGCGCGCCATGCCGTGGGGTTCGCCGGGGAAGCGGACCAGCGCGGATTCGACTTTGAGCAGCTTTAAGGCCGCGTAGTACTGCTCGGCTTCGGAGATAGGCGTGCGCCAGTCCTCTTCGCCGGTCATGAGCAGCGTGGGCGTCTTCACATTCTTTACAAGCGAAATGGTCGAACGCTTCATGTAGTCGTCAGTAAAATCCCAGGGATCGCCCGGGAACCAATATTTGGTGCCGATGATGGGAATGTCGGAGGTGAGCGTCCAGCTGTACCAGTTGATGACTGGGTAGAGGCTGGCGGCGGCGCGGAAACGCGTGGTGCGGTCGATCATCCAGCAGGTGAGCACTCCTCCGCCGGAACCGCCAGTGACGAAGAGGTTGTTGGCGTCGATATAGCCCTTTGCGACCACCGCGTCGACGCCGGAGTCGAGGTCATAGAAATCGTCGCCGGGATAGGCGTGGTGGATGAGATTGGCGAACTGTTCGCCGTAGCTGGTACTGCCGCGGGGGTTGGTGTAGAGGACCACGTAGCCTTTGGCAGCCCAGATCTGCGCCTGCAGATCGAAGCGGTCGCCGTAGTTGGAGAAGGGCCCGCCGTGAATTTGCAGGATGAGCGGATATTTCTTGGACGGATCAAATTCCGGAGGCTTGATGATCCAGCCTTCGATTTCGCGCTGATCTTTGGAGGAGGTGTACCAGAGTTCTTCGACGGCGCCGAGCTTCTTGGCGGTGAAGAGCACGCTGTTGAGGGCGGTGAGGACGTTGAGTTTAGGAGAGGAAAGAGAGGCCGCGCCGACATCGCCGGGGTCGGCGGGCGTGTCGTGTTGGACGGCGAAGGCATTGGTTCTGGAGACCGAGAACGTACCGCCCAGATTCAGGTGATCGGCAAGGACCTTGCCGGTCTGAAGACCCATCGCTACATCCAGATAAGCGAGTTTGGTGTCGCCGTGTTCGGTGTAGGAGAAGAAGATGCCTTTGCCGTCGCCGGACCAGTGCGGAGAAGATGCGTCGCGGTCGAGATTGGACGTGAGGGCGCGAGGATCGCTGCCGTCGCGATTGCAGATATAAAGATAGGTGGTCTGGTGGCCCTGATAGCGTTCGTCGTAGCCCGTATAGGCGATGAGCTTGCCGTCGGGGGAAATTTCCGGCGAGTCGTTGGGGCCTTTGCGGTGGGTAATTTGTTTGAGCGAGCCATCAGTCTCGGAAATTTCAAAAACCTCGGTGTGGAACGGATCGTACTCGTAATCCGGAGTGCCGTTCATGGCGAGGATCAGCGATTTGCCTTCAGGCGCCCAGATGGCGCTCGTGCCGCCGAGTTCGCTAGCGCCATGGGGGAAGTTGCCGGTGGTCAACTGGCGGGGTGCGCCGCCTTCGGCGGAGACGACGAAGACTTGCGGATAGCCCGGTTTGAGATAACCGCGACCGTTGAAGCGGTAGATCAGGTTCTCGTAGACCTTTGGCGGTTCGGCCCATTTCGCGCCTTCCGGAGGAGACGGGAGCTTGGCGATGCTGGGCGGCTCGGCGGGGACAAGTGAGGTGAAAACCAGTTGCTTTCCGTCAGGAGACCAGGAGATGCCGGTCGGAGGATATTCCAGATCGGTGAGTTTGGCGATCTGGCCGGTGTCCATCCAGCGAATGTAAAGCTGGGGTTTTCCGTCGCGGTCGGAGACGAAGGCGATGCGGGTGCCGTCGGGGGACCAACGTGGAGAGCTGTCGCTGTAAGTGCCCGTCGTGATCGGACGGTGGTCGGTGCCGTCGAAGTTGACGATCCAGAGATTGGCTACGCGGCGGTCGGTGGAGATGTCGGCGGATGTGCGGACGTAGACGATGCGCTTGCCGTCGAGGGAGATTTGTGGGTCAGTGGCGACCTGGACGCGGAAGAAGTCCATATAGTCGAGGGAGCGGATGAGGTCCTGGGCGTTCAGGCAGACGGCCGTGAAAAACAGGGCGGACAAAGAAATGGTCAGGCGGATTTTGAGAAGCATGGTGCTCCTTTGCGGAAAGGCAACGCGAGTGTATGGGGATGTTGGCCGGAATCTCCTTTTTGACCGCATTTCTTCACCATCCCTTCAATCGACTGTTTATCGTTTCAAAACGCCCTAGAATTATCCGGCAACCGTCCACGGACCTTCAGCGCGGCGTGGCCTGAAAGGTAAGTGGATTAGCAAGCTAAATGGAAAACGCACTCCCACTCGCTGCCCCTACGCTTACCTTGCCCAGAAAGTGTCTCCCCTGACGGATCCACGGGGTTCTCCAATAACCTTGAGATAGATATTCAGACTGTTGCTGATCACCTGTCAAGCTCTTCGCCCAGCATGCGCGTGGCTTACGCCATCCGGCTGGGCAATCAAATTGCCGCGAGCGTGGAACTCACCGCCAAATACGATCCTGAAAAGGGTCGGGGATGCGGCTTAATTATCTAATTGGCTCCGAATGATTTTGTGGTGGCCGGCGCGGGCTTCGATGTGAATTTCCGGGCCCTGGAAGGCCAGCTGCGTGACGCACGGATTCGTGCCATTGAGGAAGGAACCTTCGAAGGTGAGCGTTGGAGCCCGACGCGCCGGTTGAACGGTGACGAACTGCATTTGGACCTGCCTGAACAGGCAAAGATTCTGCGCGTCCGCTTGTTGCGGTAGAAGCGTATCGGGGAATCCCCAGGGTCAGTTGATTATAGATCTTGCTTCTTGTAACCTTATGCCATGTATGACTCCCTAACATCAGTTAGCCAAAGGGCGGAACGCAAGCGGGTCAAGATGGCTGTGACGGTCGTGATCGAGGGTAACGAGGCTGAATACCTCGCTACCACCGTTGACCTGTCTTCTTACGGCCTCCGATTGCAATCTGACGCTACGCTTTCTCCGGGTCAGCCCGTGGGTCTCCTTCTTGCTACACAGCCTGACTCCCTCATTAAAGCCCGCGTGGTTTGGGTCGGAAAGGCGGATTCGGCCCAAGCTGGTCAGGCAGGATTCGAATTTTCGACCCCAATCGCAGGGCCGGTTTGTTAAAAGAGTCGAGGCAAATGGCGATCTGCCCTAGTTGGGTCGGATCGAACCCACGGTCGTGGCAGACCGCACTGCTGGCGTGTGGCCAGCCTTCGAGCGGTTCGCCGGCGTGAGCTGTGAAAAGTTGGGGCGCAACCCGAGAAGGACGACAGGCGAATAAGCCAAAGTGTCAATGAACGAATGACACAACGGTGAAGGTGAGTTGTTAGCGTTCCGGAGCAACACCACCGAAACTAGCACTCGCATGCAGAGCTGGTCTTTAGGGTCTGTGCTCTTCGCGGGCAACGGGAGGATCTGCAATGAAATATGTGAGTCGTGATCGAAACCTTCTGAAGTACGCCGTCGACTTTCGACATACGCCCGTCCTCGAAGTCGAGGCAGGAGAATCGTTCACCCTGGAGACCGAGGATGCACCTTCCGGAACTTATCGCACGCTGGACGATGCGCAAAGCCTGCTGGACGCATGGTATCTGAATTATTCCCCGCCCATGTCCAACCCGGTTACCGGCCCGGTCTACATTAAGGGAGCAGAGCCGGGCGACACGCTGGTGGTCTCCATCGACCATATCGTTCTGGACACGCAAGCCGCGACCTACTGGCGTCCCGGTCATCGGCCACTGGGCGATTCGCTTCGATGGCTTGACTTGAGCAAGCCTACACTCGTGATTGGCCGCATCCAGAACGGAGAGGTGCTGATGGAGGAGGCAGCCACTTGGGAGGAAGGGAAAGTGAAGCGACACCCGTTAGGCCTGCGGGTACGCGAATCGCCGTTCATCGGAACAATCGCGGTCGCTCCGGAACGCGAGGTTGAATCGACGGGACTGGGACAGGGAAGCTGGGGAGGGAACATGGACGTTCGCGACATCTGCCCGGGTACCCGCGTGTTCCTTCCTTGCTACCATCACGGCGCCTTGCTCTATGTCGGAGATGTGCATGCCTGTCAGGGGGACACGGAGTTTTACGGAACGGCAATGGAAGTCCGCAGCGCCGTGACGCTGCATTGCGAGGTCGTCAAAGGCCGACGGTTTCCGTTCGTGCGCCTGGAGAAGGACGCAAGCATTGTTTCCCTGGCGTGTGCCCGACCCCTGGAAGAGGCGGTTTGGCGAGCGAGCGTTCAGTTGATGGAATGGCTGGTCAGTGATTACGGGTGTTCACAGCGCACAGCGTATCTACTTCTGGGCGTTAATCCAGATTACCGAGTGAATGTTTATCAGATGGCTCCGATCGGAAAGCTGCAATACACGGCGGGTGCGGAGTTATGCAAAACGTGCCTACCCGCACCGGCATTATCTGAAAATCCGCCAGCGAAAATGGACTCGTCAAACCGTCACGAATAACTGCGGCTGGGATGAAGTGTCTGCACTTTCTCCCTCCAACAGCATCGGGCGGCACCTGTCCCGAAGGCAAGTTGGCCAGCGGCGTCACAATCGGTTTTGTGTCGTGGTTTGTGACGTAACCCCCCTCGACATCGCTCAATTATGCCTCTGTGTGCCGATGTCGGCAGATGTGGCGTTGAAATGTTCTAGGTGCACTCGGATCCGCATGAACAAAGAGCGAAATCAGCATTTGGGCAGATTGCTGCAATATCGGGCGATGATTGTTCTGTGAACTCCGGAGCAACAGGTCGCAGGTTCGAATCCTGCCAGGCGTACCATCTATCCCCTTTGGAATCAATATCCCTTTCTTTCCCATCATCCCCTCAAATGCCTGAAACGTACCAAAAATGTACTAAAATTCCTTCAGTTCGATGTCACCGTACTAGAATTCCCAGAGCGCTCATTTGCGGTGCGATCGAGCTTGGCGAGAGCTTCCCTCATCATGTTGAGCTTGGCTTGACTGTATCCTCCTCCGGCGGTAGAACGATGAGGGTCGAAAAACGGACCTTGGCGTGGATCTCGACAATATCATGTTGATCGTATTTCACCGTCTTGGCGCCGTCGCTCTGGGCGAAAGCAAGAGCACAGGCGAAGGTCATGGTACCGTACTCAAAACACCGTGGATTATTCCGCACCGGAAGTTATTCCGAGTCCGGGATTATTCCGAGTCCGGTCTGTGAGTTACAACCTGAGCTGGCGGCAGACTATCTGAGATTTCCACAGGCTGAAAAGTCCCACGTACCAGTGGGTCCCAAGCTGGTGTTCAGCTGAAAACCGGGCTGGCGCGGTACAGGAGGCGGTCGCGCGGGCGACTGAGCCTTGGTGCAGAGGGCGAACCACGGCAAGGCCCGGTGCACGAGACGTGGGCTTCAAAGCGGGCATCGTTGTGCTTGTAGCCCCTCCCAGCGTTAAAATTGCGGGTGAGACGCTTCTCCGACGAGAGGGTGCTGTTATCATTTTGGAGAGCGCTGCCCACAACGGAGCCGGCAACGGCTCACGGCAAGCGTACCACCGAATCCTTGTGGGACTCATGACCAAAGAGTCGGGCTTTCGTGAAGAGCTTCGACAGTAATCCCTGCAGGAAGTTGTGAAGGTGAGCAGAGTGAAGCGCCAAACGGTGAAAAAGCGAACCACTGCATCTATCTCCCGCGGTCCGCGGGTGCTCTCAGAAATCCGGCTATTGATCGACTCTGCTCGTGGCCACGTGGCGGTGGCAGCGAATCTGTCGATGGTGAACCTCTATTGGAATATCGGACGCATTATTACGGAGGACATCCAGAAGAACCCTGAGCGCGCCTCGTATGGCGACCAGTTAGTTGAAGATCTGGGCAAGCAATTGACGACCGATTATGGCCGAGGCTTTTCAGCGCGAAACCTCTGGGACATGAAGCGATTCTTTGGCGATTTCAAGATTCTGCAGGCGCCGCCTGCAGAATCTCTGGGTGAGGGCCAGCCACTCCAGCCTACTTCAAGGCTACCCAAAATTCTGCGGGCGGCGCCTGCAGAATCCGGCGACGTCATCACCATCGATTTGCGCAGACACTACCACCTCGGATGGACGCACTATCGCAGCCTCATGGGACTCAGCGATTTTCAAAAGCGGGTCTTCTATTTCCAGCAGGCCGCCACCGAGCGATGGTCAACCCGCGAACTCGACCGCAGAATCGCCGGCGCCCTGTTCGAGCGCGTCGCCCTTTCGCGGGACACCCGCAAGCTCGTTGCTCTAGAGAGGAAGAAAGGTGCACCGGAGACAGTCCAGTATGAAGATCTATTCAAGGATCCATATGTTTTGGATTTTCTCGGCCTCAAGGGAGCTTACTCCGAAAGGGACTTGGAGAGTGCCATCATCCATAACCTAGAACAGTTTCTGTCAGAGCTGGGATCCGAATTCTGCTTCATAGCCCGACAGTATCCGATGCGGATTGACGATGCGGATTACTTTCTGGACCTGCTGTTTTTCCACCGCGGTTTGCACTGCCTAGTGGCCGTCGATCTGAAGCTGGGTACGTTCACCGCTGCGGACAAGGGGCAGATGGATCTCTACCTCGCATGGCTCAAGGAACACGAGTGGCGGGAAGGCGAGAACGAGCCGGTCGGTCTTATCCTGTGCAGCTCCAAGACGCGCCAGCATGTAGAACTGCTCCTGAGGCACGGCCCGCACAAGATGCAAGTTTCAGAGTATGTGACGAAACTGCCGCCGAAGAAATTGCTGGAGGAAAGGCTAAGAATCTACAGCACGCTGCTGGGTAGCAAAGAGGAAGTGCAGAAAACTTGAGGTTGACGAGGATCCGGCTTCCACCTTTGGCCGGTGGCCGAAAGAGCATGCAGTTCCCGGCGACTTGTCTTTGCCCGTAGTGACAATCATCGATCGATTGGAGGGCTGGGGATTCCGGTGGGCCAGTTCCCCTTCGCGCCTGACAGCTGTTCAGAACCGCGAAATATCGCCGGAGCCAGAGTAATGTGCGAAAAATCATCCATGTCGACATGGACGCCTTTTATGCTTCGGTCGAGCAGCGCGATGATCCACAATTGCGCGGCAAGCCGGTGATCGTCGCTTGGCTGGGCAATCGCTCTGTCGTGTGCGCCGCTTCGTACGAGGCCAGGCGCTTCGGCGTACATTCGGCCATGCCGGCAGTGCGCGCGAAACGCTTGTGTCCCGAAGGCATCTTTGTGCCCCCGGATTTTACGCGCTATAGAGCCGTCTCGCGCAGCGTGCGGGAGATCTTCAAACGCCACACAGACCTGATCGAACCGCTGTCGCTCGACGAGGCCTACCTCGATGTGAGCGAGAACAAGACGGGCCTTCCGACTGCCACCCTGGTAGCGCACACGATCCGGGAGCAAATCCGCGAGGAATTGAATCTGACCGCCTCCGCCGGCATCGCACCCAACAAGTTTCTGGCTAAACTCGCCTCCGACTCGTGCAAACCCGATGGGCTCTCGGTCGTCCGGCCCGAGAGAATAGACTCGTTTATTCTACCGTTGCCAGTCGGACGCCTGCCGGGGGTCGGTAAGGTTACAAGTGAGAAGCTGGGGCAATTCGGAATACAGATCGTGAGGGAGTTGCGCGGAGTGGATTTGCCAACGCTCGAGCACCACTTCGGCCGCTACGGCCGGCGGCTCTACGAGCTCGCCCGCGGCGTTGACGAGAGTGAAGTCGTCCCGGACCGCCCCACACAATCCATGTCCGTTGAGGATACGTTTGAGCGCGACCTGCTATTGGCAGATACCGAGCCAATGATCCGGCGCTTGGCCGAAAAGCTTTGGTCCGCTTCGCGCAAAGAACCGCGTATAGCACGCACGGTGGTCCTCAAAATGAAGACCAGCGAGTTCAAGGTTCTGATTCGCAGCCATACGCCTGCCTCCCCGCCGTCCTCCTGCGAAGAGTTGACCGCGATCGCGCTGAAGCTCCGGGAACGAGTGGCATTGGGTCCAAAGCAACGGTACCGGCTCGTCGGCGTGGGCTTGAGCAACTTTCGGGAGGCCGAGCAGGACGCTGCGCAACCTACCCTATTCGAGTAGCATCAGGTCGAGGTTGCAAGGGTGCGCGACCTTAGTGAGTTCTCCTTATTGGCGTTGCGACCCGACCGGGGCATTGTGGGTTTTCGGCTGCTTTCCTTCAATCGGGAATTAACGCACACCTCTCGTTTGCGAGTCCGCTAAACTCTAGGGGCAGGGGCTAAATACATCGTCGATTGTCGCCATGCGGGTAATATGTTGTACGGCAAGGCTGTCGGCGTTCTGCCTATTCCTGCCTGGGAGACTTCGGCCACCGACTCTCTTCAGAATACTCGTGCTATAGCGCGATTGCCGCGAAAGTGGAGGACAAATCACTATTAGGGAGAGTCCTGTTTGAGAAACTGGATTGCAGCCTCGGTGAGATGTGAACATCGAAGGGCGAACCCGTAAGGAGGATTTACAGGGCTGCTTTCACCCGGGCGAGCCAGTTTCCACTGTGGAAGATCCTTATACATTCTCGGGGAAACCGTTCTCTGAGGTAGAGTTTAGTATGCATCACCATTTCCTTCCAGTTGCCCGAAAGCACATATATAGCATTACCCTCGAAAGGGCAGTCGAGGATAACTCGCTTGGCTGGCAGAAACTCAAAAACGACGTATCCGACCCACAATTCTGTGCCTACATAACATCTAGTCGGTCCTAGAGATTTCAGCTTGCTAAGTCGCTCCAAATCCAGCTTCCGTCCTCCGAACTGCGTTTGAATGCGACCCGATTCCCCATGGTAGTAACTGATTACGTGTTCGATGTCCCAGGTACCAGGCGGAAGTAGTTCGAAGGGTAATCTGACGACGGGGACATCCTTCTCTTGCTGGTAGGGTTGTTGACCGTCGGCCAAGCTGCCGCGCACCTGATCGTGGATGCTCACCCCATTCGTCTGATCAGGTGGGGCTTGAAACTCTTCAACGTGATGCACACGGCTGAGGTGTCTAGTCAGGCGATCTTCTCTGACAGGCACCCCGCATTTAGGACAATTCTGCAAAAGACGTTTATCGTTCTGCGGGTCGACGGGTTCGTTGACCTGCGGGGCAACGGTTGCATCGACTTGGGAGGTAGGAGTTGCATCGATGAGCGTTGATTGCCTGGAAACAACCGCCTCCTTAAACCGGGGGTCGAGGCGAAATTTGCCGAGCTCCTTAGCAGTAATTTGAACTGGCTGCCCATGTTGATCGCGGCCAACGCGAGCGTCACGATGCACCTTGAGAATCTTGCCAAAATATGGAATGTCGAAGGTGCCTGATGTTCGACACTCTTCTTTGGCGAGAGCGACAAGTGACTCCAGCACAACAGCGACTTGCCGCTTTTCGACACCCGCATGCCCCGCCAACTCCATGATGACCTGTGACTTAGTGAGCATACTGCCTTACCTTTTCGCGCCGAACAGTCGAGCAGAGTTAGATTGGCCGGCGCTTTATCTAATCACCGATCATGGGTCAGGTCAAGGAGGGTCCCGGTTGATTCGGTCAGGCGATGGTTCACTGTTGCGGGTCTGGGCGGTCGGTCTTAGGGAGTGACCGGCAATTTAGAATTGCCTCGAAATAAGGGGGAAGGAAATGAAGGTATTTGTAGCGGGAGCAACTGGAGCGATTGGGAGGCCACTGGTGTCCGCCCTCGCGGCTGCGCGGCACGAAGTGGTCGGAATGACGAATTCCGAGCGTGGTCTCGAAGTGATCCAGAAATACGGTGCCGACGGGGTGGTAGTAAATGCCCTTGATTCCGGAGCTGTCAAGGCGGCCATTGGGCGAGTGCGGCCTGATGCGGTGATCGAAGAGCTCACTTCGCTTCCAAGAGATTACACACCCGAGGCGATGCGCGCAGCCGCGGAGCGGGATCGCCGGGTGCGGCTCGAAGGCGGGCAAAACGTGTACAATGCCGCACGGACCGCGGGCGCGAAGCGTTATCTTATCCAATCCACTGGATTTTACTATGGACCAGGCGCCGGCCTTGCATCCGAAGCTGACCTGTTGGCTGTGAATGCCTCGCCCGGAATTGCCGGAGGCGTCCATACCTACCTGCAAATCGAAAAGCGGGTGCTGGGCTCGCGAGACCTGGAGGGAGTGGCCTTGCGCTACGGATTCTTTTACGGGCCTGGAACCTATCACGATCCTGATACCGGAAGCGTAACCCGACAGGTCCGGGAGCAAAAATATCCGGTCATCGGCTCGGGCGCTGGCGTGTATTCGTTCATCCATGTGGAGGATGCCGCGGCGGCAACCGTGGCTGCACTCGAAAGCGACCCCGGTGTCTACAACATTGTGGACGACGATCCGTCGGAGATGAAGGTCTGGCTACCTGCCTTTGCGCGATTTGTGGCTGCACCGCCTCCGCCGCATTTCACCGAGGAGCAGGCTCAAGCGCTCGGGCCGGACGCTATCTACTATGCGACACGGCTGCGCGGCGCACGAAATGACCTCGCGAAACGGAAGCTGGGCTTTTCACCGCGAAGACTCGAGTGGCTGTCGAAGGTGGCTATCGAGGCTGGCGCGGGTTCGAAGTCAGGCAGCTAAACCAACGCTGTTACCCGGTGTGGCCTCGCCGAGCGAGGCGACGCCCCGGCAGGTCACCGCCAAAACGATTCGGGATTTCTGGTACTACAAGGATGGTCTGTTGATCGTGACGCCGTAGATCGCATCACCTCGACCAAAACCTGCAATCCCGGGCGCAAATCCTTCGACGATCTCCGACAAATCGGAACCGAGTGTAAGTAGGGGCTGGGGACTGACCTTGCACTTTCCGTCGCAGATGAGGGCATCCCATGGGCCTATTCCCGCAGCAGCGACTCGCACCGGGAGTTCCCACGCGGCCGGTATCGTAGCAAGAAAACAGTCCAGCTTGGGATGTGAGCCGAACCATGATTTGCCACACTTGTTGTGCCGGGAGCACCGTTTTGACTTCGTTCAAGCGGAACTAATTCTCTTCTATCACCAATCTCACGCTAGGGTTGCCGTGACGGCATTTCGATTCCTCGAGCGCTATTGAGCCAAAGTGCGGCCGCGCTGCGCACGGTTCCGAGAGCCTCTCGGGAGGGAGAGGGTGTAAAAGGGGCCGAGTCTGTAGACAATTCGATACATTGCGGAATTATTGCGAGCGTGTTACTTTGACCAGTTAGAAGCGCTACAACTACAATTTGAGTATGTCAACAAACTCCATCGGACTTGGGTCGCGCCCAGGTACAGATCAGGCAGATTCGCCGGGCTGTGTCTATTGGATCACGGGGTTATCCGGGGCAGGCAAGACTACTTTGGGCCGAGAATTGTGCAGTCGGCTACGCGCTGCCCGGCGCCGGGTTATTTTCCTCGATGGCGACGCGCTACGTGCTGCAATTGCGGAAGAACTTGGCCACGGAGCGAGTGATCGGCGGCAATCCGCCATGCGCAATGCGCGGCTCTGCCGATTGTTGGCTGCGCAGGGCTTCGATGTCGTGTGTGCGACCATCTCCTTGTTTCACGAGGTGCAGCGTTGGAACCGTGAGAACATCCCCGGGTATCGCGAGATTTACCTCCGGGTGCCGATCGAAGAACTACGCCGCCGGGATAACAAGGGAATCTACGCGGAGTCTGAACGGGCCGAGAGGTCCGAGGTGGTTGGCATTGACGTGCCAGCCGAGCCGCCCGAGGCGCCGGACCTGGTTCTCGACAATTATGGTGGGCTCGACGTCGCGACCGCAGTCGACCGCATCCTGGCGGTCCGCGACAGGCAGGACGGCGGAAATGCGACGCCAACGGCCCGCGCGGTTGCCTTCACAACTAAGGCGGAGTCTCTCGAAGCCGTGGCGCCGCTGCTGCGGCATGGACGGGTCCTGCCTCAAGTGCGTTTTACGGTTGGCCGCTGGTTTTCTGATCCCGCTCGTATACTCGCCGCCCTCGGGTCGGAGCCGTGGGGTTCAGGCCCAGTGATCGTTCGCAGCAGTGCACGGGGCGAAGACGGCGTCGTGAGGAGCCAGGCCGGAAAGTACGATTCCGTGCTGGGCGTGACGGGCAGCGCAGCCGTGGCGCGGGCCGTCGAGCAGGTGATTGCTTCCTTCGACAGTGAACGCAGCGACGACGATCAGATCTTCGTTCAGCCTATGCTGGAGGGCGTGTCGATGGCGGGAGTCGCCTTCTCGCGCAGCCCCTGCGGAGGGCCTTATTTCATTATCAACTACGACGATCGTTCGGGCAGGACCGATTGCGTCACCGCTGGTACCGGCGAGGGTCTCAAAACCTTTTACTGTCTCAAAACGCGTCCGGATGCCTGCCCGGCATCGCTGGCTCAGGTCATCGCCCTGGTCAGCGAACTGGAAAACCTTCTGGCCTGCGATGCGATCGACGTGGAATTCGCCATCGCTGGGGACGGGCAACTCTATCTCTTGCAGGTCCGTCCGCTCGCGGTGGATCGCCCGGGGCCGGCCATGGAAGCGAAGGTCGACGGGGCGCTGGCTGAGATCGCGCGCAAGATCGAACTCCTTAGCCGTCCGCACCCTTATCTGCACGGCAACCGGGCGATTTTTGGCGTGATGCCCGATTGGAACCCGGCGGAGATGATCGGCCTGCGCCCCTGGCCTCTCTCCTTGTCGCTCTATCGCGAACTTATCACCGACGCCATTTGGGCTTACCAACGGGACAATTACGGGTACAAAAACCTACGCAGCTTTCCGCTCTTGGTCAGTTTCCACGGACTGCCTTACATCGACGTGCGCGTGGACTTTAACTCCTTCATCCCACGCGACGTGTCCGACGATCTTGCCGGGCGCCTGGTGAATTATTACATCGATCGCTTGCTGGCCGAACCGCATCTTCATGACAAGGTCGAGTTTGAGATTATCTTCTCTTGCTACACCCTCGATCTGCCCCAGCGGATGCTGAGGCTGTCCGAGAACGGATTCTCCCCGGAGGACCTGGCGGAACTTTCCAGGGCTCTGCGGCGCCTCACCAATCGCATCATGTATGGCGAAACCGCACTGTGGCGGCGCGACCGCGAGAAGATCGACCTCTTGGCGCGACGCTTGCCGGTCTTTTGGGGCGCGCCGATCGACAAGATCAGCCGCATTTATTGGCTGCTTGAAGACTGCAAGCGATATGGCACGCTGCCCTTCGCCGGCCTGGCGCGAGCCGGGTTCATCGCGGTCCAGATGCTCCAGTCCCTGGTGGAGGTAGGCGTTCTGACGGCGGAGGAGAAGGCCACGTTCATGTCGAGCGTCGACGCCGTCGGCTCGCGCATTGGGAGAGATTTTGCAGAGCTTTCCAAGGCCGACTTCCTGGCGCGGTACGGCCATCTGCGGCCGGGGACTTACGACATCCTCTCGCCGCGCTACG